>Ga0209567_10000427_pt1 | contig 22950 bp, 21 predicted proteins | sample COG_12_FD_184756 | JGI IMG/M metagenome (GOLD analysis project Ga0209567, IMG submission 184756) | Pelagic marine sediment microbial communities from the LTER site Helgoland, North Sea, for post-phytoplankton bloom and carbon turnover... | ecosystem: Environmental > Aquatic > Marine > Neritic... | reverse complement strand
AGCCCAGATACCTGGTTGATCGTGGCCTCGTAGCGCGACAGCTTGCGGGTGAGCAGGCGTGCCCGGTCCTGATCGTTCCAGAGATCCGGCTCCGAAGCAGCCTTCTTCAGCTCGTCGAGCTCAACGGTCTTGCCTTCGACGTCAAAGGAACCTCCGGGCGTCGTCGAGGCGAGAACGGAGGTCTTTGAGTTGAGCGCGAGGGTCTTGATCGGTCATAGGAACAGGAGCGTACCTCGTGTGCGCTGCGTAACTCGGAACCCCCTGCGAACTCACGCAGCTCGCGGGCCCCTACGGGCCGCCGGATACGCAACAACGGGCTCAGCCGGCGAGCGGTTCTGCTCCCGGTTTGCCGTGGCAGATCTTGTACTTCTTGCCGGAGCCGCATGGGCATGGATCGTTGCGACCCACCTTGCCCTTGCTCTTGATCGGCTTCTGCTTGGCAGTGATCCCCGGGGCGTTGGTTTGGATCGATTTGGGGCGCTGCGGCTCCTGCTTCTGGACCACCTTGACGTGATACATATAGCGCAGGCTGTCGTGCTTGACCGAGTCGACAATGGCGGAGAACAGGTCGAAGCCTTCGCGCTGGTATTCGACAAGCGGGTCGCGCTGGCCCATGGCCCGCAGCCCGATCCCGGCCCGCAGATAGTCCATTTCGGCCAAGTGCTCACGCCACTTGTTGTCGATGATCGACAACACCACCGTCCGTTCGAGTTGGCGCATCGTATCGACGCCGATCTCTTCCTCCCGGGCGGAGTACATGTCGTCCGCCTCGGCCGAAAAGGCCTCGATGACTTCGACCTCATCGAGGTCATCGGGGTGATCGAACGTCGCCACGCTGAGTTCGGTCGGATAGAGCTGAGTCATCTGAGCCACCAGCTCGTCCCAATTCCATTCGGAGGGTTCCTTGGTGTCCGCGGTCACCCCGCCGACGATGTCGTCGACCACGTCGGCCCGCCAGGTGGCAAGCAACTCGTCGGCGTCTTCGCCCTCGAGTACCTGGTTGCGCCACTGGTAGATGATCTTGCGCTGGGTGTTCATCACCTCGTCGTACTTCAGCACGTTCTTGCGAATCTCGAAGTTCTGGCTCTCCACCTGGCTCTGGGCCCGCTCGATCGCCTTCGAGACCATCTTGTGCTCGATGGGCACCTCGCGCGGGATCTTCAGCCGGCTCATGATGGAGGCAACCTTCTCGTTGGCGAAGCGACGCATCAGGTCGTCTTCCAGCGAGAGATAGAAGCGGGACTCGCCGGGATCGCCCTGGCGACCTGAGCGGCCGCGCAGCTGGTTGTCGATCCGGCGCGAGTCGTGCCGCTCGGTACCTAGGACGTAGAGCCCGCCGAGTTCGATGATCTTCTCTTTCTCGACCTCGGTGTGGGCGGTGAATCGCTCAACGGCGGCATCGTATTCGGCCTGGGACACATCGGCATCGAGTTCGATTCCCTGCTTGCGCATCTCTTGTTTGGCGAGCTCTTCAGGGTTGCCACCCAGCATGATGTCGACACCACGGCCGGCCATGTTGGTGGCAACGGTGACGGCGCCATACCGGCCGGCCTGGGCGACGATGTGGCCCTCCCGGGCGTGCTGTTTGGCGTTGAGGACCTCATGGGGAATGCCATTGCGCTTCAAGAAGCCGGCGAGCCGCTCCGACTTCTCGATGGAAACGGTGCCAACGAGGACCGGCTGGCCGGCCCCATGGCGTTCGACGATATCTTCGGTGAGCGCCTCGAACTTGGCGTCCTCGTCGACAAACACCACATCAGGCTGATCGACGCGGGCCGTCGGAAGATTGGTCGGGACGGAGAGCACCTCGAGGTCGTAGATCTCCTTGAATTCACCTGCTTCGGTGAGGGCAGTACCGGTCATTCCGGCCAGCGTCTCGTACATCCGGAAATAGTTCTGCAGGGTGATTGTGGCCAGCGTCTGGTTCTCTTCCTTGATCTTGACGCCCTCTTTGGCCTCAATGCCCTGGTGGAGCCCCTCCGAATAGCGCCGACCCTCCAGCACGCGGCCGGTGAACTCATCGACGATCTTCACCTCGCCGCCTCGGATGAGGTAATCGACGTCGCGTTGGTAGAGCTCTTTCGACTTGAGGGCGACATCCAGATGGTGGATGAGGTCGACGTTGGCAAAGTCGTACATGTTCTCGACGCCGAGGATCTGCTCGACCGTGTGCACACCCTGCTCGGTGGTGATGACCTGGCGTTTCTTCTCATCAACCTCGTAGTCGACGTCGCGCCGGAGCCGCATCGCGATCCTGGCGAAGTCGCGGTACCACTTGCCGGTTTCGCCGACCCGGCCGCTGATGATCAGCGGGGTGCGGGCCTCGTCGACGAGTATCGAGTCGATCTCGTCGACGATCGAAAAGGCGTGCCCCCGCTGGACCTTGTCTTCGACCCGCATGGCCATGTTGTCGCGCAGGTAGTCGAACCCAAACTCGTTGTTGGTGCCGTAGGTGATGTCGGAGTTGTAGGCCGGACGCCGCTCCGCGGGCGACATCTCGGCCTGGATCACGCCAACCGTCAACCCGAGGAAACGGTGAATCCGGCCCATCCACTCGGCATCACGAGCGACGAGGTAGTCGTTCACCGTGACCATGTGGACACCATTGCCGGTCAGGCCATAGAGGTAAGAAGGCATGGTCGAGACGAGGGTCTTGCCCTCACCGGTCTTCATCTCGGCGATCATCCCGCGCGCCATCGCGCCGCCACCGATGATCTGGACATCGTAGGGACGTTGGTGGAGCGTTCGTTTTGCCGCCTCGCGCACAACTGCGAAGGCTTCGGTTTCGATATCGAGTACGGTTTCGCCGTCGGCAAGCCGCTGTCGGAACTCGTCGGTCTTGGCCCGAAGCTCGTCGTCGCTGAGCGCTTCGATCTCGGGCTCCAGCCCGTTCACTCTATCGACGAGCAGTTGGAGTTCCTTCAGCACCTTGCCCTCGCCGGCGCGGAGGACCTTGCTGAAGATAGACATGAGATAGATATCCTAGGAGACTGCCGAACTATTGGCGTGCGGGGGCTCGCCGGAACCGACAGGGCCCGGCCACCACCCTGGCCGCGAGCCCAAACCGACGTGGTTGAGCAGACAACTAAACTAGGCGTCTGCTGAGGCCTTGGTGGAGGGTCGCTGCGGGGGACACATTTGGTCTCAGGCTAGAGGACCGGCGCTGCAGCACAAGGGTGCCGGAGTGGTCAGTTGATCGAGATCAGACCCTCGCGAACCGCGTAGAGGACGGCTTCATTCCTGGAATGCAGACCGAGCTTGTCCAGGATGTTGCGGATGTGGTTCTTGACGGTGTTCTCCGAGATGAACAGCTCGAGCCCAATCTCCCGGCTGGTCATGCCGCGGGCCACCAACTGGAGCACCTCGATCTCACGTCCGGTCAGCGTCGGCTTGCGCGACTGCAGTAGCTCCTGATGGCGGAGCAGTTGCCGACAGACGTCGAACAGCTTGCCCGCCATCTGCGGTGAAAGGGCGGCTCCACCGTCGGCTACGGCGACGATGGAGTCGACCAACACTGGAAACGGCATGTCCTTGACGATGTAGCCGCGGGCGCCCGCCTTGAGGGCCGTCAGCAAGTCTTCTTCGGACTCACTGCCCGTCAGCAGCACCACGCTGGAATGCGGCGATACAGCCGTGATCTTCTCGACAACATCGAGGCCGGATAGGCCCGGCATCAATACGTCGAGGAGGACGAGGTCCGGTTGGTACTCTTCGGCCTTCCCCACCGCAGATTCGGCGCTGCCGGCTTCTCCAACAACCTCAAAACCTGCTGCGGTGAGCGCCGAGGTCAACCCGGCCCTGAACAGCGGTACATCGTCAACAACAAGAAGTCGTGTCATGCCGGCTCGATCAATCCCAGTGTTCCGTCGCGGCGGTGGTACAGCACACAGTTCTCGCCGGTCTCGGCGTTGAGAAAGAAGAAGAAGTCATGTCCGAGCATCTCCATCTGTAGTGCTGCTTCCTCCGGTGCCATCGGCCGCATCGCAAACCTCTTGGTTCTGACGATTTGCAGCCGCTCGTCTTCCTCTTCATCGGAGGGTGATGGATCGGGATTGAGTCGTTTGTTTGGGCTAGTGCGCGACCGCTGAATGAGCCGTTCCTTGAGCTTGCGGAGTTGCCGCTGGTATTTGTCGACGGCGAAGTCGAGCGCGGTCCGATCATCGTGGGCCGAGGCCTCCACCCGAACGGTGTGGCCTGCGGCATGGCTCGTGATCTCTACACAAAAACGCCCCTCCGAGTTCCGCGGGTTGCCCCGCTCGGCGAACTCAACATCGGTGCTGCCACCGTCGTCGAAAATTCGCCCGGCATGCTCAATCTTGTCGAGTGCTAGCTCGCGCAGCTCGTCACTCACCTGCATGTTCTTGCCGTGGACTCGGACGTTCACCGTTGCTCCTCTCTGGGGCGCGCGACCGCGCAGAATGCAGTCGCGGCATGTCGTTGGGAATAGGTCCTACCTGACGCGGCATGCAGGCGACTCGGCGTCCGTCTCGCTATACGGTGCGGTCGTGCCGCCACACAGTCTCCAGTGCCTCGGGGCCGGTTCCCAGCCCCTCGACCTTCACTCTACCTGGTGATGTGGCCGAGAACCCATGCCAAATGGCTGTTTCGAGGGTACAAATGGCCGCCTCCATGGTCCGCCCTGTTGTGACCACGTCATCGATGACCGCGGCCTCCTCGGGCACCTCGGCCACCTGACGAAACCGCGCTCCCCCGGCTTGCCGATTGTGCCCGGCGTGGCGCGGCCACCACAGCGCAGGACGTAGCGCGTTCACCACGGGCACGCCGGCGACGGCACCCAGTGCCTTGGCCAGCTCGCGAGCAGGGTCGATGCCGTACTGCAGCCTGCGCAGCCGCGCCCGCGGAATCGGGATCAACGCCGTCGTCTCCGCCGGCAACTGTGGAGCCATCGTGGCGGCGAAGAGCCGCGCAACCGGCACCAGTCCCTGGTACTTGAGCCGGTGGATTAGCTGCCTTGCCGGACCGGAGTGCCGATACGCTGCGGCGAGCATGACACCAGAGGCAAGCGCTTGGGGCGGCACCGCCCCAAGCGCCTGCTGGCATCTTCCACACAGTGGAGAACCACGACGTTCGGCACACGCCAAGCAGAGCATGTCCCCACCGTATGGGCTGGCTATGACAAGTGCCGTTGGCCGGCGCACCCTCCCGAACGTGCGGTGACCTTGGCCGCCGTCGGCCGCATGCACGCAAGAACGGGGAGTCAGGTTCCCATTTGCCAGCTGGCCAGGTAGCGCTCCTGCTCCTCGGTCAGCTGTTCGAGGCCGCCTCCCATGGCTGCCAGCTTGAGGCGGGCAACCTCCTGGTCCAAGTCCTCGGGAAGGACGTAGACCTGGGGCTCGAGGTCGGCACCGACCTCGAAGAGCCACTCGGCCGCGAGCGCCTGGTCGGCGAAGGACATGTCCATCACGTCGGCAGGATGCCCTTCGGCAGCTCCGAGGTTCACCAGGCGGCCCTCGGCGACCACCAAGAGACGCCGTCCATCGGCCAAGGTGTGCTCCTCGAGGTTGTCCCGCAGCTCACGGCGCGAGATCGCCAACTGGTTCATCGCAACGAGGTCGATCTCGACGTCGAAGTGACCGGCGTTGGCCAGGATGGCGCCGTCCTTCATCTTCACGAAGTGCTCGCCGCGGAACACGTGGATGTTGCCCGTCGCCGTGATGAAGACGTCCCCGACTTCTGCTGCTTGGTCCGTGGTCATCACGCGGTGACCGTTCATCGCAGCAGCAACCGCCCGCACCGGGTCGATCTCGACCACCACGGTGTCGGCACCCATGCCCTTGGCCCGCTCGGCGATGCCCCAACCACAGTCGCCGTAGCCGGCGACAACAACTGTGCGGCCTGCATAGAGAATATTGGCCGCCCGCAAGATCCCGTCGAGCGACGATTGACCCGTGCCGTGGCGGTTGTCGAAGAGATGCTTCGTATCTGAATCGTTGACCGCAACGACCGGGAACCGGAGAACCCCGTCCTCGGCCATCGCTCGCAGCCGAACCACACCCGTCGTGGTCTCCTCGAGTCCGCCCAGGATCTGCTGTCCGGACCGATCCTTGTGCAACACGGTGGTCATGTCCGAACCATCGTCGAAAATGACATCGGGCTGGGTGTCGAGGACCGCATAGATGTGCTCGTAGAAGACGGTCGAGTCCTCACCGCGGCGGGCGTACACGGGAATCCCCGAGTCGACCAACGCCGCGGCGACGTCGTCCTGAGTCGATAGCGGGTTGGAGGCACACAACGACACCTCAGCCCCCCCGGCACGCAAGGTCAGCATGAGAACTGCCGTCTCCGACGTCACGTGCATGCACGCCCCGAACCTGCGCCCGGCGAAGACCTGATCACGCTCGAACCGTTCGGCGATGGCCCCGAGGACCGGCATGCGGCGCCCAGCCCACTCGATGCGACGGTGGCCGAGCTCGGCGAGTCCCGGGTCGGTGATGTCATAGTCCACGATGGTTCGTCCTCCTGATCGGTTGAAAGCAGCGGTATGTTCGTTGCGAGAGGTCGGCACCCTACTGCGGCCGGATGGCCTCTTCGACCAGCATCACGGGAATGCCGTCACGGACCGGATAACGCAGGCCACAGTCGGCGCACACCAGAACGGAGGCCGCAACGTCCTCGCTCAGTCCGCCGCCACATTCAGGGCATTGCATGATGTCGAGCAAGCCGTCTGGGAGCAGGTTCTCGCTCACGAATCCTCCTTGATGATCTCGGCGACCGTGGCAACCAGCGCATCAACGCCGGTGGCATCTGGTGCCTCGACGTTCAGCCGCAACACCGGTTCCGTGTTTGAGGGACGAAGGTTCAACCACGATGAGCCGAAGTCCACGGTGAGGCCATCGAGTTGGTCCTGGTCCGCTTCCGAAAACGCCGCCGACACGGCTTGCATCGCCGCCTCTTTTTCCGCCACTTCGAAGTTGATCTCGCCCGACTGGGCGTACGGCTCATACCCGGTGCGCAACTCGCTGAGCGGCACTCCCGACTCTGAGATCACCTGGAGCAACACCAGCATCGTGAGGATGCCCGAGTCGGCTCGGTAGTTGTCCCTGAAGTAGTAGTGGCCGGAGTGCTCGCCGCCGAAGATGGCCCCCGTGTCCTTCATGACCTCTTTGATGAAGGAATGGCCCACCCGAGTCCTTACCGGGGTGCCTCCCGCCGCCAGCACCATCTCGGGCACGGCCTTGGAGCAAATGAGGTTGTGCACGATGGTGCTGCCGGGCTGTCGAGCGAGGAACCAGCTCGCCACGATGGCCGTGATCGTGCTCCCGGGAAGCGGCTGGAGCTTGTCATCGATGAAGAAGGCACGGTCGGCATCGCCGTCGAACGCGACCCCGAGGTCGGAGCCCTCCGTGCGCATCAGCACCTCGAGATCGCGCAGATTCTCCGGACGCAACGGATCGGGGTGGTGATTGGGGAACGTGCCGTCGGGCTCGAGGTAGAGGCCGGTCAGCTCTGCCGGCACCCGAGCGAAGACCTGTGGGACGGCAACCCCGGCGACCCCGTTGCCGCCGTCTGCCACAACCCGCAACGGTGCGATTGCCGTCGGATCGATCACCGAGATCACGTGGTCGACGTACCCGGACAGGATGTCGACGACGTCGACCCGGCCCGGTTCGGTGCTACGGGCAGGCGGAGCTTCCGCCAGCGCCTTGATCTCGACAAGGCCACTTTCGGCACCCACCGGTGCGGCACCGGCGCGGCACATCTTGATGCCGTTGTAGCCCTTGGGATTGTGCGACGCGGTGATCATCACCCCCGGTTCGTCGAGGGCGCCGGCGGCGTAGTAGACCATGTCGGTCGTGATCATCCCGAGGTCGTCGATGTCGACTCCTTGGGAAGTGATGCCATCGATGAGTGCGGCCGCAAGTTCCGGCGACGAGAGCCTGCAGTCGCGCCCCACCGCGATACGGGGTGCCCCCATGAAAGCGGCGAATGCCGCTCCGATACGGCGGGCGGCTTCGTCGTCGAGTTGGTCCGGTACGAGGCCCCGGACGTCGTAGGCCTTGAAGATTGCGTCGAGATCCATGGGTTCGATGATAGGAGGCCTTACCCGACCTCGGTGTTCGTTGCCCGACAGCCCGATAGACTCGCACGCCATGTCTTCGACTCCCCCCACTCCCCTGGGTGTGAGCGTACTGATGCCGGCCTACCAGCTGGCTCCAGAAATCGCCGCCAATATCGACCGCACCGCCGAAGCGCTGCATGGTGTGCCCGGTATCGAGATCATCGTGTGCGATGACGGCAGTACGGACGGGTGCCGCGCCGCAGCCGAACACGCGGCTGCCGGGCATGACAACGTCAGTGTGGTTGGCTACACCCCAAACCGGGGCAAGGGGGCCGCCCTCCTGGAGGCCTTCACCGCCAGCACCGGTGAGATCGTGGTGTTCCTCGATGCCGATCTCGACCTTCCGCCCGGACAGGTGCCGGCATTCCTTGAACGCCAGCGCACTACCGGTGTGGACGTTCTTGTGGGCGCCAAGCAACAGTCGATGGAACCGGGGCGCTATCCGGCACTGCGCCGTGTGCTGAGCAAGATGTTCTCGCTCGTGACGAGCCTGCTCTTTCGCCTCCCGGTCGACGAGACCCAGACCGGGCTGAAGTCCTTCCGGCGCGAAGCGCTGAGCGAGACTCTCCCCCAACTCCAGATCATGCGCTACTCCTTCGACCTGGAACTCATCGTCAGAATCAATCGGGCCGGCTATTCCATCGCCGCCGCACCAGTCGAGCTGGCGGTTGGCGCATCTGCCACCGGCGTGTCACCGCGCACCCTGTGGGAGATGGGGCGTGACACGTTCCTCATTTGGGTCAGGAGCTTCTCCTGGCCCAAGGGGCCGTCCTAGGACCGCTCCGGTTCCTCAGCAGTTGGACTGGCCACCGGGTCGCGGCCGTCCGCGGTCAGCGCCCGTCGGAAGACGATGTCGCGATAGCCGGCGAACTTGGGGATGAGAATGACCACAACCGCGGCAAGCTTGGCAACGTTCTCGCCGAGCAAGCTCAGCGGGCCAAAGAACCACTCGGCGATCTGAACGATCCCAATCGTGACCAACCAGGCAACGATGTTGATGGCATAGAAGTTGACGGTCTCGCGCAGCGAGACGTGGCCGTCGGTGAGTTGGAACGACCAGCGGCGATTCAACAGATAGGACACGAACGTCGCCACGGCAAACGCAATGGTGATCGCCCAGTTGCGGGGAACCCCCCCGACGCGCAGCATGTTGAACAGGGAGAAGTCGACCACGGTGTTCAGCACGCCGATGGCGCCGACCTTGACGAACTGGTTCGCCGACTCACGGTTGAGGAATGTCTTGAGATATGAGTTCACGCGGCTTGCTCCTGGGCGGCCTGGTGGCGCCGCCTTCTCCGCAGCACCCACCACCCGGCAATGAAGCCGAGCCCGGCAAGCGTGAGCACCGTACCGATGTTCTCGACCGATGTGGCCCGGAACTCGAGGACAACGTCCTGTTCGGTGGGAACAACCAGCATGAGGGAAGGCGTAACCGGGTAGGGGCCCTCCCCACCGGAGACCACCTCCCAATTGGGGAAGTACGACACCTTGACCAGGTGGGGGACGCCGACCGCCGTCGTTGAGAACGTCACCCGCTGGTCTTCGATGACGACGTCCGTCACGTTGGCGTCGGCGGTGTCATACGGCGGCGTGGCGAATCTGGCCGCGGGTTCTTGGACCCGGCGCCACTCCTCGGGGCCATCCAAGGCCACAAACCGATCGAGTCCGTTGATGTCGTCGTACCACTCGAGCGCCACGTCGAGGAACTGCTCCTCGCCGGCATAGACGACCGGCTCGAAGGCGAGGGGGACGACGGCCTGACTCTCCCGCAGATCGAAGACCGTCCACGGTGACGGCTCCGCCAGCACGGGCAGACCCGCCGCGATGGCGGCGTCGCGGGCCTCCTCTGTGAAGCTGATGTAGTGCTGGACGTTGTAGAGCTCGAGGTGTTCGACCGCACGCTCGAAGTCCATGCCCCGATAGTCGAGACCGCGCACCGGGTTCGACGGGCTCTGGCTGACCTCGGAACCGTTGAGGAAGTGGAACGGCGTTGATACCGAGGATTCGAAGAAGACACCCTCCATCGATTGGTGTTCATCGCTCCAATAGGGGATGAGCATCAACGCCATGGGTGTGCCGTACCGGTTTTGCCCCGAGTTGATTTCCCACATGATCCGACCCGGCGGCAGCTCGTCAACAGATTCGAGCAAGGCGCGGTACTCGGGATACGGCTGCTTGCCCTCGTAGCCGGTGTAGTTCCAGCTGACCCAACCGGGGAGGTCGTGAACGCCGAACACGATGACGTTGACCAAGACGAGGATGGCCAACGCGGAACCTGCAACCAGGTTCTGGCGCCGCTGGGGGAGCACCCGTGACAGCGTCATCACCCCAAGGCCGATGGCGATCCCGGCGAGCAGGAAACCCCCGAGGAACCAGTACGGCAGAAGGCGAGCGTTGTACAGCTTCGTGACACCGATCACCGGCAGGAAGAGGTAGCCGAGGAGCGGGAGAATGGTCATCGTTAACAGGACCGATACGTCCTCTCGCCTCACCAGCGACCACACCGCTCCGATCAGCGCCAACACCGCAATAGGGATGAACTCGTCCGGGAATGGTGTGGAGACGATGCCGGGAGAGGAACTCTCGCCGAGAAGACCCTTGACCGGGGACCACCCCATGTCGGTGGTCAGCCCATCGAAGGTCCTGACCACCAGGGGCACCGCCCAGAAGGCAGAGAGAGCAAACCCCAAACCCCACGAAGACAGAACCACCCGCGGCCCACCACGCCGCAGCAGCAGCGGCACGGCGGCGACCACAACCACGATCGTGGTGACGATGTGGCTCATCGCGGCCAGCGCGAGAACGACGGCAGGCAACGGGCTGAACGGGCGTTGCTCGCGGGTGTCGCGCACCACCAACCCCAGGTAGATCAGCGACAGCGCCAGCGAGAGCGAGAAGGAAAACTCCCCGGCGAGGGTGGACTTGATGTTGCCCCCGAAGATCGAGAAGCTCTCCATGAACACGTACATCGACCCGGTGACGGCCGCCATCGACGCCACCACCCGGGCCAACCCGAGGGCACGCACGAAGAAGTAGCACGCTGCCGGCAGCATCAGCAGTCCGATGATGGTGGTCAGCTTGAAGGCAACACCGTAAGGGAGCAGCACATCGAGCAAGACCGTGATGATTGCCGGCAGCGGGAAATAGAAATAGAGGACGGGGAACCCGGCGTACCAGGACGAGCTGAATCCGAGGATCTGGCCGGAGGGAAGCAGATCCTCTTTGAGCAGTTGCGGTAAGAGCACGTGGGCGCCCATGTCGCCGCCGGTCGGGGTGTTCGCCATCAGCAGAGTGGGCGATCTGAACTCGACGTTGATGTACGGAAAGGAGTCGATGACCGTGGTGCCGGGGCTGATGAAGCCCAGCATGAGGATCAGGATGATCAGCGTCGGGATGCCGACGGCGGCGACCGCGATCCAGCGCGACACTGAGGCGTAGCCTTGCACTGGTGGCGACGCGTAGTAGATCTCGGGGGAATGGGGGGGCGACGGGGTGGTCACGGGACAAAGCGTAGCCGTGACCTGGATTTCTGGTGGTGTCTCGGCGTCCCGGGAGGGGTCAGACTTCGCTACCGGGTTGGTTCAGGAACGGGAGCGGCGTGCCATCTCGAGCACGGTGTCCAGTTCCAGCGCCTCGCCGTCCTGGTTCCACCAGCGGCTCTCGCAACGGTGACACGAACAGAAGTCGACCTCGGTGCCGTCCGGCAGCGTCAATTCGATCTGAATCACCGACGCCGCGCCGCACCGCTCGCAAACGAGCGGCTCTGTTGAAACATTCCTACCCATGGGCGCCCCATCGTAGCGGGGAAACGCCGATTCGACTACAGAAAAGTCGCGAAAGTCGCATGAACCGCAACGGGTTCATCCGACCCCCAATTCGGGCAAATCGTCCAGTTTGCCGACGTACCGTGAGCGGCGTTGGCCGTCTTCCCACCAGTACGCATACCAATACGGCCCATGAGGGCAGCGAGAGCAGTTCGCCTTTCCACATTTGACCGACTGCTGACGCAACTTGACGTCGGGGACCACACCGGGGAACGCAACGCCACGCTGCTCGAGGCGGGCCTTGGCCAGGATCAGGACTCGACGCAGCTCGTGCTCGTCCATCTCCCGGATCGCCTCGAGCAAGTCACGATCAATCGGCATCGGTCAGGCCACGTCCGGTATCACAAACATCGGACGCACCTGGCTGCGGCTGTCGGTGAGCGACCATCCGACCGGGGCCGTCATCCGATCGGCGTGACCATCACAGAGGGCATAGTCGGCGCCAATCTCGAGTTCGCCAACCAGGTCGCCGAGCCACACCGCACGAGTTCCATAATCAAAACCGAGGACGGCCCCTGCCGGGCCACCGCATCGGCAACAGTGAATTCCCATAGGGGGAGAAGCTAGGCGCGTTCCGTGACTAGACAAAGGACCCCCCTCCGCTCCAGCCCGTACCCTCATGCCGCGGCATCGACCCCGGCGCTGCGCAGCGCCCGCTTCACCCGGCGGCCGCTCACGACGCCCGGCAGTTGCGCGACAACGGCCCCCTGGTGGTCGAGCACCACCGTGAGCGGCACCGCTTCAACTCCGGCGGCCTCAAACGCGGCGGGTTCGAGTTCGTGCGTCACCTCCCGCAACGGCACGTCGAGGCTGCGCAGCGTTGCCAGCACCTCCTTGCAGTTGACGCACTCCGTCGACGTGAACACGACGATCCCGGCGGGAAGATCGAGCTCCGATACATCAATCGGGGGATGGCTCGTCCACGCCACGTGGCGCAGAAGGAATCCGATCGCCAGGGCGGCAGCAGCCACCAAGACCACCGCTGCCACCCGAATCAGGGTCTCAGACATCGAGAGCGGTGCCGGCAAAGAACGCGACGCTATCGGGCCGGGCCGCGCTCCAGGCAGCCGTCACCGGGATGGACGCGTCGAGGAGGTATCCGCCGATTTCGACGTCCGCGGCGAGCGGCACCTCGAGCACCGTGCCGGGAGCGACGATCACCTTGTCCGCCGGTAGCGAACGAACTCCCAACGGCTGAATCGTCACCGTGGCCGGCTCCGGATCCGTGTTCAGAATCCACAGCGAGGACGTCGCGTCGGGAACGGCGCCGGCTCCGGGAAGCAGCCAACGCGACGAGGGAAAGGCCGCACCAACGGTTCCCGCGATCCGGTCGACGGTCACGTCGGTGGTCTCGTCGGTGTCGCCACTGTCATCTTCGTCGCCGGCGTCTGCTTCGCTCACATCGCTGGGGGCGTCCTCTGCGACGACCGCGGCGCTCACAGGACCGGTAGATGAGAGGCGCAGCCCGAACTTGCCGTCGACGATCTCGTCGAGCGCAACCCGCAGCGGTGAATCCGGACTGACCTCGAAGCTGGCCGCATTCGGTATGGCCCCCGCCGTCGTGAAGACATCAAGCGTCACAGTGGCCGTTCCCGGCCCCGGGTTTGAGATCATCAACGTCGGCGTCAGAGTGTCCACACTCACCACCGGGAACTCCCAAGTCGTGGAGAGGCCGCTGGCGGGCAGGCTGACCTCGTCGCCGTCGCCGAACATCGTAACCGTCGGGATCACGAGACCTTCCTCGGTCGTGACGAACAACGTGAGGTCGTCGAAGAACGGGATCAGAGGGTTCAAGTCGATGTCGACCCAGCCACGGGGCGGGACGTCAACGGTCGCCAACTCAGGCAGCGGGAGAGCACCAAACTCGGTGCTGCCGCCGACCGACACCTTGGCCAGAGGGAGGAACGGGTTGAAAAGCCGCAACGTGACCTCGCGCCCCTGGCGGGTGCTGACACCGGGAAGGTGCCACAGCTTCGAAACCGCCACCGTGCATCGGTCGCCGGAAAGCAACTGGTCGCCGCTCACCCACGCACCCGTTGCCGCCGGCCCGTCCGAGTATTCGACGAAACCCGGGGCCGCACCGCGCCGCACGAGATCACCGACGTTGAGAATCTCGGCGCCCGGTCCGGTGATCGATCGAGTCGCCAGGTCCGGCTCCTCCTCGTTGAGCGGGCTGGGAAGCGTCACGATGGCGTCCACCTCGACGGTGGACGCCATGAGGATCGCCGCATCCTTCTCCGCCCCGGCGTCCACCCATGGGCAGTACCAGACGCTGCTGCTCGCCGATGCAGCCGCTGCCGGTTCAACGGCGCCCGAGAACGTCGGGCCGGGAGCCGGTGCGGGCTCAGGGAGGGCGATGGCAGCAAACGAGATCACCAGAATCACCGTGGCGACGATCATCCGTTTCATCCCCGCCTCCCCCACCACGACACGCCCATCAGTACCAACACGAGGACCCCGGCGGCAACGGCTTGATTCTGCCTCGAGGGAATGGTGGCGAAGTCGACCCGGCCGTCAACGGTCGACAACTGATTGCCCCATTCGGCTTGCTGCCAGTCGGGTCCCCAGCGACCGTTGGCCGTCTCAGCGATGAACAATGTGCCCGCACCGGCCGGTCCGACGTAGCCTGAGCCCGACCGGGCCCAGGCCTGGCCATCGGCCGTATAGGCACGGACCGGCACGATCTCTTCCATCGTGAGGGCAACCCCCTCTGGTGTGCTCAGAGGAATGAGGTCGAGCTGGCCGTCGAACACCTCTTCGAGCGGAGTGTCGCCGACCGAGATGACCCAGCGAATCCCGAACGGAGCCAGTTCCTCGCCCGCCCGGAACGTCTCTCCGGAGAGGAGGTCCTCGAGGACGAGTGCCAACGCGGTGTCGACGGAGGTCGAGGCCGGCAACCATGCCTCCATCAGCGAAGGCATCGGAGCCGAGACCACCCGATACCCGGCGCCCTCAATCGTGACCGAGTCGCCGGGGAGTGCATCCTCTGGCCCGATGAGCAGAATGCGAGACGACGCTGGGTCTCCGCTTGACAGCGCCGTGAACCCAATCTGCCTGGTCAGGGTGTCTCCGGGCAAACCGGCGCGACCCGGAGCCACGACGAGGAGGGTGGCAGCAAGGACGACGGCGGCAGCCACAGCACCCAATCCGACAATGAGCCGCTTCCAGCCGGTCACTTCATCAACCCGGCGGACCGACTCAAAGGTCGCCCCGACGATTGCGGCCGACCCGAGGGCAACCGCGGCGAGGCCGAGGCCCTCAACCTCGCGCCCGCCACCAAGATCCGAAGAACGAGCCACAAGACCGCCGATTACGGCCAACAATCCACCCCAGGCGGCAATGTCGGCCAACCGCGACGGTGCCGCGAGCAGCGCGGCACCGAGAGCAATCGCAATCGCGCCGACCGGCACAACTCCGGGATCCCAGAAGGCTTCGCCGGCATCGAGCAAGGCATTCATGTCGGCAAGGGCGACCCACGGCAGCAGAGCGGGGAACGCGACGAGAGTGGCGACCCCGCTGACGAGCGCCGCACGCCAGGCGGTCATGTCTCGGAAGTTCAACACTGCCCACAAGAGAACCGCGGCGGACGGCACCACCAGGAGCGGCGGAGACAACACCGCGATCACGGCCGTGACCCATGCCGCACCGGCAACCCGCCCGATCTGCCTCCGCCGAGTCGCCGGCCAGCGGGCGACCGCCAACCGAATCGCCCAAGGAAGCAGACCAACCGCAACCAAGGTCGGAACGTTGGTGTCTTGGGCGATGGCGCGGGTGGCCGGACCGGCCACGAGCACGGCGCCGGCGAGCACCCCGGCAACCGCCTCGACTCCCCAGGTGCGCAGCATCCGATTGGTGCCCCACACCCCAACGATCATCGAACCCGCGATCAGAATCGTCGACGCCCACCGCACGTTGTCGAACACCACGACCTGGACCAAACCACCAGCTGCGAAGAACGGTCGCAGCGGTTCCACACTGCCAAACCCGCTGGGGTTCCAGCCCCCGGCGTAGGCGCGCAGCGCGTCACCGCCGGACGTCGGCAAGGGAAGCGAATACCCGACCGCGGGGAGGCCGTCGGCCCAGATGGCCCGCGTTGCCAGCGCGATGAAGCCCAGTGATATCAAGCCGATGACCAGGGCAGGTTGGCGCAGGTCGCGCCCGAGCGAGGCCAGGGTCAGCGCCTCGTCGCTGCCGACCCGATTCCGCAGTCGCTTCGAAGCCTCAGTACTGAGGCTTCGAAGCGTTGCCGATCCGCGCAACTGGTAGCGGAACAGTTCGGCATCACCGACCACCCGGCCCTTGCGGGCCGCAAAACGTTCCCGCAACGTCGAAGGGAGGTGGACGATGTTCCACAACCACGACTTGATCCAAGCGAAGAATGTCCACCGGCCGAGGAAGGGAGCAACAATGGCCTCGATGAGACCGATCAGGATGTCCAGCGGGATCGTCCACAGCAGCGTCAGTACTGAGTAGACCTTGAGCATCGCCCTGATTCGCCCGGCGTCTTCACGCCACAGCCGAGTCTCGGTGGCTGCCAGCGGAACCATCACCTCCGACGACGGCACCACGACCACTCGCGCTCCACGCAGTCGGGCGCGCTGGCAGAGATCGATGGCGGCAGCCTGTCGCGGGAGGAGCGGATCCGGGCCGGCCACTCCCTTGGCGAGGTCGCGTCGAATCAGCATCGAGGCGCCGGCGACGGCGGCGACGTCGCGGACAACGTCATACTGGCCGGCGTCGATTTCGTCGTCGTCGAGTCCGAGGTAGGGGGTATCGAAGACGTCTGTCGCGATGCCGACAGAAACCAGCGACTCGGGGTTCTCCAACTGCAACACCTTGGAACCAGCCACAGCTGATCCCGTGCGTTCGGCGCCCTCGAGCAGCGTTGCTAGGGCATCAGGCCGCGCAATCGTGCCGGCCCGCAGCACCCACACGTGGCTGACCTCGGTGGTGAGCGATGCCAGGAGCGCGCTCAACGAGGCCGACCACTCTGCCCCTTCTTCGTCGGCAGTGTGGCGGCCTTCAGCGTCGCCGCCCACGACGACAACGCGCGCCGGTTCGTACACTTGGCCGCTGATGGCTGCCAGGGTGTTCGAGATCGCCGCGGGGTCGCCGACGGTGATCGCGGCAACAATGGAAACGGGCGGAGACTCCTCCGCACGAGACGACATAGGGGTGCATTCTGGGACCGACAGAGAATTACCGCAATGACCGAGCCGCTTTGTTGTCCGGCGGCGTCGGCGGCGCCCGCCTGGCGCGGGCCCTCCAGCGGGTCATAGATCCCGCGGACCTCTCGGTGATCGTCAATGTCGGAGACGACGAGGATGTATACGGCACAAGGGTTTGCGCCGATCTCGACACTGTCTCGTACACCTTGGCCGGCATCGAGGGGTCTCAGGGTTGGGGTGTTGCCGACGACACCTTCAATGTCATGGAGGCTCTGGCCGCGATGGGCGTGAATACCGCATTCCGGCTCGGCGATCGCGACCTCGCGCTCTGTTTGCGACGCACCACCGCGCTGCGCGCCGGCGTCCCGCTGTCGGAGATCACGACCACAATCACACAATCGCTTGGTGTCGCACCTCAGGTGTTTCCGGCTTCGGATGATGAGATCCGCACTCGAGTTCGAGTCACAGGGGGAACCTGGCTCGACTTCCAGGACTACTTCGTTGTACGAGGTCACCGCGATCCTGTGGATGCCGTGCGCTACGACGGCGCCGCCTCAGCCCGGCCGGCGCCGGGCGTGCTCGAAGCCATCACCGCGGCCGACCTGGTCATCGTGGCGCCATCAAACCCCCCGCTTTCGATTTGGCCGATCCTCGCCGTCCCGGGGATCCACGACGCGATCTCGGCCAGCCCACGCACGGTTGCCGTGAGCCCCCTATTCGCCGGCAAAGCGCTGAAGGGTCCGGCCGACCGGGTGATGGCCGGTCTGGGGCTACCGCCCGGCAACGCCGGCGTGATGGCGGCCTACGAAGGACTCATCACCGACCTCGTGATCGATCAGGTTGACGCCGCGGAACGCGCCGCACTCGCCGGAGGTCCCGTGGCCGTTCACGCCATGGACACGCGCTTGACCGGCCCCGACTACGGCGCCGCCGTCGCGGCGGCCATGCTCGCGGCCCTCGACTTTCGGTCCTGACGATGGAGTCACCGCACCGCGGTACCCCGTCGGCCACGTCGGGTCAGCCGGCCCAACAGAGCGGTCGGCGCCGGTACGATGCCAGGCCACGATGAGGCAAGCATGACCGACGGCACGATCGAGATCATCCCCGTTACCGGAATCGGCGAAGTCACCGCCGGCGCCGACGTGGCGTCGCTCATCCATGCCGCGCTCGAACCGTCCGGCGGGTTGCAGGAGCGCGACGTCGTCGTGGTCACGCACAAGGTGGTCTCCAAAGCCGAAGGTCGCACCGTTGCCGTGACCGACGATGCCGCCTACCGACGAGTGGCGGAAGCCGAGGCCACCACCATCATCCGCCGTCGCGGCGATCTCGTCATCGCCCAGACCCACCACGGCTTCATCTGCGCCAACGCCGGCGTTGATCGGTCAAACGTTGTCGGCGACCACGCCGTCCTTCTTCCCGAGCGCCCGGACCGATCCGCCCACACGATTCGGCGCGGCCTCGAGCACGCCAGTGGGTGCCACTTGGCTGTGGTCGTCACCGATACCTTTGGACGTCCCTGGCGCCGCGGTCTGACCGACGTAGCCATCGGTGTGTCCGGCATGGCGGCGATCCTCGACCTGCGCGGCACCACCGACATGCAGGGCCGGATGCTCGACGTCACCGAGGTCGCCATCGTCGACGAGATCGCGGCCGCCGCAGACCTGGTCATGGGCAAGTCCTCTGGGATCCCCGCTGCCGTCGTGAGGGGCCTGTCTTGGTCCGACGGCGAGGGACGCGCCACCGACCTGGTACGCCCTGCCGCCGAAGACATGTTCCGCTGAGAGGACAGCCGTAGTGCCGGAACTCCCCGAGATCGTCGGATACCTCGAAGCGCTCGAGCCAAGGATCGCCGGGCGCGAGCTCGAGCGAATCCGTGTCCAGTCGTTCGCTCTTCTGAAGACCTACGATCCACCCATAGACGATGCGGCGGGACGCGCAGTGACCGGGCTTCGCCGCATCGGCAAGCGCATCGTGGTTGAACTCGACGCAGACCGGTTCCTCGTCATCCACCTGATGATCGCCGGCCGTTTGCATTGGGAGGCGCCCGGTAAGGCCATTCCCAAGAAGTACGGCCAGGCGGCCTTTGACTTCGCCGACGGAACGTTGTTGCTGTCCGAAGCCGGCACCAAACGCAGGGCGTCGCTGCACTACGTCGTCGGCGAAGACGCGCTGGCCGGCCTCGATCCGGGCGGTATCGAGGTCGACACCGCCTCGAGCGAAGACTTCCGGGCGGCGCTCCAAGCAGAGCGCCACACCCTCAAGCGGGCTCTCACCGACGCCAGGTTCATCTCGGGGATCGGCGGTGCATTTGCCGACGAGATCTTGCATCGCGCCGGCCTTTCGCCTCTGCAGATCAACACCAACCTCTCAGAGGCCGAAGTGGCCGATCTGCACCGGGCCGCCAATGAGGTCCTCGCCGAGTGGGTTGTGATCCGGCGCAGCGATACCGGTGACGGCTTTCCGAAGAAGGTCACGGCGTTCCACCCGCAGATGGCAGTGCACGGCAAATACGGCGAGCCGTGTCCGGTATGCGGAGTCACCGTGCAGCGCATCGTGTACGCCTCACGCGAAACCAACTACTGCCCCGGCTGCCAGACCGGAGGGAAGATCCTGGCCGACCGATCGCTCAGCAGGCTCCTCAAGGACGACTGGCCGAGCACCATCGAGGACCTCGAACACTAGGAGGCCGTCGAACGATCGGCGTGAGCGCTCGCCGAGTCATTGGTCGTCAGGCCGACCTGACCGCGGCTACCAGTCCGGATTGGCGCGGAACCACTCGACCGTTCGACGCAGCCCTGTTTCCAGCGGCGTCCACGGCTCCCACCCGAGGAACTCCTTGGCAGCCGCCGGGTCGAGACAGCTGCGTGGGATATCGCCCGCCTTGGCCGCGGCGAATTCCGGTTCGAGCGGACTCCCCACAAACTCCTTGATGTGGCCGTAGAGATCGATCACCGACGTTTCGCGGCCGGTCCCGATGTTCAAGTAACGCCCACCACCAACATCTGCTGCGCGAACACACGCATCCGTGACATCCTCGACATACACGTAGTCGCGCAATTGCGACCCGTCGCCGAAGATGACGCACCGCCGGCCCTGGAGCAATCGCTGCGAGAAGATGGCTACCACCCCGGCTTCGCCGTGCGGGTCCTGACGCGGTCCGTAGACGTTGGCATAGCCCAACGAGACGTAATCGAGACCAAAGGCGAGCTTGAAGTAGAAGAAGTAGTCGTCGACGACTTTCTTGGCGACGCCGTAGGGCGACTCTGGATGGCGCGGCTCGGTCTCCGGAGTTGGAAACACCGCGGCATCTCCGAAAGTGGCACCGCCGGATGATGAGAAGACAAAGCGGGAGGCGCCGCCGTCAACTGCAGCTTGGAGGGTATTCACCGTGCCGACGACGTTGATGGAGGCGTCGTCCATCGGGTCCGTAACCGATCTACGTACGTCGATCTGTGCCGCCATGTGGAACACCGTTTCGGGCCCAAACTTCACCACGGCGTCGCGTAGTTCAGGTGCCCGGATATCCATTTGATGAACGTGAACGCTGCCACGAGCCCGAGCCGCGGCGAGACGCTCGAGACGCCCGGTGCTGAGATCGTCAACCACGAGGACTTCGACACCGTCATCAACGAGCCGATCGACGAGATTGGCTCCGATGAACCCGGCGCCACCGGTGACGAGGGCCTTCGTAATCACTTGACCTCCAAGCTCGGAGTTGACGATCGCTGCGGTTGGCGCATGGCGCTCAGACCGCATCGTAGACTCGACTCGGAACCGGAGCATTCAGGCCCCGGGAGACACAACCGATGAATATCACCGCAAGACCCGTTCAGGAGAACCCTCATGAAGATCACCGTCATCGGCAGCGGATACGTTGGGACGGTTGTTGCAGCCTGCCTGGCCTTTCTCGGCCACGAAGTGGTCGGCGTTGAGGTCGACCCCGATCGGCTGGCCAAGCTCGACAAGGGTCAGGCCCCGTTCCACGAGCCGGGCCTAGACGAGCTCCTGGCCGCCCAGGTCGATGGCGGGCGCCTCACCTTCACCGGCGAAGTGAGACACGCGGCGGATGCCGACGTTGTGTTCTTGTCGGTCGGGACGCCGTCAGGACCAAGTGGCGATCCCGACCTGACTGCGCTCGACGCGGCAGTACGCGCTCTTGGTGCGACCCTCAGCGGCCCGACGGTCATCGTGACCAAGAGCACGGTGCCCATCGGCACCAACCAGTGGGTACATGCGCTGATCGAGGACGAGATGAGCACTCGGGGCGTGCAAGACATCTCGGTTTCGATGGTCGCCAATCCCGAGTTTCTCCGGGTGGGAACCGCCATCAAAGACTTCCTCCATCCAGACCGGATCGTGGTCGGCACCGACGACCCGGACGCCCAGGCCACGATGCGCGCCCTATATGAGCCGATCCGCGAGCAGGTGTTCACCCAGCCCAGCCCTGCGTCGCGTGAGGTCACCGTGGCCTATGTCGAGACAACACTCTCGACCGCCGAACTCATCAAATACGCGTCGAACAGTTTCCTAGCGATGAAGATCAGCTTCATCAACGAGATCGCCCAGATCTGTGATCGCGTCGGCGCAGACGTCACCCAGGTGGCCGAGGCAATGGGCATGGACCACCGCATCTCCCCAGAGTTCCTCAGGGCAGGTTTGGGCTGGGGCGGCTCCTGTTTCGGCAAAGACCTCACCGCCTTGGCCACCACCGCCCGCGAACATGGCTTCGAACCGCCCCTGCTGCAGGCGATCGGTGCCGTCAACGACTATCAACGCCTCGAGGTCGTCCGCAAACTCCAGGCACACCTCGGAACATTGCGCGGCAAGCGTGTTGCCCTGCTCGGGCTCGCCTTCAAGCCGGACACCGACGACACCAGGGACGCCCCGGCAACCCAGGTCGCCGCCAAGCTACGCCAACTCGGCGCCGTCGTTGTGGGACATGACCCAGTCGTCTCGTCACTGCCCGACGCCGGTCACCTGCGCATCCTCGCCGACCCCTACGAGGCCATTGAGCGAGCAGACGCCGCCGTGATCATCACCGAGTGGCCACAGTTTGGTTCGCTCGACCTCAATCGGGTGGCCGAACTCATGCACGGCAATCTGATCATCGACGGGCGCAACATCCTGGACCCCAGCGACGCCATCAACGCCGGCTTCGTCTACGAGGGTATCGGGCGAGGGGGCACGCTTGGCTCGCCACGGCGCCGGATGTCCGACGTCTGAACTACCCGCCTCCGGTAGGCCCTGGTAGCACTCAGTAGGCGCCGCGGCCGCTGAGAACAGCAGGCACCGTGAGGACGAGCAGCTTGATATCCGCCCACAGGCTCCACCGCTGGATGTACTCGAGGTCGAGATCGATCCAAGTGTCGAAGTCGAGGTCGGAACGCCCGCTCACCTGCCAAATGCAGGTCACACCGGGCTTCACGCTGAGACGCTGATAAGCCCGAGATCCGTACATGGCGACCTCTTCGGGAAGATGAGGCCGGGGTCCAACCAAGCTCATCCGGCCGGAAGCCACATGGAAGAGCTGAGGCAACTCGTCGAGCGAGGTGCGGCGCAGCCAGCGGCCCACCGGCGTCATCCGGGGATCCTCGCGAATCTTGAAGATTGGTCCCGACTGCTCGTTCAGAGCGGCGAGTCCCACCTTCTCTTCCTCTGCTGTCATTCGCATGGAACGGAATTTGCGGAACCGGAACACCTCGCCGTTCCTGCCTACTCGCCAATTGGTATAGAACACCGGGCCGGGCGATGTGATCTTCACGGCAAGCGCACACGCCAGCAGGACAGGTGCCAGAACCACAATGGACGCAATGGCGATCACGACGTCCAGGGCTCGCTTCACCACCAATTGCCAAGTTGGCGCTTCGGTCAAGGTCCA
>Ga0209567_10000426_pt1 | contig 22972 bp, 21 predicted proteins | sample COG_12_FD_184756 | JGI IMG/M metagenome (GOLD analysis project Ga0209567, IMG submission 184756) | Pelagic marine sediment microbial communities from the LTER site Helgoland, North Sea, for post-phytoplankton bloom and carbon turnover... | ecosystem: Environmental > Aquatic > Marine > Neritic... | reverse complement strand
GACCTGGCTGGGGTCGGCCTTGAGGTTGGGGATCCCGTCCACGTATCGCTGGATCTCCTGCAGGGCCTCTCTGTGCGCCGAGCAACGCAGGTTGAACTGCACCTCTGCTTTCGTCACCTCGTCAACCCAGGGCCCCTGATATGGGTTGTTACCGCGCTGCTCGACGTCAAAGACGCGTGGATCGGTCGCCGAGCAGTCATCCTCGTCGGTGATCAGAATGATGGCCAGCAATGCTCCGTCACGGCTGAAGCCCGCGTTGGCGCTGTTACGGTCAGAAGCGAGAATGCTCTCGAGCTGCTGCTCGAAGCCGCAGCCGTCGGCCTGTCCGGTCACGCACTCTACATCTGCAACGAATTGCATGTCGAAGGAGGCACTCGCGTCCGTCGGCCGATCCAGGTAGAGCGTCCCCGCTGGCGGCGTCTGCGCGGAACATTCCAAGGGTGTGCCAGCGAGCCCTTCCACCTGCATGAAGCCCGCCTTGCCCACGCTGGTGCATGCGGCGGTAGGGTTGAAATCCACTCCCGCGGTGTAACTCGTCGGAGGTTCGGTCGAGTAGCCGAGATCCGGTGTGATCACGCCAACGTGAAGGCTTTCGATAGCGGGGAAGTCGCCAACCGGCATGGACACGCCATCGGTATCGATTCCACCGGTGAGCAGCAGACTCACCAGACGCGGTACCTGCTCGGCGAGCTTTTCCTGCTCGTCGCGCATCGAAGGCGAGTCATCGATGATGATCAACAGATCCAACGCGCGCTGCGGGTTGACCGGCACGTTCTGGACGACGCCGTTAATGGTGCACGGATTGAGCGCGTTCAGGGACCGCTGCGTGCAACTGCTCACGGTCGCAATGAGCCCCACCACCAAAAGTAAAAAAGCAAAGCGGATCTTCATGTCTTGTCCCCCTACCCGACAGTGAAATCATACCCACTGGGGCGCATGAAGGCCAATCGAGCGGGAACTTTACAGCAGGCCCCGTCCTATCCGCTGAGAATTATGAAATTTTTTTCAAGGCGCCGATTCTGCTATGCAGAAAGTATAGGGTTAATTCCATGCGCCGCGTTCTAGTCGTCGACGATGAAGAAAACATCCGGCTCGTGCTTCGCACGTTGCTGAAGAAACACGATTACCAAGTCGAAGCGGCCGAAAGCGCCGAGACCGCCTTGGAGCAACTGGAGCGCTTCGACCCGGACTTCGTGTTGGCCGACGTCCGCATGAGCGGCATGACCGGGATCGAGCTCTGCACCGAGCTGAAGGCCCGGGCGTCGCTGGCAACGGTAATTCTGATGAGCGCCTACGGCTCGGTGGACCTGGCGATTGAAGCCATGAAGGCCGGCGCGTACGACTACATCTCGAAGCCGTTCAAGCAAGACGAAGTTCTGCTCGCGCTCACGAAAGCCGAAGAACGTGAATCGCTTCGTCGTGAGAACCGTGCACTCAAGGAAGCGATGCGCAAGGAGCAGACCTTTCACGGCATCCTCGGCAAGAGCGAGGCGATCGACAAGATGTTCTCCACCATCGGGAAGGTCGCCGACTACAAGACGACGGTTCTGATTCAAGGAGAGAGCGGCACGGGCAAAGAGCTCGTCGCGCGCGCGCTGCACGTGGGAAGCGTACGCAAGAACAAACCGTTCATCCCGATCAACTGCGGTGCGATCCCTGAAACGCTCCTCGAGAGCGAGCTTTTTGGCCATAAGAGAGGAGCGTTCACGGATGCTCGCGCCGACAAGAAGGGGCTCTTTGCGGAAGCGGATCAGGGCACGCTCTTCCTCGATGAGATCGGTGAGCTTCCGCTGACATTGCAAGTGAAGTTGCTCCGCGTCCTGCAAGAAGGCCGCATCCGGCCGGTTGGCGCAACACGAGATCAAGAGGTGGACGTGCGTGTGATCGCCGCGACCGTTCGTAACCTCCGTCGAGAAGTCGAGGAGAACCGTTTCCGCGAAGATCTCTACTATCGACTGAACGTGTTGCAGATCAACGTTCCGCCGCTCCGTGATCGTCGGGACGACATCATGTTGCTGGTCGAGCATTTCATCGAGCGCAACAACAGTCGGCTCGGCACTACGATCCGCGGCGTGGCCCCGCGGACTCGAAAGCTGCTCCTCGACTACTCCTGGCCTGGCAATGTGCGTGAGCTCGAGAACACCATAGAGCGTGCCGTCGTTCTCGCCGAAGGGGACATGATCACCGTGGCCGATCTTCCCGAGCGGATGCGAGAGCCGGCCGACCCGGTGGCTGCCAGCCTCGCCACCGGGGAGCTCTCCATCAAGAAAACGGCGCGATTCATGGAGGAATCCCTGATTCGGCGGGCGCTCGAAAAGACGGGGGGAAACCGGACCGCCGCCTCGAAGCTGCTCGAGATCAGCCACCGGGCTCTCCTTTACAAAATCAAAGATTATGGGATTCAGTAGCCGCCGATGGATAATCGGGAATGTCGTGGCAAAGAGGAGCGTTGATCCTGTGATGTGCTGTATGCGTAGAGCCCTAACCGCCGTGGCGCTCAGTGCGTCGCTGTTCGTGGCCGTGGGCTGCCAGAAGAACATCCCGAACACCACCGTGAAGGACACTCCGGAGAACCGGTCGGTCATCACCTTCATGGAAAACTACCGAAACGCAGTGGAATCCCGAGATGTGGGCGCCCTGCTGGCCATGGCTCACCCTCAGTACCTGGACGACAATGGCACCCCTTCGGGTGATGACGACCTGGACTATCGGGCGCTCCAAAAGAAGCTCAGCCGCTGGCGGGAGCGGGTCACCGACGTCCGCTACGAGATCAAGTACCGAACAATTACTAGGGAAATGGACCGTGTGCTGATCGCCTACCGCTACAGCGCCAGCTTCCGGATCGCCTACGATGAAGAGGATCAGCGCTGGTCCCGTCGCATAGGCGAAAACCGGCTGGTTTTGCTCTACGACGATATTCAGACCCGCTACTATGTGCTCTCGGGTATGTGAAATTTTGTGTTCTTATTGAAAAGTCGCGCCGATTCGCGCTACGATTCTCTCGATGACAACTTGGAATGGGCGCAAGTGAGTGCGCCTGCCCACACGTGATGAGAACGATGAGATTCGAGTGCCATAGCTGTCATGCCAAGTACAGGATCTCCGACGAGAAAGTTCGGGGTCGCATCGTTCGTTTTCCGTGCCGCAAGTGCGAACACAAGATCCTGATCGACGGTCGAGAGGGCGATCTGGACGTCACCGTTCCCGCGGGGTCGGCTTACCGCGTCGAAGAAGTGACGCGGCTCACCGCCGACCCTACGATGCCCTTTGCGCACGATGCGCCGACTTCGCGCGCACGGCGACCGTCTTCACCGGTTCGCCGCCGTCCCCCGGCGGTCCCGCCGCGTCGTCCGTCTGCCGTCTCACGTAGACTGTCTTCCGCTCCGGGGGTCGCGAGCAGCGCACTCATAGGTCAGCATCCGGGCTTGGCGCCAGCTGTTCCAGCCGCGCCTTCGGGCCCGCCGCTTGCAGCTGTTGGTGAGGTGCCGGCATGGCACGTTTCCATCAATGACGTGCCTGTGGGTCCTGTCCGGCTCGGGGAGATGGCGCAGAAGATCGACGCGGGCGCCGTGAGCGAGTACTCGCTCGTTTGGCGCGAGGGTCTTCGCGAGTGGCGTCCGCTTGCCACCGTTCCGGAGCTCATGGCCTTGTTGCACGAGCGCCGGCATTCGGGTCCTCCACCGCGCACATCGTTTTCGTCGATGCCGGCCTTCGTCGACGCCAAGACTTCGATCGCGGGCTCTGCGCATCCAGCCGCTTCGCCTCCAAAGGCGGCCGAGTCCAAGCTGTCGGAGGTGCCGGAAGACTTCGTCCCGCTTGCCGATTCATTACAGCCCGAGATGGAGCTGGCGGGTGGGCCCGGGGAAATGTCGCAACCACCTGCACCGATCGGGCCTGCCGGAGTCTTTGAATCATCGCCCCAGTTGGGGTCGTTCTCGGGTCTTCTGATTGGAGCGGACGAAGACGTTTCCATCCCATCGGTGCCGCCGCCGGCTGCTGCAGCCACTGCCGGGCCGGATCGCAGGTTTTCGATTGGTGTGCTGGCACTGATCCTCGCAGTGATCGTCTTTGCCGGGGTCAGCGCGGTTCTCGTGTTCGACCGATTCGGCGAAGCCATACTGAGCGAGCTGTTGGCTAAGCGCGATGCACCTGTCGTGGTCTCGCCCGTTCCGATGCCGGCCGATGCGCTGCCGAAGGCCGAGGAGCCGGAGGCTGCGGCCGAAGAAGCCGCGTCCGAGGGCACAGATGAGGTTGGCGCCGACGAGGAAGCCCCAGTCGAGGGAGCCCCAACTGCGTCAGAAGTCAAAGCGACCCCAAGCGCCGCTGCAAGAGTCGACGCTTCGGAGAGCAAGGAAGCCGAGGCAACGCAACCCGAGCTTGCAATCGCGCCGCTGAACCCGGCCGATGACGGCCCGAAGATGGTGCCTGCAACGAGGCCGAGGCCCAAGGCACGGCGCAAGTCCCGTTCGCAGCCCGTCCAATCGGCCGCGGAAGAGAGTTCGTTGAGCGACGACGAGCAAAGGATTCTGGACGATTTCGGTTCGAGCGCCGGTGCGACGCCAGCCAAGATCGACGTAGAGGAGTCGCGCAGCAGCCAAAGCGAGAAATCGCCGCTCGATGGAGATGGAGTTCGCGCAACGGTGACTACGAACAAGCCGCGTTTGCAGCGATGCTATGAGCGAGCGATTCGTGGTCAGCAGTCACCGCCGTCGGTCCGCCTGGACGTGACCGTGACCGTTGCCGCGTCCGGTCGCGTGAAGGACGTGAGCGCCGACGGCACTGGTCCCGGAGGGCTTGCGGAGTGCATTGAAGCCTCCGTGCGGCGCTGGCGTTTTCCGGCATCTTCCGAGGGTGGCCCTGCGAAGTTCCCGATCGTATTCTCCGCGAACTGAGTAGGCCACCATGCCGATGAAGCCACTGATCGACGCTGGCACGATTGCCCAGCGCGTTGCCGATTTGGGCCGCGCGATCACGGACGACTACCTGGGCAAGGACTTGGTCGTCGTTCCAGTGCTCAAGGGCAGCTATGTGTTTGCAGCGGACCTGGTGCGCAATATCGACCTCGACGTGGCAATCGATTTCCTCGGCGTCCGGAGTTACGGCCATCAACAAGAGAGCAGCGGCGTCGTGCAGATAACGACCGACCTGAGTCACTCGATCGAGGGTAAGCACGTGATTCTGGTGGAAGACATCGTCGATACTGGCCTCACGGTTGCCTATCTCCATGAGAACCTGGCGACGCGGCAACCTGCGTCACTCAAGGTGGCCTCTCTGCTTCACAAGCCTTCGCGCACTCGCGTACCCGTGAGAATCGACTACCTCGGGTTCACCGTAGATGATGTGTTCATCGTCGGATACGGCCTCGACTACGCGCAGAAGTTCCGGAATCTGCCCTACCTGGCCGTGGTCACCGACGCAGGCGCTTAAGCGGCCTATACTGGCCGCTGTGAGCAACGAAGAGGCACCCGAAGATCTGGGCGAACGAATTCGGCGAATCGCTGCGATGATTGCCGGTGGGGTCGACAAGCGCTTCGCGACCGGCGACGAGTCGCGCTCGCTCCTCGACGCGGCGGCGCGTTCACTCGGAACGACGATGGAGCGTTGGGGGCGAAACCCAGGGCTTCGGCGTATTCTCGGCGGGGTGCAGCACGACGAGCTCACGAGCCCGGGTGAGCTGGTCGAGCTGTCGGCAAGCTTGGGTGTTTCCGCCAAGTTGGGCACCGTTGCCAGGTTTTACGTCGACGATGCGGTGGCTGCTGAAGTCCCGATCGGCGGCAGCGCGGAGGTGCGTACCGTGATCGACGCGCCGGGGCCGGGCATTCATCGTGTCGGTGTCGCGATCTGCAATGACAAGGGCCAGGTCGTCACGGACCTCTTTGGCCACCGCTTGTTGCAGGTTGCTAGCGGCCGACCGGTTGTGCTGGTGGACGCGGCCCTGGTGCTTCCTCGGGCCTCGGATCGTCCGGCACCGACGGCCTCGCCTCTCGAAGCGCTCCGCGCTCTGGTAGACGAGGGGTTCGACCTCGTCTACTTCGACATCCACGAAAAGAACCGCGACCCCCTGATTCACGAGCAGGTCCTCAATCAACGGTTGCCGCCCGGGGCGATCCTCATCTACTCGGCCGAGGAAGAAGAGCTCAGGAGCCTGGGCGTCGACTTCGTCGACATGTTTGCATCGACGGCCATCCGTCGACTGCGGGCCAAGGGCGTCCCGGTCACGACAATCCTGACCGAGCGCGACGAGGACTCGGAGCGCAGTCGTGCGGAGCATATGACCGTGATGTCGCCGGTGACGGCCCTTCAGCGAGCCCGCGCCGGCACATTCGTTGCCGAGGCGGAGCAGGCGGCGCGATTGCTGCGCGACAGGGCGGACAGCAACCCCCTCGACTGGCGCCTCGATCAAACGACGGAGTCTCGCCTGATTGCGGGTAACTCGTTTCACGCCGAGCTCGATAATGCCGAGGCCAGGCGACGACTTCTGGCCGCCTTCGACGAGGCCTCCTCGACGATTCACATCCAGCTCTACATCGTACGGCCGAGCAACTTCACGGAGCACCTGATCGTCCGTCTCATCCAGCGCGCGCGCGCCGGAGTGAAGGTCCGGTTCATGGTCGATGCGCTCTACTCGGATGAGGAAGTTCTCGGGCGCCTCAACCCCTTGATCCTGTCGCTGAAAGAAGAGAAGAACGTCGACGTGCTCGCGGTCAATCCGATCGGGTCTGGCAGACAGGTCGATGTCTCCCAATTGAAGAAGCGAGACCACCGCAAGCTGGTGATCATCGACGGTCGGCGCGCCTTCGTGTCGGGTCGGAACGCCAGCGATGAGTACTACATGGGCTTCGATGAGGTTCCCGTGCACGACAATACGCGTCACGAGCGCATTCCCTGGCTGGACGCGCATGTCGAAGTGTCCGGGCCGCTGGTGAAGGAGGTTCAGGAAACCTTCATGCGCACCTGGCACCGGCAGGGTGGAGTGCAGATTCCGCTCGACCGAAATACGGTGCCGGAGCTCGGGCCCGCCGGTTCGGCCGCTGGCCGCCTGGTGGTGCACCGCGGTCTTGCGGAAACAAACGGCCTTGCGATGTACGAAGCGATGTTCGATGTGGCGGAGGACCACGTCTACATCGTCACCGACTATCCGATCGTCCCCGCCCTCGAGCGCGCGATCTACCGGCTCTTGGCCAAAGACATCAGCGTGAAGCTTCTCACCGGCAGCGCCACCGCTCGCCGCAACGATGGCACTTTCTTCCCGGCGCCTCTGCACCGGACGCTCTTCGAGTACATGGTCAAAGCAAAGCTCGAGCCGCTGCTCTTGGCTGGCGTCGAGATCTACGAATTCGTTCCGCCGCCGTCGCCGATGATCGTCGCTCGGGGAGGCCGCATCCGTCCGTACGTCCACGCAAAGCTCGTCTCCGTGGATGGCCTGGTGACCAGCATCGGGTCGGCCAACCTCGATGCCACGGCAAGCTTCTGGGAGAGCGAGGCCAACATCGTCGTTCAAGACGCCAAATTTGCGAGCGGCGTCGAAGCCAATCTCCAGAAACTAATCGACGGCAGCGTCGAGCTCGATCCCGAATCCGAATACTGGAAGCGGGAGCGGGCTCAACGTGCCGTCGTGGCTACGCTCTGGCCTGGAACGCTCTATTCCTGAGCTTCGAGTTCCTTGCCAACTTTCTCTTCGGCCTCTCTGACGGCCTCGGCGCCTTCGATGGCCTCAGCAGCCTCGGCGAGCTCATAGCTCACGTTCATCCGCACCTGGAACGCGCGGTCGATTTCGACGTCTTCGGAGTCATCTACTGTCTTCACGGTCAACTCGCCGACCGACTCGCCGCTCGCCGAAGCATTGGCTTCGAGCGCATTCAGGTTCGCAATCACCTCGCCGGTTGCATTCATCTTGAACGACTTGACGGTGAGCTCGACGCCTTCCTCATCGAATGTGATGGTCTGCGGAAGGGCGGTCTGCTGAATCTGCACGCCGAGCTTGAGCTCGTCGCCGACCTTTTCGCTCAGTGTATACGTGTCAACCTGACTGACCTTGAAGCCGTAGAGCACGAGGTCCTTGCGGGCTTCCCAGCGAGCGCCTGCCCCCACCGGCTCGGCCGGAAGAACCACGCGCGCGAGCGAGGTTCGTGCGTTGATGATCATCACGAGCAGACGAACCGGAACGTCAGATCGCTTTGCGGCCTCGTTGAGCTCGGTTCGCTGCATAATGCCGCGGTCATCGACCTCGACCCAGCCACCAACATTATTGAGCACCGAGGCGCTCTTGTTGAGGTCTTGCACGAGCTCCGGATTGAGGCCCTCGGGGACGATCGCTTCGGCTTTGACGATCCGGACATCGAAGCGGGTGCTGCCGCGCTTGCCTTGCATCGAAGGCCCGGAAACGATGTGCAGACGAACACCCGGTGTTACGGACAGCGCCGCACCGCGTCGCGAGCTGGCCAACGATGCGAGCCCAAATTCCATCATGGCGCTGGTTGTCGTCCCGTGCGAAATCTTGTAGCGAAGGGACTCACGCGGTTCTGCGCCGGTCTCGAGCACGAGAACCGGGTCTCCCTTCTTAGCGTCGCTTGCGGTGTCAGACTTACAGCCGTTCAAAACGAGCAGCGCGGACGCCAGAATCAACGCGCGCAATAGCACTTGCTTGGTCATAGAATCTCCTTTGCGGCACCCCTAGATCGCCGTCTAATCGGGCTCTATATCGCAAGGTCGCCGAGGCTCGTCAAGGTTGCCCTTCGGCAGGGCCTTGAACGCGCTTATACCCCTCGGGAAGCGAAAAGACCTCCGTCGGCACTGGCGCGCGTTCGATCTTCTTCACGAGGAACACCACCGGAACCCCGCCTGCCTGTTCAACGCGCATCTTCATCGAGAAACCGGGCTTGACCCCGTACTTCTTCATCGCCTTGCTGCGTTCGTCGTCGGACATTTCGAGCCCCAGATTTCGGCCGCGGAATGCCCGGGTCCATAGGTCGGCTGGGTACTTCTGCGTGAGCCAGAGGTCGATGACCGCGCGGTTGTCCTCGTCGATCACGCGGACGTGCTGGGTCGCGACACCGCTCACCATCTCCTTGCCGAGCTTCTTGATCTCCAAGTTGGCGCTATCGCCGGAGCCCGTGACCTGCTGGCTCGTCGCGGCCAGCGTCGAGTACGGCATCTCCACGATGACCTTCTGGTCATGCGCGATCGAGTAATAGCTCTTGCCCCTCGCTGGCATGATTGTCGTCGCGTGCACCGGCTGCCCGCTGTCATCTTTCGACTGGATGTCCATGCGGACGTCACCGGTTTTCGAGTATCGGGCGCGGACTTGCGCAGCGACACCTTGCTCGCTCGACAGGCTGGCCTCGAGCACGCCTTCGAACGCGAGCGCAGGTGACGCGCAAAGCATCACGAAAAGGCAGGTCAGAGCAGCACGCATCGCCGGGCAAGCTTAGGCCGACAAGACCACCATGCCAAACGCCTCGTCCTCGTACAGCCGGTCGAAGGTCTGCTGGAACTTCGTCTCGACATTCTTGCGCTTTAGCTTGAGCGTGGGCGTGAGCTCGTCCTCCTCCACGCTGAACTCGCGGTCGAGGATGTGGATCTTTTTGATGGCCTCGACTCGTGACATGCTTTCGTTGGCCCGCTTCACCGAAGCAACGATGCGCTTCTGCACATCCGGGTCCTGCGCGACCCGTTCGAGGAGCGCATTGAGGTCGGCAGAGCGCGCGAGTGGGTTCTCTTTCAGGTCTTTGATGTGTTTGTCGGCGGTGGCATCGTCGATGGTCCCGTGTTGCCGAGCCCAGTCCACAGCTTCCGGTGCGCCCACGGTGACCAAGGCGACGAGATACTTCCGTTTGTCGCCATGCGCGTGCGCCTGGCTGATCAGCGAGTCCGACGCTTTGATTTCGTTTTCGATGTTCGCGGGCGTGAGGTTCTTTCCGCCGGCGGTGATGATGATGTGCTTCTTGCGATCGAGGATGTAGACGCAGCCTTCTTCGTCCTTCTTGCCCACGTCGCCGGTGTACAGCCAGCCATCGATGATCGTTTCGGCAGTTGCTTCCGGGTTCTTGTAGTACCCCTGAAACACGACTTTGCTGCGGACCAGGATCTCTCCGTCCTCGGCGATGCGGTCCTCGACGATGCTCAGCGCGCGACCGACGGAGCCGAGCTTGATGTGCCCCGGGACGTTCGCATGCGTAATCACCGTCGACTCGGTCATCCCGTACATCTCGTAGATCGGAAAGCCGGCTGCCCAGAAAAACTCGAGGATTTCTGGGGCGATCGGTGCAGCCCCGGTGATGAAATAGCGGACGCGTCCGCCGAACACCGCCCGGAGCTTGGAGAACACCAGGCGATCGGCGAAGCCGTACTGGAGCTTCAATCCGAACGGGATCGGCTCTCCGGCCTGCCAGTGTTGCACCGCGTCGCGGCCGACTCGCTCCGCCCAGCGAAAGATGCGCTGCCGCGTCGGAGGCGCTTGCTCGACCGTGCTCATGATCTTCGCATACGCCTTTTCGAAAATCCGTGGCACGCTGCCGAAGATCGTGGGCTTCACTTCAGCGACCTCTTCGAGAACCTTGGCGATGCTCGATGCGAAGTACGTGCCCATCCCGGTGTTGATGCGTCCGTAGAAGGCGAGCACGCGTTCGGCCACGTGAGCCATCGGCAGAAAGCTTAGACCCACGTCATCCTCGTTGATCGCGAAGGCTTCGTCTTGGTCTCGCATGACCGTGAGGATGTTGTCGTGCGAGATCATCGCGCCCTTGGGCGGGCCGGTGGTGCCGCTGGTGTAGACGATGATCGCGGTGCTATTCGGGTCGACCGCTGCGACCCTTGCTTCGATGGCTGCACGATCTACCTGCGTCTGAAGCACGCGCTCGAAAGGGACGAGCCAGTCGTGCGCTTCCATCAGTGACTCGGCGCCTTCCGAGTTCCAGACGATGACCTTTTCGAGCTTCGTCAGCTCGTCCCGACGCGCGAGGATCTTGTTGATCTCTTCGATGCCTTCGACAAACGCGACCTTCGAATCGGCGTGGTCGAGAATGTACGCAAGCTGCTTGGGGGTGAGCGTCGGGTAGGCGCCCAGGGTCACGGCGCCGGCGAGCAGGCCTCCCACGTCGCAATAGCACCAGGCCGGACCGGTGCTGCCGACCATGCAAACCTTGTCTTGAATCTGAAGGCCGAGCCCCAACAGGTACGACGCGATGGCGCCAGCCTGTTCGGCGAACGCATTCCAGCTCACCGGCTGCCAGTCGCCTCCTTCCTTGAAGTAGAACGCGGGCCTGTCACCGTCGCGCGCCACCCGGTTGAGGAACATGTCGCCCACAGTCTTGCTGCGGCGGGCAATGTATTCGGCGGGGGTGCCGCCCGTGCGGTCGGTATCGAACATCTTTGGGTGTTTACACCGGATCCGGGTCGGGGATCCAGGCCCTCGACGCGGGATTTGACGGCGCGGCAACCCCCGCTACACTGCGCCCCCTTCCAGCCCAAAAGGCAAGGAATTCCCATGCGTGACCTCATCAAGCTCAGCTGCGAAACCTGCGGCAAAGACAACTACACGACGGACAAGAACCGGCGCACGATGCCGGAGAAGTTCCACATCAAGAAGTTCTGCCCCAAGTGCCGCAGCCACCAGCCGCACAAAGAAGGCAAAATCAGCAAAGGCTAGGCAGGCGCTCGCGCGGGGGCGGTGGGGCGGGACAAACCGCCGGCCGGAGGCCGTCCGGGCAACAGCGCAGATGCGGTGGGGCGGGACCCACTGCCGCCGAAGGCGTCCTGGTCAACCGGGTCAACCGGCGCAGTCCCCTTTTTACAAGGGTTAAGTTGCCAGCCTGTTTGCCGCGCACCACCTGTGTCGTAGAGATCTCTCATGGCGCACGGTGACACGCACAATCTGGGCATCGGCTACTTGCTCTGGATATTTGGTTTCATGGGGGCGCACCGTTTCTACTACGGGCGCCCGGTGAGCGGTACGATTTGGTTCCTTACCTTGGGGCTATTGGGCATCGGTTGGCTGATCGATTTGTTCTTGATGCCGTCGCTCGATCGTTCTGCGGAGCTTCGATACGACTCGGGTCCCGTCGACCACAACGTGACCTGGATCCTGCTCACGTTCGTCGGCGTCTTTGGGATTCACCGAATCTACATGGGGAAGTACCTGACCGGCCTCATCTACTTCCTGACTCTTGGGCTGGCCGGCTTCGGGATCCTCTACGACTACTGGACGCTCAACGAGCAGGTCAGCAAAGCAAACGCCGCCCGCCATTAAGCCCTCGAAAAAGGGGACAGTCCCCTTTTTAGATCCGGTCGACGAGGCGGGCGACTAAGGCGCCGGTGCCGCCTAGGTGACGTGGGGCCGTGCGGAAGGCGAGGACGAAGCGGGCAGGGGCGCGTTTGCCGAGGGCGTTTGCGACACTGGCTTGCAGCGTTGCCTTGCCGCCGGCGCTGTGCAGGCCCTTGCCCACGATGATCAGGACCCAACGTTTGCCGTTCTGCTGACACTCTCGAACGAAGCGGAGCACTTCGCGTTCGGCTTCGCGCGCGGTCTGCCCGTGCAGATCGCACTCTGCTTGGACCTCGAGCTTTGGATCTTCGAGGGCGTCGAGGATGCTCGCGTGTGTGGAGCGGCGTTTGCCGAGAACGATCCCGTTGCTCTCACGCTCCACCTGGAGCAGCTCGGCTGGTCGCTGCAGGGCCTGTCCAGATCCAGGGGATTGACCCGGCCGGTTTTCAGGCGCCGGCATCACGCGCTTTCGCGACTCTCGGTTCAAGGGCTTCACGTCGGAAAACGCTTGTTCGAGGGCTTCACGGTCGGCTTTCGAGCGCCCGCCGGCAGCACCCTTGCGGCCTCCACTTTTGCCGCCTTTGCCTCCTGAACTAGCCACCGCCCATCCATCATGACCTCCGACCGGTCCTACCGGCAATCAGCGCAACGGCTGCGGCTGTCCGCGTCCAGGCGAAGAATCTTCGCGCGTCCCGAATTCCGTCCCCGGATCTTCACGGTTTTTCGGGGGCCGATCGTGGCACAGCCATTGCAAGCTTTCTCGAACGATGGACGTCAGTCGCCGGCAACGGGACGGTGTGTCGGGCGAGCCGAGGCGGTTGGTTTCTCCTCCGCGCACGGGAGTCTGCGGCGGATCTCTCGCTGCGCACTACCGGCCGCCGATGGTCGCTACGGCGCTGGGGCCTGTTTCGGGCCGTGCGACTGAGGTCCTTCGTAATGGTTGAGTCGTGTCTGGGATACGCTGGTTGAGGATCTCCTACTGGGTCGGGGCCATCGCCGATGCGATCGTCGGTGTCCTGATGTTTTTTCCGGAGATCGGTCGCGCGGCATATGGCAACGCCGATTTTGTACCCACGGCTGACTACCGATATGCCATGCGGTTCGGAGCTGCGCTGATGCTCGGGTGGTCGGTGCTCCTCTTGTGGGCGGACCGGAAGCCGCTCGAGCGTCGAGGAATCCTGCCGATTACCGTTTTCGTGATCGCAGGTTTCGCTTGGGCGGGCGCCTACGCGGTTTCTGCGGGGTTGGTTCCACTGTCCAACATGATTCCGAGCTGGGGCTTTCAGGGCTTCTTGGTGGCGCTCTTCCTTTACAGCTACTTCCGCTCGGGGCAGGCGACTCGGAAGTTGCCGATCTCGGTCGAGGCCCCGAAAAGCTAGGCTTTCTTCGTTGCTTCGCGTTTGGGGCGCAGATTGCACTGGAGGATCGCTTTGCGGACTCGCACTGCATCCGGGGTGACTTCAACGAGCTCGTCCTGGTCGATCCAGTCGAGGGCGGTTTCGATCGTGAGATCTTTGTGCGGCGTCAGGATAACGTTTTCGTCGCGGCCGGCGGCTCGGATGTTGGTGAGCTTCTTTTCGCGGGTACAGTTCACGTCGAGGTCGCTCGGGCGGTTGTGCTCGCCGACGATCATGCCTTCGTAGACTTTCGTTCCCACGCCGACGAAGAGCCTGCCCCTCGGTTGCAGGTTGAAGAGAGCGTAGGGGGTGGTCGCGCCGGTTCGGTCTGCGACGATCGCGCCGTTCTTTCGGCGAAGAAGAGGACCGGCGTAGGGATCCCAGCCCTCGAACATCGTATTGAGCAGTCCCTCTCCACGCGTCTCGGTCATGAACAACGAGCGAAAGCCGATCAGGCCGCGCGACGGCACCCGGTACTCGACCCGCGAGCGATTGGTCCCGATTGGGCTCATCTTGCCCATCACGCCGCGCCGGTCCCCGAGGAGCTGGGTGACGGTGCCCACGTGATGTTGGGGCACGTCGACGACGACCGTCTCGACCGGCTCACACTTCTGCCCGTCGATGTCGCGGACCACGACCTCCGGCATGCCGAGGGCAAACTCGTAGCCTTCGCGCCGCATCGTCTCTGCCAAGATCGCGAGCATCAGCTCGCCGCGGCCGTAGACCATAAATGAATCAGCCTCGTCGCCTTCTTCTACACGCATGGCGATGTTGCGCTGCGCCTCTTTGAGAAGCCGTTCACGCACCTGCCGTGACGTCACGTAGTCGCCCACGCGTCCGGCGAATGGAGAGGTATTGACCATGAAGCGAATCTTGATGGTCGGTTGCTCGACGCTGATGCGCTCGAGTGGGTTCGGATGGCTCGGCGGGGCGATCGTGTCGCCGATGTGGACGTCTTCGATGCCGGAGATCGCGACGATGTCGCCGGCGGACGCCTCAGTGATGCGAACGCGCTCCAGGCTCTCGAACCCCCACAAACTGCCGACCTTCCGTTCCAGCACGCCGTCCTTGCCGATGATCGCGACCATTTCCTGCGGCTTGATCCTGCCGTTGCGGATGCGGCCGATCGCAATGCGGCCGATGTACTCGTCGTGAATCGTATTGTGCACCAGGAGTTGCAAGGGTTCGTCAGAGTCGCCCTCGGGCGCGGGGAGCCGTTCGATCAGTGTTTCGAAGAGCGGTGTGAGGTCGCTCGACTCGTCTTCGAGCTCGCGCTTTGCGATTCCGTCCTTGCCGATCGCGTAGATGTGCGCGAAGTCGGCCTGCTCGTCGGTGGCACCGAGGTCGCAGAACAGGTCGAACACCTCGTTGAGAGCCTCGTCGGGGCGCGCATCGCTTCGATCGATCTTGTTGACGACCGTCACCACGGGCAGGTCTAGCTCGATGCACTTCGAAAGAACGAACCGCGTTTGGGGGAGGGCACCTTCGGCGGCATCGACCAGGAGCAACGCGCCATCGGCCATGCGAAGCGTCCGCTCGACCTCACCGCCGAAGTCGGCATGGCCCGGCGTGTCGATCAAGTTGATCTTGTAATCCCTCCACCGGATCGACGCGTGCTTTGCCAAAATCGTGATGCCGCGCTCGCGCTCGAGGTCGTTCGAATCGAGCACGCGCTCGCGCACCTCCTCGTTCGCCCGAAAGACGCCGGTTTGATGCAACATCGCGTCCACCAGGGTTGTCTTGCCGTGGTCGACGTGGGCGATAATCGCCACATTTCGAATCATATTCTGCACGCGTTAACCCCCACGCCTTCGCGTGAGCGCGCGTCTTGGCAGATCCGTGCCAAGCTCGCCAGCCCCCGAGTTGTGGCCTGTCTGCCGGGTCGCTAAAATGAACGAGAGGGAAGCGGGGATGTCTCGAATCATCGGGTATGGCTGTGGATTTTGCTTGGCGATTGCCGTTTCTGGCTGCGGAGAGTCGGCTGCTGTTGATCCGGGGACCAATCCGAACGACGGACCACCGACGGGCAACGGCGATGGCACCTGCACTGTGCCAACCGAAGCGCAAGAGGAAGACGTCTCCAATCCGGACATCGTAATCGGTGACGGGACTGCGGCGAGCTGCACGTCCAACGCATTCATCGATGCGGTTGCGCTGGGCGGCGTGATCACCTTCGACTGCGGTCCGGACCCGGTCATCATCACACTCGATCGAACCGCCAAGGTTTTCAACGATCAGAATCCGGATGTTGTGATCGACGGAGGCGGCAAGGTGACTTTGAGCGGCGGCGGGCGCGTGCGGATTCTCTATCAGAACACCTGCGACCAGCAGCAGGTCTGGACGACGTCGCATTGTGATGACCAGGATCATCCACGATTGACAGTGCAGAATCTGACGTTCATCGATGGCAACGCCATGTCTGAAGAAGATGGCGGCGGGGCGATCTTCGCGCGGGGCGGGCGATTCAAGGTGGTGAGCTCTCGCTTCTTCAACAACGTCTGTCACGACGTCGGCCCGGATGTGGGTGGCGGCGCGATCCGGGTCTTCGATCAGTATCAGGATCGCCCGGCCTACGTGGTGAACAGCACGTTTGGAGGGGAAGGGATCGGTAACGTTTGCTCGAACGGTGGCGCGCTCAGCTCGATTGGCGTTTCATACACCGTCATCAACAGCGCGATTACGCACAACGAGGCGATCGGCTTCGGCGCTAACCCGCAGCGCGCCGGAACGCCGGGCGGCGGCAGCGGTGGAGCCATCTACAATGACGGCAACACGTTCACACTGACCGTTTGCGGAACCCTCATCGAAAACAATTCGGCCAACGAAGGCGGCGGCGCGATCTTCTTCGTGAGCAACGACCGGAGCGGAAGCTTGGTTATCGAGGATTCCGTCTTACAGAACAACCCGAGCGACGGCTTCGAAACCGAAGGCTATCCGGGCATCTTCGTCCTAGCGAACGGCGACCCCCAGGTAACCAACTCCGTCATCCAGTAGCGCATCGGGGGCTTCGGCATCTGCGCCTGCGTGCGTGGCATCGAGGAATTTCAGGACAGCGACGAGCATGTGCGAGGTTCTGGGTGAGCAGAACAGATCGAACGCGTGCTGGGCGCCTTTGAGCTCGGCGTAGACGACCGGCGCTTTCGACACGTTCCGCAGCTCGTCGGCGAAGTATCGGGCCTCTTCGACCGGTGCGAGGGTGTCCCGGTCTCCATGGATCACGAGGAAGGGCGGCGCGCCGGCGTGGATTCGTTCGATGGGGGAGGCTCGCCGGAACTTCTCGGGCTCTTCCTCGCGAAATGCTTTCATGATCTGGCGTTCGAGCCGCCGATACCAGAATGGAAGCCGGTTTGTGCCGAGTCGGCTCGTGAAGTCGTACACGCCGTAGATCGGCACGGCGGCCTGCAATGAGGTATCGGCGTTCTCGAAGCCTGGCTGGTACTCCGGGTCGTTCGCGGTCAATCCCATGAGCGTGGCGAGGTGTCCACCAGCGGAGCCGCCTGTCACCGCAATGAAGTCGCGATCGATACCCCATTGCTCCGCGTGCTCGCGAATCCACGCCAAACCTGCCTTGAGATCGATTAGGTGATCGGGGAATGTGGCGCCCGGGCTGAGGCGGTAGTTCAAATTAAAGCAGACCCAGCCATTGGCCGCGAGGTGCGACAAGAGCGGCCAGCCTTGCTCGCGCTTGTCGCCCATGACCCAGGAGCCGCCGTGAATTTGCATGATCGCCGGACGGTTCGCGCCATTGTCGGCCGGCGACACTACGTCGAGCTTCAAGACCGTGCCGGCCACGCGTCGGTAGACCAGGTCACGCGTCACTTTGATGCCGCGCCGCTTCTTGGAGAAAGGCAGAAGCACGTTTCGGCGTGGCACGCGCGTCGTTTCGCGCACCGCTTCCACGCCTTCGAGCGCTGCGTCGAAGGTCTTTCGCGCGCGATTTCCGTCTGCGAAGAGAATCAAGAGCCCGAGCCAGGAGCCAAACGTGATGATCAGCCCGGCCCAACCCGGCCAGGCTGCGAGCGCGCCGAGCTCCACGAACACCAGCGAGGCGATCGATTGCCAGAACACGTGATGAATCGCGAGCTCGGCGGTCAGCCATGAGCCGAAGAAGCTCGGCATGAACAATGCCGGGACGCGGCGCACGGGGACGAACGCGTTCGCGGTGAACAAGGCGCCCACCAGGCTAACCCCCAAGAACGCCCAAGAAATCGTCGGTACGCCGAGGAACATCGCCGCGTCGCCCTAGCCTTTCCGCCGAATGAAGCGGCTGAGAAGGGGCCGCGGGTTTTCGATGGCAAGCGTGTCGAGCGCGGTCTGCATGACCGAGGTGATTTCCTCGTAACACCGCTCGAGCACTTCGGGGTCGTCGGCGCCTTCGGGACCGAAGCGGCTCCAGTCGAGCGGTTCGCACACCTGCACCGTGATCTTCGCCGGGAGAGGCACGCCTGGCATGGCCGGGCTCGATACGCCCCAGGGAACTTGAAAGAGCAGCGGCGCGCCGTCCATCCGCACCTTGTCCAAGCTCAGGAGCTTCGCCAGGCGCTCCCCCCGCGTCAGCACGATCGTCGTCTCATGCCCGCCGTGACCGACTACGGGAACCACCGGGACCGCCGCTTGAAGCGCCAATCGAATGAAGCCCTTTCGATCCTTGAACGTGATGCGGTTCCGATCTTTCCACGGCCGGAACACCTCATAAGCGCCACCCGGGTACAGAAGCACCGAGCAGCCGTCGCCGAGGGCGGCTCGTGCGTTGTCCATGTTGGCCGGCATCTGGCCGATCTTCCGCATGAGCTCGCGCCAAACCGGTACGGCGTAGATTCCGTCGAATGCCAGGCCCATCAGTGGGTCTTCGAAACCGCGGGTGCGATACCAGGCCGCGTACACCGCGCTCGTGTCTGGCGTGATGAGGCCGCCCGAGTGGTTGCCGATGAGCAGCACCGGGCTTTGCGGCACGCGATCCATGCCACGGACCTCGGCGCCAAAGTAGCTCGTGAACGTTTCCATCTTGGGCACGAGCTTCCGCATGAACTCCGGATCGAACTGCTGCGCAGGTTCTCGCAGTTGCACTTCGGTCGCTTTCGCCCACTTGTTCCAGAAGCCCTGCTCCATGAAACGCTGCAAAACCTTCACTACACCGCGTGGCAGCTTCTGCTCCAGGCTGTTTGGTTCGTCGTCCATCGGCTTGCTCGAAAATAGTACATGTTCTATTTTCGATCGACTGGAGAAATGGATGGTTGCTGCGAGCATGTGGTCGAGCCTGGTTCATCGGTTGTTTCCGTGGCGCGCACCGGTTTCTTCGGAAGGCCCGCGGCCTCGCAAGCGCAGGCGTGCCCGTGGGGGTAGGCAGCCCGGAGGAGCGAGCATCCGGCTTGCGCGCAGCAATGCCTACACGGGCGTTGCCCGCTTCGCAGGGCGTTCGATCGATCGACTCTTCCTCGCCGGAATGAGCCGGCCGCACCGCTACCCGGGCGTTGGGGACTTGGCGCGAGTGGGGGAGGAAATCGCCGCCGCTCATGCGCTCTATCGAGATGGCCGGCCGGCGGCCCCAAGCGCGTTCCACGCCACGCCGCCGTCGCTCGACGCCATTTCCATTGAGTCCGCCTGGCATCCATCGATGCGATTCGAGTGGCTCTCGTTCGAAAGCGGCTACCTCGCGTCCCCTGACGACCCGGCAGCCGACCGCTGGAACAACTACGATCGCAATCACGTCGGCCACGCCTGGGTGGCTCGGCACAGCGGCCCCGAACGCCCTTGGCTGATCTGTCTGCACGGCCTCGGGACCGGCGGGCCCTACGCCGACTTTGCGGGCTTCCGCGCGGAGAAGCTGCACCACGAGCTCGGGCTCAACCTCTTGATGCCGGTGCTTCCCTTGCACGGTCCTCGCAAGCCCGCAGCCCTGCCGGTCGCATCGCTCCTTTCTTTCGATCTTCTCGATGCTTTCCACGGCGTCTCGCAAGCGGTATGGGACACGCGCCGATTGATTCAGTGGGCGCGTGCCCAAGGCGCAACGAAGATCGGTCTGTACGGTCTGTCGATGGGTTCCTATGTGTCAGCCTTGCTCTCCGGCCTCGAGAACGTCGACATCGTCATCGCGGGCATTCCCGTTTGCGACATTCCGGACTTGTTCGTGCACCACGCGCCAGTCGATCAACGACAAGAGGCCGAAGACAACGGCGTTCTCGGCGTGCACACCCGCGAGCTGTTCGAGCTCGTCTCGCCGTTGTCGGTGACGCCGCACACCACGCTCGACAACCGCTTCATTTTCGCCGGAAGCGACGACAAGGTTTCGACCCCCGAGCAAGCCGAGCGGCTCTGGGAGCACTGGGGGCAGCCCGGGATTCGTTGGTTTGCCGGCGGGCACGTGAGCTTTTTCTGGTCGTCCGAGGTGGCGCCATTCGTCGACCATCGCCTTCACAAAGCCGGCTTCGCCGTCCTGGATCACTGAGGCCCGGTATGGAGCGCTTTTCGGGGCAAGATGCGTCGTTTCTCTACATGGAGACCCCCAGCGTGCACATGCACACGCTGAAGGTCGCGGTGATCGACTTGCCGGCGCAGATTCCCTACGCCGATGTGTTCGACCTCGTGCGCATCTCCATGGAGAGCAAGCTGCACTTGGTCCCGCGCCTTCGGTGGCGCCCCGTCGAAGTGCCCGGCGGGCTGCACCATCCGATGTGGGTCAATGACCCGAACTTCAACATCGGCCGCCATCTCTATCGATCGAAAATCGCGTCGCCGGGCGGCCAGCGCGAGATGGACCAGGCCATTGGCGAGATCGCCAGCATCCAGCTTCCACGTGATCGCCCCCTTTGGGAGACTTGGCTGCTCGAAGGGTTGGCCGACGGCGGCGTCGTTCTGGTGACGAAAATTCACCACAGCCTGGCCGACGGGGTTGCCTCTGCCACCATGCTGGCCAAGGTGATGAACCTCGAGCCCAACCAAAATGATCTCAATGCTCCAAATCCAGTGTGGATTCCGGAGGCGATTCCGTCCCGGCGCAAGCTCGTCGTGGATGCTCTCCGTGATCAGCAAGAACAGCTCAGCACCATCGGGCCGCTCGTAAGACGAACGGTCAAAGGCGGAGTCAACGTCCTTCGGAACATCAAGCACCGAGCGATCGACGTTCCGTATCCGTTCGTGACGCCGCGCACGGTGTTCAACCGGACGCTGTCACCGCAACGTTCCTTTGCAACGACGTCATTGCCAGTCGCGGAGCTCAAGGCCGTCAAGAACGCGGCTGGGGTTACGCTCAACGATGTCGTCCTGGCCACCGTGGCCGGGGCGCTCGATCGGTTTTTCGAGGCCCGTGGTGAAACACTTTCGAAGCCGCTGATCGCCAGCGTGCCGATGGCGGTCGCCACCCCAGACGATGCCCCGCGCGAGGCGGGCAATCGCGTTGCCAATCTGTTCACTTCACTGTGTAACGACGTCCGCGATCCGCTCGAACGCTTGCGCAAAATTCACGCGGTTACGGCACAGTCGAAAGACGTGCAACGGCAGCTCGGCATCGAAACCATGCTCGAATGGTCGCAGGCTGCGCCGGCTGTGGCATACCGTTGGGCGCTCGGTACCTTTTCGCAATCGGGTTTGTCGGATGTCATGCCGCCTGCGGCCAACCTCATCGTTTCGAACGTTCGTGGTCCGGATCATCCGCTCTTCGTGGCGGGCGCGCGCCTTCGCACCATCTATTCGGTCGGCCCGGCTGTCGAAGGCATCGGCTTGAACATCACGGGTTGGAGCTACTGCGGCGACATCGCCTTCGCGCTGATCGCGGACGCGGCCGCAATTCCGGACCCCCACTGCATCACCGACGCCTTACGTCCGGCCCTCGACGACTTGATCCGAGCCACTATGTAAAAAGAAGGATAGAGTTCCCCCCATGAGCAACCCTGCGATCGATACTTGGCACCAACTCATCAAGGAAAAGAACGCTGCGGGCCTCGACGACATCCTGGCCGACGATGCGGTGTTTCACTCCCCCGTCGTACACACTCCGCAACAAGGGAAGGCGCTCACCAAGTTCTACTTGAGCGCGGCCATCATGGTGCTCGGTGGCAGCAACTTCGAGTACGTGCGTGAAGTCATCGGCGAGTCAGACGCCGTGCTGGAGTTCACGGCCGAGGTCGACGGCATCCACATCAATGGCGTCGACATGGTCCATTGGAACGCCGACGGGAAGATCGACGACTTCAAGGTGATGATTCGTCCGCTGAAGGCTGTGAATCTGCTTCACGGCTTGATGAGGCAGATGCTCGAGCAAATGGGTAGCGGCGCAGCCACTGCTAGCTGAGCGTCGAGAGCTTGTCCCGGTGCTTTGCTTGAATCGCGTTGTAGTCGTCCTGCGTGAGGTTGAGCGCCTTGGCGATGCGGCGTAGCTGGGTTTGCTCGTCGTGCTTGAGCACGTGGTCGGCGACGGCCATCTCGACCAGGACTTCGATCACCTCGAGGCGGAGCTCTCGCTCGGCAAGCTCTCTCAAGTCGCGCGTCCAGTCATGGTCGCCGAGAAGCGCGACGTGGCTGATCTGGTCGGCCAGGAGCCCGCAGATCGCGTCGACACCCGCCGGGCTGAGGCCGTGCACCCTGCTGAGCTCCTTTTGGATGGTCGCCTCTTCTTGAATCGAATAGTGCCCATCGGCGTAGGCGACTTTGGCGAGCAGCCCGGCGACCGCCGTCACGATCCGTCGCGTCGCATCGTCGGCATCCGCGAGATACTTCTCGACGATTTCGGCGAGGCGATCGCGCGCCTCCGGTGTCACTTCTTTGGGCTCGTCTTTGCCACGGAAGATCATCGCGGTTTCAATATAACGGCTGCCCCTGATGCACAAGCCTACTAGAGCCCAGCTTTTGCGGTGCCCCAGACCAGTAGGCAGATGGCGCCCGAGGCTAGGCCGAGCCAGAGCGCGTCGCGCACGACAAGCGGAAAGAGCAGGAGCAGCAATCCAGCCCCCAACTGGACGGCCCGGTGCTGTTTCTTGCCGTACATGAACATCACGAACCCCACGCTGCTGACGGCGAGGGCGACGGCGAGATAGACCGGATCGGGCATGCTTACTCCGGCTTGTATGCCACGGCGGCCGACGAAGGGCCTGCCAGCGGAATGATCTCGAAGCGGTCGAAGCCGACTTCGCTGCACCATTCCTTGAAATCCGCGCCGGAGTAGTCGAACGCGTCGCCGAACTCGATCAGCATGTTGAGTGACATCAACAGGCCGAAGGCGTTTTCTCGTCGCGCGTCGTCGATCAGCGCTTCGACGACGATGAATGCGCCTCCGGGCGGCAGCGCATCGTAGGCCAGCTTGATCAGATGCTTCTTCTTT
>Ga0209567_10000425_pt1 | contig 22987 bp, 24 predicted proteins | sample COG_12_FD_184756 | JGI IMG/M metagenome (GOLD analysis project Ga0209567, IMG submission 184756) | Pelagic marine sediment microbial communities from the LTER site Helgoland, North Sea, for post-phytoplankton bloom and carbon turnover... | ecosystem: Environmental > Aquatic > Marine > Neritic... | reverse complement strand
CGTAGTATTATTTTTTGATCAAGTCCAGAGGGGCCGACGCGCATGCGCCGTAAGCCAAGAAGAATACTCGCGGGAATCCTGATCGCTCTAGGCGGCCTGATGTTATGGCTGGCACCAGAGGCATCAAAGCTTGGATTATTGCTTCTGCTGCTCGCCGCCGCCGTCGAGATCATCGGAATCTATCTCGAGCACAAAGACGCGCGATAGCACTATTAACGTCTAAAAATAAAACAGGCTCAGCCCGGGTGGCCATCGCAAATAGCCACTCCGTTATTCGACTCGACCCCTGCACGATTGCCATGTCGACGTTGAATGGGAGGATTGTCACCCAGTACGTCAATCTGCCTGTCCGCTGGTGTAGTAATGAACTGGCGGCGTCAAATGTGTCAAGTAGCGCCACATAGACAGCTTTCACATAGTAGTGACTTATGATGTCATAAGGTCTTGAATCCTGTACAAGAGGACAATTACATGAAAAACACGCGACTCAATCTGACTCCAAGCAACTTGGCTTTTGGGATTGCGGTTGCATTGGCAATATTTGCAAATGGTGCGTGGGCTGGAAAAGACGGTCGTGAAGCGATTATTCTCGATGATGAGAGCCGTGCTTTTGTTGAAACCAACAAGCCACGGGTATGCTTGGCATGGGCGATACAAACGGGGAAATCATTGGGTCATTTTTGCAGGGAGCCAGGTGGCCAGTTCTGGGAAAGCGGTAAGCAGGACGATTGCGATCATCAGTAGCAAGAAGAAAGGCATCGCATACAGCGAGATGCTCAATATGTTGATTTTCGTAAGTCCCTGGATCACGAATAGATTAAACCCTACGGGTGGCGTAATTTGAGACATCTCCACAACCAGTACGACGTAGATTCCGAACCACAACAAATCGATGTTGCTGCGTTCAATCATCGGCAACACGATAGACGTCGTTAATACGACAATTGAGATGCCGTCGAGGAAACAACCAAGCACCATGAAGAACAGGGTCAGCGCTATGATCAGCATGGCGGGTGTAAGATCCAATCCAGAGATTTGTTCAGCCAGCAATCGGGGAATACCTGTGAAACCCATTGCCAGACTCAGAAACGCGGCGCCCGCGATAATGAAGGTAATCATGCATGAGGTACGGGTCGCACCCAGAAGACTGGATTTAAAATTCTCGACGTTCAGATTACCGGTAACTAGCGATAGGAACAGCGCACCGAATACGCCGAGAGCCGCGGCCTCTGTGGCTGTCGCCCAGCCGGCATAAATCGAACCCAATACAAAGAAAACAAGCCCCAAAACCGGAAACAGGCGGCGGGTCAGATAAAGTTTCCGCAAGAAAGATATATCCGGGGTGTCGTCTTTGGGTAGTTTTTCATCATTAAAGATCGCCCAAATCGCGGTGTAACCCATGAACAGCACCACCAGCATTGCGCCCGGAACGATACCTGCGATAAACAACCGGGAAATAGAAACCTCCGCGGATACCCCGTATACAATGAGAATGATCGACGGTGGTATCAAAAATCCCAATGTGCCCGAGCCAGCCAGTGTGCCTATCATCATCTGGAGTGGATAATGCCGTTTCTTCAATTCCGGAAAAGTCATTCGGCCGATGGTCGCGGCGGTTGCGGCCGAGGAACCCGAAACTGCGGCGAAAACGGAGCAACCCAGGATGTTCACATGGAGTAAACGGCCGGGAATTTTCCTCAGCCACGGCGCCAAACCGTAAAACAAGTCTTCCGACAGCCTGGTACGAAATAATATCTCACCCATCCATATGAACAACGGCAATGCCGCGAGTGTCCACGTTGCAGATGCGCCCCAGGTGCTCGTTGCAAAAAGCAGGCCGATGTTGCTGTTGCCGTTCAACGTCAGGGCAATGAAGGCGACGAGAAACAAAGTGCCGGCAACCCAGATCCCGCTCAACAATGCGCCAAATAGCACAGCGCACAAGATTATCACCAGATTTGCAATCTCCACGGGGCGGGCTAGTCCTCGAGCTCGACAAAGGAGGGGGTATGTCCTTGCAGAGAACCGACGATGTCGTCCATCAGTGCAATGAAAAACAGCACCGCACCAAACGCCATTGGCAGCTGGGGGATCCACAGTGGAATAGCAATATAACCCTGGGACAACTCTGCAAAATGCCAGGACTCGTAGACGAGGTAGCAAAGATGGTACGCGCCGTATCCCACAATCAGTGCAAAAACAAACAGCGCTGCATACGTCAGCTTTCTCTGAAATGATGAGGACAGCCGGTGAACGAGCAAGGTCACCCGGATGTGACCGCCATGCCGGAAAGTATAAGCAAGCGCGAGAAATGACGCCGCAGCCAGCAAATAACCCGAAAAATCTTCCGTGGATGGGATGATGATCCCAATCCATCGACCGGCTATCTGGGCCAGGACCATCAAGGTTATGAATACGATACAGGCACCGGCAGCGATGCCGGCGCCGTTATAGACCTTATCAAGCTTGGATCGCATTGATAAAGATCTTGTCTACGATCGTCTATCGATAAGCGGAGAGAATTTCCTTGCCCGCTTCACCGGCTTCCGCAGCCCATTCCTCACTCATGATCTCGCCAATGGCTTTCAAGTCAGTCTTGAGCTGCTCACTGGGTTGTGCAACCGCGATACCGTTCTCCGCCAAGGTAGCGGTTTTAGCGGCAGTTTCAGCCCGCGCCATTTCCCATCCCCGGGTTTCTGCTGCGGCCGCGGCCTCCATCACGGCTTTTTGTTGATCTTCATCCAGACGCTTGAATGCGCGTGCGTTGACAATCACCATGTTCTTGGGAATCCAGGCCTGGGTATCCGTGTAATTCGTAACGTAGTCCCACGACTGGCTGCTTACGCCGGTGCTTGGGGAGGTAACCATCGCATTGATGATGCCGGTCGAGAATGCTTGCGGAATTTCCGGGGTCTGCACCGTTGTCGGGGTCGCTTTGAGCAGCACCGCCAGTCGGGAGGTCGTTGGGCTATAGGCGCGCATCTTCAGTCCTTCGAGATCCGCGGCCAAGGATATTGGTTTTTTTGTGTAAAAACCCTGCGGCGGCCAGGGCACGGCATACAAGAGTTTCAGCCCATCTTTGTCCAGGGCTTGATTAACGCTCGGGCGGGTCGCAGCCCACAGTTTGCTAGCGCTTTCGAAATCAGAGGCGAGAAAAGGAATATTGTCCGCCTTGAAAACCGGGTTGTCGTTACCCAGCAAACCCATGAACATCTCACCGATGGGCACCTGCCCGGTTCGTACTGCTCGATGAATCTCAGGGTGCTTGATCAACGAAGCCCCGGAATGAACGACGATATTCAATTCCCCGTTGGTCGCCTTGCTAACGTCTTCGGCAAACTGCCGAACATTTTTCGTGTGATGGACCCCATCACTGTAGGGCGTTGGCATATCCCATTTGGTTTCGGCATAGCTGGCGCCAACCAGCAGTCCGAAACCCGCCAGCACGGCCGTAAAAGACTTGAGTATGAACATTGCGGAACCTCCGGTGGGTTGATCGGTAACGGGGCATGCAGGTACGTAAAACATGTTTTATATGCTTCACGAACAATTCGCAACTAAAATCAGGATTTACCTGCTGGAAAAATCTCAGGGACACAATATTTGGGGGGAAATCCAGGGACAATTCCTGGGACGCAATAGCGAATCAAAAAAGAGTGAAGGAAAGTTAAGAAACCTGATTGATTCAGTACTTCGTCGTTGCGAATTCACTATTTGGTCATTGCGAACGAAGTGAAGCAATCCAGCACGATTGTCATACAAGAACGCCTGGATTGCCGCGTCCTGCCACGCTTCGCTCGCAGCTTCGGCACGCTCCACGCGATGACACACTTAACCGGAGCATATTTAAGTATTGTGTCCCCGCATTTCAAGGCCGGCCGAGGCCGGCCTTGCTTGTTTATGCCTGGGCTGATTCAGTCAGTCCGGGTTATTACGACTGTCGCGACCGGGTCCCTGACCGTCCAGCCGTGTACCGCCGGGTCCAGGTCAGCGAAGCCCTTAATACCTTCGTGGACGTGGATGACCCCGCCTTCAGCCAGGTCCGGATTGCTGGTACCGGTTCCGGGATCGTCTGGCATGATCCCGACCAGACTCTGACAGGGGGGTACGATGTCTGCAAAGTCTTCGGTGTTCATCTCCGTCCCGGCGTCGTAGGCTCCGATGGAAACCTCAACGCTGTCACCGACTTTCTTGGGCAGGCGCTGGGCATCGAGGCCGGTAAAGCCGTCGTTCGTGCAGATCAACATCGATACGAAGGACAAATACTTTGCCGGCGGTGAAGCGTGAATCTCGAATTCGAGCGTCCCGCCTGATCCGCCGCCGTGAAAGATCGGTCTCGCGCCCACCATGGATTCGAATACATGCTTGTTGGCGGCCAGCGCCTCGGCAAGCGGGGTCACGTTGCCGTTTTCCGCAATCTCTTTGACTTCGAAGCTTGCGGGTTCGCCAACCTCGAAGACGTCCAGTGGCCTTCTGTGCGTTGCCACCACGGGCGGCGTGAAAGGCTGGCCACTTGTCAAATTGCTTATAGTCACATCGTAGGTCTTGATCGGTGGTGCTGCATGGCTGTTCATAACCCCGAACGAGGGCATCAAAGCGACGGCCGCGGTAATCGTGTTCAATTTGTGTATTTTTCCAGTCATATTTATTTGTCTCCTAAACGCAGTGCATTAGTTTTCATTACCAGAAACAACAGGACGCGGGACCTCCGGGGAGTAATCGATAGCAGAGTTCGCGTGCATGCCACCTTAGGAAAGAGATGTCACGAATCGGTCACGAAAGTTTCAAGTTTTTGTCTCATGAACATCGGACCGGATGGCAGCTTGACCCACAGGATTCGGATGGTGTGCGGCGAATCGTGACGCTTTTGTGATATCTGGTTGCTACGCTCCCACCATGAAACGATGGGAGCCCATAGCCGCGGCGTATAAACGGGGGTAAGCTAATCACTGTCATGCCCAAAAGTATCCTTGTTATCGAAGACAACCACGACATCGCGAACCTCGTGATGATCAACCTGCGCGGCAAGCATATGCGCGTCGACCACGCTGCCAACGGCGAGGCTGGCCTCGAAATGGCGCTTACCGGGAACTACGACCTGGTGATACTCGATCTGATGCTGCCCGGCATGGACGGCATGGACATTTGCCGGGCGATGCGGCGCGAAAAGCTCTACACGCCGGTATTGATGCTGACGGCGAAGACCTCGGAGCTGGACCGTGTTCTGGGGCTGGAGGTTGGCGCCGACGATTATTTGACGAAACCGTTTGGGGTGCCCGAACTGGTGGCCCGGGTAACCGCGATCCTGCGCAGGGCGTGCGAATACCAGTCGCAGCCGGCGGCGGACGACCCTGCTTCGTTGGTGTTCGATGGCCTGTCTGTAGATCCCGGTAAGCGGCAGGTGCTGCTCGGTGACAGCAATATTGAACTGACCGCCAGGGAGTTCGATCTGTTGTGGCATTTTGCCCTCAACCCCGGCCGGGTGTTCACCCGGGCGCAGCTGCTGGACAGCGTTTGGGGTTATGGCCACGACGGATACGAGCACACCGTGAATTCGCACATCAATCGCCTGCGCGCAAAGATCGAGACCGACCCGGCTAAACCCCGTTACGTTGTTACCGTCTGGGGTGTCGGTTACAAATTCTCCGGCGACGATTCCAGGAGGGAGGTAAAATAATGTTCCGGACGCTTTACAGCCGGCTGGCCCTTACCCTGTTCGTCCTGCTGTGCATTGTCGGGGTGATCCTGATTCAACTGATTGGTCGTTCCAGCGCCCTGTATCAGCAGGAAGTCGCGCAAAAGTTGAACCGAGAATTGGCGGGGCACATCGTCGCCGAGCAGCCGCTGATCCAGAACCAGCGGGTCAACGACCAGGCGCTGGATCGCCTGCTGCACCAGCTGATGGTGATCAATCCCAGTATCGAGTTATACCTTCTCGACCAACAGGGATTGTTGCTCGGTTATTTAGCGCCGGACGGCAAGGTCAAGAGGGCCCGGGTCGCGCTGGAACCGGTCAGGCGGTATTTGGATCAAAACGCCCGGCTTCCAATCGAGGGCGACGATCCGCGCAACCCCGATGGCCGCAAGGTATTTTCGGCGGCTGAGATCGTCAATGAAGACGGCTTGCAAGGCTACCTGTATATCGTTCTTGGCGGCGAGCTGCACGACAACGTCGTGCAGATGTTGAAAAACAGTTACATCCTGGAGTCCTCACTGGTCGTATTGTTCGCCGCATTGGCCGCGGCCCTGCTTTGCGGATTGATCGTATTTGCATTGCTGACCCGCCGATTGCGAGTGCTGGGCAGCGTGATGCGCAGCTATGCCCGACAAGATCACGACGGAGATGCATCGATAACTTTCCCGGACACGGAAAAAGTCAACGATGAGATCGACGAGCTGGGCGCACACTTCAAGGCGATGGCGGAGAAGATCAATGCGCAGATCCGCGAGCTGCAGAAAATGGACAACATGCGGCGTGAAATGGTCGCCAATGTCTCGCACGATCTACGCACTCCCTTGACAACAATGCGCGGCTATCTCGAGACACTGCTGCTAAAACGTGGAACGTTGACCGAACAGGAACAGGAACAGCACCTTAAAACCGCCTTACGCCACAGTCAGCGTCTCGGCCAACTGGTGGAAGAGCTGTTCGAACTGGCCCGGCTGGACTCTTGCCAATCGGTCCTTTATTCGGAACCGTTCTCAATGGGCGAGCTGGTGCAGGACGTCAGCCAGGCCTTTCAACTGCGCGCGCAGGAAAAGTCGATTGAGCTGGAGGTCAGGCTGAATCCGAGTGTACCGGTGATTTACGGCGACATCGCGATGATGCAGCGCGTGCTGGAGAATCTGCTGGAAAACGGAATGCGCCATACACCGCCGGGTGGACGCATCACTATCGGTGTTGACGTCGACTCCACCAATGTCGTGGTGCGGGTTAGCGATAGCGGCAGCGGGATCCCGACTGCGGACGTACCGCGGATTTTTGAGCGTTTCTATCAGCAGGACGTCAACCGCTCGGGCAACAACGGTGCCGGCCTCGGTCTGGCCATCGCACAACGGATTATCGACCTGCACGGCAGTGCCATCGTGGTTCACAGTGAGCTCAATCGGGGCACTACGTTTTCTTTTCAACTGCCGGCGACGCCCGCCGGCTAGCCCGCATTTCTCATCAGACCGGAGATCAGACAATTGCGGGGGCGTCGTCTTTATCGATAGCCTTTTGTTCGCTGTCTTTGAAGGCGCTGACCTGATCCGCCACTGCCGACACGTCCTCGAACCGGGCTATGTGTACGACGGCATCACCCTCGTTGACCAGGGGTAAATGAGTGCGGCCTATGACAACACCGGATGTGGTTGCCGTGATGTCGGTTTGCGTTTGCCCAAACGGATCGGCAACCGCACCGAGAACATCTCCCTCATTTACGGTTGTGCCGAGTTTTGTGTTATTCAACAACACGCCGCTAATGGGTGCCCGCACCCAGGAACTGGACTGGGCTGCGAAATATTTTTTCGGTGTTTTACGACGCCGCTTCGTTGTCAGCATACCGAGTGCATACATAACGTTGTTGATACCGCGAAGCCCTGCCCGGATACAGACCTCATCGAAGCGCAGGGCCTCGCCTGCCTCGTAGATCATGATCGGTATACCCAAGTCGCAGGCAGCTTGGCGTAACGAACCGTCTCGCAGTTTCGAATTAATGATGATGGGGACGCCAAACGCATGGGCCAGTTCCCTGGCGTTCTTGTCCTCGAGATCCGCACGAATTTGAGGCACATTGTCACGATGCAAGGCGCCGGTGTGCAGGTCTATGGCGTGGGTCGCGTGTGCGACCACTTCGGTCATCAATAAATACGCAAGGCGGCTTGCCAGGGATCCTTTTTCGGAGCCTGGAAACGAGCGGTTCAGATCGCGCCGGTCGGGGAGATAGCGGGAATGGTGAATTACCCCATAAACATTCACGATTGGGATGGCGATCAGGGTTCCGCGAATACGGCTCAAATTGGGCTGAATCATCAAGCGGCGTATGATTTCCACACCGTTCAACTCGTCACCGTGAATCGCCGCACAGACAAACAGACAGGGTCCATCGCGCTTGCCGCGCAACACATACACCGGCATTTCCATCGGCGTATGGGTGTAGAGTTGCGGAATCGGTAGATCAAGCATGACCCGCGTGCCCGGCTCGATTGCTTCGCCGGCAATCTCGACTGTTGCGCTCATCGGCTAACCTTGGCCACGCGTGCGCGTTCTTTTGGGTTTCGCGTTTGTCTCCAAAAACTGGATGATCATGTCAGCCACGTCCTTTCCTGTGGCCTTTTCGATGCCTTCCAGACCCGGTGATGAGTTCACCTCCATGACCACCGGTCCGTGGTTGGATCGAAGAATGTCGACTCCGGCGACGTTTAATCCCATTCGCTTTGCGGAACGCACGGCGGTGGAGCGCTCTTCCGGCGTCAGTCTTATCAAAGACGCGGTGCCGCCACGATGCAGGTTGGATCGAAATTCACCCTCCGCGGCTTTTCGCATCATGGCGGCAACAATCTTTTCACCGATGACGAACGCCCGTATATCGGCGCCGCCGGCCTCCTTGATGAACTCCTGCACCAGGAAATTCGCTTTGAGTTGACGAAAGGCATCGATGATAGTCTCCGCGGCTTTTTGCGTCTCTGCAAGCACGATACCTTTTCCCTGTGTGCCCTCGAGTATCTTGACCACCAGCGGGGCGCCATTGACCAGCTTGATCAAATCCTTGGTGTTCTTGGTGGAGTGGGCGAAACCGGTTAACGGTAGGCCAACGCCGGCACGCGCCAGGATCTGCAGTGAGCGCAGTTTATCCCGAGAGCGCGTGATGGCGACCGACTCATTCAATGGATAAGTGCCCATCATTTCGAATTGACGGAGGACGGCACAGCCGTAAAAGGTCACTGAGGCACCGATGCGGGGTATGACGGTATCAAAAAATGGCAGCTCCTGCCCCTCGAGATGCACACTGGGGCTATGGGACGCGATATCCATATAGCAATTCAGCGTGTGTACGTACTCGATTTCATGACCTCTTGCCTTGGCTGCTTCGACCAGGCGTCGGTTGGAGTACAGTCGATCTTTGGCTCGCGTCAGTAGAGCAATTCGCATGCTGTCAGCTCCTGTTTTTCCTACGTTTTGATTTGAAACTGCGTTTGCCGATGAGATAAGAAGCGGCGGCATTGACTAAGAACTGATTCCGCAGTGCGGTGCGTCCGAGTAACATGCGAAATCGCATGGTGTCCCGGTCGGTTAACGTCGCCTCGATGCGCCATCTCACATCACCGACAACCACCGTTGTTTCGATCACGTACCGCCTCTCACGATGGCCGCCGGAGTCGGTAACGATGCGTTGGTCGAGTACCGGGGCGACGCAGATTTGTTCGATATCGGTTCGTTTCTGCAACGGGTGAATGCCAAAACGCACCAGAGTTTGATTCTGGTGCGGTTCGATAAAAAATGCGTGCAGGGCCGATGTTCGTGCACCGGTGTCGACTTTGCACTTGATACGTTTGATGCCGAGGTCGGGCAGCGACACCCACTCACGCCATCCCAGCACCGGCAGGGATGTCATGATTTCGAGACCGCTGCGGCATTAGCTGACGACTGATCCTCTGCGTCCCTGTTTGGTTCTGCAGAATCAGACACTAATTCCTTGAAACCGCTTCGCAAATGCAGGTCACGTTGCGGAAAGGGGATCTCGATACCATGTTTATCTAGCGCCGTTTCTAGTGCCCAGGTATAGGCGGCTTGCACGGCACCGGGACGCTTCACCGCCGCGGGTTTCAACCAAACGACGAGCTCGAAGTTCAGGCTGCTATCGCCAAATTCGACCAGCCATACCTGCGGACTTCGTCCGGCGGGAGCGGTCAATGTATACGGAACCGCGTCGGCTGCCTCGAGTGCGGCTTTTTTTACGATGTCTTTATCGGTTCCGTAAGCTACACCAAAGGGTACGCGCAGGCGGCGATAAGCCTCGCGCAGCGTCCAGTTGATGACGCGACCACTGACAAATTCGGAATTTGGTACCAGTATATCGATATTGTCGTTCGTCGTGATCAACGTACTTCGAATATTGATCTCCCGTACCTCGCCGGTCACTCCCGATTCCAGGTCGACAAAATCACCCACCTTGAGGCTTTTTTCGAACAGGATGATCAGGCCGGCTACGAAATTGCTGAATATCGCCTGCAGGCCGAATCCCAGGCCGACACCCAGCGCGCTGACGAACAACGCAAGTTTCGTGAAGTCGAGTCCGATAGATGACAAACCGATAAAAATACCGAGTGTCAGAATCGCATAATGGAATAGCCGTCCGACCGTATACAGCGACGCGCGGTTCATCGCCTGGCTGCGTTGGGCCACGCGGTCGAGAGCGTGGCGCATGATTTTGGACGCCCACCATGCCAAGGTCAGAATTACCAGGATGCGAAACAACCCCAACAAGGTAACCGGTGTCTCGTTGATGGTAAACAAACTGCCGGTAGCAAACTGTACTAGCCTGTCCCACATCTGGTCTATGCTGCTTTTGAATTCCGCCAGCCAAACAGCAACCGCACCTTCCTCTTGCGCAACGCGTTCGGCGGCAAGATCGACCAGTAAATTACCTTTGGCCAGTTGTTCCCGCAGTGCGGCAAGGGCCTCCAGGGTTGCATCGGCCTGCTCGCCACGTGTTCGGTGAATGCTTGTCAGGACGGCATTCCGATCTTGAGCAAGTGACAGTTGTGCTTCGGCGGAAGCGCGTTCGCTGTCGGTAGCGCGACGCCAGTTTGAACGCAGTTTCTCGGTTTGTTTAAGCCGCAATTGTAGTTCATCGAGTGCATCACGCAGGCTGATGTCGTCGCCGTCCTCCGCCGCGGGGCTGAACCGGCTGGTTAACGCGACCGCGACATGCGCTTGTGATCTGGCAAGTTCAGCGGAGGCGATGCGTACGTCGAAATTGATCAGTCTTTGCTTGAAGTGTCTGGCCTGCGCATGCTCCTCCGGTGTTTCCGCTATTCCAGTGCCACGCAGTCGGTAGAAGGCCGCTTCATCTTGTAGTCGCGCCACCTCAGCCTCGTTAAACGCATAACGTTTTTCATAGGACTTGACATCTTCGCCATTGGCCGTCAGCCGCGTCGTTGCTGTTTTGAGCACGTCGCGAAGCGCGGTCAGTTGTTCTTCTTTTTGCTGTAACTGCGGTTTGAGTAAGCGCAGTTCCTCCTGGGCCAGCGCCAGACGCAGTCGATCACGAATTATGGTGAGACCCTTTGCCAGCCGGGACGGCGCTTGGTTGTCCAGTTCAATATACGCCGCCTTCAGATCATCAAGCTTCTTGCGGGCCTGCTTTGTAGCGGTCTCACGCTGCCTGATCTCTTCTTGTTCGATTTCCAACTCCAGCTGCGTATCCCGAACTTGACCGACAAGATCGACTACGGTGGCTACGCTATAGCGTTCCGCCGCTATTGGACTCTCAACCTGAAGCGCAGGTTCTCGGCTTTTCAGCGCGACATACACATCAAGGTTTTTTTCGATCTCATCCGCAACATTGACAGCCTCTTCGAGAGCGTTAGGCGAGAGGTTGGCCAGGTTCGATTGCAGACGCGCATCAAATGCTGTAATTCTATCGCTGAGGGTTTCGCCGGCATTTTCAAAGTACGCCCACCAGTCGTTCGCCAGCGCGTATGGGTCGGGTAGCGGACTGTCGACGACGGCCGCAGGCTCTTGAGCCGGTGCACTAAGCGCCAGCGTCAGCGCGATAATGCCGACAGTTTTCGCAAGCCAATCCATGGAATCCCGGCGGTCGATCACAGCCACTTCATTCGCTTGAAAACTACGAGCAAGGAAAAAGCGACGGTTACCATGACCAGCAGCACGACAAAGTAGGAGTATTTATATTGCAGCTCCGGAATATATTCGAAGTTCATGCCGTACAGTCCGGCAAGAAATCCAAGCGGGATGAAAATGACGGTGATAATGGTGAGCACCTTGACGATATTGTTTAATCTGTGCGAGGCAAGGGAGATGTACCCGTCCTGCAAATCGGAGATCAGCTCGTGGTACAGACTGGCCAGGCTGGTGGCGCGTTCCAATTGCTCATAAACATCGATTACTTCATGCTTGCGTTCGATACTGACAGCAGGCCACGCGTCGCTTTTCAATTGGCTGAATACCTCGGTGTGATAAGCCATGATGCGGCGCATTTTTTTAAGGTTGGTTTTGTGTTCGATCAGCTCGAACAATAGCGTATCCTTGGGCTCGGCGATCATCTCCTGTTCGATCTCGTCGAGCCGTTTTTCCAGATCCAGAAGTATAGGGATGTAGCGATTGACCACAAACCGGGTCAGTCGAACCGCCTGGACGTCGGGTTGGTGATAAACGGACGTCTGGCCGTTATGGCGGTGTGTTTCGGCCATTTCAATCCAGAGCTTATCGATACTGACTGACGGGCCGGCATGCCGGGTGAGCAAAAACCGCTCCCCGATGAAAATGGCGATCTGGATGGTGGCGAATTCCATCGTGGTCGTATCCGCGCTCAATCCTTTCAGTAAAATGAAAGTGTGATTGCCAAAGGCTTCGATCTTTGCCGGATGGCGGTCACGTTGCGCATCCGTTATGGCCAGAGGGTGCAGACCAAAGACATTTTTCATTGTTTCAGTCTCGGCGACTGGATCTTCCTCGTAGAAATCGACCCAAATATACAAACTTGGATTCTTTAGCCAGGCGTCGATCTGCTCTTCGCCGCCCTCGGTTTGGTTTTTCTGCTCTGCATCATACAACAGTGTTCGGATCATTTGTTCGTCTCCGCGTCTTGTTCCAGGTTCTCGATTTTACCCCTATCGAACCCGTCCGGCTGCTCTGCATCGATATGCGGGTTCCGTATTCCTCAATCCAATACTCTCAATTAGGAGACTCCTAAAGTGAATATTCCAATGACTCAATCGGCGGGCGCACTGATTGCAGCGTCCAGCCTGATTGTCTCCGCGCCGGTGACGCGAGCGGACAGTCACTGCAAAGGCGAGCCTGCCCCTCGCAATGACACAACATTAATCAGAGCTTGATTTGCAATGCTTAAAAATCATCCATAGCCGCCTGGTGAGAAATGCGGGCTGGTGCTGCAGACCGACGCGCAGGCTGCGCCGCTCGTCCGGTCTGTCGGGGATAGAACAGACCGTTCTTGAATTCGAAGAGGAACCGAATTAGATTATCCACGAGAATCGGCCGGATTCCCAAACAATTCTTGTAACCGATATGCGCAGGCGACGACGCTTCGACAGCAGGCGCCCGTGATACGCCGAGCACCGGTGAAGGACGCTCACCTTAGTGGCGAGCACGACGAGAAAGCCTCATGTTCGTGAGACCACGGTTCGCTTCGATCGACATTTACTGTCGGTGTGGCGGATTGACGCGGGGTACGGGTGCTTCCATGGACGATCGGCCACCAGCTACAACAACTGGAATCGAGGAGACAGCTATGAAAGCAAAAAAACTATCGGTAGTAACACTCTGCGCGCTAGTGCCGTTCCTTTCCGTTTCGGCATATGCGGCAGGCGATGAAAAAAATCTATCGAAACTGGGTTCGTTCAAGACCACTGGAACCCAGCCGGGTGAACGTATTGGCCAGGAAGGGAAGTTCGCAGACAACCTGCGCAATGTCCTGCAGACCATCAAACTTCCCGACGGGTTCAAAATCGAGCTTTTCGCTCTGGCGCCGGACGCCCGCCACATGGCAATAGGGCGGAACAAAGGCACCGTGTGGATCGGCACTAAGAAGTCCAAAGTATGGGCGGCAACTGACCGCGATATGGACAATGTTGCCGATACCGTGGAAGAGTTCAGTCCGAGTGTCGCCTTCGACATACCGAATGGCGTCTGCTATTCGCCAGATGGTTTCTTGTTCGTTGTCGAGCGCAACCGAGTATTGATGTTTCCCGCCGCGGAATTCTTCATGGAGAGTCCGGACACCGTAGCGGTGCCCATTGTTCCTCAAGGCGAATTGATTCCGGAGGAGGAGGAGTCCTACAACCACACTGCCCGGGTCTGCGCGATCGGTCCGGACGACAAGCTGTACGTTAGTCTCGGCCAGCCATTCAACGTGTCACCACCTGAAAAGCAGGACCTCTACAATAAAGTTGGTATCGGCGGCATCATTCGCATGAATCGCGATGGAACAGATCGCGAGGTCATTGCCACCGGCGTCCGAAACTCGGTCGGGCATGCCTTCAATCCCGCCGATGGCAGCCTCTGGTTCACCGACAATCAAGTCGATGGCATGGGCGACGAAACCCCTCCCGGAGAATTGAACCGTATGCCCGAGACAGGGATGTGGTTCGGTCATCCCTACTACGGCGGCGGCGAGGTTTTCACCAACGAGTACAAGGACCAGGAGATCCCCGAAGCCCTGCTCGCCAAGTATGTTCCCCCTCAGACTGAAACGGTGGCCCACGCTGCTGACCTGGGCATGATGTTCTATACGGGTAATATGTTCCCTGATAAGTACAAGGGGGCGATCTTCAGCGCCCAGCACGGCTCGTGGAACGCCACCAAGCCTCGGGGCGCACGGGTCATCGTGACATTTCTTGACGCTGATGGAAACGCCGCTGAGACCGTGCCCTTTGCTGAAGGCTGGTTGCAGGAGAACGGGGTTTACTCGGGACGCCCGGTGGACGTGCAGCAATATGTCGACGGTTCCATCCTGGTGTCCGACGATAAGGCTGGCGCCGTATATCGAATCTACTATGAGAACTGAGCCATCCTGTTACTGAGAACGAGCGGAGCGGGCAAGATAGGGCCCGCTCCGCCAATCGACCGGTTTTCTCGTGTAAAGCACTTATGCACAGCCGTCGCAGGCTCTGCGGCCGCCTTCACTGTCTTTATCGCGTCGGCCGGAGATCTGGCGCTCGGTAGAGCGAAAGTCGAAGGCTTATGCCAGACGTGTCACGGCCTCGACGGGCAGGCGACAATTGCGATGGCCGCGAACCTGGGCGGCCAGCAAAAGGGCTACATGGTGATTCAACTGAAGGCGTTTCGCGATGGTAAACGCCAGCATCCGCAGATGTCTATTATTGCGCAGGGCCTGTCGGACGATGATATCGAGAATGTTGCCGAGTGGTACTCAAGTATTCGTGTAACCTTTGAGACGCCAGACTAGCCCGCATATTCTCACCAGGATCCCGAGCGATGGCGCAGGACAGGTGCCGATGAACGCCGATCTGGGGCAATATGCGGGCTAGAGTCCGAAGTTGTAGCGGACAGTAATGCCGCCGTAGGCGTTGAACTCCGGTGCCGGTTCGAAGAATCGACCGAAACTGGCGTTGATCCGAATGTTGTCGTTGTACTTCTCGTTGAAAATGTTATTGAGGCCGACAAACGGCGAGATTTCCCAGCCCCCCCTTTCATGGATATAACCCAGCCGGAGGTTCGCAACAGTGTATGAATCGATTGTCACGGTGTTGGCATTGTTGGCGAAGAAACTACCCGCATATAGAATATTCGCGGATGCGTAGAACCCCGTGGAGTGGAAGTAACTGACATCGGCATAGAACTGGTTGTCAGGCACACCGGGGGTTTTATTCCCGTCGAAGACATTGCCATTTACATCCCTGAACTTGTCGAAGGTGAAGTCCGAGTAGGTGTAGGTAAGCGTCGTAGTCAGGCCGGCTAGAGGCTGGATCACGAGCGAAGCTTCCAGGCCGTTGCGAGTCGACTCACCGGCGTTTTCGTAAAAGGTCTGCCCGGAGCCGGCCAGCTCGAAAGGCACAAGTTCGTCCTCGAGGTCTATATGGAACAACGCGACCTCGTAGCGCGACCTTGCGGGCAGCAAACCCTTGATGCCAACTTCATAGTTGGTTGCCTTCTGCGCTTCGAGAGACTGGTTGAAGCCGGTCGCTGCCAGCGGATTGGCCAGTTCGGTAGTTGTCGGCGGCTCGAACGAAGTCGAGACATTGCCGTAGAGGTTGACGGATGGTCCTATCTTCCACAGCAGACCAACCATGGGGCTCGGCTGCTCAAAGGTGCGGCTGCCAGACCCGTCGCCGATCTTGTCCTCTACGTCGTAATCGAGAACGTCATAGCGCAAACCCAAAGTCAGCCGAAGGTCGTCGCGAACGTGGAACTCATCCTGCAAGTACGCACCATAGCCTGTGACATCCTCGTTTTGGTTGGTCGTCAGGGGGCCACGTTCGCCGAAATTGTTGGCGAATCGTTTACGCTCGTCCCGCTGGGCGTCTATCTCAACGCCGACGACCAGATTGTTGATCCGGCCGAATAGTTGTCCCGTGAACGTATAATCCCCTCCCCCGCCAAAATACCGGCGATCAAGATCCACGCTGCCACCTTGACCATTGCTGTTAACATCGAACGGTAGAAAGTTGTCGAATTCCCGTCCAACGTAATAGCTTCGCAGGGCAAGCTGACGTGTTTCAGTGATAGAGTTGCGGTACACCAGCCCCAGCTTGTGTTGATCCACCATTTCGCCGGCGTCAAAGCTTAGCGCCCGTGGTGCGGCCTGACGGCGATCATTCTGCACTTCCCGTTCATTCAGTGCACCTGGATCCTGGGCCTCCGGGGTATCGAGCACATTGAACACCACGGTGAGGTCAGAGGAATCGTCCAATTCGTAGCGAAACTTACTGTTCAGCAGAGAGTTTCTCGTCGCCGAATGATCACGATACCCGGTATAGCTCAGATAGGAGAAGCTGCCCAGGTAATTCAAATGCTTGCCCTGACCACCCCCTTTGATCTGATACTTCTGGAAATCATAGGAGCCAAACGTCGAGCGGCCTTCGACGAAAGGATGACGGGGACCATCTTCCGTAACGATATTTATAACGCCACCGGCCGCCGGCCCGTGCAATGATGACGACGGTCCACGAATCACCTCCATGCGCTGCGTCGAGCCCAGATCAAGATCGTCCACGTTGCTCTGGCCGTCTGGTAACGTGTTTGGAATACCGTCGGTGAATATTTTTATACCGCGAATCCCGAAACTTGCTCTCGCGCCGAAACCGCGGATTGATACGCGCAGGTCCTGTGCGTAGTTATACTGGCTCTGAATTACCAGGCCAGGGATAGTAAGCAAAGACTCGCCCAGGCTGTTTTGCTGGCGGCCCAGCTGGATCTGGTCCGTGCCCACGGAGCCGACGGCCATGGGGGAGTCGACCTCAGGCCTCTCGATGCGGGTGCCAATCACCGTTATCTCTTCGAGCTGATAAGATTCACTGGATGTGGACTTTTCGTCGCCAGCCGCTAATGGAGTGACGCTGATCCAAAGGATCACAGTCGCAATAAAAACTGCATAAAAGAATGCATTTCTCCTCATTGATATAACGTCCTCGTCGTATTAGAAAAGAAAATGTAACCGTTGAGTTCCCTTTGTATTGACCTGTCATTCCCGAAAACTCATATCTCACATTATCAATTCGCCACGCGTTCGTAATAGTAATGTAAACGACTAATCCCTGGAAATAGCATTACTTTCCCGAGCATCGCCGGCCGCACTGGTAGCGGCCCAGGATTCGTTTCAGATGTTGGCTTGCGACATCATGCACCCGCGTTCTGCAGCAAACCCAGGCTGAACAGCAGTGCAGCAATCATCGCGCTGGTCGTTCGAACGTGGTTCCACATCGTCCACCGGCCCAGGTAATGTTCCCACACCTCAAGGGCCGTGGGGTCCGTAGCGGGCACGTCGGCTAGCCGGTCGTTCAAGGGGACGTTGCCGAGCATTGTGACCAGAAACGTGCCCACCAAGTAGAACACCACACCGCCCAGGAAGAACGACGCCGAGGGGTGGCCCAGGCCCGCCAGTGCGAACCCCCCCATGAGGAGCGAAAGCACAGCCGTTCCCATGAATGCGCCGAGGAACGAGGGATTAATTACGACGACGTTGATCGACTGCATCGCGGCGATACCCTCTGCAGCGGGCATCTTCGCGAGGGCCCTCATCACGAAGCTGGAGAACGCGAAGAAGACCCCTCCTACCATTGCGGATCCGAGCAGCGCTATCGTTCCGACAATCGGTATGAACTGGTTCATTTATGCCACAGACTTTTGATCTGAAGACGGCACCTCCCAGACACCTTTGGCGGCGATCCGGCGCGCATACTCGGCGAAGTCTGTCGGCTCTCGGCCCAGCGCTCGCTGAACGCCGTCGCAGACGTAAGTGTTCCTGCCATCGAGTACTGTGGTAAACAGGTAGTCCAACAACCACGCGATGTCATCCGGTGCGCCCGACTCGACAATACCTGCGGCAAAAGCCTCGTGCGGTATCTGGATATATTGGATCTCGCGACCGGTAGCGCTGGCGATCTCCCGCACCGCTTCTTTGAAGGTAAGGCAACGCGGGCCAGTAAGCTCGTAGATCTGACCGTCGTGGCCGTCTTCGTTTAGCGCGGCGACCGCGACATCGGCGATGTCATCCACGTCGACGAACGGCTCCGGGACGTCCCCGGCTGGGAGCGTGATCGCGCCGGCTAATACCATGTCGAGAAACTCCCCTTCGGAGAAATTCTGGTTGAACCAGCTGGCGCGAACGACGGTCCATTCGATGCCCGCGTCCCGGACGATGCTTTCACACAGCTGAGCCTCCTCCTCTCCGCGACCGGACAAGAGCACCAGGCGTTGGACACCTTTCTCAACCGCGCGCGCAACGAAGGCACGAATGGAGTCCGTCGCCCCCGGGATAGCGAGATCTGGCGCATAACTGACGTACGCTGCAGTGACGCCGTCGAGCACGGCGTCCCAACCGCTCTGGTCGTTCCAGTCGAAGGGTGGATTGACGGACCTGGACGCGACGCGCGTCGGCACTCCGCGGCGCGCGAGCCGTTCCACGACGCGGTGGCCAGTTTTTCCGGTCCCGCCGAGAACGAGAGTGAGTCCTTCAGTTCCTGTATTGCTGTTCATTTTGTCATTCATATTGATCTCCCGTGGTTAACTTGACACTGTGTCAATTGACACGGTGTCAACCGTAAGGCAGACTTTACACAATGTCAAGCGAAACTATCGAAACCCGCACAAGAATCCTGGACGCGACCGTCTGCATGCTTGAAGAGCACGGGGGCCGTGGCGTCCGCATGGGGGATATCGCCACCGAGGCTGGGATCTCCCGCCAGGCGGTCTACCTGCACTTCGCGTCGCGCGCGGAGCTGCTGGTGGCGGCGACGAGGTATCTGGACGAGGTTTTGGACGTGGATCGCCGGCTCGCGCCGTCGCGCGCAGCGAAAGCTGGCGTCGAGCGCCTGGCCTTGTATATCGAGTGTTGGGGTAATTACATCCCTGACATTTACGGCGTCGCCAAGGCGCTGCTCCTGGCCCAGGACGCTGACGATGCGGCGGCGGCGGCTTGGAAAGACCGTATGTTGGCCATGCGAGACGGTTGTCGCGCAGCAATAGACGCGCTGCATTCCGACGGGACACTTGCGCCAGAATGGAAACCTCAAAAAGCAACGGATGCATTGTGGACGATGCTCTCCGTACAAAACTGGGAAAACCTGACCAGCGAATGCGGCTGGTCAAATCGACAGTACGTCAACGGGATGAAAATCCTGGCGAAGCGAACCTTTGTGGAAGAACCAGGTTAGGTGCTCGAAGCGTTTCAGCTATCGGATCGACGGTTTAATAGAGATGACACCCCCGCGCTTCCAGACGGTACCGGCCCTACACCCGTTATGTGGCCGATCGCTACCGTTCGGGCTAGGATCGCAAATGGCTGACTGACGCGAGTCGTAGATTTTTACTGCTTGTCGTGATCGACGCTTGTCGCGGTAACGTCATCTATGTAGGTCTTATAGACGAGCTGGACTGAAGGGCGCTGCATAATGGCTGTTGCAACTCTGTTTACATTTACGAACGAATCTACGGACGGATGGTCATGTATCTCCGACAACCAGGTAGTCAGCATAAAAAGATAGATATCCACCGCGCTGAAGCGTTTACCCAACAGCCAATCACCTTCACCAATGGCATCGTCAACCACTTGCCACAACTCGCCCAACCGCGTAACCGATCGGCGTTTGACGCTGGCTTCGCTTTGACTAGAGTCACAAAATCGCCACGGGTAGTAAGACATCTGGTATGCGTTCTGCAAGGAACTTGAAAAGAAGAACAGCCATTGAAGGAAAAGACCCCGCTCGGTGTCGTCCACAGTAGGTGCCAGCTGATATTCGGGATAACGATCGCACAGAAACGTCGTAATAGCGCCGCATTCATAGATTGCACCTTTCTCCCATACCAAGACCGGGATCCAGCCATTGGGATTCAGCGCAAGCACTTCAGGGTCACGAGGCGAATCCATCGAGATACTTGTAGAAATCAACTCATAGGAAGCCCCGAGCTCTTCGAGAACAACTCGCGCGCCCATTGCGGCACTGCCATCTGCATAATAAAGTTGATAAGTCATGGGTATGATTCCTAACAGGCGAATATCCGCGAGAGTTTACGCAATGAAGAACCCCACCTGCTATTTCCCTCGCCCCTCATAGTAAGCAGCCACACCTGGGTCCGCAGCGACTCTTTCCATGTGTTGCACAAGCAGCGGTGCAACTCTGGCTGCCAAGCCGGTGGGAACGTAATCCAGGACACCGGAATTCAAACCGCGAATCCAGACAAAAACTTTTAGGTCAGCTACCGTAAGGCGGCCATCTGCGAAGTACTCTCCACCCGCAGCCTCAAGCCGGGCATTCAGGGTCTCGAGATACGTGGTGAACGCTCCATCCACCAGCTTCTCGCGAGCGGCCTTGAGCTCATCGCCCTGCATACCAAAAGTGCGGACGAGGAAATGCATTAAGTCTTCTATAGCATCCATGACTTCATCACATAGAAAAGCTTGCCATGGGTCCTCTGGGTACAGGCCGGCCTGTTTCCCAAAATAGCGGTTCATTGCATTTGACTGGGTATAGACACCGTCATTCATTTCTATGGCAGGCAGGGCATTAAATGGCGTGCTAGAACGCATCTGTCCAAATTCCGAGAACGAAATCCGGTGGTCTTCAAATTCAATGCCACCAATCGACAAAGCGATCCTTGTTGGTTCGGCGCGTCCGCCATCGACATCAAAATACGTCAGTTTAATGGTGCTCATGCTGTCCTCGGATTTGTGTTCGTATAACAATTGTCGAATGTTCACTCTTCGATGTCTACCGACCAATGCTCTATAATGATATCCATCCGCCGGCTCGCAACATCGATGACGCCGCCTACTCACTGCTGCCGTGCGCCGGATACTATATGAGCGGCGCGCCAGTCAGGGTCAAATCCGCGACGTATAACGTTGATTTAAAGGACTGACTGGGGTAGCGTAATTCCATTCTCATAGTGATTGTGTTGCAATCACTATCATGCAGCACGGTTAGGCTTAGTGTTAAAGCCTCAGGTGTGCGTACATCCGCCAACTGCATGACGCTGTAAAACTAATCTCAGCATAGGAACCGTGTGTTATGAAAGCGACAAAGCCAGGAGAAACGGCCCGCAAACCAAAGGCTGACGGGAAAGCGCGTACGGTAAAGGGTGAACACGAATGCGCCACCTACATCGTTCACGCCAAAGTAAGACATATGATATGGTTGGAGAATAAAAGGCCGGGTATGTCGAACGCCTAAAGCACTGAGTAGTAAAGGCTAGTACAAGTTGCGAACTCGATGGCGGTCACTGCCGCGAGGAGACTGGCGGTACGTCAGCTTGGCGATGCCGACACGATTTGATTAAGCAAGGGCCCTTGCGAATTCGAAATCCTCATCACTGAGAATCGCAAACGGTAAGTGAAGTCTCCTGGATGCCTCGAGATTGTAGAATCTCGACTGCATGCTCAGGCCGTACACTTCGGCCCCTAGCCCGGATATTTGATCCCACCCGTCCGCCAAATGGCGACTGTAGCGCTCGCCCAGAACTGGAATTACGTACCAAGAGCGCCCAATGATAGCGATATACAAAAATTCATATCCAAACCCGCAGATGCTGACACATGCTGGAACGATTTGCGTGTTGGGCGTTAATCTCGAATCGAAGGTATTCAATAGGAAGGAGACACAGAGGTGAATCACGACCCAGAAAAAATACGCGAACTGGCCGAAGCGCATGTCGGGGCATGGAATTCGATGGCACCCGAAGCCGTCGCGGAAACCTATGCCGAGGTTACCAGTTTCGCCATTAATCGTGGGGAACCAATGCGAAACCGAGCCGAAATCGCAGACATGGCCGCGGGCTTCATGGCGAATTTTCCCGACCTGGTCCTGCATTGCGACGCAGTGCTGACCGCCGGTGATCACGCAATCTACACCTGGACATTCGAGGGTCATCACAAGGACACGAACAAAGCCGTGCGTTTCAGCGGATGGGAAGAATGGGAGATCGGGGAAGATCTCGAAGTCATATCTTCGCTGGGTTGGTATGACGACGCCGATTTTCAGCGGCAGCTGGCGAGTGTTTCGGTTTAGCCGTTTATTCTCAACTTGTTTTGAGTCGGCGGACTTTCGATATGATGAGAGTTTATACTCTGACCACAAAGAGCAAATACACTCAGTCGAGCACCTCACTCCGCTCTGACCATTTACCCTCGGCTAACTCCAGGTTATGGCGGAAGTCGGCGATGTCGCCATTCAGCGCCTTTTCGACCGCAATTTCCACCGCCCGGGCGCTTTCTACCCGCTGAAGGAACACGTAATCTGCCCCGACCGCATAAAGCTCTTCGACCTGCCGCAGTTCGATGGCATTGGCGATGATCACAGCGCCAGGGTTCATCCGCCGTACCATTGTAACGAGCTTGCGATTGGTGGTGCCTATGAGCACATCGTCCGGTACCGTACATACGACGACTCTCGTCTTGTCGACACTGGCGTGGTGCAAAGTTGCAGAATTCTGCAGATCACCGCACTTCGCGGTGGCACCTGACTGTATCTAGTGTACCCCGTCGTAAATTCTGCGACATTCAGCGAAGCGACAAGCATCCGAATTCAAGGCGCATTCGCGAAGCACTAGCGAGCTAATGGGAGCGGA
>Ga0209567_10000424_pt1 | contig 22999 bp, 19 predicted proteins | sample COG_12_FD_184756 | JGI IMG/M metagenome (GOLD analysis project Ga0209567, IMG submission 184756) | Pelagic marine sediment microbial communities from the LTER site Helgoland, North Sea, for post-phytoplankton bloom and carbon turnover... | ecosystem: Environmental > Aquatic > Marine > Neritic... | reverse complement strand
CCACAACATCAATTTCGTCACCCCGGAGCACGTGGCGCCACAGGTCTTGGAAGCGATCTACGAGGCGGTCCGGCGCGGGCTCCGTATCCCCATCGTCTACAACACAAGCGCCTACGATTCGCTGCGTTCGATCGAGTTGCTGGCGGGGGTGGTCGACATCTACATGCCCGACTTCAAGTTCTGGGAGCCGGAGACGGCGCGCCGCCTCGCCCGCGCTCGTGACTACCCGGAGGTTGCCCGGGCCGCGATCACGGAAATGCACCGCCAAGTGGGTGATCTGCGCCTTGGTGCAGATGGTCTGGCTCGCCGCGGGCTGCTGGTGCGGCATCTGGTGATGCCCGGCCAGTTGGGCGAAGCGGCTGCGATACTCCGCTGGCTGGCAGAGGAAATCTCGCCCGACACGTTCGTCAACGTGATGGGCCAGTACCGCCCCGATCACCAGGTGCCGGACAACGGCCGGTACGGTGACATCAACCGGCGCCCGATGCGGGAGGAGATGGCCGCGGTCGACGCCGCTGCTCGCCGGGCCGGTCTGTGGCGGTTCGATGCGCGGCGTTGACCGTCGCCGAGCGAGGCTTCTGGCGGACAATGGCGCACCATGATGCGCTCATGTCCGCCAAAACCCTCTCTGCCCCCCTTTGCGGGTGAGGGCGCGGTACGCTTCGCCCGATGGACATCCGTGAGAACATCGTCGAGGCCATCGGCAACACCCCAATCGTTCGGCTCGGGAGGGTGCACCCGCCGGGGAACCTCGTGGCCAAAGTCGAATACATGAACCCCGGTGGCTCCAGCAAAGACCGCATCGGGCTCGCCATGATCGAGCGGGCCGAGCGCAACGGCTGGCTCCAGCCGGGCGGGACCATTGTGGAGCCGACTAGTGGCAACACGGGGGTGGGTCTAGCCATGGTCGCAGCCCTGCGGGGCTACAAACTGGTTGCCGTCATGGCGGACAAGCAGTCGAAGGAGAAGCAGGACTTGTTGCGCGCCTACGGCGCCGAGGTTGTGGTCTGCCCTACCGACGTTGAACCCGAAGATCCCGAGTCCTACTACTCGGTTGCCACTCGACTCGCGAGTGAGATTCCCGGTGCGTATCACCCCGATCAGTACTCCAACCCGGCAAACCCCCAAGCCCAATACGACACCACCGGACCCGAGATCTGGCAGCAAACCGACGGCGAGATAGGCATCTACGTCGCCGGAGTCGGCACCGGCGGCACGATTTCGGGTGTCGGCAAGTACTTGAAGGAGCAGAACCCCGAGGTTCTGGTCATCGGCGTCGATCCCGAGGGCTCGATCTACACAGCAGCCACCGAGGCGGATGTCACCACATACCTCATCGAGGGTGTTGGTGAGGACTTCTGGCCCGAGACCTTCGACCCTTCTGTCGTGGACCGCTACGAGATGGTTACCGACGATGAAGCGTTCCGGATGACCCGCACCCTGGCCGAACTCGAGGGCATCCTCGTTGGCAGTTCCTGCGGCATGGCCGTCGTCGGCGCCATCCGGGTGGCCATCGAATTCCCCGACCAACTCACCGTCGTGGTGCTTCCCGACTCAGGCCGCAACTACCTCTCCAAAGTCTTCAACGACGACTGGATGCGTGCGAACGGGTTCATGTAGAGGGTTTTGGCGGACATGAGCGCATCATGCTGCGCATATGTCCGCCAAAACCCTCGCTACACCTGGTCGAGGGCTTGTTCCAGGTCTTCGATGAGGTCTTCGGCGGATTCGAGGCCTACCGACAGGCGGACCAGGCCGTCGGTGATGCCGACTCGCGCTCGCTCCTCTGGTGGCATGGCGGCGTGGGTCATGGTGACCGGGTGGGTGGCAAGCGACTCGACCGAGCCGAGGTTCTCGGCCAGCGTCCAGAGTTCGAGCGAGTTCATCAACGCTTTTCCGGCCTCGACCCCGCCGTCGAGTTCGAACCACATCATGGCGCCGAAGCCGTCGGCCTGTCGGGAGGCCAACTCGAACTGAGGGAACGATTCCAGGCCCGGGTAGGCGACCTTGGTGACCTTGGGGTGGCTCTCGAGGAACCTGGAGATGTGCATCGCGTTGTCGGTCTGGCGGTCCATCCGTTCGCTCAGCGTCTTGATCCCCTGCAACGTGAGCCACGCCACCATCGGCGACATGATGCTACCGGTCGAGTTTTGGATGAAGCGCACCCGCTCGACGTGGTCGGGCCGGATCATCACCACCGCACCGCCGACCGTGGCGTTGTGCCCATCGAGGTACTTTGTGGTGGAGTGGACCGACAGATCGGCGCCGAGTTCGAACGGCCGCTGGTAGTACGGCGTCAGGAAGGTGTTGTCGACCGCGTGGGGGATGCCTTCTGCCGTCGCTATGTCGGAGATGGCCTTGATGTCGGTGAGCTTCAGCGTTGGGTTCGCCGGCGTCTCCGTCAGGATGAGCTGTGTGTTGTCGCGTATGGCCTTCTTGACCGCCTTCAGACTGGAGGTGTCGGCGAAGGTGAACTCGACCCCGAACCGCGTGTAGACCTGGGTGGCCAGCCGGTAGGTGCCTCCGTAGGCAACATCGGAGATGACCGCATGCGCCCCGGCGTCGAGGAACGCCATGAAGACGGCGTTGATGGCCGCCATGCCGGTGGCGAACGCCGCGGTGTCGACTCCGCCCTCCAACGCGGTGAGTTTGTCCTCCAAGGCCCGCACCGTCGGGTTCCCAGAACGCGAATAGGTGTAGCCCTTCTGCATGTATTCGTCGACCGATGGCTGCACGAATGTCGTGCTCTGATAGATCGGGGTCAGGATTGCGCCGGTCGTCTCATCGGGTTGGACCCCCGCATGGACCTGCTTGGTTCGGAAGCGCATTGGGTTCCTCCTATTGGTCGACGACGATGCCGTCGACGGAGTCGCGCATCAGGTCGGGTTCGACGTAGATCGGTGTGGCGTGCGGCACCTCTTCTCGGATGCGTCGCTCCACATCGTTCACGACATCTGCCAGGCTCGCCACGTCGAGGGTCTGATCGAATGCCAGCTTGGCGGCCACGAGAAGCTGATCGGGCCCGAGGTACTGGGTGCGGAGGTGGATGATGTGATCCACTCGAGGTGTCTTCTGGATGGCGCCCTTGATCTTTGAGTATTCCTTGGGTCCGGCGCCCTCGCCGATCAGGAGACCCTTCATCTCGATGGCAAGGATGACGGCAATCACCCCGAGGAGTGCCCCGATCAACACCGTTCCGACGCCATCCCAGCGGGGGTTTCCCGTCGCGACGGACATTGAGACGGCGGCGAGCGCCAGGACGAGACCGATGAGGGCGCCGAGGTCCTCCATCAGTACGACCGACAGCTCGGGGATGCGCGAGGTGCGGACGAACTGCCACCAGCTCCGGTCACCCTTGAGCGGTTGGGATTCCTTGACTGCCGTTCGGAACGACCAACCCTCGAGCAGGATGCCGAGCAACAGGATGCCGATCGCCACCCAGGCCGACTCGATCTCGTGGGGGTGCAGCAACTTCTGGATGCCCTCGTAGATGGCGAAGACGGCACCGAGGGTGAAGAGAACCAGCGACACGATGAACGACCAGAAGTAGCGCTCTCGCCCATAACCGAACTGGAACAGCTCGTCGGCCTCGCGACGTGACCGCACCCCGCCCATCCAGAGTAGGCCTTGGTTGGCGGTGTCGGCGAAGGAGTGGATGCTCTCGGCGAGCATCGACGAGGATCGCGTGATCAGGAATCCGGCGGACTTGGCGATCGCGATGCCGAGGTTCGCCAAGAACGCAGCGATGATCGCCTTTGAACCGTGGGATCCACCTGCCATAGGCCAGGAGCCTACCGCCCAACTTGAAGGCGAGCGTCGTCACTCGGCCTGCACCGCACATGTTGCGCAGCGCCCGGACAGGGCGAAGTGGCCGGGGTCGACGACAAACCCCGTCCTGGCGCGGATATCGGCGGCCCAGTTGTCGATCGCACTGCCGGGAACCGCCACCGTCTTGCCGCACACATCGCACACGAAGTGCTGGTGCCCCTCCTCCTCAGACAGGTGATACACCGCAGGGCGATGGCCGAGGTGGGTGTGGGACAGCAACCCGATTTCCTCGAGGGCGTCGAGGGTGCGATACACCGTCGATTGATCAACAGGTGTCTCAACCTCAGCGGCGACCCGGGCGTGGATGGTCGGAGCGTCCAGGTGCTCATCGTGGGAGCGCGCCAGCACCTCGCAGATAGCGCGCCGCGGTTCGGTGACACGCATGCCATGCTCCCGGAGGGCATCGGTGAGGTCGGTGGACGTGATGTGCACAAGCTCAAGGGTAGGGCGAGATCCGGTGTCCAAACGCAGGCCGCGCTTGCCTGGTCGCCGCTACCTCGTCGGCATCATCTCGACTTTCTCGGCCTCTGCCATCGTGGGCCGTCCGTTGACGTGGAACCACGTGGCGTAGCGATTGGAGAGCGGGACCGACGTCATGCCGTGGAGGAAGACGCTGGCCAGCACCGTCCATGTGACCACGAGCAGGATGTCGTCGGCGAACGGCACTGCCGCTTCCTCGAGCACGAAGAGGCCGAAGAGGATTGACGCCAGCCCGCGGGGGCCGAACCATCCGATGTAGGCGAGAGTCGGCCACTTGAGGTGCAGGCCGACCAGGCTGATGGCCACCGGGATCATCCGGACCACCGTGAGGCTGAGCACGGTGTAGAGGGCGATCTGCCAAGTGAGTTCTGAGAGAGCGGGTCCGGCGAGGGCGGCACCAAAGAACATGAAGGTCAGCAGCGCCAGCAACTGGCCCTCATCCTCGGCGAAGTCGTAGGCCCCGGAGCATTGCTCGCGTGCCGCGGCACCGAACGCGAGCCCGGCCACAAACGCGGCCACAAACCCGTTGCCGCCGACGACCTCGGCGATGGCAAAGGCGCCGACTCCGACGGCGAGGGTGGCCAACTGGCGGAACACGCCGTCGATCCAGTTCCGTTGCGCAAATGTGTGAATCAGCTTCCCACCGCCTAAGCCCACAACCCCGCCGACCAGGAGCCCGAAACCGATCTGTGCGGCGGCGAACCGAGCCCAATGACCCGGTGTCTCGAGGTCGATTCCCGCCGCAGCCAGTGCCAGGAATACCGTGATCACCGGCAGCATGATCCCGTCGTTGAGTCCGCTCTCGACGTTGAGTGCTTGCCGCACCTTGACCGGGACCCGCGGGTTGCTCACGACGGCCTGCCCGAGCGCAGCATCCGTGGGGGCGAGGACGGCCGCCAACAGCGCCGCTTGCCAAACCCCTAGGTCCGGGAAGATGAGCGCGGCAACGACGGCACCGAGGGCAACGGTGAGGGGAAGTCCGACGCCGAGCAGCCGGGCGGGAACCTGGATCTGGGAGCGTAGCCGGGAGAGGTCGATCCGAATCGCATCGGTGAAGAGCAGTAGAACCAGTGTCGCCTCCGCCAGCACCCGGACAGCACCCTCTCCCATGCCGAGATCGAGCAGATCGAAGCCCGTAGGACCGGCCAGCATGCCGGCAGCAACAAACAGCATAGGTCCGGTGACCAGGGTGGTCTGGAGTCGACGGCTGACCAGGGAGTATGCCAACACGAATATCGCGAGGAATGCGAGCGCCTGAAACTCCATGCACCCTCCCGTGGTGGTTTTGCGGCTTGCGCCGTCCATATACCCGCGCCGGCGTGGGTAGCTTGAGGCGGCTGCCTGATAGGAGTATGCACATGACCCCAGACGCTGTGTCGCCGAATTCTGATCAGCCGCAAGCCGACTTCTCGGACTTGAGGGCACTGTTCATCAACTGCACGTTGAAACGTTCGCCCGAGGTATCGCACACCCAGGGCTTGATGGACATTGCGATCTCGATCATGCGGACCCAAGGTGTCGAGGTAGAGACCATTCGTGCCATCGACCACGACATTGCGGCCGGCGTGTGGCCGGACATGACGGAGCATGGCTGGGAAGCCGACGCCTGGCCGGCGATCTACGAGAAGGTCCAAGCCGCCGACATCCTGGTGTTGGGCACCGCCATCTGGCTGGGCGAGAAGACGTCGGTGTGCACCCGGATCATCGAGCGGCTCTACGGCAACTCACACCTCCTCAATGATGCGGGGCAATACGCCTACTACGGCAAGGTCGGTGGCTGTCTGGTCACGGGGAACGAAGACGGCGTCAAGCACAGCGCCATGAATGTCCTCTACTCCCTGCAGCATCTCGGGTACACGATCCCACCCCAGGCCGACGCTGGGTGGATCGGCGAAGCCGGGCCGGGACCGTCGTATCTCGACCCCGGGTCGGGCGGGCCGGAGAACGACTTCACCAATCGCAACACAACCTTCATGGCCTGGAACCTGCTGCATGCCGCCCGGATGTTGAAGGATCTCGGCGGTTTCCCGGCCCACGGCAACCAACGTTCGCGGTGGGACGCCGGCTGCCGCTTCGACTTCCCCAACCCGGAGTACCGTTAGGCGAGGCAGCTCCGGCTACTGAGCGGTCAGCCTCTCGAGTTCGGCTCGCGAGCCGCGGTCGGTGGCCCCTCAACCGGTTGCGGCCATTACCATCCACGCCACCGACGGCAGCAGGGATTGGAGTATGGCGCGACGAACCAGCGTTGATCTGCTCCGCTTGAACGTCGACCTCGTGTGGGGTGGCGGCGAGCGGTTGGCTGGTCTCATGGGTCGTCCGCTGCGCGACTTCATCGTTCCCACCGGGGACGGCTCGATGCCGGTCATCACCATCCCGGGGTTCCTGTCCGGCGAGTACAACCTCAAGCGGCTCAATCGGTTCCTCACCACGCACGGCCTCCCGGCGGCGTCGTGGGGGCGCGGCCGCAACCTAGGTCCAAGGGACAAGACACTCTTCGAACACGTTGAGGAGATGGAAGAGGAACTCGGCGCTGCCATCCGCGACACGGCCCAGCGGTTCGAGCACCGGGTCGCCCTGGTGGGCCAGAGCCTGGGCGGCGTCTATGCCCGCGAGTTGGGTCGGCGCCTCCCCGATTGTGTCGACCGGGTCATCACGCTCGGGTCGCCGGCGATGCACCCCGAACGGCTGGACGAGCTGAACCAGTTCATGCGCTATCTCGGCCGTCGCGTCTCAGGCCGGAGGCTGGCCGAGCTGTCCTCGCAGAAGGGCTCGATGCATTGGGAGGAAGACGATCCGCCACTGCCGTACATCGCGATCTACAGCCCGACGGACCGGGTGGTGCCTCCGACGCTGGCTTCGATTCCGCAGGAGATCGTTGACCACGCCGCGCCGCGATGCCCCCGGGAGAACATCCGAATCGTGTGCTCGCACTCGGGGATGACTGTGAACCCGTTCGTCATCCTCGCCATCCTCGACCGTCTGGTGCAGGACCACGACGAGTGGGTCCCGTTCGATCCGGGTCGCTACTTCCACGGGGCGATGAGTCACTGGCCAACGCCGTTTGCCCATCACGACCTGGGGAATGTGCTCGGGGCGGGCTGAGCTCGTTCCTCCTGATCTCTAGTCGGGGCGGCCCTGCCGGGCCATGACCTTGTCGAAGACGGTCCGGGCGTGAACGCCGGTGAAAGTAGCGCCGTCGCTGAGCAGCCACCCGGGCGTGGCCCCAATCCCCAGGTCGAGAGCACGTTCCTTGGAGGCGTCCACCATCGTGAGACCGGCACCGTCGCCGATTACTTCGGCAGCGGCATCGGCGCTGATTCCGACGGACTCGGCAACCAATAGCAGCGCGCCGGTATCGCCGATGTCCCGTCCTTCCGCGAAGTAGGCGCGATAGAGCGCCCGGTGCAGTTCGGGCCACTGGGGCAGCGGCTCCGCCCACACCGATAGCCCGAGCGCCTTGCGGCTGTTCGACCACCGCCGGCGAGGCTGGGTCGGGAGCTGTGCGGCCGCCAACTCGTCCCGCAACCAGCGCCTACTGTCGCGGCTCTTGCCGAGCTCGGGAATCGGCGCTCCCTCGGGCGGGACTTCGGGATGCAACTCGTAGGGCCGCCACCGTACGGTGGCCCCATGGGCCTGCGTGAGGTAGGCGACTCGGTCGAGCGCCAGATAGCACCAAGGGCAGATGTAGTCAGCCCAGTACTCGATGGTCATTGCTAACCGTTGACCGAGGTGGGCTCCACGACAACGTTGAGTCGGACTTCGCCCGGCTGGCCCCACGGGTAGGGGAACTTGCCGGTGTACTTCTCGGCGAGCTCGTCGATCAACCAGGTGCCGTCGTTGGCCAGTTCAGTCACGTTGCCGCGGATGGTGATGTTGCGGTAGTCGCTGTCGACCGGGGTGAAGGAGAGGTGGACCCGGGGATCGTTGCGGAGGTTGTCTGCCTTGACCCGGCCCTCGGCAGTGCTGAATCGCAGCAGGTCCCCATCGCGCTTGATCCAAACCACCGACACCTGTGGTGAACCGTCGGGGTTGACGGTGGCGACGTGCACGAACACCGGAGTGTCGAGGATTTCCTTGACGTCGTCGGGGAGTTGAACGCCCATGGATGGCCTTTCGGTGGGTCGAAGGAGGGACGATACCGGTGACCCGTACACTGCGAGACGTCGAGGCCGAGGAGGCTCATGGAAACCGGATTGGCTGGGAAGGGTGTACTCGTCACTGGCGGCGCCGGTGGTATCGGCACGGCCGTCTCGCGGGCGTTTGCGGCTGAGGGGGCGCGGGTCGCCGTGCACTACCGAGCGTCGCGCGATGCAGCGGTGGCGTTGGCGGCTGAGATCAATGGGGTGGTGCTCGACGCCGACCTGACCATCGAGGACGAGTCAGATCGTCTCGTGCCACGCGCCATCGAAGCGCTCGGCCGACTCGACGTGTGTGTCGCCAACGCCGGAGCATGGCCGCGCGACGATCGGCCGGTGTGGAACCTGCCGCTCGATCGCTGGCGGGCAACGCTCGACGCCAACCTCACCGCGACGTTCCTAACGGTCCGTTCGTTTCTGCGGCACGCCACATCCACGGGCGCAGGGTCGGTCGTCATGATCGGCTCAACCGCTGGCATCTACGGCGAAGCCGGCCACGCCGACTACGCCGCCGCAAAGGGGGCGATCATCACCGGTCTGCTGCTGAGCGCCAAGAACGAGGCCGCCCGGATCGGTCCCGGGGTGCGTATCAACGCCGTCTCGCCGGGATGGACCGTCACCCCGATGATCGGAGACAAAGGCCTCGACGACGATCACGTCGCCAGAGTCACCGCCACTATGGCGCTCAAGAAGCTCGGTCGCCCCGAAGACGTGGCCGCCGCAGTGGTCGCCTTGGCGTCGGATGAAGTCTCCGGCCACGTAACCGGCCAGGTCGTAACCGTCGCCGGCGGAATGGAAGGCCGCATCATCTCTACCGATTGAGGCTTGGCCGAGCCCAGCCCGAGGGTGGAAGAACGTGGCCGCGCCTATGCTCGGCGAGTCACCGTTGCCAACGAGTCCGAAGGGGATGCAGTGAGCACCGAGAACTACGAGATCATGATGGCCGTGTTCCCCACTGAGGACGGGGCCAAGGGCGCCGGGGATGCGTTGGATGACATGGCCAAGACGGATACGATCCAGATTGTCGATGCGGCCATCCTGGTGCGCGACGCCAGCGGCAAGACCTCGGTCGAGCAGCACTCGCTGCCGAGTGTCGGTAAGGGCGCCAAGTGGGGTGCCATCATCGGTGGCGTGGTCGGGCTGATCTTCCCGCCCAGCATCGTCGGGGCCGCCGCCCTCGGCGCTGGGATTGGTGCCGGCAGTGCGGCACTCGCCGACTGGGCGCTCAAGTCCGAAGACCTCGAGGAAGCCGCTGAGCAGCTCGAGCCGGGCACTTCGGCCTTTGTCGCCGTTGTCGAGAACACCTGGGTCGAGAAGGTCAACACCGCCATGGCCGGCTACTCCAAGCTGAGCGAGCACGCCCTCGATGCCGATGCGGCCGTTCGGCTCGGCGTCGTCACTGACGACGATGGCAATGTTGTCGAATACGGCATGGCGACCGCCGTGGACCCGGATACCGGCGAGCGGGTTGTCGCGGGAACGATGACGGCCGCAGATGCCGCCACCGGCGATGTGGTTTCCGTTGGAGCCGCCGTTGACGCGGATCCCACGACCGGCGAGGTAACCGCCGGCGAATATGTTACGACCGGTAACCTGGCGGATGTCGACGATGACGATGCCGCCGCCAGCGCCAGCGACGACAGCCACACCGGTGCCCCCAGCGACGGTTCCGAAGACGCTGGCTAGAACCAACTGACGAACTGCTGTGGTGCGCCCCCAAGGGGCGCACCATACGCGTGTGGGGCTCCCCCTGCGCGACGGGGGTGAGCATTCGGGTGCGAGCGCTTCGCTCGCCGGGTCGGAGGGGGTGGTTCTTGTGAGGCGCGTTGGTCGGAACCCCAAGCGTCGCTAATGCACGCAGAACTCGTTGCCCTCGGGGTCTTGCATCACAACCCAGTACTCACCGCGTTGGTCGACGGCACCGAGGTTGGTCGCCCCGATCGCCTCGAGTCGGTCGGCGGCGGCGTCCACGAAATGTCTGCGCTTCTCGAGTGGGGTCTCGGGGCCGCCGCTGAGGTTGACATCGAGGTGCATCCGGTTCTTGGCGGTCTTTCCCTCGGGGACGCGCTGGAAGAAGAAGCGCGGGCCAACTCCGTCGGGGTCTATCAGAGCCGCGGCGTCGTTCCAGTTCTCCTCGGGTATCTCCATCGCCCCCGCCCAGGCTTCCCATGAGTCAAAGCCGTCGGGCGGCGGTTGGACGATGTAGCCGAGCGCTTCTGCCCAGAATCCGGCATGGGTGGCTGGGTCCTTGCTGTCGAACGTCACCTGGAAACTCGTCGCCATGTGATCCCTTCTCTCGTGCAAATAGACTGCCCTCGATGAGCATCGATGTCCAGAAGATGCGCGCCGAAACGCCCGGGTGCGCCCGCGTCATCCATCTGAACAATGCCGGCTGTTCGCTGCCGCCCCAGTCGGTGCTCGACGCCGCCATCGGCTATTTGGAGGACGAGGCCGTCGCCGGCGGTTATGAGACGGCCGAGGCGCGCACGGAGGACCTCGATGCCATCTACGAATCGGCGGCCACACTGCTCGGAGCAGAGCCCGGGGAGATCGCCGTAACCGACAGCGCCACTCGGGCCTGGGACCTCGCGTTCGACTCCCTGCAACTCGGTGAGGGCGACCGCATCCTCACCACGACCAGCGAGTACGGGGCCAACTACATCGCCTACCTGCAATTGGCCCAGCGGAGTGGCGTCGTGATCGACGTCGTCCCCGACACGGCAACGGGGGAAATCGACGTCACCGCACTCGCCGAAATGATCGACGACCGGGTGGGGCTGATCTCGATCAATCACATTCCGACCAATGGGGGCTTGGTCAACCCCGCCGCCGAGGTGGGGAGGGTGGCCAACGCCGCCGGCATCCCCTACCTGCTCGACGCCTGCCAATCGGTCGGGCAGCTTCCCATCGACGTCAAGGAGATCGGGTGTGACTATCTCTCTGCGACCGGCCGCAAGTTCCTGCGCGGCCCCCGCGGCACCGGCTTGCTGTACATCCGGCGAGAGATTCTCGAGGACCTCGAACCCGCGGTGCTCGACCTGTGGGGTGCCACGTGGGTAGCCCCCGATCGGTACGAAGTGCGCCGGGATGCCCGCAGGTTCGAACTCTGGGAGATGAATATGGCCGCCAAGCTAGGGCTGCGGACCGCGATCGACTATTCCTTGGCCGTGGGCCTCGGCGCGATCTGGGAGCGGGTCCAGTCGCTCGGAGCCGGTTTGCGGCAACGCCTGCGGACGATCGATGGCGTCACCGTTCACGACGTCGGTGCGGTGCAAGGAGCCATCGTCACCTTCAACGTCGACGGGCACAGCCCCGACGAGGTGAGGGCCGCGTTGCGGCGAGCCGATATCAACGTGTCGACCGTGACGCCGGGTTCGGCGCGGCTCGACATGGAGGGCCGTGGATTGTCCGGCCTGGTTCGGGCCTCGGTTCACTACTTCAACACCGAAGCCGAGCTGGATGCCTGCGCCGAAGTTGTTGCCCGCCTCGAGTAGACGGAGCCGCTAGGACGGGAAAGGGTCACCGTTGATGAAGGCGGTGAGTACTTCGTCGGCGTCGGGTTGGACCATGATGACGTAGGAGCGTCCGCCCTCGCTGTGGTTCTTCACCGGCAGCGTTGTCGTGTGGATGGTCGACCGGTTCAGACTCAGCGCCAAGCGACCGAGATCCACGATGACACCGGCGCTGAGACCTTCGTCCGCCTTGATTTGCTCGGCAAAAGTCGAGGCGAAGCTCGGCATGTTGAACGCACTGGATGGGGACGCCGCTTGATCGAACACGGCGAGAAGAAGGGCCTGCTGGCGGCCGGTGCGGCCGATATCGCCGCTGCCGTCGGTATCCCATGACCCGTCGCAGTTCTCCTGGTAAGTGCGGGAGCGGACGTAGGCGATGGCCATTTCCCCGTCGAGTGTTTGGGGACCGGCATCGACGGCAAGTCCAGACTTCGTGTCACGTGCAGCACATTCGAAGTCGATTTCCACGCCACCGAGCGAATCGACCAATGCGGCGAAGCCGACGAAGTCGATCTCGATGTAGTGGTTGACCGGTACGCCGGTGACGTCCTGCACGGTCTCGACCAGAAGGTCGGGGCCACCGATGACATAGGCGGCATTGATGCGGTTGGCCGGTGCGCCTTCGAAGTCGACCTTGAGGTCACGGGGAATCGAGAGGAGTTGGGCCCCCTCACCGGGAACGAAGTGGACGAGCATGATGACGTCAGTGCGCGATCCGCTGAAGTTGCCGAACTTCTCGAAGTCGTCTGGCAGATTCTCCCTGCTGTCGGTGCCGACGATGAGGAAGTTGCGGGGCCCACTGTCAACCGCTTGAAGTGATGTGAGTTCGCTGGAAGGGATGCGCTCTATCTTGGAGTCGGTCCACCACAAGAACGCGATCGCGGCGAACACTGCGAGCACGGCGAGGATCAGAAGCGCCAGAACGATACGCAGCGCCCATTTACGGCCGGTTCGCTTGGGAGCGGGGGTCGGCGGCTCGGGGCGTGCTGGGATTTCGGTGGTGACCAAGGAATGACTCCCAGAAGTGGGGGTGCGGGGGTGCCGCAGTGTACCGGTGCTGGGGGCTATGGGAGCGTTTGTTCCGGGTGGGACCCAGCGATGGGCGAGTACGCTGACGCCATGACTGAGCTCAAGATTCACTCGCAGGACGTCTCCGAAGGACCCAATCGCTCCGGGGCCCGCGCCATGCTACGGGCAGTCGGCCTGACCGACGAGGACTTCACGAAACCCCAGGTCGGTGTGGTATCGGCCGGCAACGAGGTCACGCCCTGCAACCTAACGGGCCCCAAGCTCAGCGAGTTCGCCAAAGCCGGCGTGCGCGATGCCGGAGGGGTCGGCCTCATCTTCACGACGATCGCCGTCTCCGACGGGATCTCGATGGGTCACGAAGGCATGCGGGCGTCGCTCGTGTCACGTGAGGTGATCGCCGACTCGGTCGAATTGGTGATGCACGGCGAACGCTTCGACGGCATGGTGTCGATCGCCGGCTGCGACAAGTCGCTGCCCGGGATGTTGATGGCTGCCGCTCGCCACAACCTGCCGTCGGTGTTTCTCTACGGTGGTTCGAGCATGCCGGGCAAGTACCAGGGCAAGGACATCTCGATCGTGGACGTGTTTGAAGGCATCGGGGCCCTCACCGAGGGCAAGATGGACGAGGTCCAACTCGGCGAGATCGAGCGCGCCGCCTGTCCCGGTGCGGGTTCGTGTGCCGGGATGTTCACCGCGAACACGATGGCCTCGGTGGGTGAAGCTCTCGGCATGTCGCTGCCGGGTAGCGCCTCCGTCCCCGCGGTTGACGACCGCCTCAACGACTACGCCGATGCTTCGGGGCGTGCCGTGATGGCCATGCTGGAGACAGGGCTGCGGCCGCGGGACATCATGACCCGCCAGGCCTTCGAGAATGCGGTGACCACGGTGATGGCCCTGGGTGGGTCCACCAACGCCGTGCTGCATCTGCTCGCCATCGCCCATGAGGCCGGCGTCGATCTCACCCTCGAGGACTTTGACGCCATCAGTCGGCGCACACCACATCTCGGCGATTTGCGACCGTTCGGGAAGTACCACATGGTCGACCTCGACCGCATCGGTGGCGTGCCGGTCGTGTTGCGGGTTCTACTCGATGCCGGTCTTCTCCATGGAGACGTGATGACGGTGACCGGCAAGACGATGGCCGAAAACCTCGCCGACGTGGTTGTTCCGGTCGACCAGGACGTGCTGCGTCCCATCGCCGGTCCGTTGGCCGACCAGGGCGGCATCGCCATCTTGCGCGGCTCTTTGTCGCCCGGCGGCGCGGTGGTCAAGATCGCCGGGATCGACCTCGACGTGTTCGAGGGCAAGGCCAGGGTCTTCAACGACGAGCAACATGCTCTCGACGCGCTCTATCAGCACCAGATCGACCACGGCGATGTTGTCGTGATTCGGTATGAGGGCCCCAAGGGCGGCCCGGGAATGCGCGAGATGCTGGCCATCACCGCTGCCATCAAGGGTGCCGGCTTCGGCAAGACGGTGCTGCTCATCACCGACGGACGGTTCTCCGGCGGCACCACCGGCCTCTGTATCGGCCACGTGGCCCCCGAAGCGGCCCACGGCGGCCCGATGGCGCTGGTCGAGGAAGGTGACTCGATCCGGGTCGACCTTCCGGCCCGCCGTCTCGATGTCCTCGTCGACGACGCCACCCTCGAGCAACGCCGCACCGCCTGGGAGCCACATCCGCCGCGGTACACGACCGGTGCGCTCGCCAAGTACGCCGCCCTGGTCGGCTCAGCCGAGAACGGCGCAGTCTGTGACTGACGTTTCCCCGCCCGCGCTACGCTCCCAACCATGAAACTCACGATCGAATACTGCGCCGCTTGAGGCTATACCGACCGTGCCGTGAGCATGGTTGAGAAACTGCTCGGCGAGTTCGAGCATCAGATCGATTCCGTCACCATCATCCCGAGCCGGGGTGGGGTCTTCGAAGTCACTGCGGACGAGGATCTCATCTACTCCAAGAAGGCCACGGGTCGCCACGCCGAGTACGACGAGGTGGCCGTTCCACTCCGTGAAACGCAGGGATGATTCGCACCGTCGATGTGGGGGAAGGCGTCGTGAAGGGCGGTGCAATGGCAGGAACCGACCCGCGTCGGGTCAGCCGACGTAGAGCGTCATCAGAAGGGGGAGATCGACATCATCGCCGCAGGCGACGCTGTGGGGCGCCTGGTCGTTTCGCCACGGCCAGAATGCCGCTCCTCGTCGTCCCAGGCACGACGAGTATTGACCCGTTCGGAGAGGTGATGTCCCATCGCTCCTGCGCACCCGCGTTAGCAGCCCCGCGCGCCACACTCGACTGCCGGATCTCCGCCCCAGGGGTGACGCCGGGGCGGCCATTCGGCCCTGGGTAGTCGGCGGGGGATTCGATACGTTGCTGGGGTGAGGCGTGCACCTTTGGTCATCGCGGCAATGGTGGTGGTGACGGCGTGCACGGGTGATGCCCAGCCGCCGTCGCTCACCCAGGCGGGTACTCCTCAGTCCACCACGAGCGCTCTCACCACCTCCGGGCCCGTCGGATCGAGCGCCGCCACGGTAGAAACCTCGACCCCGGCCGTGCAGGATCGAGCGGGTGAGAGAGTCGAGATGGTCGAACGCCAGATCGAGGGCAGGGGGATCGAGGATCAAGTCGTGCTGGCAGCGATGCGAGCCGTGCCGCGGCACCGTTTTGTTCCCGACGAGTTGACCGACCGAGCCTACGGCGATCACCCGCTCCCGATCGGCCACGGACAGACGATTTCACAACCGCTGATCGTCGCCATGATGAGCACGGCGCTCGCTGCCGAACCGGGCGACAAGATTCTCGAGATCGGCACCGGCTCGGGGTACCAAGCAGCGGTGCTGGCAGAAATGGGCATGGAGGTCTACAGCGTCGAGATCATCCCGGAACTGGCCAATCGTGCCGCTCGAGCGCTCGACGACCTCGGTTACGGGGTGGCTGTACGGACGGCCGACGGCTACTTCGGGTGGGAGGAGCACGCTCCCTTCGACGGCATCATCGTTACTGCGGCGCCCGATCATGTACCCCAACCGCTGGTACAGCAACTGGAACCTGGGGGCGTGATGGTTATCCCGGTCGGCCCAATCGGCGCGGTCCAGACGTTGTGGCGCTTCACGGTGTCCGAGTCCGGCGAATTTCAGGCTCCCGGCTCCCGTCCGCCCGAACTGCAGGCTGAGAGCATGGGCGCCGTGTCGTTTGTGCCGTTCACCCGGGCTGAGGAGTGACGGCCCGCGCCGGCCGGGCGAGGAGCGCAGCCGCCGCGTAGCCGATGGCGCCAAGCTGCACCACGACACTGAAGCCGAATCCGAGCATCAAGATGGCGGCGGCAGCCGCGCTGATGACGGAGACGGTGCCGTTGATGGCCCATGCCCACGGCACGAGTGCAGGAGCTCGTGACTCGAGGTAGCTCAAGCCGCGGGGGAACATGACGCCCATCAGGAACCCGAGTGGGGCGATCATGGCTGCCGCCACCCCTAGGCGCACCGGGTACGGCGCCCGCAGAACGGGCGCGGTCAGCCACCCGACGAGGAAGGGGTAGACGGCAGCCGCGATGGCGAGGGCGACTGCCGATCGTCTCCACCCGAGTCGTGGCGACAATGCACTCCCGATGCCGGACGAAACCAGAATTGCCGCCAAGACGACCGCAAAGGCAGCGGCCGGCTGGCCGACGAGCAGGATGAAGCGCTGGATGAGTGGAATCTCGACCAACAGGAAGGCCATCCCCAAGAGCGCGAAGTACGCCAGGGTCCACCAGCGCAGCTGCGCCGTGCCGGTGGGCCCTCGCCTCCGCCGCAGGACGAGCGGCACCGCGATGAGGACGATGGCGGCCACGGCCGAGATGCCGAGCAGCGCGACGAGCACGAAGTAGCCGGCGCCGCCGAAAGGTTGCCAGGTGCGGCCGAGCGTGTCGAGCACGACCCCGGCTTGGCTCCACTTGAAGTAGTGGCCGAAGAAGGGTCGATCGTCGGTCGGCGGCGAGATCTCGAAGTCATGCCGGGCATAGATCGGCTCGGGATCCGAAGCCGTCACCAGCGCCGCTGCCAGGGTCGAGTACTCCTCGTCGGGAACCACGTTGAAGCGGTTGGCGTCGACGGTTCCTGGGCCGGGCGCGACGACGATGTCGAAGCGTTCGGTCTCGGCGAAGTCGTAGACGACGGACAGATCGGAGATCGAGAACCCGTCGGGCTGTACGAGCAGCACGGCATTGGAGTAGCTGCGCAGGACGACCACCGCTCGAGCTGGGTCGTGGCCGGCGCGGCGGAGGGCCTCGACGGCCGTCGCCACCATTCTGGTTTCCTCGCTTGGGGGAAGCTGCACCCAGCGCGTTGCGGTAAAGATCCCGTGCGGTGAGAGGAGCTCGAAGTAGCGGTCGAACGCCTCGACGGTGAGGCGGTAATCCTCGGCCAAGCTGTAGGCCCCGGAGGCAACCGGTCGGTAGGGAGCGGTCAGGGCGAGGTCGACGACATCAAAACGCTCGCTGCTGCGTTCCGCAAACGTGCGGGGCTCGTGCGCCACGACCGCGACCCGCGGATCGTCGTAGGGACCCGTGCCGGTGGCGCGGATAGCGGCCACCGGGCTGCGCAGCGGCTCGACCGCGACCACCGAGCCGGCGCCGTTCGCCAACGCAATGGTGAGGTCGAGTCCACCCCGAGGATCCAAGACCAGCACCCGGCCAGAAGGCCTGAGCTGGAACGCGATGGCGCCGAGGGTGTGTCGGGCGAACTCCGCCTCGTCGGCGGCCACCCGCGGCGCGGGACTCAGGTCGTCGGCGTCTAGGGTGACTCCGTCCTGACGAGGCGGACCGCCGGGATAGGTCAGGCTGAGTCCAGGCACGGAGCGGATCCCCTCGCTCACCACGAGATCGACTCGTGCACCCTGCTCCCAGTCGGTAGCTACGACCCGGGCCGCGGGGTAGCGGAGGGCGGCGCTGAGATCCTTGTAGGGAGACAGCGTCATCTCGAGCATGTCCGATCCGAATACGGTCATTCCCACCAGGACGACAAGCGCCGCAGTCGCAAGGAGCTGTGCCGTTCGGGCCTCACGTGCCACCCACAAGAAGGCAAGGCAACCGGCGATCGCGATCGCGGCGGCGAGGGTGATTGACGCCGCGGCTCCCGCCCAATCGAGGGAGACCAAGGCGACGACCGCTCCCAAACCGGATCCGACCAGGCTAGCGGCGTAGACCCGGTGCGACGCGATGGGAGGGTCGGCGTGAGCGCCGGCAGTGAGCAGGACCGCGACGACGAGGCCACCGAAGAAGAACGGAACGGCGAGCGCCAGGTAGTACACCGCCAGGTAGACGATCTGGCGGCGATCCCAGGCGATGGCAAAGGAGTCGAAGGGAAGCGTGTTCGCAACGCCGTAGGCGGCAACGATCGCGACGGCCTGGAGAGCCGCCAAGGTTGCCCAGCGTCGAGGGCGGGCCCGGCCGACCGTCGGGAACGCCGTGAGGAACGACCCACTGGCTCCGAACCCGAGCAGCGCCAGGCTGACGGCCAAGAATGCGAAGTGATAGAACTGGGCAACGGCGAAGACCCTGGTCAGCGAGATCTCGAACGCAAGCCCGGCGGCGGAGACGGCGGCGACGCCGATCAGGGCGGCGACCGTACCGGCTTCCGGCGCCCCGCCGGGAGTGCGACCATCACGCTCGGGGGCCTCCGACATTGTGCGCAGTCCCTTCGATCCTGCTCATCGTACGGCCCTGCCGGATGGCGGTGCAGGGCCGAGCGGCCCGATGCTTGGGGGCGCACGATGGCGGGCATGGAATGGCCCCTGTATCCCGACACGCTCCATGGGAGCAAGCGCGTCGTCGCGTGCAGGTCATCGCCGACGAAAGCGAGCCCCGGCAGAGGGAGCTGGCAGACTCTGGACCAGACCGCAACCATCGCCTGGAAGCGGAGCGTCGGGGTGTGAGGCGCTGAGGCCCCTCTTTCCAAACCTCGCCTCCGTCTTCGGGGATGGGGATCGAGCCGGTGCCTTCGAACTGGTGGTTTGCGATCCCTACGAGGTCGATGTCGAGCAGGTCGAACACCTGCGCCATCAGCTCGACAGTCGGACTCGCCATTCGTTCCTGGGCCGTATCGACGAACGCGTCGATCTGTTGGCCGACCGTTGCTCGTTGAGTACGGAGCCGTTGGCGTTGCTCGGCCTGGGTGAGCTGCTGCTTGAGCGTTGCTTCCTCGACGTCGATCTGGGCGAGTGCGTCGTCGAGGGCGTCGAGGTGGTTGGATCTCGCTTTCTCGCGGACAATGGCGGTTCTCTCGTCTCGCAGCGCATCGAGCCGGCGGTTCAAACCACGCACGCCGTCCCCGTCGTCGACGGCCGTGTCGTCCATGACTTCGGCGGCGAGGGCGTGCAGGTAGTCGGGATCCGTGAGGATGGCCACAACTTCGTTCCATACCAGTTCTTCGAGGTGGACGGCTTGGATGATGCGGGGCCGGAACTCGCATCGCTCGTCGGCGAACTCTTTCTTGTTTCGACTGCACTCGTAGTAGGCGCGACCTTTCTTGCCTGAGTCCCGTTTGCCGTAGAAGTTGCCGCCGCACGAGCACCGGAGATGGACGCGGCCGCGGCCGGTGAGCGGGTAGCGGCGGTTCTGGCGTTGCGGCCGGGGTTTGCCCTTGATCGCCGACTGCAACCGGTTCCACTCGTCGTCGGTGAGGATGGCTGGGATCTGAACTTCGATGGGGTTGTTGCCGTGTTTGTAGACCCAGGTGCCGGTGAGGTGCGGCTTGCGTAGCTGGAAGCAGAGGTTCTCGTGCCTCCATGGTCGGCCCCGTTGGGTGATGAACCCCTCGGCGTTGAGGATTGGTGTGGCCGCGTACACGGTGAGGCCGTCGTTGACGACGAGGTGGAAGGCGCGGCGGAGAGCTGCCAGTTGCTGGTCGTCGATGGCGAGGACCCTATGTTTCGAACCCTCGGGGTCGTCGGCGATTCGGTAGCCGAACGGCGGGGGACCACCAGGCCAGAACCCCGCCTCCGCAGTGCGACGCAGCCCCGCCTTCATCTTGGCGGTGCGCATCGCCTGCTCGAGGGCGTGGGCGGCACCAAGCACACTCGACGTGAACGCGTCAGACGGGTCGTCGAGGTCGAACTCGCCTCGGCCTGGGGATGCCAGCTTGACTCCGTGGTCCCTGAGCATGGAGCGGATGGTCGCGGCCACCAGCTCATCACGGGCCAGCCGGGACTCGTCCACCACCAATACCCCCACGATTGCGCGACGCTCGGCTGCTTCCAGCACGGCGAGCATCCCTGGTCGGTCATCGAGGGTCTCGCCGGATCGCCCAGCGTCCTCGAACAGCTCCCAGTCCCAACCCCGCTGCTGCGCGTAGTCCGTCAGCTTCGCCCGCTGGTCGTCGAGCGAAAACCCGTCCTCGGCCTGATGCCGGGTACTCACTCGACAGTAGATGGCCCACCTATCTGCCATACCCCACCCCCTGCTGGACGACCCTGCTTGGGCCGCGGTGAGGTCGGGCGCCACCCTGACCCTCCGTCGAACCGAAAATGGGGCGCCCATTAGGAACCCGATTGCAGGCATTCCATTCGCCGTGTTGAGCGTTGACGATCCAGGCCATCTGCTATTCCCTTGCCTCGCCCGCGACGCCGCGTTGGCGCGCTGGTGCCAGCAAACCGAGTTCCCTAGCTCGGGACACCTTCTTCGCCGCAGTCGACTTGCTGACGCCAAAGTGGTCAGCGACGGCCTTCGTCGGGTGCTTGCCAGCCGCGAAGGCTGCTCGATACACCGCCGCAACCTCTTCGTAGTGCTCCACGGGTAGTCCCTACACCCGCCCCGGCTCCACCACGCCATGAAGGCTGAGTCGGACATCAACCGCAAGTGCGGGTGGCCGAAGATCGTGACCCACTTGATGGACTGGGGTCGCAACGGTGCGTACGTTTTTCGCCGCCTGCAGACAGCCGATGCTTGCCGGGTCCGCCGTGGAGTTGGTCGTTGCCGCCCGACCCTCGATCCAATCCCTGTCGGTGGAGCCCCAGCGGGAGGCGGTTGCCTTTCGGGTCGGTTGGCATCGAACGAGGCGTCGCGGGACACAGTACGTCATGTATCGTCGTCTCAGAAGCGTCTTCCGCCCTTAGTGTGGCGGTATCTCGCGAGGAGTGGGGCAGCCCGAGCGTTCGGCAGCCATTGTGCCCTCGCTCGGTTGGGAGAGCCATGGTCGACATCTTCATCAGCTATGCGAGCGAGGACGAGGAGCGCGTTGGTCCGCTGGCTCGCTCACTGATAGAACGCGGAGCATCGGTGTGGTGGGATCGTCAGATCCCACCCGGCAAGACCTTCGATGAAGTCATCGAGGGCGCCCTCGACGCGGCCAAAGCGGTGATCGCCGTATGGACCGAACGCGGCGTTGAGTCCCGCTGGGTCCGCACCGAGGCCGCGGAAGGCGCCGCTCGCGGAATCCTGGTCCCGGTGCTGCTCGACGATGTGCGGATCCCGCTCGCCTTTCGCCGCATCCAAGCGGCTGACCTCAGGGACTGGGAGCCCGGTAGCGAACACGACGAGTTCACGGGCCTTGTCGAGGCGCTTGACCAGTTGATCGCCGCCTGGTCGGCCGAAACCGGCGAATCGGTTTCGCAGGCAGTAACCGACCTCGCCCATCCAGCCGAAGGGGAGATGTTGGCGGCGATGGCGCGAGCCCGCGACGGTGAATGGAGAGCCGTCGTCTCGCTGCTTGAGCCGCTTCAGGCTGAGAATCCAGACCTAGGCGACGAATACCCGGGAGCCGTCGAGTTGCTGACACTAGCCCGCCGCAAACGCGAGGCTGCTGAACTCTACGAGGGGGCCGAACTCCACTATGCCGATGGTCGATGGAGCGATGTTGTTGTTCAATTCGACCGGATCCTCAGTCTGGACCCTGACATCGAGTTCGGCGATGACTTGCGGACAAGGGCAGAGCGACACATTGCCGCAGAACGCGAACATGCCCTCGCTGATAGCTATCAGCGTGGGGTCGACGCCCTTCAGGCCGGCGAATGGTCAGTTGCCGTTGCTCGATTCGAGCAGCTTGTGGCAGACGCTCCTGAGCATCGCGATGCGGCCTTTGGGCTGGAGCGTGCCCGAGCAGGAGCAGAATCCGAACAGCAATACCGTGAATTGCGCGCCATGCGTGGTCGAGGCGAGTGGAATGGGGTGGCGGCCGGCGCCGCAGCGATCGCGGCTGCGAATCCCGACTTCGGCGATCCAGATGGCCTCCGCGAGCAGGCAGAGGATGAGCTCGCGCTGCTGGCGGAGAGAGCCAAGGACGCCGGGACGCGCCAGAAAGAGGACCAACAGGCCGCTGCACTCGCGGAGAGGGATCGACGACAAGACACGGGGTCGACGGCCGAGACAGACGCTCCAACGCCCAGCAACGCGACGGCAAGCCGATCCGAAGAACGTTCAACGCCCGATACTGCACAGGCGCCATCCAGCGAGCAATCACGTGGAAAACAGTCTGCGACCCTGGGGCCAGCCCCTTCGAATAGGCAATCTAAGGGATGGCGGGACCGCAAGTGGCTCGTGCCGGTCGTGCTCACGGCTGGAGCGACGTTGGTTGTGACGATTCTGGTGATGATGGCCAATCAGAGTCCCGATAACGGAGAGGACCCGAACGCAGGTCTGGGCACGACCGCGACGGAGGCTCCACCCATTGAGGACCCCGGAGAGGGCGGAGACGGCGAGTCGACCATCGATCTCCCAGGGACGAGTGTGAGTATCGTGGCTGACCCGGGGAGCGAGATCGATGCCCTGCAAGCGGGCCTCGTTCGCCAGGCTGAAGACGCAGACATAACGGAGCCCGCAAAGGCGCTCACTGACAACGAGGCTGGGGCGCCCATGGGCGGTGGTTACGTCGCCAGCGTTACCCATCATCGCGGGGCCCTAGAGTTCTCGTTCGAGGTCGAGGGCGGTGTCTATGTGATCTGGGGTCGCGTTGCCGCTGGCTCGACGCTACCGACATCACAGGACTCGTTCTTCGTCTCCATAGATGGAGGGACCGAGGACATCTGGGACTTCTTCGAGGAGC
>Ga0209567_10000423_pt1 | contig 22999 bp, 19 predicted proteins | sample COG_12_FD_184756 | JGI IMG/M metagenome (GOLD analysis project Ga0209567, IMG submission 184756) | Pelagic marine sediment microbial communities from the LTER site Helgoland, North Sea, for post-phytoplankton bloom and carbon turnover... | ecosystem: Environmental > Aquatic > Marine > Neritic... | reverse complement strand
CTGAAAGCGGTAGTCCGTAGCCGCTGTAGCCCCGCGCGACCTTGACCACGAAACGCAGGTGAGAAACCACCAGTTCGCGTGCCGCCTGCAGGTCATCTTTATCACGCAGGCGGATGGCCAGTTCCCGTTCCCGTTCTGCGCTGAGCACCGGAATACGGTAGACTTCACGCAAATAACTATCCAGCTGCTCGCTGGGGACAGGCAGGTTGATCGTCGATGCCGTGACTAAGGCGTTATTCATAAAGACTCAATCTCCGATTTAGATGGCGGCAAGTTTAGCACTCTATTCATGTGAGTGCTAATTATTGAAAAAGTTCCTGAAAATACAATAAGTAAGTCTGTGTATGGTCGGATTCTACCCGGCCGCCGGTGTAAAACTTGTTTCTTCTCCACACTTTGGTTACTTAATCAGTGTGTTACGCAGGTTCTACGGCGGCCAGATGGCGGCCGACGGCAAGCCATGCACCCAACAGGCCGAGGCCGGTACCCGCCGCCAGTAGAGCAAGGCTCTCGGCCAGTGACAGGGTCTGCAGGCTGAATCCGCTCTGATAGAGACCGGCGAGCTGACGGACGGGGCCATGAAGCTGCAGGAATGCCAGTTCGACCAGCAGGCCGGCCACTACCGCACCCATGACACCGTACCAGCAACCGCTGTAGAGGAATGGCCGGCGGATAAAGCCATTGGTTGCGCCGATCAGTTTGGTGATTTCTATTTCGTCGCGACGGTTCTGTATCTCCAGGCGGATGGTATTGCCTGTGATCAGCAGTACCGCCAGTCCCAGCAGGGTGGCCATGACCCAGATCGAGCGGCGTACGATATCGACAATGGCGTTAAACCGCTTGACCCATTGCAGGTCAAGTTGTGCCAGTTCGACTTCAGGGAACGCGCGCAGTTTGTCCAGCAGAACCGCCGCAGAACCGGCATCGGCTTGTGTCTGCGCCGGCTTAATGGTGATAACGAAGGGTAAAGGGTTTTCATCCAGTGCATCGAGTGCCTCTCCAAAACCGGACAGCTCCCTGAATTCCGACAGGGCCTGATCGGGTGTGATGAGCTGCAGGCTATCTATTTCAGGCCACTGTTGCAGCCTGTTTTGCAGTGCCCGGGTCTGCTGCAGTGAAACGGTTTTATGCAGAAACACGGAAAAGCTGGCGCTGCCGTCCCACTGGGTGCTGAGCCGCTGCAGGTTGCCGGTCAAGAGATAAAGTCCGGAGGGTAGTGCGAGTGCGATACCGATCACCGCAGCCGTCATCAGAGAAGCCATTGGCGAGCGGTACAGGCGACCCAGGCTGTTCAGTGCGACCTGGGTATGGCGGACAAAATAGTTTCGCAGCGGGTGGACGGGTTTCACGGGTTGTTACGTGTCCTGCTTCTCACCAGGCGCCCCTGATGCAAGCTGATCTGTACATAGGGCATCGTGGATATCAAGCTCAGGTCGTGGCTGGCGATCAGCACCGTGACGCCGACCTGGTTGAACTGTTCGAATAACTGCATGATATCTAGTGAAAGTTCCGGGTCGAGATTGCCGGTAGGTTCGTCGGCCAGCAACAGTGGCGGTTTGTTAACCACCGCCCGGGCGATGCCGACGCGTTGCTGTTCGCCGCCGGACAGCATAATCGGAAAAGCGCGTTCCCTGTCTAGCAGACCGACCTTGTCGAGAGCAGCGCGTACCCGGCGGCCAATATCCTGATGGCGGTAGCCGGCGATAACCAGCGGTAGCGCCACATTATCGAATACGGTGCGGTCGAACAGCAGCCGGTAATTCTGGAAAATCATGCCGATTTTACGGCGAATATAAGGGATTCTTCGTTTTGGCGTGCGCGACAGGTTTTCTCCGTCAAGGAACAACTGGCCACGGGTGGATCGTTCCAGTAATGCAACCAGTTTCAACAGGGTGCTTTTACCGGCACCGGAGTGCCCGGTAAGAAACGCCATGGCCCCGCTATGCAGATGAAAACTTACTCCTTGTAAGGCTTCCTTACCTTCCGGGTAACGTTTGCAAACGTTGTCAAAACGAATCATTTAGTTTTTTTCAAAAAGCGCATCAACAAAATCAGCGGACGCAAATGGCCGCAGGTCTTCGACCGCTTCACCGACACCGATAAAGCGGATGGGAATGCCGAGCTGCTTGGCGATTGCGAAAATGATACCGCCCTTGGCGGTACCGTCGAGCTTTGTGAGCGTAATGCCGGTCAGCCCGACCGTCTGGTTGAACTGTTGCGCCTGGTTGAGGGCGTTCTGACCGGTGCCGGCATCGACCACAAGCATCACCTCGTGGGGTGCGCGTGCATCCAGTTTGGCGAGTACCCGCTTAATTTTTTTCAGTTCTTCCATCAGGTTGGACTGGGTGTGCAGGCGTCCCGCGGTGTCTGCGATTAAAACGTCGATGTTGCGTGCCTGTGCCGCCTGCAGGGCATCAAAGATGACCGAGGCGGAATCGGCGCCCTGTTGCTGGGCGACAACCGGCACCTGGTTGCGCTCACCCCAGGTTTGTAACTGTTCCACCGCTGCGGCGCGAAAGGTATCGCCGGCAGCCAGCATGACCGATCGCCCCTCGTCCCGCAGGCGGCGGGCTATTTTACCAATGCTGGTGGTTTTGCCGGCACCATTGATGCCAACCATCAGCAAAACAAACGGTTGTTCCGATGGCGGGATTTCCAGCGGCTGATCGACGGGAGCCAGCATGGCTTGCATGTCATCGTGCAGCGCTGCCAGCAGCGCCTCAGCGTCAGTGAGTTGTTTGCGTGCGACTCGCTGGGTGAGGTCCTTGATAATACTCTGGGTGGCTTCCACGCCAACATCTGCTGTCAACAGCTGGGTTTCCAGGTCCTCGAGGAGTTCATCATCGATCTGCTTGCGGCCCACCACCAGATTGGCAATACTTTCCGTCAGGCCGCTGCGGGTTTTCGACAGGCCGGCCTTGAGGCGGCCGAACAAGCCCGCTTGTTTTTCGTCGCCCGGCTGACCTTTTTCGGGTGTCGACGAGACCTGAGATTTGTTTTTGCCGAAACCAAACATAATTCTTGCTGTCCAGATAGGTCTGCGTATCCTATCATTCCCGCGGAACTCGACCAACACTGCACGGGTCAGACTCCGCTAACCGGTAGTAAAAAAGGAGTACAGAATGCGAGGAATGCTCGCGCTTGTCCTGGGTCTGTTTTCTGTCGTTGCGTTCGCGGAAGGCGTGATCCATGAATACAAACTTGAAAATGGCCTGAAACTCATTGTGAAAGAGGACCACCGGGCGCCGATAATGGTTTCCCAGGTCTGGTATAAGGTAGGTTCAAGTTACGAACATGACGGCATTACCGGTGTTTCACACGTTCTGGAGCACATGATGTTCAAGGGTACCAAGGCGGTCCCCAGTGGCGAATTTTCGCAAATCATCTCCGAAAACGGCGGTCGTGAAAATGCCTTCACCAGTCAGGATTATACGGCTTATTTTCAGACCATGGAGAAAAGTCGTTTGCCGGTGAGTTTCGAGCTGGAAGCCGATCGCATGCGTAACCTGACCATTCCGGACGAGGAATTCCTGAAAGAAGTCCAGGTGGTCATGGAAGAGCGGCGTATGCGTACCGAGGATAATCCGCAATCGCTGACCTACGAACAGTTCAATGCCACTGCCTATGCGAGCAGCCCGTACCGGCTACCGGTGATCGGCTGGATGGATGATCTTGAAAATCTGCAGGTCGGCGATCTCCGGGACTGGTATCAAAAGTGGTACGCACCCAACAACGCCACGCTGGTCGTGGTGGGTGATGTCGATCCCGAGGAGGTTTATACGCTGGCGAGGAAACACTTTGGACCTCTCAAAGCCAGTGACATCTCTGCCGTCAAGCCCAGGCTCGAGATTGCTCAGCGTGGCCGCAAGGAAATCAAGATCGAGGCCCCGGCCAAGCTGCCTTACCTGATGATGGGCTACAAAGCACCTGTGGTGCTGACCGCAGAACGGCCCTGGGAACCTTATGCCCTGGAGGTACTGGCCGGTATTCTGGATGGCGGAGACGGTGCGCGTCTGGCCAGTGAACTGGTGCGCGGTAAGTCGGTGGCGGCCAGTGCAGGAGCCGGTTACGACGGCCACGACAGGATGGAAAGCCTGTTCCTGCTTTCCGGAACACCGTCCAATGGGTACACGGTGAAAGACCTTGAAAAAGCACTGCTGGAACAGGTTCAGCGCTTGCGTGAAAAGCCAGCGGAACAGGAGGAACTGGATCGGGTGAAGGCGCAAATAAGGGCTGACAAGGTGTATGAGCAGGATTCGATTTTCTACCAGGCCATGCAGCTCGGCATACTCGAGACGGTAGGGCTCAGCTGGAAAGACGCCGAACACTACCTCGAGCGCATAGAGGCGGTTACCGCTGAGCAGGTACAGGCAGTTGCCAACAAGTACCTGGTGCAGGATCGCTTGACAGTGGCGGAGCTGGTGCCGCAGCCGATCGATCCTGATCAACCACCGCGCACGGCCGGGGGGGCTGCCCATGTTCACTAGAGAAAATATGGCAACGGTGCGTTGCAGTCATCTGTTTCTGATGCTGTTGGTTATGATTTGGAGTTCGTCTGCCCGGGCATTGCCCGAGATCCAGAGCTGGACGACGAAAAAAGGCGCAAAGGTACTGTTTGTAGAAGCTCATGAATTGCCGATGGTGGATATTCGTCTGGTCTTCGACGCCGGCAGCGCCCGCGATGGTAAGCAATCGGGTGTTGCGAGTTTAAGCAATGCACTGCTCGGGCAAGGCGCTGCAGGCATGAATGCCGGTGAGATTGCACAGGGCTTTGAGCAAAGGGGCGCGAAGCTTGGTAATGGTTCGAAACGTGATATGGCCTGGCTGTCTCTGCGCAGTCTGACAGACAGCAAGCTGCTGCAACCTTCGCTGGACTTGTTTGGCAAGGTGCTTGCCAAGCCGGACTTTCCAAAGGCGGACTTCAAGCGCGAGCAGCAGCGTACGCTGATCGGGCTGGAATATCAGAAGCAGAAGCCGAAATCGATTGGCAGCAAGGCTTTCTATCATGACCTCTACGGGGATCACCCTTACTCGAGTGATCCCTCCGGTACGACCGAGACCGTCAAGGCATTATCGGCGAAGGACCTGCGCGATTTTTACCGGCAATATTACGTGGCGCGCAACGCCGTGGTGGTGATTGTTGGTGATGTATCAAGAAACCAGGCTCAGCTGGTGGCCGCCGCTCTTGCCGACGCTCTGCCGGAAGGTGACAAGGCGCCAGCCTTACCCGACGTGGCTGAGTTGGATGCCGGAAAAGCAGATTACATCGAGCATCCTTCAACCCAGAGTCATGTGCTTATGGGCGCCCCCGGAATACGGCGTGGGGATCCGGATTACTTCCAGCTTTATGTGGGCAACCACATCCTTGGTGGCAGTGGACTGGTGTCCCGCATCAGCCAGGAAATCCGTGAAAAGCGCGGCCTTTCCTACAGCGCCTATAGTCACTTTGTGCCGATGCGGCGGGAGGGGCCCTACCTGCTCGGCTTCCAGACGCGTAACGATCAGCGTGAAGAAACTCTATCGGTGTTGAGGGACACTGTGCAGACTTTCATCGACAAGGGGCCTTCTGAAAAGGAACTGGAATCGGCAAAAAATAATATCATTGGCGGTTTTCCCCTGAACGTATCCAGTAACGGAAAGATTGCCGAATACCTGGCGGTTATCGGATTTTATGATCTTCCGCTGGATTATCTGGCACGCTTTACAGGGAATATTCAGGCCGTTACCTTGGAGCAGATTCAGGATGCCTATAAACGCCGCGTACACCCGGATCGGATGGTAACCATTACCGTTGGTGGTCCGGTTGAGCCGGATGACAGCGATTCCTGATGTAGTGATCAAAGGAACCTGGTTAGTTTGCGATATCCCGGCATTCAGGTATTCCAATGTCTGCAGGGTATGCCGTGCGCAAAAGGTTAATCGCCGCCAGGCCTGTCACGCACCAGTAACTGGAATGTTGACCTTCGCTCATGAGCTGCGCAACATGCCGGCTCATGAGTTCGAAATCCAATCAGGTGCGCATTATTGCCGGACAATGGCGCGGCCGGAAGTTGTCATTCCCGGATGCGCATGGCTTGCGTCCGACTCCGGACCGGATACGGGAAACGCTGTTCAACTGGCTGGCGCCGCTGATTCCGGGGGCTTGCTGTCTTGATCTGTTTGCGGGCAGCGGTGCGCTGGGTTTTGAGGCGGCCTCCAGGGGCGCTGCGCGTGTGGTGATGGTGGATAACAACCCTGATATCGTGCGCGCGCTGAGGCTAAACCAGCAGCTTCTGTGCGCAGATGTTATCGAGATACTTGAACAGGAGGCGGGAAATTATCTTTCTGATCGAAGCGGGCAGTTTGACCTCGTGTTTCTTGATCCACCCTTTAAGGATCCAGCCCTGCTGGCAAAGTCGATGCAGATGTTAACAGGCTCGGGCAGCCTGAAAGAGGGCGCCACGATCTATCTGGAAATACCGGCAAAAGCGCCTGAACCGTTGATACCGAAGTGCTGGGCAGTAGAGAAACAAAAAAAGGCTGGACAAGTGGCTTATCGCCTGTACAGGAAAAAGAGGTTTAGCGGTCATAATACCGTCTAAACTTATTTCTAACTTAACAGGCCCTAAGGTAAAAAACCGGTTGCTCGCGGGTATTTTGCAGCCGCCGGGAGGCGCAAGGCGCCGACAGGCTTTGCGTATTGGGGCAGTTGTGCTTAGATTGTACCGGCATCCACTCAGGCAAGCTGGAAACTCTTATGCAAACCGCAGTTTATCCGGGCACTTTTGACCCCATCACCAATGGGCATATTGATCTGGTCGAGCGGGCCGCCAAGCGCTTTGATCGTGTCATTGTTGCCATTCACAGCAGTATATTGAAGGAAACCGCCTTTCTCTGGGAGGAAAGGATCGAGCTGGCAAAGACGGTTCTGGCGGGCAAGAAAAATGTTCAAGTCGAGGGTTTCCAGGGTCTGTTGGTGGACTTCGCCCGCTCACACGAGGCCGGTGTCCTTCTCCGTGGTTTGCGGGCTGTTTCGGATTTTGAGTATGAATTTCAATTGGCTAGCATGAACCGGCAGTTGGAGCCGGAAATTGAAACGCTGTTTATGACGCCGGATGAACACTATGCCTACGTGTCTTCCAGCCTGGTACGGGAAGTGGCGGCACTGGGCGGGGATGTGACACCCTTTGTGCACAAGAAAGTTGTGGCTGCATTGAGGCGGCGATTCGAGTAATATTAACCGCTACTTATATTGTGGTATGGGTGTGGGAGATCGACATGGCTTTGATGATCACAGATGAATGCATTAATTGTGACGTGTGCGAGCCGGAATGTCCGAATGGCGCTATTTCCCAGGGTGATGAAATTTATATCATTGATCCGGAACTATGTACCGAGTGTGTTGGCCATTACGATACTTCGCAGTGCGTGGATGTCTGTCCGGTAGACTGTATTCCGTTGAATCCTGATTATCAGGAAACCCGGGAAGAACTGATGGAGAAATACAATCGTATCTCGGGAGAGACCGCTTAATGGAAAATGTCAGATTGCGTGCTAATAAAAGGCCCCTGAACGGGGCCTTTTTGATGTTGGGGCTGATGTGCCTGATGGTCGGCCTGCCTGTGGCCACTGTGGGTGGCAATGAAAAGCCGCCGGCTGTGGCGGTTGCCAGCGCACACCCACAGGCAACCGCGGCCGGGATGGAGATTCTCAGCGCGGGGGGTAATGCGTTTGATGCCGCGATCGCTGTCAGCGCAGCGCTTGCCGTGGTCGAGCCTTACGGCTCGGGAATCGGGGGCGGTGGCTTCTGGTTACTGCACCGTGCCAGCGATGGCAAGCAGGTTATGATCGATGGACGGGAGCGTGCGCCGCTGGCAGCACAGCGGGACCTGTATCTGGACGAACAGGGCGATGTGGTGCCTGGTCTCTCCGTGGACGGGGCGTTGGCAGCGGCGGTTCCCGGTGAACCTGCCGCTCTTGTGCACCTGGCCGAGAAATATGGGCGTTTACCGCTGGCAAAATCACTGGCGCCTGCCATACAGCTGGCCGAGGAGGGTTTCGAAGTCGATGCCCATTACCGGCGCATGGCGGGTTTTCGCCAACAGCTTATGCAGCGCCATGCATCTACCAAAAAGATTTTTTTACGTGACGGGAAAGTCCCTGCTCCGGGTTCTGTGATCCGGCAAGCGGACCTTGCGCAGACACTGCGGTCCCTGGCGAGTGAGGGCAGAAACGGTTTTTATGGCGGTGATGTAGCCGACAGGTTGGTAGCGGGTGTTCGTGCCGAAGGCGGAATATGGACCCTGGAAGATCTGAAGCAATACACGGTTGTTGAACGCGAGCCGGTCACCTTCCAGTACAGGGATTGGCGTATCGTATCCGCCGCGCCACCATCGTCGGGTGGTGTAGCACTGGCGACGATGTTGAACATATTGGAAGCCTACGATTTGCCCCGGCTTGAGGAAGTCGACAGAACCCATGTCATAACCGAAGCCATGCGGCGAGCCTATCGGGATCGAGCACAGTACCTGGGGGATCCGGATTTTGTCGCTGTGCCATTGCAGCGTCTTTTGCACCCCTGGTATGGGGCCGGATTGCGTGCATCGATTCGTGCTGACCGGGCCACGCCCAGTGCATCGCTGCCCGGAGGCGGGAACAGTGTTGGAGGCTCCGATACCAGCCACTTTTCCGTGCTGGATCGCGAGGGCAACCGGGTGGCCGCGACGCTGAGTATCAACTATCCATTCGGCTCCGGTTACGTGGTGCCCGGTACCGGCGTTCTGCTGAATGACGAGATGGATGATTTTTCCGCCAAGCCGGGCGTACCGAATGTCTATGGGCTGATCGGTGCTGAAGCCAACGCCATTGCGCCGGGTAAACGTCCCTTATCCAGTATGAGTCCAACTTTTGTGGAGAGCGAAGAGGGTGTGGCTATACTGGGTACGCCGGGGGGCAGCCGTATTATCACCATGGTGCTGCTGGGCATTCTGGACCTGGACGAGGGGCACAAGCCGCAGTCCTGGGTATCGTTACCGCGTTTTCATCACCAGTTTCTTCCTGATGTTATCCAGTATGAACCCGATGCCCTGGCGCAAACAGTCCGGGAGGCGTTAGAAGCTATGGGACATAAACTGAAACCCCTCAATAACAGTTACGGAAATATGCAGGCCATTTACTGGGATTACAGGAATGAGCGGGTCGAAGCCGCCTCTGATCCACGTGGTGTCGGTTCGGCCCAGGTGCAGTAGTGTTAGCGCTGACAGTGCGGGCAGTAAAAGGTGGAGCGCTGAGCGGTACGTGTTGCACGAATGGGTGTTCCGCAGATCGGGCAGGGTTTGTCCTGTTGGGCATAGACGCTGAGTGATAGCTGAAAGTAGCCGGGTTTGCCTTCTCCATTTGTGAAATTCCGTAATGTCGTGCCGCCCTGTCGAATGGCCTCGCTCAAAACCCGTTTAAGTGCGGTCACCAGCTTGTCATAACGCTGCTGACTGATGCGGCCTGCTGCTCGTGCGGGGTGAATGGCGGCCAGAAACAACGCTTCGTTGGCGTATATATTGCCCACACCGGCAACCGCATGACTGTCCATTAGCAGTGATTTAATGGGCAGTTTTCGCCCGCGTGACAAGCTGTGCAAATAGTCAGCATTGAAGGCGCTGCTCAAAGGTTCGGGTCCGAGGCGGTTTAACAGAGGGTGTGTCTCCGGTGGCTTTTCTGTCCACAGCCAGGCGCCAAAACGTCTCGGGTCCCTGAACCGTAAGCGGGTGCCGTTTTCCAGTAACAGGTCGATATGGTCGTGCCGCCCGGGAGGTGCATTGTCTTTGACAACGCACAGACTTCCGGACATACCCAGATGTATGATGAGGGTGCCGGTGTCGGTGTTGATCAGCAGGTATTTCCCGCGGCGCGAAAGCCGTCTGATACGCACATGTTTTATTCGCCTGGCAAGCTGTCCGGGAACCGGCCAGCGCAATCTGGGCTGGCGCACGATGAGCCGTTGAATTTTCTGGCCGCAAATATGCGGCTCGATACCGCGGCGGGTGGTTTCGACCTCGGGAAGTTCCGGCATGCTAATGGACCCGTAGCTTACTAAGGAGAATGTAAGTTAGCCGCCACGAGTTCGCGGGACACGCTGTAAATACGTCCATGTACGCTCGACGGCCGCGTCCATGCGGCCGACGGTCCCGCGAACTCGTAACGGCTAACTTACCGATACCTTGCTGAGCGTATATTCTGATAACAAAGGTTTTTAGGGAATCAGGCTATTCCTGATTGTCGTATTCAGGTTCCGACAGGCTCAACAGACTACCACCGAGCTCGCCCATGCGGTACTGAATGCCCAGATCCGGGCGAACCAGTACCAGTTCCGGTTCGCGTGCACTGATTACGAAGTTTACGCGCTGCCCGGTGTCCGCCTGGATAAGCTCAACGCTTTCGCCCTCCACTGTCGAATCCGCAGCCTGTATATTCAGGCCCGTAGCAACCTGCCAGCGATCGACGAACTGTTGCAGTTGGTCTGCTGAAACTTCCTGTTGCGGCTCCAGCGTCCAGCCCTGGTCTGTTTTGGCGATGGCAAAATCGGGCAGGGCAATACGGGCAAAGCGAGTGTTGTCCGCAAACAGCCGTCGACGCACAAACTGTGTATAGCTCGCCTCGATCAGCTGCAGGTAGAGATCCGGGATGAGGTGGACCTGATCGGCAACGCGCACATAGCGCAGCCCTTGCAGTGGATCCAGATTGCCGATTTCAATCGCGGTATCGTTGAGTATGGCCGTGGCGTACGGGGGGTCGAGCTGCAGCTGGACGAGGTCCAGCTCAGCGACAGGATAACTGCGGACCGCCTTCTGTTCAGCCAGTCTTTGCAGCGCATTCACCTGGTAGTCGTCGGCGGGTAATTCGGGCCTATGCTCAATAACCCAGCCCTGCGTAGCTGTCTTTACCAGTACCAGATCATTTCGCACCGGCCGGTTGAGGTGGATGCGGTGCAACTGATCCTTTTTCAGTGTTGTAATAGCAGGGGTTTCGGCTTGTTCATCGATGCCCGGTTCAAAATACGCGACCAGAATCAGCATGCCGATGGCAACAATCAACAGCAGGTTGATGGTCCAGCGGGATTTCATAAACTAGCGGTTACGCCGTCGCCACCAGATGGCAGCGCCTGCGCCTAACAGAACCAGCGGTATGCCAAACAGAAAGCCGAAGCCGATGATGATCTGGGCTGTTTTTCCGAGTTCCAGATTGACATCGCTGGCGGTACGCGCAGTCACGGTAATGAACTGATCGTCGTGGTTCAGCCAGTTGAACAGGTTCAGGCCAAGTTCAACATTGCCACCGTTGCCACGATAGGCATTGGACAGAAAATCGCTGTCGCCGATTACGGCCACCCGCTGTTCAGCGCCGCTTTCGTCGTCGCCGGTATCCTTTTTATTCTTCACGCGTGAAAAGACAAAGCCGATATCCAGCGGCCCCATGCGCTCATCGCTGTCTTCATCGAATCGAATGGTGTCGGTGTCACTTATCGGGCCGATTTCGGTCCAGGCACGGTTCAGCGTCGTCAGTAACGGTTCGGACTGCCATTCCTGTGGCGCAGTAACATCCAGTGCAGTCGCCTGCGGGTACAGTGTCAGGCTGCTCATCTCACGGGTAACCGGGTGCATCGGATAAGCGGTTATCAGTGCAAACGCCGGATTGTCGATACCGAACAGTTGGGTGGTGGCATCCACGATAGTGCCCGGTAGGAATTCGATACCCAGTGCTTCGGCGACCGGATCCAGACCGGCGATAGCGCCGGGTTCTACCAGCCACAGCAGGTTGCCGCCAGCCTGCAGGTATCGATGCACCAGCTGGATTTCACCGTGCAGCAGCGCAATACGCGGGTCAGCGATGACCAGCAGGCTGGTGTCAGCGGGAATTACCGGGGTTTCCGCCAGTTTCAGGGTGTCCAGTGCGATGCCTTTCCGCTCCAGCAACTGGCCGAATATACCCAGATCGTGGTTGGCCTGGCCAAGCGGATCGCGTTCGCCGTGACCGCTTAAAAAACGCACCTTGCGTTGCTTCTGCCGGGCTATGCGCAACAGGGAATTGGTCAGCGCCTGTTCAGACAGGGATTGTACGTTCTCTTTGCGACCCTGATATTCCAGCAGTAATTCGCCGTCCAGGGTGATACCGAGTTCACGAATCCTGTCCGGTTCAGCATCCGGGTTGATGAATTTCAGCTCGACGTCCGGCTTGTGGCGCTGATAGCGCCCGATCAGGTCCCGTATGTGTTCTCGAACCAGCGCGTTCTCGGTGGCAAATGCCGTGATCTGGATAGGGTCGGGCATTTCGTCGAGCAGTTGGCGGCTATCGATGGACAAGGTGTTGCGCCCACTGCTGGTCCAGTCGGCATCAAAACTGTAGCGTGTGCTCAACCAGGACAGCAGACCCATGAAAATAAGCAGACCTGCCACGAAAACCAGATTCTGAAACTGTAATTGGCGTCTGGAGGATCGAGTGACTTGCATGGGTTTAACCGGTCAGCCTCTGTTGATCCAGTCGACGAATGGCGAGAATCACAAAGGTGGCTGTGAGTAACAGGTAGTAGGCGACATCGGTGGTGCTGAACAGGCCTTTGAGGAAAGACTCGAAATGTGTCTTCAGCGACAGGTAGGGAAGCAGGTCCGTCACGTCTTCCCCGCTGTCTCCGCTCCAGTCGATAATCCACAGCATCATCAATATTCCAAGGGTGCTGATAGCTGCGACTACCGGTTGTTCGGTCAGCGATGACATGAATACGCCGATGGCTGCAATGGCCGCTAACAGCAGCGCCAGACCCAACAGTCCCGATGCCAGTTTGCCGGCGTCCAGGGTGGTTCCCGCATAGAGTGCCAGTGGCATGGCTGCCAGCAGAGCCAGCAGTACCATGAAGAACAAGGTAACGCCGAGAAATTTTCCGAGCACGATATCTGTCATCGAGACAGGCGCGGACAACAACAGACTGAGTGTCCGATTGCGTCTTTCATCGCTGAACACCCGCATGGTGATCGCAGGTGCCACTAACAGCAACAGGAAGCCGGTCGTTTGCAGCAGTGGCGCAACGACAATATCGGTGACCCCCGGCGCACCGTCTATGCCGGCCAGGCGCGGTTGCAGCAGCATGAAGGTATCCAGCTGCGATAGAAAAAGATAGGCCAGGATCAGCTGCAGTACAGCCATAATCGCCCAGGCCAAGGGGGACAGAAACAGGTTTTTCAATTCGCGTATGGCGATGGTGAAAATCATCAGGCGGTTTCCCTGTGCGTTTCCGAGGTATCGCTGCAGGTCAGGTCGACAAACACCTGCTCCAGCGTTTGCCGGTCGAGGGACAGTTCGACCAGTCCCCAGCCCTGCCTGGCAACGCAGGCGGCGACGGCGTCCGCCGGGTTGCTGTCTTCGAAATGCAGTCGTGCCCGGCTATTGCCGAGCCGTTCCACGCTGTCAATTCCGGCCAGTTTTTGCAGTTCCGCGTCATCGAGTCGTTCGCGTGTTTCCAGTAACAGTACGTTACTGGTCAGACGTCGCTCCAGGTCCTGCATGGACTCCGAAAACACCAGCCGGCCCCGGTGAATAATCTGTACGCGTGAGCAGGTGGCCTGAACCTCCGGCAGGATGTGGGTCGACAGAATAATGCCATGGTTTTCGCCCAGTTCACGGATCAGGGCGCGAATGTCGCGGATCTGGTTCGGATCCAGACCGACGGTTGGTTCATCCAGGATCACCACGGCTGGACTGTGCAGAATGGCCTGGGCAATTCCGACACGCTGCTGAAAGCCCTTGGACAGGTTGCCTATCAGGCGTTTACTCACCTCGGCCAGTCCACAGCGATCCTTGGCCTGCGTGACAGCCTGGCTGCGCCGGCCCTTGCTGACACGATGCAGTTTTGCGCAATAATAGAGGTACTCATCTACCGTAAGGTCGCGATAGACTGGGGGTTGTTCGGGTAAATAGCCAATTTCGGCTTTGGCGCGTTTGGGGGTATCGAGTAAATCAATGCCATTAATACGGATACGGCCGGCGCTGGGCGCCAGATTGCCGGAAATCATCTGCATGGTGGTAGACTTGCCCGCACCATTGGGGCCGAGAAAACCCAGCACCTCTCCCTGCGCCAGTTCGAAGTTGATGGCCTCCACCGCCAGGTGGTGTCCATAGTAGCGGTAGAGCTGTTCGACACTAATCAGGATTTTTGCATCCATGTGTTTTATGATTTAATCATAGTCCTGCGTCAATATACTATTGATGCGTGACTGGTGACACGTCCGTACCCGAATGATGGATAAGCATAACCGAAACTACCGCGGATTTGGATAGCGCTCATATGTCAGTTGGAAAACCCGCTACACCGCTGTGTGAACAGTTTGGATTCGATGCTGAATGGCGTAATGCCCAGCTGACCCTGATCGGTCTGGACGGGACTATGCGCGAGCATGCGCACTTATTGCAGGATAAAGTGCTTACGCGTGATGCGGCATCCAATATTGTTGACCAGTTTTTTGCCCAGTTGGCACTCAACCCGCAGGCGTCGGGCCTTCTCTCCAGTTTTGACCTGGGGCACCTTAAAGAAAGACAGGTCGAGTATTTCAGGGGATTCGGCGTCGGTTTTGAGCAAGCCGGTTATTTCGAAAGCCGAGCCCGCGTGGGTGTGGCGCACGCGCGCGTAGGCGTGCCATTGAGCCTCTATCTTGAGTCTTTCGGCATGTTGCAGTGCCTGATTCTGGAAGAGATATTGGGCCTCACCGAGGTGCAGCAGCACCGGGAAGCGTTAATGCGCCTGGTGCTGAAACTGACCACTCTCGATATTGCGCTGGCAACCGAGGTCTATCACCGCTCGCAGATCCAGGATCTGGATCGTTCTTTAAAACACCTTGAACTGGAGCGTAAAAGTCTGCGTAAGCAGCTGGATCAGGATGCATTGACCGGCGTTTCCAGCCGTACCAGCCTGCTGCGCGAGTTGCAGGACTCGATCGAACGGGCTTCCAAGACCGGCCAGCCCCTGGTTGTGATCATGGCGGATCTGGACCATTTCAAAGCGATCAATGACAGACAGGGGCACCTGATTGGCGACGGGGTGCTAAAGGAAGTGGCAGCGCGTATAAAAGCCGCAGTACGCGAATTCGATTTGGTAGGCCGCTATGGTGGAGAGGAATTCGTCATTCTGTTGGAAGATACCTCCACACATACCGCGCATCAGATTGCAGAACGTGTCAGATTGCGCATCAGCTCAGAGCCCATCCACATTAGCGGTCAGGATATTCAACTCACTATCAGTCAGGGTCTCGCCCTGTGCGGCGAGGGCGATGGCACTCAGTCCGTGCTGAGTCGGGCGGATCAGGCGATGTACAGGGCCAAACAGGCCGGGCGTAATTGTATTGTTGAACAGGGTTAGCGGTCCGGCTGGGTACACCAGGTGAAATTGCTGGGCGTTGATACCGGCGGCACGTTTACTGATTTTGTCTGGTTTGATGGTGAACGGCTCGGGATTCACAAGCTGCTGTCCACCCCGCAGGCACCGGAACAGGCTATTCTGCAGGGGATCCGCGAGTTGGGTCTGCAGGGAGAGAGTTTCTATCTGGTGCACGGGTCTACCATTGCCACCAATGCTGTGCTGGAAGGTAAAGGCGTCCGCACAGCCTATATCACCAACTATGGCCTCGGCGATGTTTTGACCATCGGGCGCCAGGCGCGGCGTGAACTCTATAATCTGCAGCCACAGCGCCGAGCACCACCGGTAGTGGCTGAATTGTGCCTTGAGACCGGTGGCCGTCTGGCCGCTGACGGGTCGGTTGTCGAGGCGCTGAGCGAGCGCGAGCTCGAAACCCTGACGGCACGTTTGCACGAACTGGCGCCGCAGGCGGTCGCCATTAATCTGCTGTTTTCGTTTCTCGACGATCGCTTCGAAAGGCAGATCGAGCGGTATCTGCCGGACACCCTGTTTATTTCACGATCTTCGGATATTCTGCCCGGGCAGGGTGAATATGAGCGGGGTATCGCCACCTGGCTCAACGCCTGGGTCGGGCCGCGGGTACAAGGCTATGTGCAGCGCCTTGAGCAGTCCGTGCAACCGGCGCCGGTTCATGTTATGCAAAGCTCAGCGTTTACCATCCGTGCCGATCAGGCAGCGAAACGGGCGGTTAACCTGCTGCTGTCGGGGCCGGCAGGCGGCCTGATGGGCGCACGCCGGATTGGTAGTGAACTGGGGCGCCCTCGACTTCTGACCTTTGATATGGGTGGAACATCCACCGACGTGGCGTTAATCGACGGGCAGGTGAGTTTGACCTCTGAGGGTAGTATCGGGCCTTATCCCGTCGCCGTGCCGATGGTCGATATGCATACCATCGGTGCCGGGGGAGGGTCTATCGCCCGCCTTGATGAAGGCGGCATGCTGGCGGTGGGTCCGGAGTCTGCCGGGGCCGATCCGGGGCCTGCCTGTTATGCAAGAGGTGGCCGGTTGCCGACCGTGACAGACGCCAACCTGGTGCTGGGCAGGTTAAGGCCGGCGGCGTTTCTTGGCGGAGGCATGCAACTGGATGCGGCTGCAGCCAGGCTTGCCGTTGGCCGGCTTGCCGGGCAGATGCAGCTTTCACTGCAGCAGGCTGCACAGGGCATCATTGAATTGGCCAACGAACACATGGCCCAGGCGCTGCGGGTTATTTCCGTGCGGCGTGGCATCGACCCTGCTGTTTACACACTGACGGCATTCGGTGGTGCCGGTGGTTTGCACGTTTGTGCCCTGGCCGATGCGCTCGGTATGAAACACGCGCTGGTCCCCATTCATGCCGGCGTATTGTCGGCGCTGGGAATGTTGGCGGCACCGAGGGGGCGACAGCTGTCGCATACGCAGTGCGGCCTGATAAAAGACCAGCATGAAGCGCAACTCAGAAAGCGCTTTCAGGCTCTGGTGCTGCGGGGGCAGTCGGAACTGCTTGACGAAGGTATCGAGAGAGATGCCATCAGAACAGAGTTCAGCCTGGATCTGCGTTATTTTGGACAAAGTTATACACTGAACACCCCGTTTCATGATCTGGCGCAGGCGGCTGCTGATTTTGATCGACTGCATCAGCAGCGTTTCGGACATAAGCTGGGCAGCGACATCGAACTGGTGAATCTGCGCGTGGCATTGTCGGCCAGCGGCAGCGATCTGTCCCTGCAGGCTGGTGACCGGCAGGCAGCGTCCCGCCACCCGATTGAACAGGCAGTGCTGGCGGGTTCCGACCGGCCGGTTGCGGTCTGGCAACGCGACGATCTGGAGTGCGAAGCCGTCTACCCGGGCCCCTTGCTGATTATTGATACGGTCGCGACATCCTATGTCGCCGCGGGCTGGACAGCGTCCCGCCATCGCTCCGGCTGTCTGATTCTCGAACGAATATGATCGCTCATTACTTTTCAGCCAGTGTCCGCTATATAATCCTGGAAATTTAACATACGGCGTAGGAGCGGTCTCCTGGCCGCGATATCGCGCCGAAGGACGGCGGGCCTCTCCGCACTTTATTGCCGGTTTGATACTAATCAAAAATGGCGTTAATTCTCGAGAGTGTATTATGGACAGTATCAATCTTTCCCAGCCTGAACTCTATATTAACCGTGAGCTGAGCCTGTTGCAGTTCAATCGGCGTGTGCTGGAGCAGGCCAAGGATCGGGAACTGCCGGTGCTGGAGCGTCTCAAGTTTCTGTGTATTGCTGGCACCAACCTCGATGAATTCTTTGAAATCCGGGTGGCCGGTCTGAAACAGAGGATCGCTTCCGGGTCGGTTCAGGCCGGCCCGGATAATTTTTCACCCACCGAGGTGATGACTCATATCAGTGATCAAGCGCACCGTCTGGTGGACGAGCAATACCGCGTACTGAATGAAGACCTGATTCCGCTTCTGGCCGAGGAGAATATTCGATTTCTCAAACGCACCCAGTGGAATGGCCAGCAGGAAAGCTGGGTATCGAACTATTTCAGCCATGAATTGCTGCCGGTTTTGAGCCCGCTGGGCCTGGATCCGGCACATCCGTTTCCGCGCATACTCAATAAGAGCCTTAATTTCATCGTCTCGCTGGAGGGTAAGGATGCCTTTGGTCGGTCCAGTGGCAGTGCCGTTGTGCAGGCTCCGCGCTCCCTGCCCAGACTGATACGTTTGCCGGAATCCTGCAGCGACGGTCCTCATGATTATGTTTTCCTGTCGTCGATTATCCATGCGCATGTGGGGGATCTGTTCCCCGGCATGGAAGTCACAGGCTGTTACCAGTTCCGGGTGACGCGCAACAGCGACCTTTTTGTTGACGAAGAAGAAATCGACGATTTGCTGTGCGCGGTGGAAGGCGAGTTGTTGTCCCGGCGTTATGGCGACGGAGTGCGGCTGGAAGTCGCGGACAACTGTACGCAGCAAATGGAAGATTACCTGTTGAGTACCTTCAATCTGGGCGGCGAGGACCTGTATCGGGTTAACGGTCCCGTCAATGTCAATCGCCTGCTGGCGATCTACGATCTGGTGGATCGGCCGGACTTGAAGTTCCAACCGTTCACGCCACGCCGGCCGCAGGGTCTGGCGACCGATCAGAATATTTTTGATTCCATACAGGCGGGCGATATCCTGCTGCACCACCCGTTCGATTCTTTCCTGCCGGTCATTGATTTTCTCAAGCAGTCGGCAGCCGATCCCAAGGTGCTGGCTATCAAGCAAACCCTGTACCGGACCGGACCGGATTCGGCCATTGTCAATGCGCTGGTGGAAGCGGCGCGCTCCGGCAAGGAAGTGACGGTGATTATCGAACTTCGGGCGCGTTTTGATGAAGAGGCGAATATTCAGCTGGCCAACCGTTTGCAGGAAGCCGGGGCTCACGTGGTGTACGGTGTGGTGGGTTACAAGACCCATGCCAAAATGTTGCTGGTGACACGCCGTGAATCGAGGAAACTCAGACACTATGTTCACCTGGGTACGGGTAACTACCATGCCCGCACAGCGCGTTTGTACACCGATTATGGCCTGTTGACCTGTAACGAGGCCCTCGGACGTGACGCCAACCGCGTGTTCCAGCTGTTAACCAGTCTGGGTCAGGTCAAGGCTTTGTCGAAGATGCTGCAGTCGCCGTTTACGCTGCACAAAAAGGTTATCGAAAAAATTGAGCGCGAAGCCGATAATGCCCGTGCCGGTAAGGCAGCCCGTATTATTGTTAAATGCAATGCCCTGATTGAACCCGAGGCTATCGAGGCGCTGTATCGGGCCTCGCAGGCCGGTGTCAAGATCGACTGTATTATTCGCGGCGTGTGTTGCCTGCGGCCGCGGGTGCCGGGGGTGTCCGATAATATCCAAGTACGTTCTATCGTCGGCCGCTTTCTGGAGCATACCCGCGTTTTCTACTTTCACAATGAAGGGGATTACGAACTGTATCTGTCCAGTGCTGACTGGATGGGGCGCAACTTTTTCCAGCGTGTGGAGACGGCATTTCCGGTGGAGGATAACAAAATTCGCCAGCGCATTCTAAAGGACGGACTGGAATTGTACCTGGCGGATAACAGTGATGCGTGGGTGTTGCAGAAAGATGGCGAATACAAACGCCGCGCACCGGTCGGCAAGCAACAGCTGCGCAGTGCGCAGTCCAGGCTGATGAGCCGGAAGCCTTAATTACAGGCCTGGGGAAGCTCTGATTTATTCACAGGCCGGATGTAAGACTGCAATCGATCTTCTTCACCAGAATTCACTTGGTATACGGGCGGTGTCCATGTAAGAGGCTCCCTAGCTGTATTCCAGCTTGAAGCACGCAGATTTCAGATATTTCTTCTCGATATCGAGGTCAGCCAGAGTCAGCGGGTGATTTTTCAGCCAACCGTTGGGGAAGTCGAGGCGAATGGAATGCCCGCTCGCCGATGCCTGAATAGCGGGTTCGGTGCTCCGTGAGCGATTGCGGTGTAACAGTACCGATAATCTCAGCAGCGTAGACAGCTGGATTGCATTTTCGCGCATGTCGCCGGGCAGCACGTCCATGAAAGTTTTTCGGAACTTGCGTCGGTGGCATCGTACCAGTACCGACAGGAATCTCTGGTCACCCAGGGAAAAACCGGGCAGGTCCGAATACTCCACCAGGTAAGCGCCGTGTTTATGGTACTGGCTGTGTGCGATGACCAGACCGATTTCGTGAAGCAGGGCGGCCCAGTGCAGCCAGCGTTCGGTATCCTGCCGGTTCAAATGCCATGAATCGATCAGTTGCCCGGCCAGCGCCAGCACCGTTTCTTCCACGTGTTGAGCCTGTTCGAGGTCGACATGATAGCGTTGGGCGAGAGACTGGACGGTTGACTCACGGATATCCTGGTGTTGGATACGGCCAAGCAGGTCGTACAGCAGACCTTCCCGCAATGCGCCCGATGAGTGTCGCATACGCTCGATTCTCAGCGCCTGAAAGACGGCGCTGAGAATGGCTACGCCACCGGCAAATACCGGTTTGCGATCGTCGTTGACGGCGGCAAGCTCAATCCTGTCCGCGTGTCCGAAATCGATCAGCGCTCTGCGCAGACGCTTGAGGGACTCGGACGTGATTCCGTTGTCGCTCCAGCCCGCTTCCATTACCGCATCCCGTACGCTGCGGATCGTGCCCGACGAGCCGGCGGCCATCGACCAGCCGAGCCGGCGGAAGCTTTGCTTGCTTGCCTGCAGTTCCAGGCGCGCCGCCAGAATGGCTTTTTTCATGGCCGTCCTGCCGATAGTGCCGTCGTCAAAAAATCGCTGGGTCATGTTGACACAACCCATGTACAGACTCTGCAGGTGGATGGCTTCATAACCTTCGCCGATAATGAGTTCGGTACTGCCTCCGCCGATATCGACCACCAGGCGCCGGCCACCCGGTTCCGCCAGGCTGTGGGCAACGCCGAGGTGAACCAGGCGCGCCTCCTCGATACCGGAGATGACTTCGATGCTGTGTCCGAGTGCTTCCTGGGCCTGATCCAGAAAGCCATTGTTGGTCTGGGCAAGGCGCAGGGTGTTGGTGCCGACAGCGCGCACACTGTCGGCATGCAGTCCGCTGACGCGCTGACCGAATCGCTTCAGGCAGTCGAGCGCGCGTTCTGCAACCTCGGGTTTCAGTCCGTGGCCGTCTGTGAGTCCGGCGGCCAGGCGTACCGGCTCGCGCAAGCGGTCGATGAGTTGCAGCTGACCGTTCTTCAACCTGCCAACAATCATGTGGAAGCTGTTTGAGCCCAGGTCGATGGCTGCCAGGGAACGTGCGTCGCTTGAATTATTCAAAGGCTGTCAGTGTGAAAGAATTTGACCGCATTGTTTCTCAGGCATACTGTTTTCGCAACAAAAAAAACCGCAGCGGTTATCGGCGCTGCGGCAAGGGAAGGCAAAGCTGAAAGGTGTTGGAGCAAGCAGGCCGAGCAGTCAGCCTCCGAACTCCTGACACATCATTAGTCCAACCGCTGAGCAGCCTACCACCGGCAAAATGGCGTTTCTTTGACCTACGTCAATAAAATGCTCATATCTTTATATTATACAATTTATTCAATAAGTTGTCGGCAGGTGTCTTCCGCCCACTGAAGGGCTGAGAGATAGCAATCGCGTATCCTGGACATGCTCAGTGTGCTGCTTTTGACCTCTTCCCACTCGCCGCGCTCGTAGGCCAGGACACAACTTAATATTTCACCATGAATACCCTGGCGGTGTAACAGGGCGTCGGAGATATGGTCTGCCAGTGGAAGCTGGGTGAGGATTTCTTCCATGGTGTTATCCATCAGTGCATCGAGTGCCGAGAACAGGCCCACGGTGAAAAAGGTTTCCGGACGATGGCGTTTCTGCGCCTTGGCCAGCTCTTCAGCCATTTTACCGCGCACCATGGCGGTGATGACCAGTTCGGTCGGTTTATTGTCTACCTGCGACATCGCGAGCAGCGTCGTCCAGGAGTTTACAGTTTGCAGTCCAAGAATGATGACAGCCTGCTGTATAGATTCAATGTTACGTGACAGTGCGTATGACGCAGAATTTACGTAGCGCAGGATCCGGTAACTGAACGTGACATCCTGGGCGATCAAGTCCTCGAGTTGAGCAGGCGTAATATCCGGGTCCTGCAGACGACGGAGTAAATTCAGTATGGCAATACGGTTATTGGGCAGCCGCCGACCGCGTATGACCTTGGGCTGGGCGAAGAAATAACCCTGGAAATAATCAAATCCCAGGTCCAGGCAGTAGTCGAAATCCTCCTGCGTTTCGACTTTTTCAGCCACCAGTTTGACTGGGTGCCTGCGCAGAGCCAGCGCATGGTCGCGAACTTCATCCCTGTCCAGCGACATAATGTCAATTTTGATGATATTCGCGAGTTTAACCAGGGGTTTCAGCGATTCGTGGTAGATGAAATCATCCAGCGCAATGGTATAGCCCTGTTCGGACAGGCGCTTGACGCCCTCAATCACCTTCTCATCGGCTTCGATATCTTCCAGAAGTTCCAGTACGACGCGGTCTTTGGGCAGCGAAATCGTCTGATGATTGACAAAAAAAGAACGGGTCAGGTTAATGAACGCCAGTCTCTTATTGACGATATTGTCCAGACCGATTTCCAGAAAGGTGTTGACGATAACATCCGAAGTTGCTTTGTCACCATCGGTAATATCGGCAGTGTTAGACCGTTCTGAGCGAAACAGCAGTTCGTAGGCATAGACGCCCAGGTTGCGGTCATATATAGGTTGTCGGCCGATGAATATGTCGCTCATGAGAGGTGGTGGGGTGGTCTGTGGTTTTCCTTAAAGTCTATCAGGTTCCGATGGTTATTCTGTCCGCTGAGCGGATTTATGCCGATTCACAGTATTATCGTCAACAGCAGCTTTTTCTTGGAGAAATAAAAAAAACAAAAGCCCGGTAACTGACCGGGCTTTGCAGGTGTGGATGCTGGTGGTGCTGCCAGTTATTTAATTTTGGCTTCCTTGTACATCACATGCTTACGGACTACCGGGTCGTATTTCTTCATCTCCAGTTTGTCCGGTGTGGTGCGCTTGTTCTTGGTCGTTGTATAGAAATGGCCGGTGCCGGCGCTGGAAACCAGT
>Ga0209567_10000422_pt1 | contig 23013 bp, 24 predicted proteins | sample COG_12_FD_184756 | JGI IMG/M metagenome (GOLD analysis project Ga0209567, IMG submission 184756) | Pelagic marine sediment microbial communities from the LTER site Helgoland, North Sea, for post-phytoplankton bloom and carbon turnover... | ecosystem: Environmental > Aquatic > Marine > Neritic... | reverse complement strand
ATGATGCCGGCGTCGATGAGCCGGTGCCGGAAACCGATGATCGGGTCGTTCTCGCGTTCCGCTTCGACCTCTTCCCGCGTACGGTAGACGCCGTGCGACGGGTCGGCGATCGAGTGACCGACGTAGCGATAGGTGTTGACCTCGAGGAAGGAGGGCTCCTTCTTGTCGCGGGCGATGGCGACAGCCCGATCCATCGCGTCACGTACGGCCATCACGTCCATGCCATCCACCTGCTCCGAGTGCATCCCGTCGTAGGTACACGCGCGCTGAACGATGCGCTCGGCGGCGGTGACGCGATCGATCGCCGTGCCCATACCGTACATGTTGTTCTCGCACAGATACACGACGGGCAGCTTCCAGCGAGCGGCCATGTTGAACGACTCGTGGAAGGCGCCGATGTTGACCGCCGCTTCGCCGAACGTGCAGAGGCAGACCTGGTCCCCGTCGCGGTACCGAATCGCGTAGCCGACGCCCGTCGCGATGGGGATATGGCTGCCGACGATCCCGTGGCCTCCCAGGAAATTGAGGTCCTTGGCGAACAGGTGCATGGAACCGCCGTGCCCGCCCGACACTCCGTCGGCGCGCCCGTACAGCTCGGCCATCACACGACCCGGGTTCATGCCCCGGATCAGGGCGTGCGCGTGTGAACGGTAGGAGGCGATCAGGTAGTCGTCTTCCCGAAGCGCGCTGATCGCGCCAACCGCGACCGCCTCCTGGCCGATATACAGATGGCAGAAGCCGCCGATCTTGCCCATTTGATAGGATTCGGCCGCCTTTTCCTCGAAGCGCCGCGCGATTTCCATCTCGCGGAGCAGCTCTTTCAGCTCCTCGTGCGACAGACCGAGAAACTCGTCTCCGTCGTCCACGCCCGTGACTTCCCGCTCGTTGGTCGCCATCAGACGGCCTCCGCAGCCCCGAGCTCGAGGACCTGTTCCCGGGCGTGGTAGCTGCTGCGGACCAGGGGGCCGCTCTCCACGTGTCGAAAGCCGATCCGCTCCCCGTGGCGCTTCCATTCGGCGAACTCCTCCGGGGACACGTACCGGTCGATCGGCAGGTGATCCAGCGAAGGCCTCAAGTACTGACCGATGGTGAGAATGTGGACGCCGGCGGCGCGGGCGTCGTTCATGAACTCGCGCACGTCGTCCGCCTCCTCGCCCAGCCCCAGCATGATGCCGGTCTTGATGAGCACGTCCGGGTCCAGCTGCCCGGCCAGTCGGAGCACGTCCAGCGATCGGGCGTATCGTCCCCCCGGGCGGGCGGTGCGGTGAAGGCGGCGGACGGTCTCCATGTTGTGGTTGAAGATGTCCGGCCGCGCCGCGACGACGGTGGCCACGGCGTCGGGATCGCCCCGAAAGTCCGGGGTGAGGACTTCGACCGAGCAATCGGACAGACGGCGGCGGATCTCGCTGATCAGGTCGGCGAAGATGCGCGCTCCTCCGTCGGGCAAATCGTCGCGATCGACGGACGTGATGACGACGTGCGAAAGCTGCAGCCGCTCGATCGCCTCGGCGACCCTGCGCGGCTCGTCCTCGTCCAGCTCCTCCGGACGACCGTGCGCGATGGCGCAATAGGGGCAGTTCCGGGTGCACACGTCACCCATAATGAGGAAGGTGGCCGTGCCGGAGTCCCAGCACTCACCGATGTTCGGACAGTGCGCTTCCTCGCACACCGAGTGGAGGCCCTGTTCGCGCATCAACACCTTGAGGCGCCGGTAGTTGTCACCGCCGGGTGCGCGGACCTTGAGCCAACGTGGCTTACGGTCCGGCCACGGAGTGGCGGCCGGACCGCACGAGCCGCCAGGGGCCACGGCGCCACCGACGCTTTGGGGAGCCGGCTCGACCGTCGACGCCGGTTGCCCGTTCGAATGCAGGATCGTGAGTTGTCGCATCTAGGTCGCGAGTGTCGATTCCAGCACGCCGCTGAATGAAGTCCGGGAGTGCCGCAACCCGGTCTGATCGCAAGCTTTAAAACATATCCAGTGCTTCATGGCGAGTCCACAACGCGGGCCCCGGAATCTCGTTGCCGGCGGCGAAGGGCAGGCTTATCTTTTGGGCTCGTCTGCACTTGAGGTTGCTGACCCCTACAGTGGAACATAGAGCATAGCGAGGGAGTAACGAGCCGCATATGCCGTACATCATTGCGCAACCCTGTTTAGAGACCAAGGACGCATCCTGTGTGGATGTGTGCCCGGTTGACTGTATCTACGAGGGCGAAGACCAGTACTACATCCATCCGGAAGAGTGCATCGACTGCGGCGCCTGCGTGCCGGAGTGCCCGGTCGAGGCGATTTTCCCGGACGATGAGGTGCCGGACCAGTGGAAGGAGTACATCGCCAAGAACTACGAGCGCTTCGAGGTACCTCTCCCCTCCTGAGCCCACGGCGGCTGGAGGAATCGTTGGAACGAATCATCGACATCGACGGCTCCGAGTGGCGCGTAAGCGCAGTAGGCCTGGATGCGACCCGGCAGGGAGCGGACCACTGGCATCTGGCTCGAGTCCGCTTCGAGCCCCGAAACGCAGAGGCCGCGCCGCGGGAGACGTGGCTCCGCATGGAGGAGGATGTGCCGGCCCTCGACGTTCTCGACCAGTACCAGGACGACCAGCTGCTCGAGGCCTATATGGTAGCGGAAGAGGTCCGGGCGGAGGAGCCCGGAAAGTAGGGCTGGAGGCGTAGTCGGTGGATAAAACCGCACTTTCCCACGCACGTACTGGGGCTCCATCGAGGTTTTCCACACGCTGCGCCCGAATAAATACCGAAAATTTTGCGCGATTTCGAGAGATCCGGACGGATTTGGGAGACACGAGAGGACATAGACATGGATAGCAGATCAAAGGTCGGGCCCGGGGCCCGGCGCGCGACGGCGGCCCTGGTGGCCCTGGTAGCCGGAGTGTTCACGGCCGCACCGCTGGCCGTCGCCCAGGATCGCAGTGCGGGCGTGACGCCCGAGTTGCCGCTCGGCAGCACGGCGTTCGTCGCGGTCGAGGACAACGGGTCAGATGACTACTTCGAGGTGGTGGTCGGCCCGGTCGCGCTTCCGGAGGGTGGGGCCCACGTGCGGCTCCCGATCCAGATGATCGACATGCCCGTGGATGGCTGGCTGCACGGATTCGAGATCGTCATGACGGACGGCGAAGGAAACGAGCTGCCGTCCCGCCTCCTGCACCACATCAACTTCATCGACCCCAATCATCGCGAGCTCTTCGCTTCGATCCCCCGTCGGATCATGGCGGCCGGGCAGGAGACGAGCAGCGAGTCGATGCCGTGGTTTCTCGGCTACCCGGTGGAGGCGAACCAGCCGATCATCGTGAGCTCCATGTTCGGCAACGAGTTCCCGGCCGACTATCCCGAGGTGTACGCTCGGGTGCGCTTCAATTACAGCCAGGAAGGCGAAGGCCTCTTCGACCCCTGGTTCGACGTCTACCCGTTCTACATGGACGTGATGGGACCCGTCGGCTTGAAAGACTTCCCGTTGCCTCCCGGCAAGTCCACGAAGTCGTGGGAGGGGACGCCGGCGGTCGACGGCCGGATGCTGGCCCTCGGCGGACACGTGCACGACCATGCGGACGAGATCCGGCTGGAGGACGTGACGACCGGCAAGGTCCTGTGGCGGGCGGAACCGATCGTCAGCGAGAGCGGACAGACGGTCGGGCTGCCGGTCTCCAAGTTGTGGTGGAAGCTGGGAGTGAAGCTTCAGGCGGAGCATACGTACCGGATCGTGGTCGAGTACACGAACCCGACGGACGAGACGATCGCCGGGGGTGGGATGGGCGCCGTCGGCGGTGTCGCCTGGGTCTCGCGCAAGACCGAATGGCCGGAGCTCGACAAGACCGACGCGCAGTACGTGGCCGATCTAACCAACACGCTCGAGGCGCCGGTCAAGCTGGCGCATGGGCACGGGCATGGCGGCGATGACGCGGCCGCCAAGATGGACATGGCGGAGCCCGTCGGTGCGGCCGAGGCAGCCGGCGACGAGCACGGCGAACACGAGGGCCACATGAGCCCGGCCACCGAGAAGGCGGAAGCTCCGGCCGCCCACGAACACTAGAGCTCATAGCAGGTCGCTGCCTCGACGACCTGCTAGCCTAACGCCAGCCGGTCCGAGTCACGGCGGCCCGCGGGAAACCGACCGGGCCGCCCCGTGACCTGGCTGGTCCTGGCCGCGGGATCGGCGCTTTTCTACGCTCTTCAGGGAGTGTGGACCAAGCATATTTCCACCCGGGTACCGGTCATCTCGGCTACCTGGGCCATATTTCTCTTCTCCTTCCCGCTGATCGGGATCGCCATGCTGGTGGACGGCGTTCCCACCGTGGGGCCGCGCTTTCTGCCGGCGGTGCTGGCCACCACCGTACTCTGCGTCATCTCTTTCTCCCTCTACGTCTCCGCCCTGCACCATAGCGACATCGGGCTGACGTACCCGCTCCTCGCCCTCACGCCGGTCCTCCTCGTGCCGGTCGAATGGGTGCTGCTGGGCGATGTTCCGGGATGGGGCGGGCTTGCCGGTATCGCGTTGGCAGTGGTCGGCGTCTATCTGCTCAACTTCGGTCGCCGGCAAGGCGGTATCCTGGAGCCTCTACGGGCAATCGCGCGGGACTCGGGCGCACGGCGGATGCTGGCCGTTGCGGCGCTGTGGGGTGTGGGCGGAGCGCTCGACCGGGTCGCGGTGCTCGACTCCTCGCCGCTCTTCTACGGGACGGTGCTCTCGGGCCTGGTCAGCCTCGCGTTCGTGCCGATCGTCATGCTGCGGGGCGGCGGTCTGGCCGCCACCCTGCGACCCGGTATTCGAGGGGCACTCATGGTCCAGGGGGCTCTGTTCGCGGCCATGGTCGTGTGCCACATGGCCGCCGTGGACCTGACCCTCGCTTCGTACGTCGTATCGGTGAAACGGAGCGGCGCGATCATCACCATCATCGTGGGTGCGCTCCTGTTCCGGGAGCGTGGCACCCGATACCGGCTGGCCGGCACGATGGTGATCCTGGCCGGCATATTTCTGATCGCGCTCAGCTCGGAAAGATAGGAAGCCCGGCAGCGTTCAGGAGGACCAGCGCTCCCTGAAGCGCTCCAGAAGCGTCTCCGGGTCTTTTCCCTTGCGGCGCAGCGGCTCGAGCGCCTCCTCGACTGCCGCTTCGTCTCCACGCTCCCGGCGCACCATGGCCAACAGCAGCCGGGCGGGCAGGTAGCCGGGACGCAGCGCCAGGGCGCGCTCGGCTTCCGCCTCGGCTCCCACTCCGTCCCCCATCAGTCGCGAGACCATCGCCAGGCCGTAGTGCGCCTGCACGTACTCGACGTCGACGGCGAGGGCCTCCTCGAAGCGAGTGCGGGCACGCTCCAGATCGAACTCCCCATCCGGGCCCGCCAGGGTGAGGGTCGCCACGCCGAGGTTGCTGAGGGCCGCGGCCCGGTAGGAATAACGCTTGCCGAGGTTGAAGAGCGGCTGGACGCGCTCGAAGCGCTCAACGTCCCGGATCCCATCCAGGAACGCCTCCAGCTCGGTCTGGCCGGTGGCGAGATCTCCGCGCTGGATCGCGCGCACGCCCTTTCGGAAACGGCGGGTTCTCCAGCGCCACCAGCGTCCCGGCGCGAACAGCAGCACCACGACGCCGATCACGATCAGGGGACCCGGACGCAGGAGCGCGAAGGCCAGTACGAAGCCGACCGCACCGAGGAAGAGCAGGGCCCCGACCGGAAGCGGGGCCCATTTCATGCGACCGTCACCGCGAAAATGCGGTCAGCCGGAACGCCCCGTGTTGAGGACGTTGACCTGATGAAAGCGGGCCACCGGACACCCGTGCGAGACGGGGTTCGACTGCCCCGGCTGCCCTTTCCCGTCGTAGAAGCTGCCGTACGTGACGTAGGTCGAGGGCCCGCCGATCATGTCCATCGAATTCCAGAAGTCCTCGGTGGTCGCCTGATAGGCCACGTCGCGCAGCATCCGCGTCTTCTTGCCGCCCTTCACTTCCCACGCGGCCTGACCGCTGAACTGGAAGTTGTAGCGCTGCTGGTCGATCGAGTAGGAGCTGCGGCCCTCCATGTAGATCCCGTCGTCGGTGGCGGCGATCAGGTCGTCCACCGAGAGGTCCTCCTCGCCGGGCAGCAGGTTCATGTTGGGCATGCGCTGGAACGGGATGCTGGACCAGCTGTCAGAGTGGGCACAACCGTGGCTGTGCTTCACGCCGGTGTACTCCGAGATCCAATCGACCTGCTCACGGGTTGTCTGGTAGTCCACGAAGATCCCGTCCTTGATCATCATCCAGCGGTCGGCCTTCACGCCCTCGGCATCCCAGCCGACCGACGCCAGGCCGCCCGGAGCCGTGCGCTCGGCCTCCAGCTGCATGAAGTCCGGTCCGTAGCGGAACTGGTTGAGCACCTTCGAGGGTGGAGCCAGGAAGCTGGTGCCGGCGTAGTTGGCCTCATATCCCTTGGCCCGGTCCAACTCGGTCGGGTGGCCGATCGACTCGTGAATGGTGAGCCACAGGTGGGTCGGGTGGAGAATGAGGTTGTGCTTGCCCGGCTCGACGCCGTCGGCGCTCAGCTTCTGGACCGCCTCCGCCGCCCACTGCTCCACCTTCTCCGGGGTGATCTCCTGCAGCACGTACTCGTAGCCGCGCGCGGCCGGATAGGTCACCCAGTTCCGTGTCTGGAAATCGCTGTTGTCATCCGAGATGGCCGTGATCGACATGCCCGGGTTGTTCCGGATCAGCGTCTGGGTGGCCACCGTACCGTCCGTGGTGGCGATCGTCTTCTCGACCTTCACGAAATGGTGACTCGACGAGACGAAGCGCACATGGTCGGCCTCCATGGCGATGCGGTTCATCTCCAGCATCCGATCGACCTTCTCGCCGATCGGGACATCCCACGGATCGATCTCGTAGTCGCTGGTCCAGGACACATCACCGTACGACTCAACCGGGGCCAGCCGGACACCCGAGCGCTCGACCGCCGAGTTGGCCTTCCCGATCGCCGCCGCTTCGCGGCCCGCGCGCGTGGCGGCTTCCCGGGTGAGCTCGGGAGTGGCGGCGAAGCCCCAGCTGCCGTTGACCAGGGCGCGAACGCCCAGGCCCAGGGATGAGCTCTCGTTGACCCGGGTGATCTGCTGCTCCCGGGTGCCGATCCTCTGATTTCGGTACAGCCCGACCTTGGCGTCCGCGTACTCGGCTCCCGCCGACGTGGCCGCATCCAGCGCCTCCAGCAGGAGTTCCTTCGCGGACGCGTCGACCTCGGGCGGGGGCGCCAGTTTCGATCCCAGGCTGCGTCCGACGATCGGGCGGGCGATCGCCACGCCACCGGCCGCCAGGGCCGTGCTCTTTACGAAGTCACGCCGTTCCATATTACACCGCCTCCGAGACGCTGCTGAAAGTGAACTCCCCGACCCGGACCGCCGGGACTTCGCGGTTGGCTCGCACGCGCACCGGCCGGCTCATCGCCTCGAGCTTCGATAATGCGAAGAGCGGCGAGTCGTTCCAGCGGAAGTTGTTGACGGGGTGGACAACGCGGCCGTCCTCGATCAGGAAATTGCCGTCCCGGGTGAGTCCCGTGTAGAGAATGGTGCGCGGGTCGATGTTGCGGATGTACCAGAGGCGCGTCACCAGCACGCCGCGCCGGGTGCCGCGGATCAGATCCTCGAGCGAGTTGTCCTCGCCACTCATGCGGAGCGACCCGGGCGTTCCCGTTGGTTTCGCGCCCTGCTTGTCGGCCCAGAAACGGTTGTAGTAGAGGTTTCGCAGAACGCCGTCCTCGACCCAGGTGACCGGTTCCAGAGGCATGCCGTCGCCGGCCCAGGGCGTCGATCCCAGCCCTTGAGGGTCGCTGCGGAGGGTGATGCGAGAATCCACGATCTGCTCGCCCACCCGCGTTCCGCCGCCTGTGGCCGAGAAGGCGCTCCGTCCCTCGTCGGCCCGGCGCGCGTCGAGCGAGCCAGCGAGCAGGCCGATCAGGTCGGCGACGGCCTGAGGCTCGAGCACCACGGTGTACGTGCCGGGTTCAAGTGAACGCGGACTCCGAGACAGTTGCGCCTTGTCGACCGCGATGCGATGGAGCGCATCGTAGGGGACCGTGCCCCAGTCGCGCGCGCCCCTCCCGGCCCAGCCGGACCCGGTGCCGTCGTCCGTCCGCACGGTCAGCGAATAGTCGAGGCTGGTGGCCGGCTGGTAGGCGAAGAGCCCGGCGCTGTTGGCCAGCGCGGAGGCTCCGGCCCGACAGTCCAGGAAGCCGGCCGCCTTGAGGTCTCCGGCCTCCTTTGCCAAGCGGATGGCGGAGGCGCCGACTTCGCCACGGACCGCCGCATCGAGATCGGCTGTCGAGTCGTAGTAGCCCTGGCTCGGTATGTAGTTCTGCGCGTCGAGCAGCGGCATCAGCTCGGGGTTCTCGGGCGCCAGCCGCGCGAGGTCGGCGGCGCTCTTCACCACCTCGGCGAGTGACGCCTCATCGAAGCGGTTAGTGGTGGCCGATGCCGATCGTTGCCCGAAGCGGGCGGTGACGGTGGCCGACACGTTGTCCGAGGTACCGGCGGTCGTGATCCGGTTGACCGCGAAACGCGTGTTGCCCCGCCAGCCACTGGAGATATTGACCTGCGTCTCGTTCGCGGCGCTGAGCTCCATGATGCGGCTCGCCAGCGCCTGCGCCTCCTCACGCGAGAGTCCCTTCGGGCCAAGCTTCGGGGAGTGGAGGCCGTGGGGCGCCAGGGTCTGGAACAGCTCTCTCCGTTTCACGCCTCATTCCTCGGTGTGGAGGTCCGTAATGCAGGGGCACGGGCGGTAGACCGAAACTCTGCGATCGCTGGCCTCGGCGCAACGGACCTCGGATTCGCTGCCGGAGGCCCGCATCGGTAACGTGTGCCGCGTGATCAGATTCCACTACCACACGGCGGTTCGCGACGTCCCCCGCATGGGGGTGCAGAAGGGCGACCCGCTGTGTCACGTGTACAGCGACACCTCGCTCGAAGAGCTCGTGGCCTGGGGTCGGGCGCATGGCCTCAGGGCGGAGTGGATCGATCGCCGCAACGTGCTTCCGCACTACGACGCCCACGACGAATGGCTGGAAGCGTGCGGCGAAGGAGTGACGCGCTCCGAGCTGGTGGCGGACATCCGCGCCTGGCGCGACCGATCGCGCGACAACCCGCAGCCCGACGGGACGGCGACGTAGTCCTAAGAAATGGCTGATGAAAAAGGGGCGGCCGAAGCCGCCCCATTTTTGTTACTCGCCGTCCGCGGTCATCTCCAGCCGCGGGTACGACAGGTCCGGACGCACCCAGCCCGACATGGTCTCCATGCCGCGCGAAGCCGCCCTGGCCGCGCCCCGCAGCGCCTCGGCCTCATCTCCGAACACGGCGTAGTTCTCGGCCTCCATCATGTGGTGGTCGTGCTCATCCTTGGCTGACTCCACCACCAGGTAGGCCGGCAGCTCGCTCCCCGTCATGTACTGGTAGAAGCGCCAGCCCCGCTCGATGCCATGCTTTTCGTACAGTGCCTTGAACTGCCGGGCGACTTCCTCCATCGCCATCTCCTTGCCCGGCAGAACTTTGAGCAGCGTGTAATGCCGCATGGGCTTTTCGGGGTCGAAGCCGACGGCCTCCGGCTTGTACGAGAGCTCGGAGCGCAGCATCAGGTAGTACATTTCCTGGCTCTCCACGGACTCCATGGCGGCCGACATGATGCCCATGAACTTCTCGGGGCCCACGCCTTCCACTCCGCTCTGAAAAGTGGCGTACATGTCGCTGTGGTCGTCGGGGCCGAGACCAGCTACGGCGTATGCGTAGCCCAGCTCGGGACCGGAAATCGCCACCCAGTTCATGTCGACGCCGGCGGCCGTGAAGGCATCGACCAGCTCGCCGATCTTTGTCTCATACTCCATGGCCATTGAGGGCTTCACGTGGTCCGTGAAGACGGTGAACCACATCATCTCCGGCGCCTGGTCCTGAGCCTGCACGGGCATGGGCAGGGCCAGGAAGGCGGACGCCATTACGGCGGCGAGTATGCTTCGCTTCATGGTGCTTCCTCCTGATGGATGGGACGGGACAACGGACACTATATCTAAATCAGGCCGCTCGGCGGCCTGTTCAGTAGTCGAGCAACTCCACGTCAGTAGGCGTTCAACTCCGCGATTGCCTCCGCAATGCCGGGCACCTGCGGCAGAATCGCGTTCTCCAGCGACGGCGCGTAGCCGACCAGCGTGTCGGTCGAGCTGACGCGGCGCACCGGACCGTCCAGCCACTCGAACACCTGATCCGCGATGCGGGCGGAGATCTCGGACCCGATCCCCCACGAACCGGCATCCTCGTAGGCCACCAGCACCTTGTTGGTCTTCTGGACGGAGGCCGTGATCGTCTCCATGTCGAGCGGGGTCAGGGTCCTCAGGTCGATGAGCTCCACGTCCACCGGCCGGCCTTCCTTCTCCAGAAGCTTGATGGCCTTACGCGTGCGCTCGACCAGGGCGCCGTAGGTGACGACGGTCAGGTCGCGGCCCTCGCGCACGACGTTGGCGCGACCGAACGGGATCATGTAATCGGGACCCGGATACTGCGCCTTGTTGTACGTCTGCCGGTAGAGATGCTTGTGCTCGAGGAAGAGAACCGGATCGTCGCAGCGAATCGCGGTGCGCAACAGCCCGTTCGCGTCCAGCGCGTTCGAGGGACAGACCACGTGCATGCCGGGCGTGTGGGCGAAAATCGAGGCCCCGGTCTGCGAGTGGTACACGGCACCACCCGACAGATAGCCACCGTACGTGGTGCGCACGACGACCGGGCATTTGAAGGCGCCGTTGGAGCGCCAGCGCATGGTCGTGATCTCGTTTCGGAGCTGGTGGAAGGCGGGCCAGATGTAGTCGAAGAACTGGATCTCGCACACCGGTTTCAGGCCGCGCGTCGCCATGCCAATCGCCCGACCCACGATGTTGGCCTCGGCGAGCGGTGAGTTGAAAACGCGATCGGAGCCGAACTGACGCTGGAGGCCGGCGGTCACCTTGAACACGCCGCCCTTCCCCTTCACTTCGTCCAGATACTGATCGCGGCTCACGTCCGCCACGTCCTCGCCGAACACCACGATGCGGGGATCCCGGGCCATCTCATCCCGCAGACAGGCGTTGATGAGATCGACCATCGTGGTCTCGTTCCCCTCTGGCTTCGGCTCCGTCGCGAAGGCATCGGACGTCGCGTCCACATCGGGAGAGAACAAGTTCACGAACACGGTCTCGGGTCCGGGCTGCGGCTGTTCCATGGCCCGGTCGGCCGCCTCGGCCACCTCGGCGTCCACCTCTTCGCGAATCCTCTCCAGTCCCGGCTCGTCCATGATCCCGGCCCTCACCAGAGTGACCGCGAAGTTGGGGATCGGATCGTTCTGCTCTTCCTCCTCCTGTTCCACACTCGGCTTGTACGAGCGCTCGTCGTCGGACATGGAGTGGCTGTACGGCCGGGTCACGGAGGCACGCACCAGCGCCGGACCCCGCCGCTCGCGGCAGTACTGCGTCGCCTCCTGCAGCACGCCGTAGCTGGCGAGCGGGTCGGTGCCGTCCACCTCGAGAATCAGAAGGTCGGGAAAGCCTGACACGACCCGGGCGATGTTGCCGCCGGGGGTGTTGACCTCGACCGGCACCGAGATCGCGTAGCCGTTGTCCTCGATCAGATAGAGAACTGGCAGCTTGAGGTTGGAGGCCGAGCTCATGGACTCCCAGAACTCCCCTTCGGACGTCGTGCCGTCGCCGGAGGTGACGAGCGTGACCTCGTCCTCCTTGTACGGCACCACGTTCTGGGCCAGACCCATGCGGGACGCCCGGGCCGCGGCTTCCGCGCAGCCGACGCTCTGCAGGAACTGCGTTCCGGTCGGGCTGGAGGCGCTGACGAGGTTGTAGGCCTTGTGCCCCCAGTGCGACGGCATCTGGCGACCGCCGCTGGCCGGATCCGAGGCCGCCCCCACCGCCTCGAGGAACATCTCGTAGGGCGTGACCCCGAGCTGCAGGCAGAGCGCCCGGTCCCGGTAGTACGTGTAGAACCAGTCGTAGGCGGGTCGCAGGGTCAGACCGGCCGCCACCAGGACCGCCTCGTGTCCCGCGCCGCTGATCTGGAAGAAGATCTTGTTCTGCCGCTTGAGCGCCATCTCCCGGTCGTCGATCGCCCGGGACGTGTACATCGTGCGGTAGATGTCGATCAGCTGCTCGTTTGTCAGCCCGTGGGTCTCGAGCGGTGCTCTTCCCTCGACCTGTTCGACTGGCGTGGCCATTGGCTCCCTTGTCTATCGCGAATCGGTGTACGATCAGCCTGCTTTGCAGCCTGTAAAAATACAGGCCTATGCCGCGCCTCACCACCGACCGCGCCCCATGGCTCTGCCCGACGCCTTGACGGCCCCGATCGCCCCGTCTTAGCTTTGGGTTGAATATTTAGCCTAGACTAAAAATATGCCCACATATCTACCGCGCGCGATCGCAATCTGCATGCTGGCGGCGGCGGGAGCCCCCGCCGGGCTGCGTGCACAGGCAGCCTCCCAGCAAGGCGTTTCCGAACCAGGCGCTTCCGAGCCAGGCGCTTCCGAGAGATGGGAAGATCGGGAGCCTCTTGTCACGGACCGCCCCGACTTCACCGAGAGCGCTTTGACGGTGTTTCCGTGGCACGTGCAGGTCGAAATGGGCTATACGGCGGCGCGCGTGCAGGGTGAGACCGAGCACTCCGTCGGAGAAATCCTGGTCCGCGTCGGACTGGCGGATCGCCTCGAAGCGCGCGTTGGACTCAACTCCTTCGCCTGGGTCGCCGCCGAAGGTAACGACCCGCAGGGGCTCGAGGACGTGTCCCTGGGGGCAAAGATCAACTTCGTACGGGCGAAGCCGGGAACGGCCGTGCCCGACTTCGGCCTTTTGGTGAGCGCCTCCTTCCCGACCGGTGCGGACGACCTGGGTGAGGGCGCGCACGTCCTGCCGGTGGCCGTCCTCGCGGCCGGACTCGACGTGACGGACTGGATGTCTGCCGGCGCCAACGTCGGCTGGGGATACCTGGACGACGGGGCGGGACGGTACAGCCAGTTCTCGGCCAGCCTGGCTCTCGGGTTCTCGCTCGCGGAATGGCTCGGAGCCTATGCCGAGTACTTCGGCCTGGCGCCGGAGCTCGACGGCGGACCGGACAGCCACTTCCTGAACGGTGGCTTCACGTTCCTTCTCTCGCGCGACGTCCAGCTGGACGCGAGGGCCGGGTTCTCGGTGGATGATGCCGAGACCGACCTCTTCGCCGGAGCCGGGCTCGCCTTCCGCATTTGACTGCGGTCGCTAGAATGAAGCATGACTTCGACGCGCGCCCTAGCGGTTTGGCTGCTGGCTATCGTTGGGCTCCCGAGTACGATGCCGGCGCAGCCGACACCGAACGACGGCAGCTCTGCCGGCGACGAGTCCGGCAGCTGGGAGGAGCGGGGCCCGTTGACCACGGACCGCCCCTCCTTCACCGGGAGTCCCCTGACGGTGTACGCCGGGCACGTGCAATTTGAGATGGGATACACGCTGTCGCGGGCCGACGGGAGCACGCAGCACACGGTAGGTGAGCTGGTCGCCCGCATCGGAGTCGCCAGTCGGCTCGAAGCTCGAGTCGCGCTCAACTCGTTCGCCTGGATCGTCGCGCCCGGCAACGACCCGAGCGGGCTGGAGGACGCATCACTGGGAGCGAGGATTCGTCTCGTCGAGTCGAAGCCCGGTACGGCGGTACCAGATGTCGGCGTGACGCTGAGCGCTTCGCTCCCGACCGGGTCATCCGAGGTGGGCCAGAACCTCGGCGTGCAGCCTATCATCGTTCTTGCCTCGGCCTTGGACCTTACGGGTTGGCTGTCAGCCAACTCCAATCTGGGCTGGGGATATCTTGACGATGGCGCGCAACGCTACAGCCAGTTCTCGGCCAGCCTGGTGTTCGCGTTTTCCCTCACGGCCGCGATCAGCGCCTATGTCGAGTACTTCGGGCTCTTTCCCGAGCTCAACGATGGAACCGGCGGCAACTACCTGGACGGCGGCTTCGCGTTTCTCATCTCGCGCGACGTGCAGGCGGACGTTCGGGCAGGTTTCCCCATCGGAGGCACCGCGACCGACTTCTTCGCCGGGTTCGGACTGGCCTTTCGCATCTGAGCCGGCGGCACTCGAATGGATACATTTGCTTCAGAGGCCGGCTACCGAATCGCCTTCGTGCTGATACTGCTCGGCAGCATGACCGCTTCGGCGACGTATCGGCTTCGCGCACGTCGCGAAGCGGGTGTGATTCCGCGGCGCGATGAAGGAGCGGGACTCATCCTCGCGCGTCTGCTACTCGGACTGCCACTCGCCGCCGCCCTGCTTGCGTACGCGATCCGACCGGACTGGATGGCCTGGGCGCAGCTCGATCTTCCGACCTGGCTGCGCGTGTCGGGAATCGTCATCGGCGCGTCCCTGATTCCGGCCCTCGTATGAATGTTCCGGAGCATCGGAAGCAACATCAGCGAGACCGTTCTGACGCGGCGTGAGCAACGGCTGGTCACGCACGGCCCGTATCGCTGGGTGCGTCACCCCCTCTACACGCTTGCCTCTTTGCTCATCCTGTCGCTGGGCCTGATCTCAGCCAGCGGGTTCTTGCTGGTGTTCGGGGTCGTCGTTTGGGTCGCCGTGGCGCTGGTGGTGATCCCGCGGGAGGAAGCGAACTTGCTCGCGGCCTTCGGAGGTGAGTATCAAGACTACATGAGCCGGACCGGGCGGTTCCTGCCGAGGCTCGTCGGGACCGGGCCACAAAATGGGCCCGGAGACTAGCGAACGGCGGCCAGCATCGTCTTGAGGAACTTCTTCGCGCCCCAGCTCAGCCGACCCTTGTTGTAGAGGTCGCCGACCTGCCGAATCGCCTCCGCCTGCGTCGGATAGGGGTGGATCACGTTGGCCAGCTTCTTGAGTCCGACTCCGGCCGTCATGGCGACGGTGATCTCGCTGATCATGTTGCCCGCGTCACGGGCGACGATCGTGGCGCCGACGATCCGGTCGGTTCCCTTCTTGACGTGGACTTTCACGAAGCCGAGGTCGTCGCCGTCCAGCACAGCCCGGTCCACATCGCGCAGCTCGCGTACGAACGTTCGAACCTTGACGCCCGTCGCCGCCGCACGTGCCTCCGTGAGGCCGACGTGCGCCACTTCCGGGTCGGTGTACGTGCACCAGGGCACGGTGAGCGCGCTCAGTTTTCGCCGTCCCTTGAAGAGCGCGTTCTGGACTACGATGCGGGCCGCAAAATCGGCCATGTGCGTGAACTTGTGGTCGAGGGCGACATCGCCGGCGGCGTAAATGTTGGCGTTCGTCGTCTGAAGCCGGTCGTTCACCCGCACTCCGAGGCGGTCGAACTCCACGCCGGCCGCCTCAAGACCGATCCCCTCGATGTTGGGGACGCGACCGGTCGCCACCAGGATCTGAGACACGGCAACTTCGCCGGCCTTCCCGAGCATCTTGTAGGCCAGGACGTTCTGCCCCTGGCGCACGGCGACCGACGTGACGTTGCACTCGAGGTAGACTTCCACGCCGTCCCGCTCCAACGCGGTCTGAACCACCTCCGCGGCGTCGGGCTCGTCGTGGCTCAAAAGGTGCTTGCCGGTGTGGAAGACCATCACGTGAGTGCCCAGTCGGCGCAGCGCCTGTGCCAGCTCGGTGCCCACCGGTCCGCCGCCGATGATGGCCAGCGACGCGGGGCGATCCGTGAGCGAGAACACGCTCTCGTTGGTGAGGAAACCCGTGTCGATCAGTCCGTCGATTCGCGGCATGGCCGGACGCGTCCCGGTCGCGATGCAGGCGCGCTTGAAGCGCAACTCGGTGCCGTCTACGGTCATCGTGTCGGGACCGGTGAACTGGCCGCGCCCGATGAACACGTCCACGCCCAGCTCCTTGAAGCGCCGGGCCGAGTCGTTGTAGCTGATCTGGGCCCGCAGCCGGCGCATGCGCTGCATGACTGCCGCGAAGTCCACCGACATACCGCTCGGAAGGTGGATCCCGAGGTCGGCGGCCCGCTGAATGTCGGCCACTTCCCTCGCCGATCGTATGAGAGCCTTGGACGGAACGCAGCCCGCGTTGAGGCAGTCGCCGCCCATGAGGTGCCGCTCCACCAGGGCCACCCGTGCCCCGAGTCCCGCCGCCACGGCGGCCGTCACGAGGCCGGCGGTGCCGGCGCCGAGCACGACCATGTGATACGACTCCGCCGGCTCGGGATTCTGCCACGTGGGCGGATGAACGTTGGTCAGCAGCTCGGAGTTGAACTCGTCCGGGGGGTGCAGGCTGGGAACGTGGGTCATCGCGGGCCTCCTGATCCCGCCGTCGAGCAGCGGGTGTCCGCGGCCGGCGTCTTCACCGGCATCCGGAATGGTAGCCCCTGTGTCGGGGCCGATCGTCGTGGTATAAGGAGAATCAGGCACATGGGAGGGACCGCCGCGCTGGCAAAATGGTCACACGATGAGAGATCCGCGGACGACGTTCAGTCGAGGGAGCGGGTAATGATGTAGTCGTGCCCCTTCACGTGGCACGTCAAGCACGTGCGAAGGCCGAGGCCCGCATCGTCGGTTTCCGAAGGTATCATGTGTCCGCCGAAGTCCGTTCGGCCGGACTCCGGAGTGGACTTCACCTGATACCAGTACCAGCCGTTTCCGTGGTTGCTCGATGCCTGCGCCTTCACCGCGACCGCCCACCCCCATGCGAGTCCGTTCTCGTCCGACATCTCCAGCACGGCTGCCGCCCCCTGGTGATGGACCGGCTTCCGCGCCTTGACCGACTCTCTAAGGGACGGGTTCAGGAAGACCTGCGCCTGGTCGTCGTGGGGAGATTCGGCCGCTTTTGGCCCAGACTGATGAGGCCACGACTTGTATGTGCCGCTTCCCAGCCAGGCGCGGAGCGCGTGCGGGTCGGTCGGGACGGGTAGCGTGTCCGCGTGCGGGCCGGGAGTCGTCGGCAGCGGCATGCCGACCGCATCGGCACTGGGGGCAGCGGCGTCGTCGATCGGTGGCGTCGCAGGCCGGCGCGGCGCGAGCAGGCCCGGCAGGAGCACGACGAACGAGAGACCGACGACGGTTCGGGTACGAAGCATGCAACAATCTACGATCTGATCGGTACACTGGCACCGCGGCGGTGCCGTTCGCATCATGTCGCACCCCGCGGTGGTATTCCGCGAGGTCAAAGGGGCCGTAGCTCAGTCGGGAGAGCGCCTGCTTTGCAAGCAGGAGGTCACCGGTTCGATTCCGGTCGGCTCCATTCTTCTATCCCCTTATCACACTTGTGGCTATCCTACCGTTCTTGGCCTTCGAGCGTCTGCAGGTCCCCATGCTTGCCGCCGCGGCGACCTGGGGTTTTCAGGAGGTCCCGGGTTGCTCGTGCGGCCGCCTCTGGCGGTCCTCCGAGAAGCTTCGCTCCACATCCCGGCACCCCGATTGACGGAAAGCCCGCTGGAAGGAGAGCTTTCGTGAGCTGAGCGAGGTAACTGTCCGGCTCGACGGATCTCTGCTCCTGTCTTTCCGGATGGGGCCCGAATACGAAGGAGTCGCGTGATGCCTGAAGCCGCATTGACCAGCTTTGTTGCTACTCTCTTCTCCATGATGAACCCGATCGGCAACACGGGTGTTGTTGCCGGCATGACGGCGAACCGGTCAGCGGACCAGGTGCGCCGTATCGCGTGGACCTGTGCTGGGGCGTCCGCAGTGACTCTCCTCATCGTGGCATGGAGCGGATCGCTGCTCCTGGAGTTCTTCGGTATCACGGTCGACTCGTTCCGCGCGGCCGGCGGCGTCATCGTGCTTCTCATCGGCCTCAACATGCTGTTCAACAAGTCCGGTCACGCGAGCTCGCCCCCGGAAGAAACAGACGCGAAGCAGCGCGAATCGATCGCGGTCGTGCCGTTGGCTATCCCGATCGTGGCCGGTCCCGGCACAATGACTGCCGTGTTGCTGGCAGCCCAGCAGCAGCATTCGGCCCTGAGCAAGATTGAGATCTCGGTCGTGGTCGTCGTCATCGCAGCCTTGTGTGGCCTCATGTTCAGCTTTGCGGCACCGATCTCCAAGCGTCTGGGCAAAGCGGGGATTGGCGTGGTCACGCGTGTCATGGGAATGATCCTCGCGGCGATGGCCATTGGCATGCTCGCCGAAGGATTGAAGGGCCTGCTGCCTGGGCTTGCCGGTTGAGACGTCCTAAGTTGGGCGCAGCGACGGGACCGAAATACCTGTTGACTCTGTGGCGCCCAATGAGCGGTCTTTGTCGGACTTGCACCACGGGGACCACGAACGCGCCACAGGAGGTCACTGCGCGATGCCTGCCTATTCGTCCGGCAGCTCGTCTCCGATCCATGTGAAGGCCGCCACGGCAGCCGGGAGACCAATCGTGCCGGCTGCCAAGGCGACGACCTGTTCGATGGACTCACGAGGGATCCCCATAGCCAGGGCCTTCCTCACGCTCGAGTGAACGGGACCCTCGCGCATGGCTCCGATCGCTACTCCGAGTTTTATCAGGCGAGCGGTGTTCTCATCGATCGGGCCGTCCCGGCCGGCCCTTCCAATCGATTCCCACGCACTGCCCAGCTCTGGATAACGGTCGCGAAAGGTGGTGAACGCCTTCGGCGGCTCTGGAAAATCAGTCATCAGTCCCTCCTTGGACACCCAGCGCGTAGCGGTGTGCGACGTGGCGAGGGTATCGGGTTCGGATACCTCTAATCCTCAGCCAACACCAACGAATATAGGGCAAGGCCACAAGAAGGCGTTGATGGCAGCCTTGTTGCGCCCGCTGAAGATCCGGAATCTGCCGTAGAACCACGTGTGTCGATGTGTCCCGGTCACCGCCGGGCGATTGGGGTGCTTCTCAGGCTGCGCCTGCTCAGTGTCTCGCCTGCAGTTCGACGGTAGGAGGTCCCGTGCTTCGTGCGCCTAGTTGGCCTGTGGCGGGGGGTCGGTTTCGACGTAGACGGTCTCACCCTCTTCGACTTGCGCGACGTAGTACGCATCATCGACGACGTAGTACTTCGTCGAGCCGTATGCTACGGTAGAGTAGGCCGCCGGAAGCACGTAGAGCCGGCGGCGAACGGTACGACGGGCGACACGCCGGGTGGTGCGACGAGCGTGAGCGCGTACGGTTTGCGCGGACGCCTCAGCCGGGCTGGCGAGAAGTGCGGCTCCGGCGGTCACGGTCCCAACAGCCAGCGGCCCGGCTAGCGACGCGGCGGTCGAAACGACTAGCCCGCCCACGATCGACATCAGCATCTGCCGGATCCGGCGTGCCCTGTTTGCCACGCTTGAGAGTCTCCTGGCATGTATCTCGGGTCGCTTCATTCTCCACCTTGGCCTTCCTCGGTTTCCATTGCCGCGCGGTCCTCCGCCTCGATCTCCTCGAGCCTGAGCATGGGGATCTGGAGGGCACCTTCAGGGGGCTGGAAGTCGAACTCGCTATCATCCAACTCGGCTTCGAGGTCCCAGACGCCGTGAACGGTCGTCCAGCCGGGATTGCCTTCCAGGTTGGCGAGCCGTCCAGTGCCCTGACGGGGAAGCAGGTCGTCGACAGCGAGCCACAGCTCCCACACGCCGTGCTCGACCATGAACCTGACGTGGTGGCACGGCACGCCGTCGATGGTCTCCTCCCCCTCGTACGAACTCGATTTGATACTCTCCCGCTCCTCGGCCCAATCGAATGCGTTATCCAGAAGCAGCTCGAGGCTCACGGGCTGGAAACCGTACTGATCCTCGAGTGCGGCAGCCATTTCCTCCAGAGTACCGGGTATCGACGCCGTTCCGTAGTGATTCATCGTCTCGTTGAAGACCGTTACGGTCTGGCCATCGAAGTAGAAGTGATAGATTTCACGATCCGTTTCGCGCCTTACCTTGAATCGGTCGGGCCGTTTCAGTCGTGCCTCGAATCGCCTCACTTCGTCTTCCCCGCTCGAGGCGAGGGCGCCATCGATCGACATCTCGCCCCGCAGCACCACCTGCGGCGCCGATGCGACAAGGCTCAACGACTCACGGAGAAGCCCCTCGGCCCGGGTCGACCTCTGGGCATCCTGGGCTGATGATTGCTCTCCGACCTGGTTGCATGCGACTGACAGGCCGAGGAGCAGTACGGAAAGAACTTTAGCAATCATGAGAGCTCTTCACTCATATTGACGTCAACCACCACGGAGACATTCCATTAGGCCGCCCCGCGGCACGGGTCGTCACGTCCCTCCGCGGCACAGTTTGGTTACATTGCACTCGATACACTACACACCTGTCTGTGGGGTATCAAGATGATTCCAATCTCCGGTTCAACGGTACCGTAGCGCTCCCCTGCCCGGGCGGTGCCAGTGAAATGCTTCGTGATACTCGAGGTACGCCGGCCTAGTCGTTGCATGGCGGACTTGCAACGGATTGCACACCCATGTTTCTCCACGTGTTTCAATGTGCTGAAACTGCGAAATCCACCGATCTGGTTCGCTGTAGCAGCGCACTTCGTTGCAGATCTTCGCGTATACTGCGAGAATCGCGGTTTGGAGCGCCTGCTTTGCAAGCAGGAGGTCACCGGTTCGATCCCGGTCGGCTCCATTCCTCTATCTGACTTGTTCACCATCCGCATTGGGCCGCAGGCTATTCATGAAGACACAAGTCGAGTTTCGCTCGTCCAAGTTCCCCGCCTACGAAGGCGAAGAGGAGCAGATCAATCCAGGGCTGTGGGGCAAACGCCTGGCCGAGTTTCTTGTTCAGAAGCTCGAAGAGCGAGGAATCGCGACGGAGGAGATGATTGCCGAGGACTGGGGCTGGTATGTCCCGGTTCAAAACGAAGGATTCAGGCTCGCGATTTGTTGCGGACACCAGGATGGAGACGACGACGAGTTCTTGTGCTTCACGGATCCAGGCAAGCCCATCGTGAAAAAGTTCTTCAAGAAGATCGATGCGACCGCACAGCTCACGCGCCTTACCGAGGCACTCCAGCAGATCCTCGCTTCGGACCCGGATATCAAAGACGTCGTATGGATAGAGCCGCAGTGAGCTCGTGGGCTTGAGCGGCTAGCGAGTGTTCCCCTACGCATCGCCGCGTGCTCTCCCCGACAGACAATCGCTGGTCCGAGGACCAGGTTAACGGTGCGAGATCCCGGGCTGAGCAGGTCCGGGTGAGTCGTAGCTGCCGAAAGGTGTGTCGGAAAATGCACAAGTCGAGGATGATGAAGAAGATGCGCCGGATGCCGATGTTCCCCTTGATGCCCGTCATCCCTGTCACCGCGATGATAACGATGGTATCCCTGTCTGTACTGAACTACCGCGGCCTGAGACGGCTGGAGGACAAGCTCGATCTGATGGGTCCGGCAGAAACCTGATTTCGGGAGCCGCCAGCTTCCTTCCAAGTTCGCCCGGCGACCTGGCGCGCTTCGTCGAGTAGCGACTTGGCGACGTTCGACTTTACCGCCTGGCTCTGGCCATCCGAGCGGCCGAGCGAGGAGCGTCCCTCACACGGAGTGGGCCGTGCGCTCGATGATCTCGTCCTGGAGCGCCTCGGAGAGATCGCAGAAGTAGTCGCTGTAGCCCGCGACCCGCACGATCAGGTCGCGATGGGACTCGGGGTCCGCCTGGGCGGCGCGCAGCGTGTCGGCGTCCACGACGTTGAACTGGACGTGGTGCCCGTTCATCGCGAAGTAGCCCCGCACCAGACCGACCAGGGCGTCGAGCCCCTCCTCTCCTTCCAGCACGGCTGGAGTGAATTTCATGTTCAGAAGGGTGCCGCCGGTCTTGATGTGGTCCATCTTGGCCGCGCTCTTGAGAACCGCCGTGGGCCCTTTCCGATCGGCCCCCTGCACCGGAGATATGCCCTCGGAGAGCGGCAGGCCGGCGCGGCGCCCATCCGCCGTCGCGCCGGTCACCGACCCGAAGTAGACGTGTGAGGTCGTCGGCAGCATTTCGAGGCGGTGCGCGCCGCCGATCGCCGTCGGCCGCCCGTCGATGCACTCGAAGGCGGACACGAACACGCGGCGCATGAGGTCGTCGGCCGCGTCGTCATCGTTGCCGTATTTCGGGGTCCGGTTGACCATCCGCTGGCGCAGCGCCTCTTCTCCCTCGAAGTCCTCGTTCAGCGCCCGCGCCAGCTCCGGAAGGCTCAGGCGCCCGTCTTCGTACACGAGCTGCCGGATCGCCGCCAGACTGTCCGTGATGGTGCCGATGCCCACCGCCTGGATGAACCGGTTGTTGTACCGGGCGCCGCCCGCGTTGTAGTCACGACCGTTGGTGATGCAGTCGTCGATCAGCACAGAGAGGAACGGAGCGGGCATCTCCGTGGCGTAGATCCGGGCGATGATCTGGTTTCCACTGATTTTCACGTCCACGAAGTGGCGAAGCTGCCGTTCGAACGCCGCGTAGAGGTCATCGAACGTCTCGACGTCGGACGGATCGCCCGTGCGCGGACCGAGCTGGCGGCCCGTACGAGGGTCGAGGCCGTCGTGCAGCGCCAGCTCGAGGATCTTCACCAGATTGAAGTAGCCGGTGAGGATGTAGGCTTCCTTGCCGAACGCGCCTACCTCGACGCACCCGGAGCATCCGCCCGCACGCGCATCCTCGATCGTCTTCCCCTGACGGACCTGCTCGGCCACCGCGGCCTCGGCGTTGAACAACGAGGGAAAGCCGTACCCGTTTCGTATGACGCGCAGGGCGTGCCTGAGGATCTCGTCCGGCGTCTAGGTCGACACCTGAACGTTCGTGCTCGGCTGCAGGAGGTGCATTTCATCGACGATGTCGAGCAGGATGCGCGAGACCTCGCTGGAGCCGTCCGAGCCGTCCCGCAGGACGCCACCGATGTTGATGTTGGCGAAGTCGGTGTACGTGCCGCTCTCAGCGGCGGTCACACCCACCTTGGGCGGTGCCGTGTGGTTGTTGAACTTGATGAAGAAGGCCTCGAGTAGCTCTCGGGCCGACTCTCGCGTCAGGCTCCCGTCCGCCAGACCTCGGTCGTAGAACGGTCGGAGGTGTTGGTCCAGGTGACCGGGGTTAAACGCATCCCACCCGTTCAGCTCGGTGATGACGCCGAGATGGCAGAACCAGTACGACTGGAGCGCCTCGTGGAAGTCGCGCGGCGCG
>Ga0209567_10000421_pt1 | contig 23020 bp, 14 predicted proteins | sample COG_12_FD_184756 | JGI IMG/M metagenome (GOLD analysis project Ga0209567, IMG submission 184756) | Pelagic marine sediment microbial communities from the LTER site Helgoland, North Sea, for post-phytoplankton bloom and carbon turnover... | ecosystem: Environmental > Aquatic > Marine > Neritic... | reverse complement strand
ACTCCGCTGCGTTACGTACCCGGAGAGTGTCCCCTTCGTGCTATGAGGGGCTGGATGACGTTGTGGCAGGCGGCTTTCGTTTTCCTTGTGAGCGCTGCGGTCCTGGTTCGGGCCGGGTCCTCGCTTGCCGGATACGCGGATCAGATTGCCGACCGGACCAAGATGAGTCGACTCTTTGTCGGTACGCTCCTGCTGGCGTTTGCGACCTCGCTGCCAGAGCTCGTCACCGAAGTCACGGCGGCCAGGGCGGGCGCACCTGATCTCGCACTCGGCGATCTCTTCGGCTCGTCGATGGCGAACATGGCAATCCTCGCGATCATCGACCTGCTTTACCGGGGAAAGGTTTGGCCTTCCGTCGAGCTCGGCCACGCGCGGGTGGCCGCCGTCGCCATCGCGCTCACGGCGATGGTTGCGTTGAGCATCTTCACGCAAACCACGCTCAAGATCGGTTGGGTGGGTGTCACACCAATTCTGATCGTTGTGCTCTACGTCGCGTCGATTGCATGGTTCCGGCGCATGCCGCTGCTCGCGCGACCGGGACTCGAGGTACCAGAGGTGTTGGTGCAAGAGCCAACGGGCTGGAGCAAGAAGGCCGCGCAACGATCGACGCGGAGCCTTTGGGCTCGCTTCGCGGGGTCGGCGTTGGTGATCCTGCTGACCGCGCCCGTGGTCACCCTCAGTGTGAAGGTCATCGCCGACTCGACCGGCATTGCGCAAACCTTCCTCGGCGCTGTGCTCTTGGCGGTCACCACCTCACTACCCGAGCTCATCGCCTCAATCGCGTCCGTTCGAATCGGTGCCTACGACATGGCGGTAGGCAATCTCTTTGGCAGCAACGTCGCCAACATGAGCGTGCTCCTATTCGCCGACATTGCGTACACCGAGGGGCCGATTCTCGCGGCCGTCTCACAAACGCAAATCGTGTCGGGGCTGGGCGCTATCCTGCTCATGGCGATCGCGGTCGCTGCCATCGTCGGTGAATCGGAGAAAACGCGCTTCAGGCGACTCGAACCCGACGCCATCGTTCTGCTGGTCGTCTACGCCACCACGCTCGTCGCGGTCGCCTTCTACGGCTAGCTCTTGGTCTTGGACCTCAGAGCGGACTGCGCCGCCGAGAGCCGCGCGATCGGGACGCGGTACGGGGAGCAACTCACGTAGTCGAGCCCGAGTCGGTCACAGATGGCGATCGACGCCGGGTCGCCGCCGTGCTCTCCGCAGACGCCCGTTTCGATGTTCGGGCGGGTCTTTCGTGCCTGGGTGACCGCTAGTTGCATGAGCTGTGCGACGCCATCTTCATCGAGCGTCCCAAAAGGATTCGCCGGGAGGATGCCGTCCGCGAGGTACCGCATCAGGAAGCCCGACTCCGCGTCGTCGCGGCTCATCGCAAAGGTCGTTTGAGTCAGGTCGTTGGTTCCGAACGACAGGAACTCGGCGTACTCCGCGATTTGATCGGCGGTGAGGGCCGCCCTCGGGACCTCGATCATCGTGCCGAACTGGTAGCTCACCTCGACGCCCTGCTCTGCCATCACCTTCTTGGCTTCGGTCTCGAGTACCTTGCGTTGCCGGCGAAGCTCGTTCACGTGACTGGTGAGCGGAATCATGATCTCCGGAATCGCCTTGAAACCGTCACGCGTCACCTCGCAAGCCGCCTCAATCACCGCCCTCACCTGCATCCGTGTGAGCTCTGGAATGAGGATGCCGAGCCGAACACCACGCAGACCCAGCATCGGGTTCGATTCCTTGAGCGAACCGACTCTGTCGAGCATCGCCTGTGTTTCCAAGAGCTTAGTGGTGATTCCTTCGACTTCTTCGAGGGTGCGCGCGCTGGTGATTCGGATCTGAAGGTCTGCCAGCTCCCGGGTGAGCTCCTCGAACCCCGGAAGGAACTCGTGGAGCGGCGGATCGATGAGCCGGATGATGACGGGCAGCCCATCCATCGCCCTGAAGAGGCCTGCGAAGTCGGCACGCTGAAACGGAAGCAGGGCATCGACCGCTTCGCGACGTTCGCCGGGCGACTCGGTGGTGATCATCCGCTGGACGGTGGGCAACCGCTCGGTCTGGAAGAACATGTGCTCGGTGCGGCACAGGCCAATGCCCTCCGCGCCGTACTTCCGCGCTCGCTGCGCGTCCTCCGGGTAGTCTGCGTTTGCCCGAACGCCGAGTCGACGGAAGTCGTCGGCCCAATCCATGAGGCGCGAGAGCCACTCGTCCTCCATGTCGGGCACAACCGTCTCGAGCGCGCCTGTGAACACTTCGCCCGTCGTCCCGTCGATCGAAATCCAGTCGCCCTCCCTCACCTCTTCCTGCCCCACCGTCATGACTCGCATGCCGAGATCGATGCTGAGCGCAGACGCACCGACGACCGCCGGCTTTCCGAACTGCCGGGCAACGAGTGCAGCGTGGCTCGTTCTTCCGCCACTCGAAGTCAAAATGCCGTTGGCCGCCAGCATCCCATGAACGTCGTCGGGCTTGGTTTCGGGCCGCACTAGCAAAACCTCCCGCTTGCTCTCTTTGACCCAGCGCTCCGCCAGGTCGGGGTCAAACGCCACGACGCCGGTCGCCGCTCCGGGGGACACGTTCAAGCCCGTGGCTATCACTTTGTGCCCTGCCTTGGCCGCTGCAGAGAACTGCGGATGAAGGAAGAACTCGATCTGTTCGGGCGCCACCCGGAGCACCGCCTCCTCGCGGCTGATCAAGTCTTCGTCCGCGAGCTCGACCGCAATCCGGACCGCAGCCTGCGCGGTTCGCTTGCCGGTGCGCGTCTGGAGAATCCAAAGCTGGCCGCGCTCAACGGTGAACTCCATGTCCTGCATCTCGCGATAGTGGTGCTCCAGCCGCTTCGCGATTCCATCGAATTGCGCGTAGATCTCGGGCATCTCGTCTTTGAGCTGCTCGAGCGGCTTCGTCGGACGCGTCCCCGCAACCACGTCTTCGCCCTGCGCGTTGATGAGATAGTCGCCCTCGAGCGCGTTCTCGCCGGTGGTGGCGTTGCGCGACATGGCGACGCCCGTTGCCGACTCTTCGCCGAAGTTGCCGTAGACCATCGTGATCACGTTGACACCGGTGCCGAGATCGTGCGCAATGTTGGCTGCTTCCCGGTAGTCGTGGGCGCGCTTGCCGTTCCAACTGTCGAACACCGCCACGGTCGCCATCCGAAGCTGTTCCTCTGGGCTGGACGGAAAGCCGACGCGAGCATGGCGTCGCACGATATCTTTGAACGCGCCGACGATGGACTTGAGGTCTTCGCCGATGAGGTCAGCGTCACTGGTTACCCCGCGCCGCTCGCGGTGCTTCGCGAGCACGTCTTCAAAGGGTTCGTCTCGAACTCCGAGGACGACGGTGCCAAACATCTGAATCAGTCGCCGGTAGGAGTCGTATGCAAAACGCTCGTTGCCGGTCAGTTTGATCATGCCCTCGGTGACTTCGTCGTTGAGACCAATGTTGAGGACGGTGTCCATCATGCCCGGCATCGAGAACTTCGCCCCGGAGCGGCACGACACGAGCAGTGGGTTCGTCGGATCTCCAAAACGCTTTCCTGTTTTTGACTCGATCGCGCGCAGGGCGCCCATCGCCTGCTCCCAGAGCTCGGGAGGCAGCTTCCCGCCTTGTGCGAGATAGCTATTGCAGCCTTCGGTCGTGATCGTGAATCCGGGAGGAACCGGGACGCCGATCCGGTTCATTTCTCCGAGGTTCGCACCCTTGCCGCCGAGTAAACCGCGAACGCGATCCCAGTCGCCGCCAACCGCGGCTTCCGCGTCACCGATCTCATCGAGCGTGTACACCCACTTTGTCGTCATCGGAGTCCCTCCTGACGCGCGCCGCGTCGTCGAGGGCCTTTAGCAAGCGTCCGCGGCCGTGCAACGGCGCAGCGCGCCACGATCTTCAGCCGGAGGGAGTGACGGTCCGCCAGACCCCCACCGACGACCGCCAGCGGGATACAAGAATCCTCCCGTGTTCCACGGCGTCTGCCGTGGGCACGCTCTTTGCTGCGCGGATCTGGGTGCTTCCGTGGATCGCAACCGGATGGTTGAGCGGGCTGTTGCTGGGCGCGCAATGGCAGCCTGCCTTGGGGCCGGTCTTTGCCGCCCTGGGGCTCAGCGGGTCGCTGGCGATCACTGCGTATGGCGGGGAGCTCGGCGCCCGCCTCTGGGGCGCCCCGCTGTGCGTTCTCGCGTTCTTCTGCGGCCTCGGTATCGCACACGACCCGCCGGCGCCCTGTTCCGTCAAGGGGAAAGCCAAGCTGAGCGCACGGGTTGTATCGGTACGCCATGGGGTCGGCGATGCGCGGATTCGATTAGAGGTTGTCGACGGCCGCTTTTCGGAGTCGAAGCAAGCTCTGCCAGCCGGCCTCCGGCTCACCGCAAACGTGGCCAGGGCGGACGCGCCTCCAGCTGGAAGCACCATCGTCGTGGACGCGAAGATTCATCCCCGTACCGAGCTCCGCAATCCTTCGCCGCATCCGAATCTCTCTCCTCCGCGTAGCAGCGGCTGCTGGGCGCGCTGGGACGAACCGTCCGCGCTCGAAATCGTCGACGTCCCTGGCCGGACTACACGCATGGATCGTGCTCGCGCACAGGTGCGCTCACAAATGAGCGAAGCACTGCCGCAGGACGTGTCCGGGGTAGCCCGCGCGTTGGTTCTGGGCGACGGCGGCGCCCTTGGTTATGAGCAGCGGAAGACGATTGCCGCCGTGGGTCTTGCGCACCTGTTCGCCGTCTCCGGGCTGCACGTCGCCTTGGTCAGCGGCACTCTGGTCCGCTCGCTTCACTGGCTGCTCCGCGGTCTGGCCGTCGGATTCGATCCCCGGCGCTTGGCTGCCGCCCTCGGCATTCCACTCACCTTGTTGCACGCGCTTTTCGCGGGCGGCTCGCCGAGCGCGTGGCGCGCGGCGATCACGGCGGCGCTCACCTGGTGGCTCGTCGCCATCGACCGTCGCCCTTCGGCCACCGCGGTGACGGCCGGAGCCGCGTTGATCCTTTCCGCTCCCGATCCTGCCATCGCTCTAAGACCGGCGTTTCTACTCTCAATCGTTGCCACTTCGGCCATCCTCAGCGCACCGAGTCTCTCGAGCACCCAACCCTGGCGACGCCTTCGGTCATCCGCGACGATTAGCGCGCGAACGTTGGTTGCCACGACGCCGATGGTTTGGTGGTGGTTCGGTGGCGTGCCCTTGATCGGATGGCTGACGAACATCCTCGTGCTCCCGTTCGGTAGCTGGGTCGTCATTCCTTTGGCCCACCTTTTCGCCCTGACCGCCTGGATGCCCGCCGCCGCCGAGCCAGTGGGAGCCGCACTGACCGTGGCGGTGCACGTCCTGCTCTCGGTCTGCGACGCGTTTACCCCGCTCGCGCTCACGCGGCGACTCCCGCCACTCGACGTTGCTCAGGGGCTGATCGTGCTGACCGCCTGCCTATTCGTGTTGATCAGCAGAAGCTGGCGCCAGCGTGCCGCTATTCTCGCGCTGGCCACTGTCCTCTGGGTCGGCGCCGACTGGCGCCTGGTCGCTCGCGAGCAGCCCCGCGGCGCGCTTCGCGTGTCTTTCGTCGACGTGGGCCAGGGCGATGCGACGCTCATCGATTTTCCAAACGGGCATGTTGGGCTCGTCGACACCGGGCAAGGCGGACGCCATCCGGCGGTTCGTGAGCTCCGCGCTCTCCTCGACGCCCGGCGCCGGTCGCGCATCGACCTGCTGGTGATCACGCACGGCCATCCCGATCACTATGGAGGCTTGAGCGACTTGATCGGTGAGATCGAAATCGGCGAGCTATGGCTCAACGGGCAGCTGCTCGCCGAGGAGCACGACGGCATCATGGCCGGACTGCTGTCCTCAGCAATCGCCCATGGCACCCAGCTTCGCTTCGCCCCGGAGCTCTGTAACGAGACCCCTAGATTCGGGGGCGCGGAGCTGGAGGTTCTCTGGCCTTGTCCCCGCTACGATGCAGCGCTTGGCCTCAACGACAACTCGATCACGTTGAGGCTCGTCTTCGGCAAACGCTCCTTCCTATTCACGGGTGACCTCGAACGCGACTCGGAACGGCGGCTGGTCGCCGATGGTCACATCGCGCCGGCCGACGTGCTCAAGGTCGCCCACCACGGTTCCAGGACATCGACCTCTCCGGGTTTCCTCGCGGCCGCCCGTCCTTCCTTAGCCGTAATCAGCTGCGGCGCCGGCAATCGTTATGGCCACCCGAGCCCTTCGGTGCTTGCTCGCCTTCGCAAGGCAGGCGCGGAGGTCATCCGAACGGACCTCCATGGCGGCGTGATCATCTCGACCGACGGCGAACAACTCGTGATCCGCCGCTAGGCCCCGATCGGCTTTTCGAACAATCGATAGCGCTTGTAGATCGTCGCGCCCATGCTGCGAATGGCTGCGTTGATCAGGCGATTGTCTTCGAGCGTCCAACCGAGCTCGGCCCATTCGTAACCTTGCTTCAAGCCGCGCCGAACGAGCTCCGCGATGACGGCCATCGCCAGAGGGGCGTAGCGCTTCTTTCCGCGCAACTCAGTCCGAATACCGAGCAACATCAAGCGAGCTGACTTCGGGCGCCGGATCTTCAACCGCCAAATCAGTTTCGGGATCGTGACCGGGCCTAGCTTCCCGTGAAAATCGAAGATGGCCTCATTGAGGTTTGGCAGGCAGACACAGATTGCAACCGGCTGCCCGTCGATCTCCGCGAAAAACGAGAGCTCCTTGTCGAGGATGAGCTGCAGATCAGCCGCCATCTTCTTGGCTTCGGAATCGGTCGCAGGGACGAAACCCCAGTTGTGCTGCCAGGCGTCGTTGAACACGTCCAGGATGTCGTGAACTTCCTTTTTGAGCTTGCGCGGGCTCACTGAGCGGAACCGAACCTCGGGAAGGCTGTTGATCGTCTCCCAGGCCTTTTGGGCCCGTGGCGGTGCGGGCACCACCTGGTGTTTCCAGCCGTAGCAGTCCTTCGCCTTCCGGAGCCCTGCTCCTTCGGCGAGCGGTCCCTGATACGAGCGGTGGTGCGGCGACATGATCGTCGGAGGCGAGTCGAAACCTTCAACGAGCATCCCGGTTTCCTCGTTGATCGATAGCGAGAACGGGCCGCGCATGACCGTCATCCCCCGGCTCGCGAGCCACGCCTCCGCGGCACCGACCAAGGCCGAGGCGACCTCTTGATCGTCAATCGTGTCGAAGAAGCCGAAGAACCCGACGTTGTCCTTGTGGATGCGCAGGTGCTCGTGGTCGATTTGGGCTGAAATGCGACCGACCGCCTTCCCGTCTTTCCAGGCGGTGAAGAGCGCAACCTCGGCATGCTCGAAAAACGGGTTCTTTCCGGGGGTCAAGCGATCGGTGATCTCCATATTGAGTGGCGGCACCCAAGCTGGGTCGTCGCCATACACCTCGAATGCCACCTGAATGAAGTCTCTCAGATCCTCGCCAGGCTGATGCTGCTTGATCTCGATGCTCATACCTTGAGCGGGCCCACCATCTCTTCGGGCCGGATCGCCTCATCAAACTGCTCGCCGGTGAGCAGACCGAGCTCAATCACCGCCTCACGAAGGGTCGTGTTGCTCTTGTACGCCTTCTTGGCGACCTTGGCGGCGTTGTCGTAGCCGATGATCGGGTTCAACGCGGTCACCAGCATCAGCGAACGGCGGAGCTTGTCGTCGATCGTCTCGAGGTTCGGCTCGATGCCGACGGCGCAGTTGTCGTTGAAGCTCTGAGAGGTGTCCCCGAGCAGCCGGACCGACTGGAGCAAGTTATACGCCATCACCGGCTTGTACACGTTCAGCTCGAAATTGCCTTGCGACCCCGCAATTCCGATCGTCGCGTCGTTCCCCATGACCTGAGTACAGACCATCGTCATTGCTTCGCACTGCGTGGGATTCACTTTGCCGGGCATGATCGAGCTGCCGGGTTCGTTTTCCGGGATCCGAATCTCGCCGATGCCGGACCGCGGCCCCGACGAAAGCCAGCGCACGTCGTTTGCGATTTTCATGAGTGCCACGGCAAGTTGCTTGAGCGCGCCGCTGGTGCCAACGAAAGCGTCGTGCGCAGCAAGCGCCGCAAACTTGTTCGGCGCCGACACGAAATCCTTCCCACTCAGGTCGGCGATCTTTGCAGCCACTCGGTCGGCATACTTCGGGTGCGTGTTGAGTCCCGTTCCCACTGCTGTCCCGCCCAGCGCAAGCTCACGAAGCTGGGGCATGGTCGCTTCCACGGCAGCCAAGCCGTGATCGATCTGCGAAACCCAGCCGCTGATCTCCTGACCGAGCGTCAGAGGCGTCGCGTCCTGAAGATGGGTCCTGCCAATTTTTACGATCTGCGCAAAGGCCTTCGCCTTACCGTCGAGGGTGTCGCGGAGCACCCGAACCTTCGGAATCATCGCCTCGACCGCGATGACCGCAGCGATGTGCATGGCGGTCGGGAACGTATCGTTCGAGGACTGGGACCGATTGACGTGGTCGTTGGGGTGAACCGGCTTCTTGCTACCCATTTCGCCGCCAGCAAGCTCGATCGCCCGGTTCGAAATCACCTCGTTGACGTTCATGTTCGACTGCGTGCCCGAGCCGGTCTGCCAAACGACCAACGGGAAGTGATCGTCGAGCTTTCCCTCGATGACCTCGTCGGCCGCGCGCACAATCAACTCGCAAATGTCTTTGTCCAAGTTGTCGAGCTCGCAGTTGGTCAGGGCGGCCGCTTTCTTGAGGATTCCAAATGCACGAACGACTTCGATCGGCATTCGCTCCGCGCCGATTCGGAAGTTCATGCGCGACCTCATGGTCTGCGCGCCGTAGTACTTGTCGGCAGGCACTTCGATCGGGCCCATCGAATCGGTTTCCACACGCGTCGTCATCTTGCCTCCGGGCGCTCACTTACCGCGTCCTTGACCCGATGTCGATTCCTCGTAGGAGCCCTGCTAGATGCACCCAGCACGGCCGCAAGTTCCGACCCAGCCATGCCCCGCCTGCGGCCAGGCCGTGGACCCACTGCGTGCCCGACGCGTCCTCTGGCTGCAGGACGGCACCCGATTCCTTTGCGGGGAGGAATGCAGCACTCGGTTCCTGCTGGGAGAACGCAACTTCGACACCCCCGCACGCCGGCCCGAACTGGCTCGCGCCGAGCGACCGTCGATTCCGGATCTCGTCCGTGAGGCCACGCTGCTCCGGGATGCGACCGGCGCAGCCGGCAGCGACAATGCCCGCACCCGCCAGTACGACCCCATCATCGCGACCGGCGCTGCTTTTCTTGCTCTTTCCGTGCTGCTGCTCTCACCGAGCCGCGAGCTCGGATGGCTGGCAGCGTTTCTCGTCATTCTGTCTGCAGCTGTCAACGCCCGTATCCCCCTCACCACCTTGCGGGCGAATCCGTCGCTCCGAGTCGTTGCTCCGCTCGGGTTGGTCCTCGCTTCCGCCGTCAGCCTGTTCGATTCCGATTCCGAAACGCAGCGATGGTCGCTCGTCGGAGCAGCCGTCGCGGCCATTGCCGTTTCGATCCGCAACTGGCTGCACTCCTCGCTCTCGTCGTCACTGCGAACCTCGGCGCGAGAGCTCCGCGAAACTCTGCCAGTCAATGCGCGTATCCCGGCTGGCGACTCATTGGCCTACGAAGAGGTGCCGTCCGCTAGCTTACGCCAAGGCGCACTCGTCGTGGTGTTGGAAGGGGAGCTCGCGCCTGCCGATGGCGTGGTCGAAGAAGGCTCGGGATTGGCGCTGCGGTACCCGAAGGCTGCGCAGGCGAGATCCTACACCGAAGGAGACTTCATCCTCGCCGGGACTCGGATGTTGGAGGGCGCAGTCACCGTTCGCGTTCGCCGGACTGGTCGGGAGCGCGGCATCGTCCGCGCGATCGAGCTCGGAAGACGCAAGCACCAAGGCCTTGCTGTTACGTCTCGGCTGCGGTTCGCGGTCACACACTGGAGTTGGCTGATCTTGGCCCCGGCAAGCATCGCTGCGCTCGTCTGGGCGGGACCTGAAGGAGCCGCGACCTTCCTGCTAGGTGTTCCGGCGCTTGCTCTGCTCGCCGCGCTCGACGTGCCGCTCGACGCGGGCGCCCTTGCATCGGCTCGGAGGGGAATGTTCTTTGGTAGCTCGCACGCATTCCGCGACGCGGGGCGCGCAGGCACGACTGCCATTTTGTTGCGAGGGTCCCTGACGGCCGGCGAGCCGATCGTTCAGCAGGTGCATCCGCTCGGCAGCGGGAACCTCGGCCTCGTCCTCGCCCTTGCGGCCGCTGCGGAGAAGGCAGCGGACGACCACCCCATCGCCCGGGCCATCCGACGGTACGCCGACGAACACAGCCAGGCGGTCGTCACCGTGCGCAAGGAGCGTGTGCGTGCAGGTCTGGGCGTGACCGCAGTGACTTCCCATGGCGTCCCGGTCGTCGTCGGTCGGCGGCAGCTGTTGCTCGACGAAGGCATCAGCGTGGCTGCCGCAGACAGCGACGCTTCGCACATCGAGAACGAAGGGCTGACGCCCATCTTCATTGCCATCGACGGCCGGCCCGAAGCGCTGGTCGCCATTCTCGATCCGACCCACGTCGGCGCACGGGACGCAGTCCAACGCATCGCCGACTTGCCATGCGAGGTGATCATTCTCTCCGGAGACGACCGGCGCACCGTCGAGCGAATCGCGGCGGACCTAGGCGCTCCGCGCGTCAAGGCTCCGCTTCTCCCGCGCGAGCGCGTCGCCGAGGTGCGGGCCCTCCGAGAAACCGGCGGCGTGACTGCAACGATAGGCCGGGGTGGCGAAGACGACGCAGTACTAGCTGCAGCCGACGTTCCGATCTCCCTTCGGCTCGTCGGCTCTGCATTGGAAGACCGTGGCGTCGTGGTCGCGAGTCACGACGTTCGCGACGCGGCCGGCGCGTTATGGGTGGCCCGAGCGGTCCGCCGGTCAACCTGGCGGAGCATTGGCTCCTGTGCCCTGGCGACCGCGCTGGTCGTGCTCGGTGTCGCATTTGGTTGGATGACCCCCGTCATCGCTGCCCTATGTAGCGTTGCGACCGAGGCGTGGACGCTTCGGGCTGGCTCCCGCCTGCTTCGCCGTGTAGATCTCCGTGTGCCGATGCAGCAATAGCGGAGAACGAACGATGAGTGACAAGGCATGGGGCGGCCGGTTCGAAAAAGAGCTGGACGCGATCGCAGCGAGCTTCAGCGCAAGCGTGGATGTCGACGGCCGTCTCTGGCCGCAGGACATCGACGGCTCGATCGCACACGTGCGCATGCTCGCCGACCGAACGATCCTTGCGCGTGCCGACGCGGAACAAATCGTCGCTGGCTTGGAAACGATCCGTGCATCGATTGAACGGGGTGAGTTCGACTGGGACGCAAGCAAAGAAGACGTCCACATGAACATCGAGGCTGCACTGACGAGTGCGATCGGCGAGGCCGGCGGACGCCTTCACACCGGGCGAAGCCGAAACGACCAGGTGGCGACCGACATGCGGCTTTGGACGCGAAAAGCCTGCGAGTCGACCGTGTCCGACATCGATGCCCTTCTCGAGGTTCTCGTCGACAAGGCCGATGGGCATCTCGACTTCTTGATGCCGGGCTACACGCACTTGCAGCGGGCACAGCCGATCCGCTTGGCGCATCACCTCCTGGCCTGGGCCGAAATGCTCGACCGCGACCGGGGCCGGCTCGTTGATGCAGCCAAGCGCATGAACGAATCCCCACTTGGCAGCGCGGCTCTTGCTGGCACCACGTTTCCCATCGACCGGGTGGCCACGGCCAAGGCACTCGGCTTCGACCACCCCATGCGCAACTCTCTCGACGCGGTCAGCAGCAGGGATTTTCTTCTCGAATCGGTGAGCGCGCTCGCGATTTGCTCCGTGCACTTGTCACGGATTGCGGAGGAGCTCGTCCTTTGGTCGAGTCAGGAGTTCGCATTCATGCAGATGAGCGACGCCTTCACCACGGGCTCGTCGATCATGCCACAGAAGAAGAACCCGGACATGCCCGAGCTGGTTCGAGGCAAGACCGGCCGAGTCGTCGGCTCGCTCGTGAATCTCTTGGTCATGCTCAAGGGCCTTCCGCTCACGTACAACCGCGACCTTCAAGAGGACAAGGCGCCGGTGTTCGAGGCCTTCGATACCGTGCACGACTGCTTGGCCGTGCTCAGCGGCGCGATTGGCTCGGCGAAGTTCGACAAGGAGCAAATGGCGGCCGCTCTGCAGGCGGGCTTTTTAGACGCGACCGAGGTCGCGGATTGGCTGGCGTCCCGCGGCGTTCCGTTTCGGGCTGCGCACCACGTCGCAGGCAAGCTGGTTCGGCAGGCCGTTCATGAAGGCAAGACGCTCTCCGAGCTGCCCATCGAAACCTATCAGGCCGCACATGCGGCTTTCAACGACACGATCTTCCACGCCTTGGACATGGAAACCGCAGTCGAGCGGCGTGATGTCGTCGGCGGGCCGGCCCGCGGGCGGGTGGCAAGCGCGATAGCGGAGTTGCGGGGTCGACTCCAGGCGCGCCGGGACTCATAAGGGACGGTCATGTCCAACGTGCACATTCCAGAGTCGCCCTGGTTCTCTTATCGAGACGGTGCGCTCGTCTGTGAAGACGTGCCGCTGGAGTCGATCGCGACCGAGGTCGACACGCCTGCGTTCGTGTACTCGGGCGCGGCGATCGACGACGCGTACCGCTCGATCGACCAGGCACTCTCCTTCGCTCCGCATCTGATCGCCTACGCTGTGAAGGCCAACGGCAACCTCTCGGTGCTGGCGCGGCTCGCCTCCCAAGGCTGCGGCGCCGATATCGTCTCGGCCGGTGAAATGCAGCGCGCCCTCAAGGCCGGCTTTCCGCCCGAGCGAATCGTGTTCAGCGGAGTCGGCAAGCGGCGAGAAGAAATCGTAGCGGCCGCGAAGGCCCGGATTCGTGCGCTGCACGTGGAGAACATTCAAGAGCTCGATGTCGTCGAAAGTGTTGCGCAGGAGCTCGGCCGTCCGCTGGCAATCGGCTTGCGGGTCAACCCCGACGTCGACGCCAAGACGCATCCTTACATCGCTACCGGCCTTCGCGAGTCGAAGTTCGGCATGGCGATTCGCGTCGCCGAGTCGATCCTCCCACGCGTCCTAGAGAGCCCACACTTGGATCTCGAGGCCGTGGCCTGTCATATCGGCTCCCAGCTTTCGTCCCCTCGACCGCTGCGCGAAGCGATCGCGATTCTCGGCAGCTTCGCCTGTCACTGCATCGATCAGGGCGCAACTTTGCGCGCGATCGATGTGGGCGGTGGTTGGCCGATGCACTACGGGCAAGAGGTCGACCCGTACCCGCCGGCCAGCACGTTTGGTGAAGCGATCCGCGAAGGGCTGGAGGCTTCGGGGATCTTGCGCCCTGGGATTGAGATCATCACCGAACCGGGTCGCGCACTCGTCGGCGACGCAGGCGTGCTGTTGACGCGCGTTCTGTACACCAAGATGCAAGGGGATCGGCGCTTTGTAATTGTCGATGCGGCCATGACCGAGCTCATCCGCCCGGCGCTTTACGGCGCCTATCATGCGATCATGCCAATTGCGGAGCCTGACCCGAGCGCCGATCTCGTACCGGTCGACGTCGTTGGACCCGTGTGCGAATCGGGCGACTTCGTCGCCAAGGACCGCCCCTTGCCCGAAGTGAACCAAGGAGACTTACTTGCCATCCGCGGAGCGGGCGCGTACGGACGGGAGATGCAGAGCATGTACAACGCACGCCCGCTGCCCCCCGAAGTTCTCGTCGACGGATCGCGCTCGCGCCTCGTACGGCGACGCAGCGGTCCTGAAGCGCTGTGGCAAGGCGAGATCCTCGCATGAGCGGCGTGACGATCATCGGGACCGGACGCCACCTGCCTGGCGCGCCGGTTCCGAACGACGCTCTCGCTCGCGTGATGGACACCAGCGACGAGTGGATTCGAGCACGCACCGGCATCGAGCAGCGCTACTTCGCACGTGACGGCCAGGGGCCCAGCGACCTCGCCGTCGACGCCTCCAAGCAAGCGCTCGATGACGCCGGCATCGAGGCGTCCGACGTGGACTACATCATCTTTGCAACCATGACGCCGGACCACTTCTTCCCGGGGTCTGGACCGCTGCTCGGGGCGAAGCTCGGCATCTCGGGCGTTCCTGCGCTCGACATCCGGCAGCAGTGCGCGGCCATGCCCTACGCGTTTCAGCTCGCCAACGGGCTCGTTCAATCCGGTGCAGCAAAGACAATCCTGCTTGTGGGCGCCGAGGTTCATGCGGGGTTCATGCCGTGGACCAACTGGGAATTGGTCCGTTCCGAAGGCGAAGGCGTGGTTTCTCCGGAGGCCTACGAGCGCGCCAACAAGCACCGAGGCTTGGCCGTGGTCTTCGGAGACGGCGCCGCGGCGATGGTGCTCCAGCAAAGCAAGTCTCCGGACGGCGGGTTCATTTGCGCGGAGGTTCATAGCGACGGTGACGCCTTCGACCATTTGTACGTTCCGGGCTGTGGCTTTCGCAGCATTCCTTACGTGACCCCGGAAGCCCTGCTGGCGGACGAGCACATTCCGCAGATGCGCGGCCCTTCGCTTCTCAAGAAGGCCGTGCAGACCCTTTCGCGAACGGTGAAGTCTCTTTGCGAGACCCACGGCATCTCCCAAGACGAGATCGACTGCTTCATCGCACACCAGGCCAACGACCGAATCAACCAGGCGGTGCGCCAGGCGATGCGGATCCCCGCAGAAAAGATCCCCTCGAACATCGCCCGCTACGGCAACACCTCCGCCGCCACGATCGGAATCCTGACCGACGAGCTGCGCCGTGATGGCGCGGTTCGCGAAGGCGATCTCTTGTGCTTCCTCGCTCTCGGCGCCGGTTTGAACTGGGGCGCCGCCCTGATGCGATTGTAGCTGAGCCTCTCCCAGTCGAACGGGACTACGGCGGACCCCAGGGGCCGCCTTGCAGCACGTCCGGACGCTCGCCGATCTTCGGATGAACTACGCCGCGCTCGGTGTAAATCGCGTCGACCAACTTTGCCGGTGTGATGTCGAATCCAGGATGCCGGCAAGGAATCCCGTCCGCGACCAGGGTAACGTTCCCGATGCGCGCCACCTCGTCGCGGGACCGCTCTTCGATTGGAATGTCGGCCCCCGAAGGCGTGCGAAGATCGACCGTGCTCCAGGGAGCCGCAACGGTAAACGGCACCTGATGCTGATTGGCGAGCACGGCAAGCGAGTAGGTACCGACCTTGTTCGCGACGTCGGAGTTGGCCGCGATGCGATCGCTACCCACCACGACGAACTGGATTTCCCCCTTCTGAAAGAAGTGCCCTGCCATGCCGTCGGTGATCACTTCTACCGGGATGCCATCCTGATGAAGCTCCCATGCCGTGAGCCGCGCGCCCTGAAGATAGGGCCGAGTTTCATCTGCAAGGACACGGACGTTCTTGCCCTGGGCATGAGCCGCTCGAATCACACCGAGCGCAGTGCCGTACCCTCCGGTGGCCAAGGCGCCGGCGTTGCAGTGCGTGAGGATGATCGCGCCGTCGGGAACGTCGGCCGCGCCGAGCTCGCCCATGCGCCGACATGCTTCCACGTCTTCCCGGTGAATCGCCTCGGCCTCTTCGAGCATCCCCTGGTACCGCGTCTCCGGAGCGAGCTCGCAGACCTGTCCGGCCTTCCGGGACATTCTCGCAATCGCCCATGCGAGATTGACCGCCGTTGGCCGTGTGGCGTTGAGAATTCGCCCAGCGGTCCCGTTGGCCACGAGGAACATCTTCGCGTCGCCTCTCTCGTCCCGGGCAACCATCGCAAGCGCATATGCCGCAGCGATGCCAATCGCAGGTGCGCCACGTACCACCATGTCGCGAATCGCATTCGCCACTTCGTCCGGCTTGCGGTAGCGGTGATACTTCACCTCCACAGGCAAGCGCCGCTGGTCGAGAACGACAACCTCTTGGCTGGCCGGGTCGAGCTCGACGGCAAACCAATCGGCGCCGCTCAACGGTGTGCGCGAAAGGTCGGCGCTCATGGCTCGTCCAAGAGCCGCCGGAGAATCTCGTTGACGGCCTTCGGATTCGCGGCGCCCTTGGTCGCCTTCATCACCTGCCCGACGAAGTAGCCGATGACGTTGGTCTTGCCGTCTTTGTACTGCGCCACCTGCGCCGGGCTGGCGTCGAGGATCCGGCGGACTTCCTCCTCGATGGCCCCGGTGTCGGTCACCTGGGCCAGGCCTTGCTGCTCGATGATCTCCCTCGGAGCGGTTCCGGTTTCGACCATAGTGGCAAACACCTTCTTGGCGATCTTGCCGTTGATGGTTCCATCTTCGACACATGAAAGAAGCTCGGCGATCGCGCTCGGCGCCACCGGAAACAAGGCCGCGAGCCCATCGGTAGACACGTGCCGCAACACCTCCGCTTGCACGAAGTTGCCGACCTTCTTGCCAGCCTCCGTGGCCTTCTTGCCCGACTGCTCGACAAACAAACGCGTGGCTTCCTCGAAATATTCGGCAACCTCTGGATGCCCGGACAGCACGCCAGCATCGTATTCGGTCACACCGAGCTCCTGCTGCCATCGCGTACGCTTCGCCGAGGGAAGCTCCGGCAGCGCCGCCCGAAGCTCCTCGATTCGCTCCCTGGTCACCACCACCGGCGGCAGATCTGGGTCAGGGAAGTAGCGATAGTCGTGCGCTTCTTCTTTGCCGCGCATCGAAATCGTCTTGCCCTGCCCTTCGCTCCATGACCGGGTCTCCTGGACAACCGTCCCGCCACTTTGGAGCACGCCTTCCTGGCGCGCGATCTCGTGGTCGATGGCCTTCTTCACGAAGCGAAACGAGTTGATGTTCTTGAGCTCCGCGCGCGTCCCGAGCTCCTCTTGACCTACGGGACGAATCGACACGTTCGCATCGCAGCGAAACGAGCCTTCCTCGAGATTGCCATCGTTGACACCAATGAACATCAGCAGGTCTCGGAGCTTCCGAAGGTAAGCTTCGGCTTCGTCGGAGCTTCGCAAGTCCGGCTCGCTGACGATCTCAATCAACGGCGTGCCACCTCGGTTGAAGTCGACGAGCGTCACCGCGCTCGATCCGGAGCCGTGAATGTTCTTCGCCGCATCCTCTTCGACGTGGATGCGCGTGATCCCAATCCGCTTGGTCTCTCCGTCCACCTCGATGTCGAGATGGCCCATGCCGTTGAGCGGCAGCTCGAATTGCGAGATCTGATACCCCTTTGGCAGGTCCGGGTAGAAGTAGTTCTTCCGAGCAAAGACGCTATGCGACGCGACCTCGCAGTCGAGGGCCAGGCCTGCCTGGATGGCAAGCTCGATCGCTTTTTCGTTGGGCACCGGCAGGGCGCCAGGCAGCGCCAGGCACACTGGACATGTGTGCTCATTGGGGGGCGCCCCGTACTCGGTCGGACACCCACAGAAAAGCTTCGTTCGTGAACGCATTTGGGCGTGCACTTCGAGGCCAATCACCGGCTCGTAGGCGGTCATGCGGGCGGGTTATAGCGCACCGCCGGCGGAAGGCCATGGCGTCCAAACCCCAGATACATTGGCATTTGCTTAGGGATTTGCCCATCATGAGGTTGGGTGAAAATGCCTTCAGAGTCTAGGCAGGGGGAAAAAGCGCCCGAGGCTTTTCGGGTCTTGGTGGTCGACGACAGTCCGTCGATTCGCCACCGTGTCGTGCAGGAGCTCGAGACGATGGATTTCCACGTCACCGAAGCGAGCTCCGGCGAAGAAGCGCTCGATCTCACGCTCGAGCACACCTTCGACCTGGTCGTCAGCGACATCGAGATGGATGCGATCACCGGCGTCCAACTCTGTCGAGTCTTCCGAGGCGATCCGGGCATGTCCGATATCGCGTTCATCCTCCTGACCGCGGCCAAGGAAACGAAGACTCGCTTCTGGGGTCGCAACGCCGGCGCCGACATCTACCTCGCCAAGGAAGACATGGGCGCGAAGCTACTGCCGGCGATCCAAGGACTGATGGAAGGCCGGACTCCGCGAGTCGGCATACGCCCGGAGCTCACTGGGACGCCACTCGAACGCGTCAGCGCGGTGCTCGACCACCATCTCTTCGAAGTCGTCGTGCAGTCTGAAGTCCGCCGCCTGATGGACCACGTCCACGATCGAGGAGAGTTCGCCGACAAGGTCTTGGAGCTGGCAGGCGAAGTTCTCGACTGCCCATATCTGGTTCTTCAGCTGCTTGGACCTGGCGGTCCGACCTATGCAATTCGCGCGCGCGGGCCCTGGCCTGCGGATGCACCCAACGCAGGGCTAGCCGCACTCGGAATCCCCGAGAAGAGCATTGGCGCAACCCATACGATCGTCGACCCCGATCCCAAGTTTGGCAGTGGCGAGCACGTCGTCAGCGGACGCTCTCAAGCCTGCGAGATTCGCGTGCGAAATGAGACTCTGGGCACGCTGCAGATCTTGGGTGGCCCCCACGTATGCGCCGCGCCCGATCTCCGTAGTGCAGAGCTGATCGCCGATGCCCTGGGCGTCGTCGTGAAGTCCCTGTTTCTCGTGGAAGAAACACAGCTTCTCGCCCTGACCGACGGTTTGACCGGGCTCTACAATCGCCGCCACGCCAGCAAGCGCCTCGAAGAGGAGATTGCGAGATCGCGCCGCAACAACACGGGCCTGTGCGTCGCGATGTGCGACGTCGACCACTTCAAGGCGATCAACGACGAGTTTGGACATGCTGCCGGCGACCACGTGCTTCAGCAAATCGCCAGGTCACTCACCGAGTATGTTCGCCGAAACGATATCGTGTCCCGCTGGGGCGGCGAAGAGTTCCTCGTCATCTTCTCCGAAATCAAGCTCGCGGCCGCACGCATCGTTGCCGAGCGGCTCCGAGGCCGGCTAGCGAAAACTCCAAAGGTCGAAGACGGCCCGGATCAGATCAGCGTCAGCATCGGCCTTGCGATGCTCCGCTCTGGAATCACCGCCGACGTCCTGATCGAACAGGCCGACCAAGCGCTCTACCGTGCCAAGGCCCGGGGGCGAAACCGCGTCGAGGTCGCAGGTGAAGAACGGCGCGGCCGAGCTTCGTTCAGAGCACAGCATGTGGCGGCCGACGGCGAGCAAGACCACGCCGAGCGTAAGTAAGCCTCAGGCAAGCGCAGGGGGGTGGGAGCCCAGCAGACCGCACTCGTTTTCGACTGCCTGGGCCGCGCTGCAGAGGGCCTCTTCTTCGAACGGAGGCGCCACGAGCTGGAGCCCGACGGGAAGGCCTCCAGCCGAAAGACCACAAGGGGTGCTGATCGCGGGCAAGCCGGCCAGGCTCGGAGGCAAGGTAAAGATGTCGGCCAGGTACATCTCCAGTGGGTCGCCGGTCTTTTCGCCGAGGGCGAACGCAGGCGTTGGAGTGGTTGGCGTGCAGACGATGTCGCAGCGTTCAAACGCGGCGTCGTAGTCCCGGCGAATCAGAGTGCGGACCCGCTGCGCCTTCAGGTAGAAGGCGTCGTAGTAGCCCGCCGAAAGAGCATAGGTCCCGAGCATGATCCGCCGTCGGACTTCCGGGCCAAAGCCCTCTGCCCGAGTCTTCGTGTACGTCTCGGTTAGGTCTTTTCCTGGCACGCGGAGGCCGTAGCGAATCCCATCGAAGCGAGCCAGGTTGCTCGACGCTTCGGCGGTTGCAATCAGGTAATACACCGAGACCGCGTGTTCTGCGTGCGGGAGCGATACGTCGACCAAGCTCGCACCCTCCTGTTCGAGCGCGCCAAGCGCGGCCACGACTCCGGCGCGCACGTCCGAGTCCTGAAGGCCGTCGATCAAGTCACGAACCACGCCGACGCGAAGCCCCTTCACGCCGCGCCCGCACGCCGTGAGGTATTCGCCGGTCTCGCGCTCCGCCGAGGTCGCATCACGCCGATCATGGCCTGCAATCACCTCGAGCAACTGAGCGGCCTCCCGGACCGAACGCGCCATCGGCCCGATTTGGTCGAGGGAGGAGGCGAACGCGACCAGACCATAACGCGACACCCGGCCGTACGTGGGCTTGATCGCCGTAATCCCACAAAACGCGGCCGGCTGCCGCACGGACCCGCCCGTGTCGCTGCCGAGCGCCAAGGAAGCCAAACCCGCCGCGGTCGCGCAGGCGGAGCCACCCGAAGATCCGCCAGGCGCGCGATCGAGCGCCCAGGGGTTGTGCACGTTCGCGAATGCAGAGTTCTCGTTGGACGAGCCCATGGCAAACTCGTCGAGATTCGTCTTACCGAGGATGACGGCCCCCGACGCGCGTAAGGCTTCGACCGCGTGGGCATCGTAGGGCGGAATGTACTCGCCGAGGATTTTCGACGCGCAGGTCGTTCGAACGCCCCGTGTGCAGAGATTGTCCTTCAAGGCGATCGGCACACCCGCGAGTGGGCCGAGCGCTTCACCGGCGCCTCGTCCATGGTCGACCTGCGCCGCGGCGGCAAGCGCACCCTCGTGGTCGATCGTCAGGAAGCACGAGAGCATCGGGTTGAGCTCCTCGACGCGAGCGAGATACGCACGGGTGACCTCGACCGCGCTCGTTCCGCCCTGGGCGACCTGGTCACGAATCTCGAACGCGCTCTGCCAAGGGAAGTCGCTCATGAATCGACCTCGAGGACCAGAGGCACCGCATACCCACCCGCCTCACTTGCGGGCGCCTGCGCGAGCGTCTCGGAACGGTCGCTGCACCGCTCCGGCACATCGGGCCGCAGGGGCGCGTCCATCGGGATGGAATGGAAGGTTGGCGGCACGTCGGAAACGTCGAGCTCGTCGAGGCCCTCCATGTATCCGAGAATCGCATCCAGCTGCACCTGCATCTGGAGGGCCTCCTCATGGGACAGCGTCAGCCTGGCCAGCTTCGCGACGTGCAAAACCTGCCCTAGGGTGATTTTTGGGTCCGCCATGGGGCGCCGAACGTAGCAGATCCGTCCTTTGAGGCGAGGTCTGCGTCTTTGTGAGGTCCATTTTTCGGGTCTCCGACACTCACTGAAAAAACAAGTATTTACCAACAACCACGGGAACTTACCCACATCGCCGTGTCCACGGTTCGTCACCCCATGTCACTTGATTTCACATCGCCACGTCAACCTCAGGTCAACGAGCCGAGGTCAACGTTGCCCGTCCAAAGTCACTCCGCGAGCGGTTCCAGACTCGAACCCAGCGCCCAGAGGAAACAGAAATCCCGAATGGTTTCGTTTCGCGTCGATGAGGACGATTTCACCCGCCTCGATTCCCTCGCCAGGCAAAGCAGCTGCTCGCGAGGCGAAGTGCTCCGACGGTGCCTCTGGGGCGCTCGCCTGAAAAGCACCGTCGACGCACAAGCGCTTCACGAGGTGTCGCGAGTTCACGCGAATTTGAACCGTGTCGGCGGTCTTCTGAAGCTCGCCATTCGAGAAGGCGTAGGTGACCGTGCCGAACACTTCAGGCTGAACCACGAGCTTCGCGAAGCCGTCCGTGAGGTGAGTCGGGCAGTGGAGCGATTGGCTGGGCTCCGCTGATTGTCCGACACCAGCGCGCTTCGTCATCTCACCGGAGTTTTCGTCAGCTCGCGCGCTACATTCGGGGTCGAAGCGCCAAGCCGCGAACGACGTGGTTCCTGGCTGCCAATCTTCCTGGCGTCACCACGACCGACGACCTCGAGCTCGCATGCCGACTTGTCGAGGCCGTGCATGCGCAGAACACCCGCGCCGGCAGCGACCGCATCTATCACATGGTCATCTCACTTCACCCGGAAGACGGAAGCCTCGACAGGAAGGAGCTCAGGCATGTCGTGGAAACCCTCGTCGAGGCCTTGGGATTCTCCGACCACCAGTACATCGCCGCCCGCCACAACGACAAAGACCACGAACACATTCACGTGGCCATCCACAAGATCCATCCAGAGACCTTTCGCATTCACTCACCAGCCTGGGATCACCAGAAGCTCTTCACCGCGGGCCGGGCCCTGGAGATGGAACTGGGGCTCACACCCCTTCGGACCGTAGCGAGGGAGCGGGAGAACCTGCCCGAAAGGGCAGCGGACTGCGAAGCGCACCAGGGGATCGACAGCTTCGCGCGCTGGGCCCGGAAGACGCTCGCCCCCGCTCTTCGAGCGACCGAGCTGCGAAGCTGGGACGACCTGCACAGCGTCTGCGGTCGCTACGGCGTGGTGGTTCGGCTGCATGGCAACGGGCTCGTCTTTGAGGATGCCGAGCGGGGCGTTCGCGTGAAGGCATCGTGCGCGGGCCGCGAGCTCAGCAAGCCGCGGCTGTGCAAGCAGCTCGGTGACTTTCGGCCGGCCTCCGTGCATCAGCAGGAAGATGCTGGGCGCGCGGTTCATCGATATTCGCCCATGCCGCCCACGGTGCCGAAGAGCTTGTGGCACGACTACGCGCAGTCCCTCAACAACGCCCGACTAGAGCGCCAACACGCCTGGAATAGCTACCGGGAAGACGCCTCCCGTGAGCGTCGGCGAGTCAAAGAGAAGTATCGACACCAGCGACGCCTTCTCGCCGCCCTACCCGTGTCGAACCGCGACCGAAATCGCCTTTCACAACAACTGGCGCTCCGCCAGGCCATCGAATCTCGCGCCCTCAGGCGGAAGCTCGCGAATCAACGAAGGGCAATTCAGAAGACACCGCACCCCGGCACGTGGCGCCATTTCGTCGCCAGCCGCGCCGCGGACCGCGACGCCCGTGCGATTCGACTTCTAAATCGACGGGAGCGGGAACGCGGCCGTTCCGGCGAAGAAAGGGAGTTGTGAGACTCAGCGAGATTGAGTACAGATCCAGTTCGGCGATCCAAACGCGGTACGAAGTGCGCCGCAAGTCGACATAACCAGCTAGGACCGCGAAATTCGGCGCTCAGCATGAGCCCGATAGGCTAAGAGAGCGCGCAGTTTTGGCGCTTGTGGGTTGATTGATGCAAAACATTCGCTCGCCGTTGCGCAAAACCCGCACGGAACCGCCACATCTAGGTGGCACGCAAAATGCAACACCTAGAGAAGTGAGGAAGAGGTTTCAATTGTGGCTGAGCCCTGGACGCAGGTGCCCCTGCTTCGGGATTTTGTGCTTCCTGTGCGCATTCATCGCTTCGATTTTCGGCGCCGAGAGCGCTTTGGCCGACACCCCTCCCACGGCGATCGAAACCAGGCTCCTGGCGG
>Ga0209567_10000420_pt1 | contig 23030 bp, 17 predicted proteins | sample COG_12_FD_184756 | JGI IMG/M metagenome (GOLD analysis project Ga0209567, IMG submission 184756) | Pelagic marine sediment microbial communities from the LTER site Helgoland, North Sea, for post-phytoplankton bloom and carbon turnover... | ecosystem: Environmental > Aquatic > Marine > Neritic... | reverse complement strand
ACGTGGAATTTCCCCTGTATCGCCGCGAGGAACTGGAATCAGCGCTGACAATCTCGGAACAGATGCTGACGATCCTGATTCGCAAGGAAACACTGCGACAAGTCGATCGGCTGGGAGAGCGCGACGTGATGATTCGGCCCGAGCTTGGTATCTATGCCTCCACCAACTTCGGTGACATCGTTGAAACCATAGAGCCGGGTGCGGCGGCCACCAGGGCACAATCTGAAAAGTTGCGGGATATCGCCGTTGACGAGGCGACCTACGATGCGTTCCAACTGAGCCGCACTGCGCCATTACAGAAAGAACCTGTGCTCGCGTTTGTTCGGATCGTGCACGACGACAAGCTTTCGTCGGCAGTGCTCGAATCGAGGTTGAGCGTCAAGGAGGGCGATCCCATCGATCCACAAGTGCTCGCGGCTAACGCCAACCGGCTGTACGGATTGCAGTTGTACGAGCATGTCAGCTACAGCCTCGTCGAGGAAGATGGTCAAACCGGCGTGGAGTACCGTGCAACCACGAAAAGCTGGGGCCCCAATTTCTTGCAGTTTGGCGTTTCGCTGGAGGACGATTTTGAAGGATCGACTGGCTTCAATGTCGAGGCGCGGCTGACGCGTGCGGGTTTGAACCGCCTGGGCGCGGAATGGCGCACCGACCTCAGGGTCGGAACGGACCCCAGGCTGTTCACAGAGTTTTACCAACCTTTGAGTTTCGATTCTCGCTGGTTCATCGCCCCGCGTGTCGAGATGGCTCAGTCGAACTTCAATGCGTTTGCGTTTGATCAGACAATAGCCCGGCTGCGAGTTTCCGAGGCCGAGACGGGCCTGGATTTCGGCCGTGAGTTAGGGACCATTGGCGAGTTTCGTATCGGCGCGTTTCGCGGCCTTGGCGAGGCGCGTGTGAAAGTCGGCGATCCCGCATTGCCCAATATCGATTTCGATACGGGCGGCGCCTTTGCGGCGCTGCGATTCGATACTCTGGACGATGCCCAGTTCCCGCGCAGCGGTGTACGGGCGGACCTTCGCTGGACCCTGTCTCGCCCGGGATTTGGCGCCGATAACGACTTCGACACGGTCGCCGGGGAGATGATTTCATCGTGGAGCAGGGGTAAGAACACACTGCAGCTCGGACTGAACTATGCGACGACGCTCGAGTCGGACAACACCCTGCAGGACTTTTTTACACTCGGTGGATTCCTGCGACTGTCGGGCCTGGAGAGAGGCGAAATCAGTGGGCCGCACGCGGCATTGGCAAAACTTGTCTACTACCGAAGAGTTGGTGATACCACGGGTGGTATTCTGGATACGCCCATTTACCTCGGTGTATCGGCCGAAGCCGGAAATGTGTGGCGATCGCGCTCGGATATCAGCTTCGATTCGATGATTTTCAATGGCAGCATTTTCGCCGGAGTCGATACATTCGTCGGTCCCGTCTATCTCGCCGCAGGCTTTGCCGAGCAAGGCCAAACCAACGTCTATCTGTTTGTCGGTGAGCCGCCACGTTAGTGTCTTGGCATTAGCGCGATATCTTTTCGAGTACTTGCGTGGGCGTGTCGGTGTCGCGGTAATAGCCGTGCCTGACCGTCATCCGTTCGAACGCGGAGTCTCTTTCCTCTTCCGTCGGAAACCAGTGAATACGCTCCCAGTCATTCCCCAGTACGTTCCTGAAAGTATCGGTCGCGGGCAGAGTCACGCGAATGCCAAAGCGGCGTTCGCGACCGGCTGTGTCAGGGTCGACGAGATTGTGCTGATGACAATAGTCCACGAACTTCTTCCTTGCGTTTTCTGGCCTTTTTGGCAGCGCGAGTATACCGGATGAATGCGCGTCAGGTCTGTTGTCCCCGGTCACCGGCCCCTTCGCGGTCCGACCAACCGAATATCCTCCGCGTGACAAAAAGATAGACCGGCTTGACCAGCCCCATCCATGCGCGTGACACGCCGGAAGGGCTGGCAAGTATGCGGCGTTCGCGCTCCGTCAGGTCGTCGGGACAATAGGTCCGCTTGTGCTTGAGAAGGTGTCGAATGTCCTCGCGCGCCGCGATCCGGAACAAGCGACCCCTGCCCCTCGAGTGCCAAGCGAGTTGAAAGTCGATGAAACCCGCTCCGCCATTGTCGCGGACGAGCAGGTTGGGCTCCTTGGCCAGGTCATTGTGGACCACTCCGGCACGGTGCAGTCGTCTCAGAAGGCGGGCCGCACTCAGGAAATAGGCATTATCAGAGGGCTTGCCCACGTGCATGGGGGCGCCCGCGACGTAGCTGCGCGTGAGCCGATCTTTGTCGTAGCGCATGAGGACGGGCACACCGTCAATGCCCTCAAGCGCCGCGAGCCCCGCCGCTTCGCGCCTCAGCAGCCACCGCGCAAGCCACTTCAGCCACCAACGCGCTGACCTGGTGTCGCGCAGAATCGAAGCCTCAGTGCCGGAACCCTGCAGCCATACCTCTCCAAACAGGTCCTTTTTCAACAGGCGCTTAGTGCTCATTTCGGCAAGAATACAGTGATGGGCATCAGTATTCTGCAGTTCGCACTGGCGATACGGCCGCGAAATGCACAGAATAGCGAGGCGCAGGGATACGGAGCCAGCAATGGCCGGGGATTACGACGAAAAAGCGCCGGGCGGCGATCGCCAGCAACTTGACTCGACGGGAGAGTTTTTCAGCGTCGGCGCTCCTCTGCATGCCGTGCGCGCTGGTTATATCCGCAGAAAGGCCGACGATCTTCTGTACGACGCTGTTATCTCGGGGCGCTATGCTCATGTGCTGGCCCCGGATCGCAGCGGCAAATCCAGCCTTGTGGCTGCGACCGCGGCCCGCCTCGAGCACAACGGCCACAAGATAGCGGTACTCGATCTTGAGCAAATTGGGGTCCGTGAGGGCGGTGGCGATGATCCGGGGCGATGGTATTACAACGTCGCGTACCGCTTGCTGCGGCAACTCAGAATCCGTTACGACCTGCAGTCCTGGTGGCAGGACAAGTCGGTCCTGGGTAACTGTCAGCGACTAGTGGAATTCTATTCCGAGGTCATACTGCAGTTCGTGCCTGAACGAATCGTCGTGTTCGTCGATGAGATTCAGAGCATCGAAGAACACCCGTTTGCAAACCAGTTGCTTGCCAGTATTCGTGCGGCGCATAACGCGCGAACGATGGATCCCGACTTTTCGAGGTTGTCGTTCGTACTGCTTGGCGAATGCGATCCGATAAGCCTTATAGATCAAGCGGAACTGTCTCCTTTCAATGTCACACAACAGGTACCGCTGAAAGATTTCTCTCGGGAAGACCTGGACCTTTTCTCAACCGAGCTGAATCTGAGTCAGAAAGACGCGATTGCAGCGCTTGATCGTATTTACTATTGGACACGGGGACAGCCCTATCTCAGCCAGAAACTAGCCCGCGCCATTGCGAGAGAAGGTGCCGAGGGTGACATTTCGGAGCAGGTCGATCGCATAGCAATTCGGCAGATAGCGGGACGCGCGGCACTGCACAACGAACCGAACATGAGCCATATTCATCGGGCGATCGTGAACGATGAAAAACGCAAAGAACCGCTGCTCAACCTGTACGGAAAAGTTCGCAAGGGCATACCGGTCGCTGCAGACCTGGGTTCACCTTTGCAACGCCGTCTTATGGCCGTTGGCTTATTGGAGATTGATGAGGACGGTAACCTGCGAGTCCGAAATCGTCTCTACGAAAGAGTATTCACGGCACGTTGGGCCAATGAAAACCTGCCCATCCGCTTACGGGTGCCGGCGATGGTTGTCGGTGCGCTCCTGTTACTGGCCCTGGTTCCGTTCTGGTATACGCAGTGGCTGCCACGCCCCTACATGAGGGTCCTGGCCTCCCCCACCGTTGAAATGGAAACCGCCAGCGAGGCCTACCGAAATCTTCGCTCTTTTCCAGGGCATGCAGACATTGCCGACCGCCTGTATCGCGGATTCCTGACACAGCGCGCGTCCGTCGCGGAACAGGAAGGCGATATTTATAGTGTCACGCGCCTGGCGTCAGGCCTGCCGGGTGCCGGGCGATTGCCGGAGACGCTCGAGGCACAGTTCTGGGATCGAAGGGCGCAAGCAGCCAAGCGAGAAGAACGGCGTGACGACGCGCTGATCGCGGCCTTGCAGTCGCTCGTTCTGGCCACGCCGCAACGGCGGCAACGTGCGGCAAATCTGGTCGGTGAGGACTACCCGCTCCTGGTTGCGAGCTTGCCCGCTCTCAAGGGCACAAGGACTGTTTTCGATCCGGTTGGCATGGTGCTGACGTCCGCTGACGGCGCCAATATTTCGCAGTGGTCATACGCGACGCAGACCTTGCAGCAGCGCGACGCATGGTCGATAACGGCGCTCGATGTAATGCCACTGGTGCGTCGTGTCGTCGTGGATCGTGAAGGCACCGTCAATCGAATCGGCCTGACCTTGAGTATCAGCCATGCGCGCATGTCGGATCTGCGCATCAAGATCATCACTCCGTCCGGGCGCACTGTTGAAGTGGAGACCGGCCTCGAGCGGTCGTCCAGCGGTGACGACATACGAATCGCTCCACAACAGTTGCGCGAGCTGATCGGCGAGTCTCTTGCGGGCACCTGGTCGATAAGCGTTCGCGATGAGAGCCTCGGTATTGCCGGACAGTTCGTAGGATGGAATCTGAAGCTGAACGCGCAAGGAAATATCGAGGAATTTCAGCGCGGTCTGAACATCCCGGAGCCGGTGGAACGCGAGACCGACAATATCTGGTTGGACAGAAGTGGCCGCTACGCGGTTGCGCGCGCGACGCAAAGCGATAGCGCGCGTATCTGGGACCTTGCATTTGCCGAGCCGGTTCGGGCGATCGCGGTCAATGAGAGCGAGGCATTGATCGGCCTCGATGCGGGGGCGCGGCACCTCGTCACGGCGACACAGGACAGCGTAAATCTCTGGGATACGACATCTGGCGATCGCGTCGCCTCCATTCCCATCGGGCCCGCCAGTACCGGCGCCGTGATTACGGCGGACGGTGTTCGACTGTTCGTCGAACGTCGTAGCGACGTCGAGACAAAGCTCGAGATCTGGTCCCTGGAAGAAGGCGCGATGACAGCCGAGGTCGCGATTGCTGGCGTGCCCTCGGCGGTGGCTGTTGATTCGACAGGTAGCCGCGTTGCCATCGCAGACTACGACAGGGCCGTTCGAATCTGGGATTTTTCGACGGGTGAACTGCAGGCCCAGGTGGATCTTCCGGCGCAGCCGAGTGAGATTCGCCTGGCGGCCGGTGGCACGACCCTGGGCGTGATTTATGGTGACGCAGGCGTCTCGGTATGGAGCGTCGACCGCCCGCAGCAACCGTTGCTCGAGGAGTTTGGGACGGGTCGTTGGCAGCTTGTCTTTTCGCCCTCGGGCGCCAGTGTGCTCGCGGGACGCCCGGACATCGGTTTCCAGATGTACGGCAGCAAGGACGGGCGACTGATTGGCCCACCGGTTGGCGTGCGCGACGACGCGTTTTCATCGGATCTCCTGTCCTACAGCGATGATGAGCAGGTCCTCATGACGGGGGCCATGGACGGCATGGTGCGTATCTGGAAAGCTCCGGCGGTGCCGGTTGATACCGATGCCGCCGCGTACACCAGTGAACACCAGGTCTGGTATCCATCGGCAGATCGGGTTCTGCAGATAACGCCGGACGCTAGTCGTCTGCTTGTTGGTGACCCGGCAGGGCACGTCCATGTCATTCCGGCAAATGCCAGCCTTGATGACCTCAAGGCCATCGATGAGGACGTGAGTTTTGTAGGGCACAACGCCGATGTCGAAGTCCTGAGCGTGGACGACAGCGGCTCCCTGGTGGCGAGCGCCGCGTCAGACAACACTATTCGAGTCTGGAACACTGACAGCGGACAGCCATTGCCCTACATGGCCGAGATTTCCGGAGCCGCGGTCACTCGAATGGTGTTTTCGCCAGGCGCTTCGCTTCTCGGCGTTTTGAATGACGATCGCGTCTGGCTGCTGAATGTCGCCAGCGGCGAGCCGATCGCGGATTTTGAACTCGGAGAATCACACGCGGGTATTGCTTTTGTTAACGACGAGCAACTCTATGTTGGCGGAGACGGCGGTTCATTGCGGCTGATCAACAAGGACGCCGAGGAAAGTTGGACGCTCAGCACACTCTGGCAGGGCGCCGCGCCTATTCGCTGGCTTGAAGCTTCGCCGCGTGGCGAGTACCTGGTTCTAGTCGACCAAAATAACCTGGCGAGCCAGTTTATTCTGGCCGAAGGTCGCCTCGCAGACGGTGTACTGCAACTGCCGAAAGCCGTATCGGATGTGACTTTCAGCGGCGGTGGTAGCCGCGTGTCGTTTCTCACTTCGCGCTGGGTGCATCGAGCCAGTTCGTCGATGGCTGGCCTGGTTTGGCAGGACAGCGTATTCGCCCCCAAAGCCATTCATGGGGCCGGAGTTGTTGCGGGCAGCCCTGGTGCCGCCGGCACGAGCGCCAATCGCCTGTACCTCCCGGCAGCGCGTAACGGCTTTGTCGAGTTTGTTGAGCTGGGATTCAGAGGATCGTCGCATCCCGGGCTATTCGGCAATAAAAAAGAGCTGCTCGACGAATGGTGGCCACGCCTCCGCGGCGTCATGGTGCCGCCAGGGACCTGATTCGATTTCCCTGGGCAAGGAAGGCGGCTCGCTTATCGCATATCGCCGCGCAATGTTCTCACCAGTAGTTCGAGTTTTTCAGCCGTCACTTCAGAAGGCGGTACAGGCTCGCCGAACGAGACAGGCACGCGCGCAAACAGACGACCTGGAATCTTCCTGATACCGCCGGTTTTGCGGCGACTGAACCAGCTGCCCCACAGTCGACCGAGTGCCGCCGGCACCACGGGCACCGCACGTCGCTGAATGATTTTCTCGATGCCCGGCCGAAATCGATGGATCTCTCCGTCCCTAGTGATTGCCCCCTCGGGGAAAATGCAGACGATATTGCCGGCGGCAAGCTCGGCATCGACCTTTTCGAACGCTTCGTCCATGAGCTGCCTGTCCTCTTTCGCCGAGGCTATGGGAATTGCTTTGGCAGTCTTGAAAAAGAATCTGAGTAACGGCATTTGAAAGATTTTGTACCACATGACGAATCGCATGGGGCGGCGCACGGAACCGCCGAGAATAATTGGATCCATGAAGCTGACATGGTTGCTGACAACCACGACAGGACCTTCGCCTGGAATGTTGTCAAGCCCCGTCGGGCGGATTCGATAGACAACATTGATTACCAACCAGGCCAGGAACCTCATCAGGAATTCGGGGAGCAGAGAGTATATGTAGATTGCGACGACGGCATTCAGCACAGCGACAATCACGAACAATTCGGGGATCGAGAATCCGGACTTGAGCACGATGATTGAAAGCACCGCGGCGCCAACCATCAACAGCGAGTTCATAATGTTGTTGGCCGCAATTATCCGTGACAAGTGTTGACGCTTCGATCGTTTTTGAATCAACGCATACAACGGAACGCTGTAAAAGCCACCAAAAGCTCCCAGCAGGATGAGATCGGCCACTATGCGCCAGCTTCCGCTGCGGCCAAGAAACTCGCTGATCGACGACACAGCGATGCTGTTTGACGAGGGTTGGGCGAAATACAGGTCGATTGCGAACAGGCTGAGCCCGATGGAACCGAACGGTACCAGGCCGAGCTCAATTCGATGTCCGGACATTCGTTCGCAAAGCAAGGAGCCAATACCGACTCCGATAGCGAATGCCGCGAGCAGACCGGTCGTAATCGTCTCGTTGCCATTCAAAATCTCAAGTGTGTACGCCGGTATCTGAATCGTCATTGCAGAACCAAAGAACCAGAACCATGAGATACCGAGTATCGACAGGAAAACGCTGCGTTCTTCGCGCGCATAATTGACGATATGCCAGGTTTCTTGCCATGCGTTCCAGTTGATCTTTAGCCCGGGATCGACTGCCGGGGTTGTCGGCACGCGCCGGCTTGTCATGTAGCCCGTCAGCGCGACCAGAATGAGACACGAACCCAGTACGGTCTGCTTGTTCAAGCCCAGGCCGCCAGAAATGTCGTCGCCTACGGCGATCCCGCCGACGATAAGACCGAGGATGATCGCGACATAGGTTCCGGATTCAACCAGCGCATTGCCTCCGACCAACTCATCGTCAGCCAATTTTTGCGGCAGGTACGCGTACTTGACCGGGCCAAAAATCGTCGACTGACAGCCCATGAGGAACAGCACCAGCAAGAGCAGAGAATAGCTTTCTGAGACAAGGGCGAAGGCCGCGAGCATCATCAGTGCAATTTCGAGCATCTTGATGCGCCTGATGAGCATCGATTTTTCGTATTTGTCGGCGAACTGGCCCGCGGTCGCCGAGAACAGAAAGAACGGCAGAATGAACAGGCCCGCAGCAACGTTCGCGAGGTGGGTGTGATCCATTCCAGCGACCAGTACGCCCTGGAAGGTGATCAGGATAACCAGGCCGTTGCGGAAGACGTTGTCGTTAAGGGCGCCTAGGAATTGCGTGGCGAAGAATGGGGCAAACCGGCGCTGGCCGAGAAGCGTGAATTGGCTCGATCCTGACAATGGTCCGCGTCCCTGTAATGAGCACGGCGTCACTATAGCGCGAAAAGAAGCCGTCTCCGCACGAAAAACTGCGAACTGGCGCCATCACCGTAATTTGACAATTTTGTTATTATCCCTCGCGCAGTACATTGAATGATCTGACACACACGAGTTTCGGACTGATTACGCGCTATGACAAAGCATCTCACATTGTTGTTTTTCGGATTCTCGATGCTGGCCGGTTGCGCAAAGGAACCGCCGCCTCGGACCGTTACCGAATTCATCGAGAATCCGATTTTGCTGGAGGCCGCGATGGTTCGGTGTTCGCAGGATCGCGCTAACACCAAATATGACGCGGAATGCGTCAACGCACGACAGGCCGTTGCACGGATTCAGGCGAAGGAAGAGGCGGCAGCCAAGGCCGCGCTTGAAGCCAGGTCGGAAAGCAAACGCAGTGCCTTGCGCCGAACGCAGGCGGCGGCTGCCGAAGCTCGCCGGCGCGCGGCGGAGGCGGAACGACTGCGCAAGGAAGCCGAATACCTCGCACAGTTCGGAGTTGCGCCGCCCGCCGATGGAGAGGTTGGCGAAACACCGGCAGAAGGCGAATCGCTCCCTGAGAGCAATTTGCCGGTAGCTGTGGTGCCTGAAGCCGTCGAACCTCCCGATACTACCGGCGCTTACGAAGAGGCCGGCCTTGCCCCGGTCGGTAGCAACGCGCCCGTATCAGAGCTGTCGGAGCCGCAGCCGGCTGTGTCGGACCTGGAGTCGGTTCGCGACGAGCTTAGTCGTCGTAACGAAGAGGGCGAGGACTAGTTCTCAGCCGTCGGCATCGTTCGTACGTGTAGATCCCTCTGCGGAAACGGAATTTCGATGCCGCTCACCTTGAATGCCTTGTAAATAGAACAATGCAGATCGTGCGTTACGCGTCCACGATCAACGGGCCGAGCAATCCAGCCTAGCAGTTCGAAATTGAGACTCGAGTCGCCGAAGGCACGGAATCGTACGCGCGGCGCCGGACTTCGAAGAACATCACCATGATCGGCCGCCACTTTCTCGAGCGTTTCGATGACATGATCGATGTCACTGCCATACGCGACACCAACAGCAACACGAATCCTGTGTTTTTCGGATGGGCCGCCAGCTTCGTTGATGATCTTGCCATTGCCGATGATGCCATTCGGAACGGTTATTTCGACGTCGTCGCGGGTAAGTATCCGGGTGCTTCGCAATCCTATATCGGTGACCACGCCGCGCTCGCCGGACTCCAGAATAATATAGTCCCCGGTCTTATACGGAGCGTCGACAATGATCGAGACGCCGGCAAAAAGATTCGAGAGCGTATCTTTCGCCGCGAAGCTGAGCGCCAGTCCGACAATACCGGCTGACGCGAGCCATGCCGTTACGTCAATCTTCCAGGCAAGGAAGATGAAGTAAATCGTCAGGGCGACCAGGATGATCTTCATGACGTTGTGCAGCAACGCCCGCATTCCGGTTTGCAGGATTTTACTGTCCCTGGCGCCGCCGAAGACCCTTATGACCAAACTCAACAATGTGCTCAGCGTGCTGTACCACACGAATATCGCAATCGTTTTGAGTACGCCCATCGTAATGAACAGCGGTGCGTCGGGCAGGCCGATGCGGCGCGCGGCAAGCGCAAGGCCCAGCAGAACGAATGACAGGAATATGGGCCGATGGACCAGCTTGACGAACTGATCATCGAATTTGTTTGAAGAACGGCTGGCGATTCGGCCGATGATTCCGGAGATTATCCAGTCAGCAATCTTGCCGGCGAAGATGAAGACGGCTGCAATGATGGCAGCCTGGAGATAGACATTAGGTCCAATTAACTCTGCGAGTTTCTGAACCTTCGCAATGAGGTCGTTCAATTGTCTGGTCGCCCTTGTTCCTAGTAATTCGGATCGTACTCAGCGGCCTCATTTTCTGACTCGTCCGCTTCGGGTATGCCAAACGTGCGGACATTGGAGGTTTCTTCTTCTGCAGGCGGCTCCGTGCCAGCGCGCATACCGGGCGACGTCGGCAAGCGACTTGTCTGCGCAGTCAGAAGCTGTACAAACGTATTCGCAACATCTGGCGCGATGTTCGGTGAGCTGGCGAATATTTTTTCGGGTGTCATGCTGGTCGAACTGTAAAATGCGGCGTTGGCTTTACGATCCATAGTAACGCCCGCACCTTCAAGTGCCACTCCGGCAAACAGGCCGCGGCTGCGCGAATAGGAGACGACTTCAGCCTGAAACATCAGGTCAGTAGCAATGGCTGCCTGCCGCCCCACCGGGCCCGCGGCGACCGAGGCGTCAGCACCTAGCGTCAATTTGCCGTTGGCGATGTCGTCGACGCCCTTGCGCGTCTTGAAAACCAAAATGATGTCGGTCGACTGAGCTCCGATCTGCCAGCCAAAGCTGCCACCCGTCAGCGTCACAAACGCCGGATTGCTCCATGAGCTATCGCCCTGGCGCACGACGAGAATCCCCTTGCCGCGACGCGCCCCAAGTCCGAATGCCGCTTTGACAACGTTGGGTATGACGGCTACCGCGTAGGCGCGCGCAAGCAGTGTCGGCGGAATCGACTTCTCAGGGATCCGCAGCAGCTGATCTATGACATCGGAAGCATCGGCGACCCGCTTTTCTTCGCGCGTGGCGGCGTCGCTGGTCGACGTCAGGACCAGGGCCAGCAGTGAAAGTGTGGCGAGGAGGGGCGGTTTGATCATGATTGTGTCCGACAGGTGAATCGCTCAGGAGTTCTATAGTACGTCAAAATCGGTACGCTAAGAACGGCGTCGTTGATAGGCGGCTAGCGGATCGTACGGTGTACGAGAATAGGCGGCAATGGGTAGTCAAGCGTCGCGCAAACGGCGCGAATCAGTTCAGCTTCTCCTGTCGCGAGCGTGGCATCGTGTGCCGCCGTGGCGCTAATCGCCCGCAACAAGGACTCTTTCCCCTCGCTGTTGAGGCCCAGCAGCACGTCCAGACTATGGTCAAGCACGGCAACGGTGTAGCTCCGGTCGGATTCAAAATCATAGTCCTGCGCCCAGGACCCCAGCGTCTCCCGGCCGGCCTCAAATGCCGCTTTGCTCTGTTCCTGGGTTTCGTGCCCGTAATCTGCCAACACACGTAGCAGGTCGATGGCCGCCGAGCGCAATTCCTTCTTGCGAGCACGAATTGCCGTACGCCGCCCGGATGGATCGATGGCCTGGCCGAGATTGCTCATCAGGATTCGGTAGAAACAGTATTCATAGAAATCGATCTCGCCGTCGATCTCGATCATTCGGGTAGCCAGCGATACAAGGTAGCTAAGCTGCTGGGCGGGTCGAAGTTTGAGGGCGGGGAAAGCGATGGCGAGCAGCGGCAGCCGATATTCGGCGCTGACTGTCTCGAGTTCTTCGTAGTAACGCAGCAGCAGTCGCGCCCGCTGTGCGCCGAGTTGCTCCCTCGCGAGAGCCAGTTGTCTCTCTACGGTGTTGCCGTCCCTGTGGAGGGTCAGGGCGATGGTCAACAGGTATGCGAATTCAGACGAATGGGCCGCTTCGTACAACGATTCGGGAACAGACTGCCGGAGGTGTTGCGCGTACTCGATATGCTCGCTTTCCGGCTGGCCCACGGTCTCGGCGATGGAGTCCGCCAGGGTGGCGCCGCCACTGGCCAGAGCGGTGGTCACATCACCGGCAAGGCCCTTGTGCAATGCGTCCGGGCTTGCGGCAGCCCTGTGCTGACGAGGATCGACGCGCGGAAAGTCGGATGGCTTGAAGCTGGGGTCCAACGCCTGAATACGCTCGACCAGCGGTGGGTGAGTCGCAAACACGCCTCTTAACCGGGCACCGGTGCCGAACAACATATGACTGACCTCTTCCGGATCGGTCGATGTGATTAGCGAGCCCGCGCCGTAACCGCCAATCTTCTTCAATGCGTTCGCTATGCCACTGCTCTGTCGCGTGAACTGCACCGCAGAAGCGTCCGCGAGATACTCGCGCTGCCTTGAGATGCCCGCTTTGATGACGCGGGCAAAGAAGACGCCGATACCGCCAATAATGACCAGACCCAACCCGATCACGAGCGCCACGGGTGCTCCGCGGTTTCTGCGGCTGGAGACGATACTCGTGTGGTGACCCCCGCGGACGATGAGCCGGCCGATCAGTCCGAGTACCATGATCCCGAAAAGCACACCCATCAGGCGAATGTTGAGGCGCATGTCGCCATTCAGGATGTGGCTGAATTCGTGCGCGATTACGCCCTGTAACTCGTCGCGGTCGAGTAATTCGAGCGTTCCGCGAGTGACAGCGACAGCGGCATCACTGGGTGTGAAGCCGGCCGCAAACGCGTTGATGCTGCTTTCTTCCTCGAGGACATAGATCTCCGGAACCGGTACCCCGGAGGCGATCGCCATTTCTTCGACAACGTTGCGCAGGCGGCGGCGCAACGGGTCCTGAACGTCGGCCGCCACCAGCGTGCCGCCCATGTCTGCTGCGACACGACCGCCGCCGGCCGAGAGCACCGATGTCTTGAACAAACTGGCGCCGAGGATGAACAGGGTTGTCAGAATCGCGGTGCCAATCAATAACGGGGCCTGTTCGGCAAAGAACTCGCCCCTCGCAGAGCCTGGATACGCAACATTGCCGTAGCCGGCTGCCGAAAAATTGAAAAGCGCGATGCCAACAATAGCGGTTACGGCCAGCACGATGGCTATCGTGGCGACGATGTACGCGGCAACCAGGCGTCGCGACGTCTGGCGCGCTCGGTCCTGCGCGTCAAAAAAGTTCACTTAAAAATCAAGTGAATGAGACGTCCGGCACTTCGCGAATGTCTTCTGACTCGATCTCCAGGAAGCTGGCGAGTTCGAAGCCGAACGTATTCGCGATCATATTGTTCGGGAAATTTTCAGCGGTGTTGTTATAGCTGAGTACGGCGTCATTGAACGCCTGGCGGGAAAACGCGACCTTGTTCTCGGTACTGGCGAGTTCTTCCTGAAATTGCATCATATTTTGATTCGCCTTGAGATCAGGATAAGCTTCGGACAACGCAAACAGACGGCCGAGAGCGCTGCCCAGGGCACCTTCGGAAGCGCCGAGCTTCTTGATCGCTTCGGCGTTGGCCGGGTCCGCTTTGGCGGCGTCCAGGCTGGACACGGCGTTATTGCGTGCCTTGACAACGGCCTCGAGGGTTTCCCGCTCATGTTTGATGTAACCCTTGACGGCTTCGACGAGGTTAGGAATGAGGTCGTGCCGCCGGGTCAGCTGGACATCAATCTGTGCAAACCCGTTTCTGACGCGATTTCGTTCATTGATGAGTCGGTTGTAAATACCGATCGCCCAGAAAACTATCGCGGCAATTACGCCCAGGAAAATCAGGAATGAAGTCACTGTCCGGCTCCTTACGAAAGGGTCAATACGGCAAGCATAACTCCCGGCTTGGGCGAACACTAGCAACGCTCTTGTTACTGCTGCCAGGGTCCGCGGCACTGGCGGACTGGGTCGGTGATGCGCGCCCGTTGATGGGCACCGAAGTCAGCGTTTATCTCTGGAGCGACGATGCCGAGCGGGGGCGGCAGGCGGTCGAGGCGGTTTTCGAGGAGGCGGCGCGTATCGATCGCCTCATGAGCACTTACAAGGACGACAGCGAGATCTCAAGAATCAACCGCCTGGCCGCGACAGAACCGGTTGGTATTGGAGAGGAGCTGTTTCAACTCATTCAACGATCCCTCGACATATCGGTGCTGACGCTCGGTGCGTTCGATATCACGTACGACAGCGTGGGTCAGCACTATGACTTTCGGTCCCGGCAAAGACCCGATGCAGCAACGGTCGAATCCGCGCGAGAAAATATTGACTATCGCTACGTCCAGTTGGACAGGGCAGCGGGTAGCGTTGTATTTCTGAAGAAGGGTGTCCGCATCAATCTGGGTGGTATCGCGAAAGGATATGTCGTCGAGCGCGGCATCGATATCTTGCGTCATCTTGATGTGCACAATGCCATCGTCACTGCGGGCGGGGATTCACGCCTGCTCGGCGATCGGCGTGGCCGGCCCTGGATGGTCGGCATCCGGGATCCCAGACATGACGGTCAGGTGGCAATTTCCGTGCCGCTGGCCGATGAGGCGATATCGACCTCGGGCGATTATGAGCGATATTTTGACGAAGATGGGGTCCGCTACCATCACATCATTCAGCCCAGCACAGGCAAGCCGGCGAGTGGTGTACACAGCGCCACAGTAATGGGTCCGGATGCAGTGCTGACAGATGCGCTGTCGACCTCGGTTTTTGTCATGGGCGTCGACCCGGGCCTGAGGCTGATCGGCACGTTGCCCGACTACGAGAGCATCGTCATCGATTCCGAGAGTCAGGTCTACTATTCCGACGGCCTGCAGCAGCCAAGCGCCGAGGCTTTCGAATAGCGTCCCCAAAAACCGCGGAATGTCGCTTAAAGGCGACGCAATTTCGCTTTAAATTCAGCGTCATACGCCTATCATGGATATGAAGACCGCTGGCAAAAAAAACGTATGCTTGGATAGCGATTTAACGTAATCTGGCACGCTTGCGTACCTGGCGGTCTCAGGGCAGGTCACCTCATTATGTCCATGAAATCCGGGCATTTGTGACGATAATCACGCCCCAAAGCGGCTGCGGCTGTCACCATTCGGGATCGAACAGCGCGGCCGTTGACGGGTTTCTATGGAAGGAGCCGGGCTCGCAAGTACAGGGAACGGACGAATGAATGTCAAAAACGCAATTTTTGGTCTTGTGGTCAGCGCCGTCGCGATGACCAGTCTCGCATCGTCAGGCATGGAAGGACAAAAGGCGCCGGATTTCGCGCTCAAGAGCTCGTCGGGTGAAAACCTGCGGCTCTCCGAATACCGCGGCGACGTCGTGATGATCAATTTCTGGGCAACCTGGTGCGGCCCATGCCGTCAGGAAATGCCGTTGCTCGACGAATTGTACACACGCTACCAGCGAGTGGGATTCAACCTGCTCGGCGTGAACATCGACGATGACTCAAATCGTGCGATGAAAATGATCGACGAACTCGGCGTCAACTTCCCGGTGTTATTCGATGCGCGAAAAGAAGTTAGCAAGTTGTACGCGGTGGAAGCCATGCCCGTTACGGTTTTGGTCGATCGTGAGGGTAAGGTCCGCCACGTACATCATGGTTACAAGCCCGGGTACGAAGAAAAATACCTGGATCAGATTCGAACATTGTTAAGAGAGTGAGACAGTGACAAAGACATTTTTCAGCCTGCTTGCAACCGTGGCGCTCGTGTCAGGCACGGTGGCGTTCGCTCAGGACGCGGCTCCGATGGACGCGGAAATGGCATTGGCGCAGGCAACCAGCGCGGAGGCGGCTGAGTCCGAGTCACGTGATCAGTTCCGCAGCCTTGATCAGGACGTGCAGACCTTGAAGAAGGAAGTTCTCGACCTTAATCGAGACTTGTTTCTCCTGGAAGAGGAGCTGCTGTTTCCTGCGAATTCGCAGGTAGCGTTCTTCGTTTCCATGGACGTCGGCGAGTATTTCGAACTCGATTCCGTAAATCTGAAGATTGATGGCAAGGAAGTGGCGAACTACCTGTATACGGCGCGCGAAGTCGATGCGCTGATTCGTGGTGGCGTACATCGTGTGCACATGGCCAACCTGAAAACCGGCGACCATGAACTCATTGCGATTTTCACGGGTAAGGGCCCGCACATTCGCGATTACCGACGTGGTGCAACGGTGACCATCGACAAAGGTATCGGTGCCAAGTATCTGGAACTCGAAATTACAGACCGCGTCAGAAAACAGCAGCCGGAATTTGTCGTCAAGGAATGGGAGTGATCTTTGCCATCAGATCGCTCACTATTTAGGCGCCTCTGCTTGCTGTTGGCGCTTGCGACGCTGACGCAAGTGGCAGACGCGGCCGACGCCGGTCGGGACTCGATCGTCGTGCAGGACCCGCACTACGGCGAGGCTCTCTTCTATTTTTATCAGGAAGATTACTTCCCGGCGATCGTACGATTGCTTGCCGCGAAACAGCAGCAGCAGCTCGATAATCATACTGATGAAGCGGAGTTGCTTCTCGGCGGTATGTATCTTTCCTACGGCCACCACCTTGAGGCCGCCGATATTTTTGAACGCCTTCTGGCCGACAATGTTGCCCCCGATATTCGCGACCGCACCTGGTTTTTTCTGGCCAAGATCTGGTACCAGCGCGGCTATCTGAACAAGTCGCAGGAAGCCCTGGCCAAAATTGAAGGGCAGCTTCCCGAGAATCTTCAACGAGAAGCGCTGATGCTCGACGCGCAGATTCTGATCGACGCCGGTGAGTACGACGCCGCTATCGCCAGGCTGCAGAATTGGCAGGGGAAAACCGAGTGGGCAAGCTATGCCAGGTTCAACATCGGTGTAGCGCTGGTTCGACTCGGTCGTGTCGACGAGGCAGCGCGCCTTCTCAATGACCTTGGGGAACTGGACCCTTTTAACGATGAGCTCACAGCGCTCCGTGACAAGGCGAATGTCGCTCTCGGGTATGCTCTGCTGCAGGACGGCCAGCCGAGCGCTGCGAAGGTGCCGCTGCAGCGAGTTCGTCTTGAAGGTCCTTTCTCCAACAAGGCCTTGTTGGGTGTCGGCTGGGCGGACGCCGAGATGGAGGACTACCAGCGCGCGTTGGTACCGTGGATGGAGCTGCGAGGGCGTGATTTGCTTGATTCAGCGGTTCAGGAATCGATGCTGGCAATTCCTTATGCCATGGCCAGACTCGATTCGATGAGTCAGGCCGCCGATTACTACCTGAACGCGATTGAGGCGTTTCACGAAGAGACCAATCGTCTGGACCACACGATTCAACGCATTGAATCCGGAAGTTTTTTCGATGACTATGTCGACGACGATCCGCTTGACAGCGCAGGCTGGTACTGGCGCCTCGAGGAATTGCCCGAAGGCCCTGAAGCACGATACCTGTTCCACATGCTTGCCAAGCACGATTTTCACGAAGGCCTCAAGAACTATCGCGACCTGAATTACCTGTATCGGAATCTTGATGATTGGCAATCAAATGTTGACGTGTACAACAACATGCTTGAAACGCGTAAGGAGGCATACGCCGCGCGTTTACCGCTTGTGGATGATGCGCTGTCGCGGGCCAATCTCGAAGACATGATACGGCGTAAACTCGAGTTCGATTCAACGTTGAACAATATCGAAGAAAGCCATGACTGGCTTGCGCTTGCGACCAGGCCCGAATTCGAAATGTGGGGCGAAATTACCGGCCTCGAGAAGGCGCCCGCTTTGCACGCCGACATTCCGGAGGCCGAAGAAGTTCACGACAAGATCAGTTTGTTGAAAGGCGTTCTTCAGTGGGAACTGGAGCGCGACTTCAACGATCGTGTCTGGCGTATTCGGCGCAATCTTCGTGAAATTGGCGAAGCTCTCGTGGCGGCACAGCGTTCACGGCGTCAGATTGATGAAACCATGCGATCGGAACCTTTACGTTTCGCGGAAATCAGCGGTCGCGTACGTGATCTCACACCGCGTATCGAAGGCACGAAGATGCGCGTCGAAGAAGCGTTGTCGAAACAGCGCGCGTTTCTGCAGTCGATCGCCATCGGCGAACTTCAGGCGCAGAAACAGCGACTTGATATCTATACGGTTCAGGCACGTTTTGCGCTTGCCGCAATTTACGATCTTGCGGCAACAGTCGGGGAAGCGGCGCAATGAATTTGCCGCGCTATCTGCTGTTCGCGTTGTTTACGCTGGTTCTCTCGGCGCCTGCCGCCAACGCGCGCGAAAAAGAGAAAGATACGATCAAGAGCCTCGAGAAGAAAACCGTTGAGGTTCGTCCCGGAAAAATGTTTGTCGATAATTCCGATCTCGCGCGCGACAATTATCGAGCGTTTCTTGATCTTGTATCGGGCGATCCTGAACTTCGCGCCGAAGCCATGCGCCGTCTCGGCGACCTTGAGCTTGAAGCAACCGAAACCGATCAGCTGGCGGAAAACATTGAGTCGCTGAACTCAGCGGGCTACGACAGTGCTGTCGGCCTTTACCAGCAGTTGCTCGAAGCGTATCCCGACTACCGCCGTAACGACACCGTCCTGTACCAGTTGGCACGCGCCTATGAAGTCGGCGGACGGACCGACGAAGCACTTGAAGTGCTCAATGAACTCGTCGCGAAATTCCCGGATACCGCGCTGATCGACGAAATACAGTTCCGTCGCGGCGAAATGCTTTTCCTGCGCAAGCGATACAATGATGCGGAATTAGCGTATCAGGGCGTAAGGGAATACGGTGAAGCATCGCGCTTCTATGAACAGTCGCTGTACAAACTGGGCTGGTCTCAATTCAAGCTGGCATGGTACGAGGATAGCCTCGATCCGTTTTTCGAATTGCTTGACCGCAAGATAAAAGGCATCGAGATAGGCGAAGGCGAGCAACGACTTGCCGGACTGACTCGCGCCGAACGCGAGCTTGTTGAAGATGCGTTTCGCGTCCTGAGCGTCGGATTCTCCTATCTGGAAGGCGCCGACAGTATCGACGCGTTCCTCGAGAGTCGAAAAAAGCCGGCATACAGCTATGTTATCTACGACAATCTCGGTGACCTGTATCTCGAGAAGGAACGATTCGTCGATGCCGCCGAAACCTACGAGGCGTTTGTGGTGCAGGATCCGTTTCATCCCAAAGCACCTCTCCTGCAGGTCGAAGTTATCGAAGCTTACAAGCAGGGCGGGTTCCCCAGCCTCGTGCTCGAGGGCAAGGAGAGCTTTGTCGAGCGCTACGGCATGGACGGAGAATTCTGGGTGCGTAACCCGCCGGAGGAGAACCAGGCGGTTGCCGCCCACCTGAAGACCAATCTCAACGATCTCGCGCAGTACTATCATGCCGAGGCGCAACGCGACGGCAAAAAGAGTGACTACCAGCAGGCCGCAAACTGGTACCGCAAGTACCTGGCCTATTTTCCAGGTGAAGCCGACAGCGCTAACACGAACTTCCTGCTGGCGGAAATCCTCTTCGAGAGTGAGGATTACCTGGCAGCGACGGTCGAATACGAGCGCAGCGCCTACGATTATGGTGATCACGACAAGTCCGCGGAGGCGGGTTATGCAGCGATTCTTTCTTATCGCGAGCACGAAAAGTCGCTGGCGGGCGCCGCGAAGGATGAGTGGCACAAGCAGTACCTTGACAGTGGTTTGAAATTTGCCGATAGCTTTCCGGGGCATCCGGAATCGGGTGCCGTATTGACGACCGTCGCTGAAGACCTGTTCGAACAGGAGCAGTTCGATCTGGCCATTGCCGTCGGCCAGACTGTGGTCGCCAAGCAGCCACCTGTCGAACAGCAGCTTGCTCGAACGGCCTGGACGGTTATAGCCCATTCACAATTCGACCTGGAGAATTTCGCTGCGGCTGAAGCGGCATACTACAGTTTGCGAGACGTCACGCCGGCGGATGACGCTGCCGCAGGCCAGGAGATCAAGGACCGAATCGCATCATCGATTTACAAGCAGGGTGAGAAGGCCCGTGATGCCGGAGACCTTGAAATTGCGGTAACGCACTTCACTCGCCTTGGTCAGGCAGTGCCTGACTCCCCCATTCGTGCGACCGCCGAATATGATGCTGCCGCCGCGCTGATCAATTTGCAGGCCTGGGACCGTGCTTCCGGTCTCCTCGAGAAATTTCGCAGTGATTATCCGGACAGCGAATTTGCGGATGATGTAACGCAGAAACTTGCTGTTACCTATCTCGAATCGGGTCAGTCGAACCAGGCGGCAGCCGAGTTTGAGCGCATTGCCATGGCGGATTCGAGTTCCGATGACGTGCGACGCGAGGCGCTTTGGAAAGCGTCTGACCTCTATCAGCAGACGGGCACGATTGCGAGCGAACAACGAGTGCTGAACGACATCATTGCGCGGTACCCGGACCCGCTCGCCGAGTCGATCGAGGCGCGTTTTCGCTTGCTCGAGATTACGGAGCAGACCGGAAACGAGCAGGAACGTGTCGAGCGGCTTCAGGACCTTGTGCAGGTCGACGCGACGGCCGGCGCGCAACGAACGGATCGCACGCGCTTCCTGGCAGCGGTTGCTTCCCTGGAACTCGCGGATCCTGTTCGCGAGCGCTTCGAGGTTGTAAAGTTGACTCAGCCGCTTGCGGAAAGCCTGAAGCTCAAAAAGTCATTGATGGAAGAGGTTATCACCGCTTATACAGGCGCAGCCGACTACGGGGTTGCAGAGGTGACGACGGCGGCGACGTTCCGCCTGGGTGAAGTCTACGAGCAGTTCAGTTCCGATCTGATGGATTCTGATCGACCGGCGGACCTGGACGCCGACGCTCTGGAACAGTATGAATTGCTCCTCGAAGAACAAGCGTTTCCCTTCGAAGAAAAAGCGATCGACCTGTACAAGGCTAATGCTGGCAGAGCCGCCGATGGCGTTTACGACGAATGGGTGCAGAAGAGTTTTCAGCGACTGGCTGGTCTGATGCCGGCGCGATACGCGAAGCAGGAGCGCAGCGAAGATGTTGTTACAGCGCTTTATTGATATCGGACGGCTTCCGGTGGCGTTGCTCGCGCTGCTGGGCCTGGTCGCTTGTGCGAGCGGAGGCCCTGCGAAAGCGCCGGATTCGGAACCGGCGCCACTCGAAGCCGAAAGCGTCGAAGGCCAACAAGCGACCGTCGTTATCCCGCCGCAGGTCCAGACCCTGTACGAGCAGGCGGCCTCGGTAATGGCAGCCGGTGATTACGCGGATGCCGAGCTGCGATTCAAGGAGTTCTCGCTGCAATACCCGGAATATCCGGGTGCTTACGTCAACCTGGCAATCATTCACGTGCGTAACGGGAATAACGAGGCCGCGCAGTCCGCCGTGGACACCGCATTGGCCCTGAATCCCGATTATCCCGCCGCCCTGAATCAATTGGGTATGTTGCATCGCAAAAATGGGAATTTTCTCGAGGCAGAGGCCGCTTATATGAAGGCCGTCACAGTCAACCCCGATTACGCCTTGGCACACTACAACCTGGGCGTTCTTAATGAGTTGTACCTGCAGCGCCTCGATGTTGCCCTGCAACACTTCGAGTCATATCAGGCACTTGTTGGGGAAGACAAGCAGGTCGAGAAATGGATTGCGGACTTGAGGCGCCGCATAGCGGCGACTCAACGCACGGCAAACGTGGCGGAATGACGGACATGAGTACTTGCAAAATCAGCGTATTCGGCACCGGATTCATGCTCGCCATGTTGTTGGCAGCGTTTGCCACTTTTGCTCAGGACCCGATGGACGAAGATCTGATGCCCGCAGTTGACACGTCGGCACGCGATTCGGGATTCGATACGAATCCGGGCGAAAACGGCGCGGAAGTGCTCGATGCACTGGAGCCGGCTGTCCAGTCGCCGGCGCTGGCGCAGGATATTACGCGTAGTACGAGCGGTAACCGGGTAATGGACTCGATGGAACTCGGGCGTACGGAGATCACAGGCAATCAGGAACTGCCCAAGGTGCTTTACATCGTGCCGTGGCAAAAATCGGATCCGGGCGACCTGATGGGCAGGCCCGTTAATAGTCTGCTCGATGAAGTGCTAACGCCGATCGACAGGGAAGAGTTTATTCGGCAGGTCGATTATTACGGCGACCTGCACGGTGACAGTGAACAAGAGTAGGAGCGGCTGTTAGCCGCGAATATTTTTTTGAGCGGCACGCGCCGCGGAATATTCTGTTTTTAGAGGAGCAGACAAATGAGCACTATTGTGCGGTTTTTTCAGGATGGCGGTCCATTCATGTACCCAATCCTGTTTGTATTTGCAGTTGGCGCCGCTATAGCGATTGAGCGCTGGATGTACCTGACCATGTCGGGCGCGAGCAACCGCGCTTTGTGGAAGAAGATCGTGCCTTTCCTTAAGGCCGGCAATTTCCAGGAAGCCGCCGAGCACACGTCAAAATCGAAGGCGGCGATTGGCTCGATCCTGACTTACGGTCTGTACCGGATCAAGTCGGCGCGTCGTCGTGATGACATCGAGAAGGCCATGGAAGAAAGCATGATGGAAGTGCTGCCGCGGCTGGAGAAGCGCACGCATTACATTGCGACGCTGGCAAACGTGGCAACGCTGCTCGGACTGCTGGGTACGATTATCGGCCTGATCAACGCGTTTACCGCAGTGTCAAACGCGAATCCGGCCGACAAGGCAGACATGCTATCCGCCAGTATCTCGGTTGCGATGAACACGACCGCGTTCGGTTTGATGGCGGCGATTCCGTTGCTGTTGGTGCACGCCTTGTTGCAGACAAAGACAAACGGTCTTGTGGACAGCCTCGAGATGGCGAGCGTTAAATTCCTCAACGCGGTAACCGAACGCCAGCTCAACACGTCCGGAGCATAAAGCATGATTCAAAGCCGCAGAGTCGGTCGTCATCGTCGTCATGACACAGCCGAACTCAACATCACGGCATTTATGAACCTGATGGTGATTCTGGTTCCGTTCCTGCTGATCACCGCGGTGTTCTCGCGATTGGCGATTCTCGAATTGAATCTGCCAGGCTCCTCTTCTGAG
>Ga0209567_10000419_pt1 | contig 23061 bp, 24 predicted proteins | sample COG_12_FD_184756 | JGI IMG/M metagenome (GOLD analysis project Ga0209567, IMG submission 184756) | Pelagic marine sediment microbial communities from the LTER site Helgoland, North Sea, for post-phytoplankton bloom and carbon turnover... | ecosystem: Environmental > Aquatic > Marine > Neritic... | reverse complement strand
AAAGTCAACGAAAGCACGGTCATATGAAAACGGCTAACAAGGCCCTCGTTCGGACCCAAACTACGCTGCGCTTCGTTTGCGCCGCACAGCTTTAACGTTTGCTGGCTTGGAATCATCTGCCCGAGGAGAAATACGATGCCAATGAAACGAGGTCTACTGGCTGTTCTCGCCTTCGGTTTTGCCCTGGTCTTCGGTGGCTTGGCGACGGCCCAGACCCGTGACCCGCTTCCATCGTGGAACGATGGCAAGGCGAAGCGGTCCATCATCGCCTTCGTGGCACAGGTGACGAAGGCAGACTCCCCCGACTTCGTGCCGCCCGCGGAGCGCATCGCCGTTTTCGACAACGACGGCACGCTGTGGGCCGAGCAGCCGATGTACTTTCAACTCCTCTTCGCGCTCGATCGTGTCAAGGTGCTCGCACCACAGCATCCCGAATGGAAGGACAAGGAACCCTTCGCCTCGCTAGTCAAGGGTGACGTCAAAGGTGCACTGGCAGGCGGCGAACATGCGATCCTCGAAATCGTCATGGCTACCCACGCGGGAAACACCACCGAGGAGTTCGAGAAGATCGTGAAGGATTGGATATCCACGGCGAAACATCCCGCGACCAAACGCCCCTACACGGAGATGGTCTATCAGCCCATGCTCGAAGTTCTCGCCTACCTGCGCGCGAACGGCTTCAAGACCTTCATCGTTTCCGGCGGCGGCATCGAGTTCATGCGCCCGTGGTCCGAGAAAGTCTATGGTGTCCCACCTGAGCAGGTGATTGGCAGCAGCATCAAGGTGAAGTTCGAGATGCACGAGGGCACGCCGGTTCTTGTCCGCCTGCCCGAAATCGACTTCTTTGACGACAAGGAAGGCAAGCCGGTTGCCATCCACCAGCAAATCGGCCGGCGGCCCATTGCAGCGTTCGGCAACTCCGATGGCGACCTGCAGATGCTGCAATGGACCACTTCAGGACAGGGTCCACGCTTCGCGCTCTACGTCCACCATACGGATGCCGAACGGGAGTGGGCTTACGACCGCAACTCCAGCATCGGCCGTTTGGACAAAGGCCTCGACGAAGCGAAGTCAAAAGGTTGGACAGTGGTAGACATGAAACAGGACTGGAAGGTCATCTACCGGCGGAAGTAGAGCTATGGTCAAATTTAGTGTATGACCAGAAATCAAGCGGCGACCTGGTCAGGTTGTTCAACTTCTTCTCCGTTGACGAATTTCACCCCTTCAATGACTTTCGCCAAGTAAGCAAATCCACGTAGCTTCCGCCAGTTGTGCAATAGTCCCTTCTCGGCCAACTCCGGCCATTGTTGGTCGCCGTTTGATACAGATCAATTTTTAGTAACGTTCTTTCGTTGAAAATGTTATGGATGGTTGGACGACAAAGAAATACATTATTTGAGATCGGGTTGCTCGCATTCTTTTTGCTGCCTTTTCAGGTTGCTCAAGGCGATGATCTGCGCTCTGCTGTGCAGAATCCAATCAGCTCGCTGATTAGCCTGCCCTTCAAATTTACCTTTGAGAACGACGCCGTCAATGGCGATGCTAATATTCTGAACATCAATCCTGTAGTGCCGATCACCGTCGGTGACTGGAATCTCGTCAACCGCGCATTGGTCCCTGTCGGTGAGGTCGATGGCCCTATCACCGGACTACCTGGTAATCCAAGCCCGATTCCGGGAGGCGGAGCGAGTGGTCTGGGAGACATCAACTACTCGTTATATTTTTCACCGGTCAAGACAGGCAAACTGATCTGGGGATTGGGCCCGTCATTGACGATGCCCACGGCCTCGGACGATCAATTAGGTGCAGGTAAGTGGAGTGGCGGCCTGTCAGCCGTGGGATTGACTCAATATGGATGGGGCAGTATGGGTTTGTTGGCCCGGCAGCTGTGGTCATTCGCGGGGGATGACAACCGCGCCGATGTCAGTCAGTTACTGCTGGAACCGTTTCTCAACTATAACCTCGACAAGGGCTGGTTCCTGCTCACAGATATTGTCGCGACCGCGAACTGGGAGGCCGACAGTAGTAACCGCTGGACCATTCCGCTGGGCGCCGGTTTCGGGCGGGTGTTCAAAGTAGGCAAACAGCCGATCAACTCTCGGCTGGAAGCCTACTAAAATGTCGAGCGCCCGGAGGGTGCCCCTAAATGGAACCTTCAATTTACCTGGCAATTCTTATTTCCGAAGAAGTAGTCGGGGTACAGACAGTTTTTGCTTAACAATGGAGACAGATTATGAAGTATGTAGTTAGGATTCTTTTACTGTGTTTACTTGGAGGTTGGCAGTTGACAATGTGGGCCGCCACCGAGGCAACGAAGGAAGAAATGGAAAAGTTCGGGCAGCCGTTTAAAGGCAAAATAGCAAAGTCGTACGACGAATCTAAGGAATGGTGGCCATCGACACCCAAGCCGCCCGGGGGCACACCAAACGTCATCATCTTTCTACTGGATGATACTGGTTTCGGTCACCTCGGTAGCTTCGGTGGTTTGATCGAAACACCGAACATAGACGCGTTGGCGGAAAATGGCCTTCGATACAACAACTTCCACACTACAGCACTATGTTCCCCTTCACGAGCCACCATTATGGCTGGGCGCAACCACCACCGAATCGGTCTTGGTTCTCACTCACTGACGGCTATGGGTTTCCCTGGATACAACGCCTTCGCACCGGAATCCGGTAAATCTGTGGCCAAGCATCTGCAGAAGGCCGGCTTCGTCAATTACGCCATCGGAAAATGGGATCACACACCTCTGTATGAGGTGTCGGAGGTCGGGCCTTTCGACCGTTGGCCCAGCGGCGAGGGTTTTGATCATTTCTACGGGTATATGGCGGCGGATGCCGACAATTATCGTTCGCTATTGTGGCGCGATCACTATCCGATGGAGGATTGGGAAGACAAGCCAGGTTATCACTATAGCGAGGCTATGGCGGACGAGGCGATACGAAACATTACCTCTCATGTCTCAGTGTCTCCCGATCGCCCATTTATGATGTTTTGGGCACCGGTAGCGATGCACTCGCCACATCAAGCACCCCCTGAATACTTAGAGAAGTACAAAGGCAAGTTTGATATGGGCTGGGACAAGGCGCGTGAGACTATCCACCAGAAGCAACTCGGGTTGGGCATCATTCCCGCCGGCACCTTGCTCACCCAACGCACCAAAGACATCCCCGCATGGGACAGCCTGAAACCTGAGGAACAGAAACTCTTTGCTCGACAGATGGAAGTGTTTGCCGCCATGCTGGATCATGTCGATGCACAAATCGGCCGCGTTATCGAAGTGCTCGAACGCACAGGTCAACTAGACAATACGTTGATATTCGTCACTGCAGACAACGGTTCGTCTGGTGAAGGTGGCTTAACGGGCAGCTTCAATGAAACCTATGTTCTCAATGGCCTGCAAACGCCGTTCGACGCCAACATGCAGCATTACGACGACTGGGGTGGACCCGATACCTATCCGCACTTTCATGCGGGCTGGGCATTGGCCGGAAATACGCCCTTCCAGTACTTCAAACAGATCGTGCACCGCGGTGGCATACAGGACTCTCTTGTAGTGCACTGGCCCAAAGGCATCAAAGCCAAGGGTGAGGTAAGGCAGCAGTATCATCACATCACCGATATTGCGCCGACGATTCTGGACGCTACCGGTACGGAGTTCTTGAAAGAACTGGATGGAATCGAGCAAATGGACATGGACGGCGTGAGCATGGCGTATTCCTTCGATGTGGCTGATGCGCCTACCCAGCACCCGGAGCAATACTATGAGTTATTCGGTAACCGGGCCATCTACCAGGACGGCTGGAAGGCGGTCACCATTCATGGTAACCGCATGCCCTGGATTCTCGCTTCGGTATCGCCGTTCGGGGACGACGTTTGGGAACTTTATAACCTGAACGAAGACTTTTCAGAGGCCGTCAACGTGGCGGATCAAAACCCGGAGAAGCTGGAGGCATTGAAGAAACGGTGGGAAGAACTCGCCTGGGAGAACAACGTTTATCCCCTCTACGATGACATGATCCAGCGTATCGCCAAGCAGCAGGGCCGATTGTTTGGCGACCGTACGGAGTTCACATACTATTATCCTGGTGCCCAGCGTATTGCTGAGAAGGCGTCAGCACCGGTGAAGGGTCGATCACATGCTATTGAAACCACATTAAACCTGAACGGTGACGAAGAAGGTGTGATCCTGGCGGTGGGTGGATTTACCGGTGGGTATACCCTGTTTATCAAGGACAACAAGGTTTATTACGATTACAACTACTACAACGGCTTGTACTACACACTAGAGTCTCCAACTCTCGGTAATGGGGAAGTTAGTATCAGATTTAATTTCGTCGAGACGGGAGGCACCAAGGAAGGCATACCCGGTGGCAAAGGCGAGCTCTATATTAATGGTGAGAAAGTAGACGAGGTAGATATGCCTGAAATGCACATCTCTACTTTCTCTCTATCAGAGACGTTCGATGTTGGCATCGACAATGGCACGCCTGTGAGCAATAAGTACACCGTCAAGAACCATTTCCCATTTACCGGGGAGTTAGACAAAGTAGTAGTTCGCTTAACTGACGGTTGATCTCGGATGTTTTAGCTCCATCCCAATCGGGGTGGAGCTTTCGTTGCAGTGGATGTCTGCAAGGGATCGGGTCCGGACCGAGGTGCTGCATCGCAACAACTCGTTTCTTTCTTCCAAGGGAAGGTCGGCTTCGGGCAATTTGCGGGCGTAGCGCGCTCTGGTTGCGACTGGCAGTTGTCCCCGACAAAGCGGACCGAGAAAACTAGGCTCGAATACGTGGGCCTCACTGCACCCTGTCCGTCAGCAACCGGCCATAAGCAGACGCCCAGCTAGAAAACCAGATTAATCGTCGACATCCTGGATTCAGACTACTCCTGCCCACACACGTTATTGATTTCACAATCTTGAGTCCCTGGTTGAGTGAGTTACCAATGATCCCGGGATATATTATGCTGACGGCCAACCAACAAATCGGGGTAGATTGCTGATGAAAACTATGATCATTGAAAAATTTGGTGCGCCCGATTTGTTTGGTCTAACCGAGGTGGACCCGCCGAAACTTAAACCAGGTCATGTCGTTGTAAAAGTAATGGCCAGTAGTGTCAATCCAATTGATTGCAAGATCCGCAGCGGCGCGGTTCCCGCAATTGCTCCCCCCTTCCCGGCCGTATTACATGGCGATATCGCGGGAATCATCACAGAGGTGGCTGATGATATCGACCAATTTTCAGTCGGAGATGAAATATATGGCTGTTCAGGAGGCATAAGTTCAGTAAGCGGAGCATTATGCGAAAGTATGCTCGTGGACGCCGACACTATTGCTCGAAAACCATCATCGCTAACGATGGCAGAGGCAGCGGCTATTCCCCTGGTTACTATCACGGCCTGGGATGGTTTATTCAACAAGGCCAGGGCGCTTGCGGGCAGAGATGTGTTGATACATGGTGGATTGGGTGGCGTAGGTCATATTGCCGTGCAATTGGCTGTACACGCAGGCGCAAAGGTTTACACGACAGTTGGAGACGACACGGAGTTTGCTGAAGCACAGGCATTTGGTGCCAAAGCAGCCATAAATTATAAAACCGAATCTCCCTCGGACTATGCCGCCCGGTTAACTGATAACCAGGGATTTGATCTGATTTTTGACACCGTTGGCGGTTCTAACCTGGAAAAGAGCTTTGCTGCAGCGAAAGGTAATGGAGAAATAATAACGACTACTGCCAGTGTGACTTTAGATTTATCACCAATGCTCCAAAAGAGTTTAAGCCTTCATGTGGTATTTATGTTACTCCCGTTGATCAGCGGGCAAGGTCTAGCCCTGTATCATTACGTGCTCAGCGAGACGGCATTATTAGTCGATCAGGGTAAGATGCGGCCACGCATAGACCCAATGCAATTTACCTTTAGCAAAGTCGGCGCCGCCCATGCTTATTTGGAATCAGGTCGAGCCCAAGGGAAAGTCGTCCTCATCAATGATTTGCACTAGTGAGTGAAGCCTCTATAGTCGCCCGGGATTCAGTCTTAAATATCCAAGTGCTAAGGGCAGGTCGTCTCCGGTATTTAAGAAAATGCTGACATTCTTTGGCCCCGAATGACGGTTGTCACCGTCATAGCGGCCAGAGCAAATAGGTTTGGGCAGGCAGAGTTATGTTGCAGTGCGGAAGGCGGGACCCGGCCACTTCCGGTCGTTTAAATATGCCTCGCTTTCATTGTTTGACGAGTCCGTATATCCTTGGTAGAGCGAACAAGCGAAGTAAATGTAAGCCACTAGTTTCACATCATTCGGATACGGACCGCCGGGCCCTGAAATGTCCGTTACAAAGCACTCGATGGCCAGGATCGGCCATGGTAGATGAGGTACATGATTAATCAACGGCAGGACCTGCTCAGGTTTAAGGTCGAGTTGACAGGGATTTTGCCACTAATTTGGCGGGAGATCCTGGTACCGGCACGATATTCATTTTGGGATTTGCACGTCGCGATCCAAGATGTCATGGGGTGGCAGGACTACCATCTGCATCAGTTCCGAGTGCTGAGTGGCGAGCGCGGAGAACTGGTCTTGGTGGGGATCCCCAATAGTGAAGGGTTCGAAGACGCTAGGGAGGTTCTGCCTGGGTGGGAGGTCGCCGTGGTGAAATACCTCTCGGAGCCAGGGGATCGGGTCGAGTACGAGTACGATTTCGGAGATAGCTGGATTCACGAAATAACCCTTGTTGGGGTCGAGCCGATGGTCAAACGGCGACGGTATCCCCAATGCATTGGGGGAGAGCGGGCCTGTCCGCCGGAAGACTGCGGAGGGGTGCCCGGGTATGCATCGCTGGTAGAAGCGCTCTTGGACCCGGAGCATACGGAATATGATGCGGTAAACGAGTGGCTCCCGGCAGGTTGGGGTCCGGAATTGTTTAAGCCGGAGCAGGTGCGATTTGACAATCCTGCACGTCGGTGGAGGTTCGCGTTTGCGGATGAGCGGTGAGCCCGGGATATGGTTCCCACCCATCGGCTCCGCGGGGGGATGACGAGTGTCCAGGAAACGTACCGAGAAGACGCGACGCCGAACGCCGAGAAAGATGTCCGACATGATACTTGCTTATGCAGGCGATTTCCTGGCATTGGCCGATGATCTGGAAATGAAGCAAAGCCACCTGAATGCGGCTTGTACCGCGTGGAATATCGCCAATCCGACCCCAGAGAAAAGGCAAGATGCCATAGAGAGCTACCTACAAGAGTACGAAAGATTGAATCCCGGCGTTGCCGATAGTGAGAATCTCAGAGAGGATCTGGAGCGTTTGATTTCGGAGAAGATAAGGCTCTTTCCAAGAGCGAGAAAGCACATTGTTGGTGCGGAGATGCAGCGAGTCGACGGCAAAGATCACATCTATGTGGCATCGATCAATGCCGATGGTTAATTTGTTAGAAAGCATTCGCGAATGGCAATATCAGGCCCAATCACCGGAGGCCAGATCTATGGGGCACCTCTCTAAGGGGCGCGAGGAGATCAGAAAGAGACATACGATCGCTTAAGGGCGGATGGCCACACCTATGAAGAAACGATGAAGCTCATAGGATGTGCATTTTCCGTGGAACTGTTCAAAATAATGAAAAATAGTGAGCCCTATAATGCTCAGAGATACACAACTAACCTTAAGGGTCTTCCGGAGTTACCTTGGGGGGAGTAGGTTGAATAAGGGGTGAACGGGGAATGTCACGATGGATAATAATTCTTCCGAATGATATCGGGATTGGCGGCTATCCCCGCCATTTCGGACCGAGCATACAGACCTTGGGCATATAGGTTTCTCTGCACCGCGTTAGTCGGGACCCGGCCATGAGCGGACATCAGAAACCAATCTCAGTTGGGTGAACGGTTTCAACCGACAACTTCATGGGCGGGTTTTTTCATCCCCTGTGTCTACCGGCACTGCCAGCCCTACCTTTACAGGATCAACGACCACCGAGGTAGAAAATCGGTTAATCATCGGATTATCTGTGCAGAACTCAGTTTGAAACGCTTCAAACTCCTCCATATCGCGCATGCAGACGACGAGGATGAAATCCTTGTCGCCGGTAACGTAGTAGCACTGCATCACTTGTGGGTGTGCTCGCATTGCGTTCTTAAACTTAATCATGACGTCTGGTCTCTCGCGCTCGACGGTAACGTCGATGATCATAGTCAACATTTTCCCGACCCTGGCTGGATCGACAACTGCGACATCCCCCCGGATAACCTTCTCGTCCCGCAAGCGGCCCAGGCGCCGCTGGCAGGCCGAGCCCGATAGGCCGACCTGGTTGCCTATCTGTTCGACTGTCAGGCGGTTGTTTTGCTGAACCAGGTTGAGGATCTTGGCGTCGAATTGGTCGATCATGATATCTCTCGGTGTTTATTGCGTGTATTTAAAGAATTACGCATAACTTTCGTGATTAATTTCCGTTTTTGCAATATTTTGCCGAACGATTACGGCTATTGTCTTTAGTTTTAGGAGACCGAACATGCGGGATGCCAATCAACCCCAATGGCAACGGGGCCGTTTGTGGTCCGCCGTCGAAGCCGATCTCGATGCCGGCCGTGCCAGAGACACTCATTGGACCAGCCCGATGAACTTTTCGGCGTCGTATTTCGCCGGCGACGACGTAGCGTTCGTTGCACGAGAAGCGTTCGTCAAGCACATTGGCGATAACGTAACCCACCGGCATGGTCTACACCCGAGCGTACTCCGCTACGAACGCGAGGTTCTCGATTTCGTCAAACGCCTCTTGAACGCACCCCCGAACGGCGGAGGCACGGTGACCACAGGCGGATCAGAAAGCCTGTTTTTGGCGATGAAAGCGGCGAGGGAGTGGACCCGGGAGCTGAAACCGCACGTTACGTCCCCTGAGGTACTGCTCACCCACACGACGTATCCGGTCTTCAACAAGGCCGCCCACGCACTTGGTCTCACTGTCAAGCAGATTTCAACCAGCGCGGACTACCGCGCCGATCTTGGAGCTCTTCAGCAGAGCATTACCGAAAACACGATCATGATGGTCGGCGGCGCGCCTCCATTTCCGTATGGCCTGGTCGACCCGTTGCCGGAGATGTCTGCGCTGGCGAGAGAACACGGTATCTGGTTTCACGCGGACGCTTGTATCGGTGGATTCGTTTTGCCTTTCTCTGAAGCGTTGGGAAGACCGGTTCCAACGTTCGATTTTCGACTTCCTGCCGTCCAGTCCATGTCGATTGATTTCCACAAGTACGGATATGCTTTACGCGGATGTTCGGCCCTGATCCTGCGTGACGAAGCACTGGGTAAATACCAGACGTTCCGCTCGGGCGTTTGGCCGGCCGGCAACTACGCCAGCGACAACATGGCCGGGTCTCGAAACGCCGGCCCCGTGGCGTCTGCCTGGGCTGTAATGAACTACCTGGGTTACGAGGGTTATCGGGATCGAATGGCTCGTGTCCTGGCGTCGATGGACCGTCTGGTTGCGGCGATCAACGATATTCCCGGGTTGTATGTACATGGCGTACCGGAGGGAGTGCACTTCTCGTTTGGCTCGGATGAGCTGGACATGGTCGCAGTCGGAGATGGCATGATGGCGCGGGGCTGGATGATGAACCTGCAGACGGAGCCGGAATCGCTGCTGCTTATGTTGAGCGCACAGCACGACAAGAATGTGATTGATAAGTACGCCGAGGAACTGGCTGACGTAGCCGATGGTGTCAGGACAGGACGCATCGCGCGACGCAACAACGACGAGGCTTACGGCATATACTGAGCCCACACGAACTGGAGGGCAACATGAAGATTCGGAAGATCAACGTTATCCATGAAATGATCTATTCAGAAGGGGGCGGGGCCGCTGCCGTACCCATCTGCCGTGTTGCCGGGATCGGCCTCATCGAGAATCCATTCGCCGGAAGGCTAGTCGATGATCTGAGCGATCTCTTTCAGGCAGGTCACGATTTGGGCGAGCAATTGATGGCGGAGATGTTAGCGCGCCTCCCCAACCCAGCGGTGAGCTACGGAAAGGCGGCCATTGTCGGCGTCAACGGCGACCTGGAGCACGGCCACGCCATGCTCCACCCCATGCTAGGGAAAGCGATGCGCGGTCCAATCGGCGGCGGTGAAGCCATCATTCCTTCTGCCGCAAAGGTCGCGTCCGCCGGTGCCACCGTCGACATTCCGCTTGGTCACAAGGATGATCTTTGGTCCTTCGACCACTTCGATGCCATGACGGTCAGCGTGCCGGATGGTCCACGACCTAATGAGATATTGATGGCCATTGCCATTGCCGACGGTGGGCGGCCAGTGCCGCGGGTCGGCAAGGCTCGTGCTGCCGTCTAAAGTGATCTGTCAGTGGTTGCGAATTGGTACTTCCGGGCATTCTCCACTGCGGAACATCGCTCACGTCTTGTAGAGGCCCGAAGGGTCATGGACGATGCGGGTCTGGATGCCTGTGTGTGTACGTCGCCCGAACTGCTTTACTACTTCACAGGTTATGATGCCCACACCCACCACGCCATAGGCTCCCAGGCTCTTGTCCTCACTACGGATGGGGATGAACCAATCTTGATTTTACGAGACGGTGACGTGCCACAAGCGGACGAAACCGTCACCTTGGGTGAAATCCGACCGTTCCGTTTGGGAGCATCAGACCTGGGCAAGTTGGTTCATGACGCGCTCTCAACACGGGGGGTTCTTGGCAAGCGTATCGGCCTCGATGTCTCTGGACCGACGATGAATGGTGCCCTGTTCCAATCCATCCTGTCGGCAACCCAAAGTGAGGCGGTACATGATTGCTGGCGGATGTTAGGCAAGCTCAGAACGATCCTATCGGAGGCGGAGATTTCGTACCTGCGGGAGGCGACGCAATTTTCCAACATCGGGATCGATGCGTTCTATGCCAAGGCCCGGATCGGAATGACCGAGATCGGACTGGCGGCCGAAATTGAGTACGCAATGCGATCGGCCGGATGTGATTACCCGGCGGTCCCGACCTGGATGGCATCCGGAGAGCGCGCATATTGCCAACACGCCATGGCTTCCTCCCGGAAACTGCAGCCAGGTGACCTCGTTCACGCCGAATTCGCCGGCGTGGCACGGCGCTACCACTCAGTCACCATGGGCTCCCTTGTTCTGGGCGAGCCCAGTGCACGCATGCGGGTGATGGCCGATGGCGCAAAAGCGGCTTTTGACGCAGGTCTGCAGACAGCACGTATTGGCCAACGGATCGGCGACCTGGAGATGGCATATCGTGACACACTAGCATCTCTCGGTCTTGGCGACTGCTGCCCGATGCGATTTGGAACAGGTTTGTCTGCCGCATACCCGCCCGTATGGGAGAACCAGGTCACTATTCAATTCGAGTGTGATGACCGTTTCGAGGTGGGGATGGCGTTCTACATCCACGCGTCTATGCAATCGATGGGCGACCGGACAGGTATGCTACTGGGCGGCAGCTTTCTGATGATGCCGGACGGACCGGAACGACTGGACAAGGCCCCCATCGAATTGATCGTCATCGACGGATAACCATCCTGACTTAGACATGTGCGTGCCACACTAGAAAAAGATGTCAAACAGATCAAGAATTGGTACCGGTGAGCCGGGGATGTTGAACCAATCGAAAGGGGAGCCATCGGCCGATCCTCCCCCCGGGGAACCACTGCCCCCCATCTTTGATCTCGTGGATCGTGACCGGCTCGTGTCCGATCTCTCGGAAATGGTCGAAATCCCCAGCGTCAACCCGTTCGACGACGGCGCCCGCCCGGGATACCGGGAACTGGAGATGGCGGAATTCTACCTGGACCGGATGTCCGACCTCGGCATGGCAGTTGGTTCGCGAGAAGTGGCGCCTGGCCGCCCCAACGTTTGGGGCATTCTGAAGGGAAAAGGCGATGGGTCGTCTTTCATGCTTTCCGGACATCTCGATACGGTCGGGATCGAAAACTATGACGATGCGCTCCGGGCAAAAGTTGCCGACGGCCGGGTCTACGGGCGCGGTTCATGCGACATGAAGGCGGGGCTCGCGGCCTATCTGGAGGTGGTGCGCCTTCTCCGTGAAACAGATACCAGTCTCAAAGGCGATTTGGTGATCACCGGACTCGCCGACGAAGAACACCTGATGATCGGATCACGCGATATGGGTAAGCATGGTCCGTGGGCGGATTATGGAATCATCGGTGAACCGTCCGACCTGGTAATCTGCCCGGGGCACAAGGGCCAACTCGGATACCGAATCCAGACGCTCGGCAAGGCAGTGCATTCCGGTCAACCTGAAAAGGGGATCAACGCCATCGAAGCCATGGCCAGGGTCATTGAGGCGTTCCGCGGATACGGCGCGGAGCTGATGAAACGTAACGCGCACCCACTTTGCGGCCACGCACGGTCTTGCCCTGGCGTGATCCGAGGTGGAACAATTGTGTCGACGGTACCCGACTTCTGCGAGTTGGAAATCGATCGCCGCACCCTGCCCGACGAAACAACGGAGGGTGTGATCGAGGAGTATCGGCACCTGCTCGACGCATTGGCAAAGAGCTCGCCTGGTTTTCGCTACGAGATTGCCGGCCCGATGCTGAACATTGCACCGCTTGACATTCCCCTGGACAGTCCCATCGTCAAGTCAGTGACTGGGGGTTACGAAAGCGTTGTTAACACAGAGGCTACCGTCAGCGCCTTCTTAGGTGGCAGCGATGCGCCCAATCTCGGTTTTCCGGCTCTGGTCTTCGGTCCTGGCGGGATTGCCCAGGCTCACTCGATAAATGAGTTCGTCGACATCGATGATATGGTCGCTGCGACGAAAATATACCTGTGGACGGCCTTGGACCTGTTGGCAATACATCCGTGAGCCCTCCTTATATCGTCCGCCTTGGCTTGCCTGCCGACCGTTAGCCAATATCTATATTCTCTGTTCTCGACTGGCGGTTGTCCCCGCCAAAGCCGACCGAGAAAACTATCCTCGAACACCTGGATATTACTGCTCCTTGTCCGTCAGGACCCGGCCAAAAGCGGTCGGAGCGTCATCTAAATCTTCGTGGATTTTACTTCCGCGGCTTTTATGTGGAGGAAAGGTCACTTCAGGGATTTGCCCGGCGCCGCATACCTAGGTAGAACGAACAGGCTATAGCCACGATGAGCAGGTCCCCGATCGGCCGATATAACAGCTGTTCATAACTGCCTTGATATATCAATATGGTGCGACGTAGGTTTTCGTCCACGATCGGACCAAGTATCAGCCCTAGTATCAGCGGTGCAAAGGGATAGCCGTGACGTAGCAATGCGTATCCAGTCAACCCGGTTAAGAACATTACACCGACGTCGAACTCAGAAAAAGAGACGCTAAATGCACCGACCAATGCGAACAGAATGACCACTGGCATGATCACGCCCGTGGGCAGTGTCAGAATTTTGACGCTGGGACGCACCGCACCCAACGCCAGGCAGTACATGAATATGTTGGAGCTAAGCAGACATGCGAAGAGAAACGGCAAGAACCCCGGGTGGTCTTCGTTCACCGTGGGCCCTAAGGTTATGCCGTGCAACGCCAGCGCCGCCAATATAATCGCAGACGAGCTGTTGCCCGGGATCGCGAGCGTTGTGGCAGGCAGAAGACTGCCTCCGATGTTAGCGTTATTGGCGACCTCGGAGCAGACTACGCCCTCGACGTCTCCATCGGAAAACTTTTTTCCAGTTGCTCGTTCCCCGATAGTGTAGGAGACGTAGGCCGCGATATTAGCACCGGCGCCAGGAATTGCGCCGACCACGGTCCCGACTACGCTGGATCGCAAGGCACTGCGCCAATATCGGCGCATCAGTCGTATCGATGGTTTGAATCGCTTGAGCTTCGTCGCGGCCGGTGCTTGCCGTTTGTTGGTCAATGCATTGAGCGCTTCGGTCAAACCGAACAAACCAATCATCACCGGAAGATATTGGATCCCGCCGCGCAGTTCGTTGACGCCAAAACTCCAACGCTCCACCCCATGAATCAAATCCGTTCCGACCATGGATAACAACAGCCCGAACCATCCCATCGCCCAGCCCTTGATTGCCTGTTCTTTACCCGTCAGTGTCCCTGATATAACCACACCGAACATGGCAACAAGGAACATCTCCCACGAGCCGAAATCAAGGGCGATGATGATCATCAGCGGTGCGAGCGTCACCAGCACCGCCAGACCGGCCCAATTTCCGATCATGGAGAACATGATCGCAGCCCCAATTGCAGCGCCGCCCTCGCCGCGCTGCGCCAGCGGGTAACCCGCCATTTGCGTGGGGACCGCTGCAGGCGTGCCGGGTATGTTGATCAATATTGCAGGAATGGCGCCGCCGAACTCAGCGCCAACCCAGATTCCGATCAGGAATATGATGGCGATTTGGGGAGGTAGGCTGTAAGTCATCCCGACCAGCAACACCATGGCCATATTGACCGAGAGCCCGGGCAGCGCACCCCAAATGATCCCTAGCAATACCCCTGCCAGAGCTGTAAACAGTCCCGCTACGGTCAGCACATTGGTCCAGTCAAACGCCAAGGGCTAACCAGTCTCGAATGCTTTGAACGACGGAACCGTTACCCGGCAACGGCAGGTGGAAAACGGCCTGGAATATCACGGCCAACGTCAGCGGTATAAGCACCGCGATGACGATGGGCCGGATGATGCCCGGTTTATTCCAGAAAAACCGTAACATGCCGAACAGGAATGCGCCCGCCGCGACTTCGAACGGCAGCACCCGCAGCAGGATAAAATAAAACCCGCCGGTCATCGCGACGGCGGCCATCCACGCCAGTCGGGTCGAACGGTCGTCTTTCCGAGACGCCTGCAGCGGCGCCGACGACCTTGTGCGATACTCCTTCCAGCCTATTGTAACGGCCATTACCAACAGACCCGAGCTTAATATGATTGGCAACAGAGCTGGCGCGGTCGGCCAGCCGCCGGGGCGGGCAAGACCAAAACTGGAGACCAGCACGTAGGTCGAGATTGCAGCGAAGCCGATCGCGATGGCTGTTCTCACCACCAATGCACGCCTCCCGTCTTTAGCTAACGCGCTGATCGCCTGCTAAATGCGCGGCGTATAATCTTTTGGCGGCCACCAATCTTCAAAATGGTCGATACCCGGCAAACCCAGATCCCCGGGGCTGAATCTGGCCAGTCCCGTTTCATGCAGAAGATTGGCCGCGATCGTTTCCCATAACATCGCGCGGCGGTCTGCGTCCGTTCCAACGGTCGGATCCGGTACCCTTGCCAGGTTTGTCTCCACCTGCCGGAACGATTCTGACTGAATGGCGGATATCCATGCGTTTGCGATGTCGCGCAGCAGCCCGGCGTCGGTGGACCGCCGCAGCGCAAGGGTCATGCCGCCGCCGATGGGCGTCTTGTTATGCAGCTCCGGCAGGGTATTGGTGATCGGTTGGAACGCATGGCCGTGCAACGTCAGGACACGACTCGTCCCTGCGCAAATATTTCGCATCCGACCGCTGCGAATAAAAGGCAGCTGCTCGTGCAAGCCGCTGCAGGCGATATCCACTTCTCCCTTGAGCAAAGCCAATGTTGCCGGTTTGCCGCCTTTATACGGGATGACGCGAAAATCCGTTTTGGTGTACTGCATCAGCAATACCGCCGCCAGATGCCACGATGCACCCGGACCGTTAGTGGACATGCGCAACCCGCCGGGACGGTCCCTGGCTCGCTTGATCATGTCTTCCATGTCAGTGATGGCAGAGTCCGCGAGCACCGACCAACTGGCGAGTGAAGTGTCGGCTCCGAAGTACTGCCAGTCGCGATAGCCGACTGTGTGGTGCAGGCCGAGTGGACGCAGGCCGCGGTTGAATCCGCTGCAACAGAGCCAGTTGTAACCGTCGTCAGGTCTGGACCACACATGGTTAGCGGCGATGGATCCTGACGCCCCGGGTTTGTTTATAACGTTGACCGTCGCATCGTTCAAACTTGTCTGCATTAAAGAAGATACAACGCGTGTAATGGTGTCGACGCCTCCACCAGGCTTGAGTGATACAACGGCGGTGATGGGTCGGTGAGGCCAACCGGAAGCTGCTCGCGCCAGCACGGGATCAACCGCGAATAACGAAGCTTTGCCGATCATCCCGAGGAAACTTCGACGGCTTGGTCGCATAATTTCTTGGCGGTCTGCTACTCCGAAAGGTCCATTTTATCTTTAACCGCTGAGCTGGGCATCTTGGCGTGCTCGATGATTGTCTATAACCAGATCCAGAATTGTACTGTAGTGGTCGAGTACGCGGTCGACATCGAATGCCATCGCTTCGCGACGCGCGGCGGCGCCTATTCGCCGACGCCGCTGACTATCTTGTGCGAGCGACAGCAGTTTTTCGCATAGGTCTGCCGGATCCCCGGCGCGAAAAAAGACCCCCGTCTCGTTGTCTTCAATGAACTCTCGTGCCGCCGGAATATCGCTCACGATAAGCGGTTTGCCGCTAGCCAGAGTTTCCAGATACACCAACGATTGGGTTTCGTAGGCGGACGCGCTGACGATGATATCCGCCGCGGCGAAGTATTCGGGCAGGGTTGCCCGATCGATCCATCCGGGGAAACGGAACATGTCTTGTAATCCCAGAGCGTTGCATTGTTGCTCGATTAGTTCTCGATCCGGCCCGTCGCCGACGACGACGAATCTGAGGCTCGGGTCTTTTCTTAGTGCCAGCGCCGCCGCCGTGACGATATCGAACACCCGTTTGACCGGTGCCAACGTCGAAACATGCAGTGAGACTACAGCGGAATCGGGGAGCATCAACCGCCTGCGCAACGCCGGCGATTCGCCATTGGTGTAAAAGGCGGCCGGATCCACTGGGTTGGAGACGACAGAGGCATTGTCGAATCCTAAACGCCGTAACCGCTCCACCATGTGCTGGCCCGAAGTAATCAAGTGCTGACAGGCGTTGATCCCCTTTAGGAGCTGCCTGGCGACGTTGGGAGGATAATCGCCTTCATCCAATCCCTTCATCGTCGCGCCGTGTACCATCAGTACACACGGTATTCCCGCTCGCCGGCAACGTATCGGCGCATGCCAGGCAAATGTCTCACGACCAATAATCACAATGTTTGGATGCTGGTGGGTAAAAATACGGGTCAGCCATGCATCGATGTGACGCGTCTCCAACCGCAGAAATTCGTGAGTGGGCGGTCCGTATGCCGGTTTGTACAGCTTCGGCATTGCATAGCGTTCAACATCGAATCGCAGTGCCTCGTTATGCGCCATTTTCGACTCGATAGGATGGCCTGGTGTTGTCGGTGCCAGCGCGCGAATGACATGGCGGCGCCCAGCCATGCCGTTAAGGTACATGGCGTTGGCGATCGCACCGCCGCCCGGATGAGGGGGCAACGTGCCAACGAAAGCGATGTCGAAGACTTTCGACGTCAAACCGCGCCAGCGCCCACCCTCGCTCGAACCGACTCCAGCTTTGACGCCAACACGGCTGAAAACGCTTCGTGGTCATAAATGCGTTGACGACGATTCTGCTCCCGAAGATGCTGCAGCCATCGATCTGTGCGACGCAGAATATCCTCGCTCGGCGTAAAGCGCATGCGTGAAATGGCTACATGCAGCGCAAATTCCCGCTCGTCAGGTTCCAGTCCCATGGTGCGAAGTTGTCTCAGCCGGATTTGCCGCGCTGACGCCAGCATGACCGCCCTGTGCCGCTGGCAAACCTGGGCGTGGTGGTATCGCCGGCTGAGCAGCCGCTTCGGCAGGTTCACGATGTCGCACTTTGTGGACATCCGGGTCCAAAGCTCGTAGTCCTCGACATGAGGCAAGGAAACATCGTAATACAAGCCTGAGGCCTTGAAAGCGGAGCGCCGGATAACAACGCTCGAATGCTTGAGGACGTTGCGGAACAACAAGTGGGCTTGAATGAATTTCGGCTCGACGGGAGGACGCCACTGAACCTCGGGCGACCCCAACATTACACACGGTGTGTCGATTTCGATTAGTGTGGCCCATGTACCACAGACACCGACACTGCCGTGCACCCGTAAGAAATCAACCTGCGTTTCCAGCCGATCCGGCGTGCAAAAGTCATCCCCGTCCTGACGCGCAATGAACTCACCCGTACACTCGGCGAGTACCCCATTCAGGGATGCAGCTACCCCCCGGTTTTCACGGTTGCGCAACAAGCGAATCCGTTTGTCTCGGCCGGCATAGTCGTTAACAATGTCCTGCGTACCATCGGTCGAACCATCATTGACGATAATGAACTCAAAATCATCCATGGTTTGAGCCAGAATCGATTCGATCGCGTGCCGCACGTAAGTAGCGCAGTTGAAAACCGGCATGACCACACTGATGAGAGGGTTTTTCACATGCTCATTGGCTGAGTATAAGGAGAACAAGAGCCCATTACCGTGAAGTCGACATCTATTGAGGAATCGTTTACGACATTTTTCGTCCGGGTCACCACGAGATCTTACCCGATTCCGGCGCGCTCGCTTGCATATTTCCCATCTTAAACATCCATTTCCAGCTCCGGGGCCAACCGATACCCTGCCGCGTCCCTGTAGGTAGGAGCAAGCTGTCGAAATTCCGGGGTCCTTCGGGTCAGTTGAACAGGGCGGTTTGCGGCGGTGCCCGACTGTTGGGTAACGGCGCTTGTACGGCGGGTGTGTTCAAATTCAGGTGGGTGAGTATTTTCTCGATAACCACGGGGTCTTCGATGCAGGCGATCACATTGACGGTGCCGTCGCATTTACTGCACGTTTGGATGTCGATATTGAACACCCGCTTGAGGCGTTCAGCCCAGGCCATGGCGGCGCGGCGTTGGGCGAGTGTCTTGGATTCGTCGGTGGTTCTGTTTACCGCGCCCGGCCGGCGTCACTTGTGATCGTAAGCAGCTGTTGGGGGCGAAGACCCCGTGGAAGCGGATGAGGTTGACACGCGGCTTCGGCACCAAGGCGGCCAGGCGGGCGACGAAGTCCAGCGGTTCCAGGATGAGATGGATCGTACTTCACGCCAAATTCTCTTTGCCTTGAAGCTCGACATTTCGCTCTTTCGCTATGAACTCCATCATGGCGTCCGAATTGTCTTCGTTGAACTTAGGTAAGTCCTCGCAGATTTGGTATCAAGGCAATTGTGTATTGGCAAAAATGTGACTGCTCGCCCTAGCCTCTGAGGGATTGTCGAGGCTCCTGACATCGATATTGGTTAACCAGTCGTTTTCAGCGTGCAAGGCTTGCCAAATGATTCGAGATCCACATTCTTCACAAAAACCGCGCTTGCCATACTCACCAGAAACGTAGTACTTCGGTTCAGCCTCCAGGTATTTCAAAGTGCCCGATTTGATCGGCATCGTAATCTCTGCCGGCTGGTCAGTACTCCTCTGACACATGGTGCAGTGGCAGATGCACCCATTCTTCAGAAACACCTCTGCCTTATAACGAACTCGACCGCAAAGACATCCACCAGTCACTTTTTCGGCTTTGTTTTTCATTTATCGGTTCTCCTGGTGTTTTGATCGCAGCTGCGATGGATAGCGCAACGGATAGTAAAGATAAATCACCTTTCTCGCGGTGAGAAGGACGTTTTAGGCAATCTGCGCCGGTTTATCTAGATTCCGCTAAGGTTTGCAACGAATATGTTGCACGCGTTCGATTGCAGGCACGGAGCAGTCGAGTTTAGATTCGATAATGTCTTACGTATCTGTCCACTATGGGCTGCCACCTTCCGGACGATAAGGTGTGATTCGCAAATTGACTATATAGGGTCGTAAGCCGTCTGTTAGGAAGTGATGATATTCCCTTTTCCTGATCGATATCGAAAGGCGGCTGTACGCCTATAAGCGGACCGTTCAATCTGGTTAGAGCGTGACAAGGAACGTTCCCCTGGATCGACCGGCAACGGTAGAGCCTGCGGTCATCGCCGTCGAGCGGGCCACGAGCCTGGAAGCGGCCGCCGCCCGCGCAAGATCCCCGACGACATCGCCGAACTGCTCATCGCCATCAAAGAACAGCACCCCAAACTCCCCGTGCGCGCCGTCATCGACCACGCCTGCACCAGCGGCCAACTACCCGAAGCGTTCCAACTCGCTCCCTCGACCGTGCATCGTTTGCTCACTCGGGAAGGCCTGATGCAGCGATTAAGCGTCGTCCCTATATAGGTTGATCGATTTAGGGCGTTTCTACACGTCCAATTTGGTCGAATCGTGTATTAATTATGTTATACGCCTTGTGTAGTACGTATAACGTCGTACAATATTCGAATGATCAAATCCTGGGCGAATTCTGCCTCCCGGAGATTTTTCGAGCAAAGCAAGGGTTCACGGTTTTGTGGTCTTGACGCTGAGGCTGCTCAGGATTTGTTGGCCGCTCTGGATGCGGCGACGTCCTTGAAAGACCTGAGTCTTTTACAGAGTGTTGGGTTACACAAACTCAAGGGCGACCGAAAGGGACAATGGGCCATGACGATAAATGGGCCTTGGCGAATCTGTTTCCGATTCAGGCAAGGAGACGCTCATGACGTGGAAATTGTTGACTATCACAAAGGGTAATTGACTATGCTGGCTGTACATCCTGGCCGTATCTTGAAACGCGAACTGGCGGCGCGCGACTTGTCCGCGAACAAGCTGGCGTTGGCGCTCCGTGTGCCATCGGGACGGATCACCTCTATTTTGAATGGCACCCGCTCCATCACACCCGAAACAGCGTTGCGTCTGTCCCGCTATTTTGGCAACAGTGCGCAGTTTTGGATGAATCTGCAGACGCGCTATGACCTCACGATTGCCGAACAAGAGATGGGTCAAAAGATCGCAAACGAAGTTGAACACGCGGCGTAACGATCCGCGTTGCCCTATAGCTCTCCCACGAAGCCTTTACCGATACCCGTCCAGAAAAAATATCATGCGATAGGTGTTTGGAACATGGTGAAACGTTTGCGTTGATTGATTTAGCGTGAATCAACGGTCGATAGTTTGATGATCGAGTCGCTTTTCTCATGTTAATTCCCCCCAGCCGGGCACGGCTTTGGCAAACTCATCCTGAAATGCAGGGCGATTGATGTTGTCCCTTTTGACCTTGCCGGCAAAAGCGAGCCAGCGTTCCTTGTCCTTCATTACGGCGACCATCAGACGTCTCACCTTGGCCATCACCTGGGCCTTTCGTGCGTATTCCTTTCGCACGGCATTGGTCCGCAGATTGCCCAGCCCCGAGAGGTAATATTTGAGAATTTCCTCCGGAAATTGCTGTTCGAGCCTTTTCGCAGTCTGGATCTCGTAGTTGCCGTCCCAAGCGATAGATGGATAGCCTTCTTCGACGAGAACGGTTACCGCTTTGTCGTACTCTCTTCGGTGCATGCGGATCCGCAACTGTTCGGATGGCCAGGCATCTTTCAACCGCGCAAGGATCTTTGGCTCATAGAATTTCCATTCTGTGTTGGTGCAGAGCTTGTGAAAGGCCTTGTATTTATCGCATGCTAGGTGATCGATGGTTTGCGCAAACTGCAATTCGAGATAACTTTCGCGGTCGCCGGAGTCCTTGGCCCGCTGGGCGAGGAACTTTCGCAGTTCATCCATGCGCCCCTCACCTCTTTTCAGTCCCTGCTCGGCAACCTGAACGGCTTTTTTCTTTTCCCCTGCTTTCCAGTAGAAACTGGCCAATTCGTAGTAGTCAGCACCATAAACCATGTCCCGTTTACGCAGTTCCAGATACTTGTCCCGATCGCCAAGCTGGCGGTAGATGCGGCGGGCATGCTCGATTTTCCAGTCGCCTCCCATGGCCTCGAACGCCTCGGCCAGAAAGCGCAGATCGTTATCGTCATAGCAGGCGGCGTAAGCCAGTTCGTAGAGCGGGTCATCCAGGCCTGCGTTGCCGCTCTCGATATAGGGTAGGACCTCGTCCAGAAGCTCACGCCGGTAGCCGGCATCGATCTTTTTTTGGGGCAGTCTTTGTTCGATCTGGTAGAGCAGGCCAGCGACATCATCCACCACGTCATAGTCACCACCGCCGTACTCGTCCAGTTCACTCAGATTCGGTTCCAATTCCGACCAGAGCGCCAGCAGGATCTCGCCTTCTGATTGATTCTTCCGTTTGTTCGATAGTGGAATATGTTTTTTCAGGTAGTCGAAGCATTCCCGGCGGACATCGGGACGCGTGGCGGCCAATCGGATCAGCAGATCAGCAAGGATCTTGGACGGTGCGGCCGTCAGTAATTCTGCCAGGGCATCATCCCGCGTCTGTTTTCTCACCATGGATCGTTACTCCGAAAGCTGAAATTGAACGGTCTGCCCCAGCAGCGGCAGGGCCTTCACCCGATACTGGTGACACAAACGCTCTTCGGTAATGGGTTCCATCTCGGCCAATCCCAGAAAGCCGGCAAAATGCACCGGGGTGCGCCAAGTGTAGCAATTCCGAAACGCCTTCTCCGGTTCGCTATACCCGATATAGCGGACCAAGCAAAATGGCTTGCACTGGTGTGAGTACTGTCGCACTGCACCGGATCGTCCACAGCTAATGCAGCCATTCAAGGCAATGCTCCCGAACAGCCGGTGAATACTCGTTACGGTCATCTGACACCGCTGCTGGCCAGCTCAGCCCAATGGATGATTGTTCACTATGGGCCATATCTGGTGGATTACATATTAAAGAGCAAGGTCAATGACCATGTTGATCATCTCTTCCTTCGAAAGGAAGTTATCATGGTTTTCATCAAAACGATTGAAAATATCGCTACTAAAATTCAAGCCTTTTTCGTGTAACAGGCATTGAGCTAACTCGACGAATTCACCTCGGGATATCAAGCCATCTTTATTTGTATCGTAGATATCGAATAATTCAGCCAACATTTGCTCGGTATTCATTCTAATGACTCCCTGTAATACGAGGCTGTGCCAGCGTGGCTAATCCGCCCGGCTTCAGTTTATTTCCATGAGGAATATACTATATAAATAATCCTGTGGGTCCCGAAAAGCCGTGTTGGCTGTTTTTGTTGATGTTTTTGCCGAGGTCGGCCATTCTCTGAGTCATGCGTCGACTGGCCCAATTTATGATCTCGCAGTTCGCTTCCAGCGTCCGGACTCGGTTGTCTCTGCAGTTGGAGATTGCAACGTTGAGG
>Ga0209567_10000418_pt1 | contig 23080 bp, 15 predicted proteins | sample COG_12_FD_184756 | JGI IMG/M metagenome (GOLD analysis project Ga0209567, IMG submission 184756) | Pelagic marine sediment microbial communities from the LTER site Helgoland, North Sea, for post-phytoplankton bloom and carbon turnover... | ecosystem: Environmental > Aquatic > Marine > Neritic... | reverse complement strand
GTCCGCCGGGTTGTTGATGCGCTGGGTCCAGCTGAGGTCCGACTTGTGGACCATGCCGTCGACGCCGTCCTCGATGCCGACGAAGACGCCGTAATCGGTGATGGAGCGAACGCGGCCCTGGATGATGTCGCCCGGGTTGTACTTCTGTGTGAAGACCGTCCACGGGTCGGGCTCTAGCTGCTTGAGGCCCAAGCTGATGCGCTTGTTCTGCGCGTCCAGGTCGAGAACGACACATTCGACGTCCTGGCCCACCTCGAGCACCTTCGACGGATGCTTCGGTTTGGCCCAGGTCATTTCGCTGACGTGAATCAGGCCTTCGACGCCCTGCTCGAGCTCGATGAAGGCGCCGTAGTCAGTGAGCGATACGACCTTACCCTTGACCTTCTTACCCGCGACGTAGTGATCGGTCGCCACGTTCCACGGGTCTTCCATGGTCTGCTTGAGACCGAGTGAAACGCGCTCGGTGTCGGCGTTGTACTTGAGGACCTTGACGGTGACCTCGTCGCCCACCTCGAAGACCTCGGACGGATGATTGACCCGGCCCCAGCTCATGTCGGTGATGTGAAGCAAACCGTCGATCCCGCCGAGGTCCACGAACGCACCGTACTCGGTGATGTTCTTGATCGTCCCAGTGACGACCTGGTCCTCTTGAAGGTTCTCGAGGGTGGCTTCCTTGAGGCGGTCGCGCTCCTTCTCGAGAAGCACGCGACGCGAGAGCACGATGTTCCCGCGCTTCTTGTTGAACTTGATGACCTTGAACTGAAAGGTCTGGCCGAGAAGGCGGTCGAGATTGCGGACCGGCCGAAGGTCGACCTGCGAGCCGGGAAGGAACGCCTTCACGCCACCGCGGATGGTCACGGCGAGGCCGCCCTTCACGCGCTGGGTGATCGTGCCTTCGATCAGTTCGTCGCGTTCACACGCGGCGCTGATTTCGTCCCAGACCTTGAGCTTGTCTGCCTTCTCCTTGGAGAGCATGACGAGGCCGTCCTCGTTCTCCTTGGATTCGACCAGGACGTCGACGGCATCGCCGGCGGTCGCCGAGATGTTGCCTTCAGCGTTGATGAACTCGTGGAGCGAGATGACGCCTTCGGACTTGTATCCGATGTCGACGACGACCGAGTCTTTGCCGACTTTCAGGATCGTCCCAGCGACGATGTCACCTTCGCGGAGTTGGTCAGTTCGGGTGGCCGAGGCTTCGAAAAGAGCAGCGAAGCTCTCGGGGTTGGGGTTTGTGTTTTGAATTTCTGTGGTTTCGGTCATGTATAAATCGCTGCTTCCGGTGCTTTCGAGAGCTCCCGGCACACCTGGCCGTAGTTCCGAAGACCCCCGGAAATGCAGGGGAGTCCGTGGGTAGCAGGGGAGTTAAGGGGTGTCAATTGCAGGACTGCACCAGCTCGAGTACGTGTTGGACCACAGATTCCAGGTCCAAGCTCGTGCTGTCCAGGATGACGGCGTCCTCGGCGGGGCGCAGCGGAGCGATGGCGCGCGTCGAGTCGGCCTCGTCGCGAGACCGGATTTTGGCCAGGATCTCGTCATAGTCCGCCTCCGTGCCACGGTCTTGAAGGTCCTGGACACGACGGCGGGCTCGTTCCTCGGCCGATGCGGTGAGGAAGAGCTTCACCTCGGCGTCCGGGAAGACGATGGTGCCAATATCGCGTCCTTCGAGCACGACTCCGCCCTCTCGGCCCAGATCGCGCTGAATGTCGAGTAGCGCACGGCGGACTCCGGGATAGGCGCTGACTTGGCTCGCACCTGCTGACATTTCCGGGGTGCGGATCTCGTCGGCGCGATCATGACCATCAAGCAAAAGCCGTGGTGTTCCATCCTCTTGCGAGACAAAGCCAAGCTCCGCCTCAACACTGACGGCGGTGACGGCCGCTTCGTCGTCCCAGGAAACACCACGGTTGCGGGCGGCCAAGGCAACGCCCCGATAGAGCGCGCCGGTGTCGACCAGGGTGTAGCCGAGGCGCCGTGCGAGGACGCGTGCCGTGGTGCTCTTGCCGACACCGGCCGGGCCGTCGATCGCGATGACGGGGCGCGGTCGCGTCATACGGTTTCCTCCGTGATGTCTGCTCCCAGGGATCGCATGAGCGAGACGAAGCCGGGGAAGCTGGTGTCGACCGCCTCGGCCCCTTCGATCCGCGACTCGCCCTCCGCCAAGAGCCCGAGCAAGGCGGCGGACATCGCAATTCGGTGGTCGCCGCGGCTCTCGATCCGGGCGCCATGAAGTGGCGCGCCTCCGGTGATGATCATGCCGTCGGGAAGTTCTTCGCACGGAACGCCGAAGGCTCCGAGCACCTCCGCCATCGTCGCGATACGGTCGCTCTCTTTGACCCGAAGCTCGGCCGCGTCGCGGATCTCGGTTTGCCCTTTGCTGACTGCGGCCAAGGCACAGACCGCAGGGATCTCGTCGATCATGCGGACGATCAGTTCCCCGCCGGCGACCGATCCCCGAATCGAGCTGTGCGCCATGCTGATTTCGGCCATCGGCTCATCGCCAGCTCCGTGTCCGCTCGGGCGATGCGAAACGTTCGCCCCCAGCAGACGCAGCCAATCGAAGAGACCGGTGCGGGTCGGGTTCACGCAAACGTCTTGTACGCTGACCTGGCTGCCCGGCACCATGGCGGCGGCGAGCAACGGAAACGCTGCGCTCGATGGGTCGCCCGGCACGTGCCAGTCGAACGGCTCCCAACCTCTGGCCCAGTCTAGATTTGGATCGAGAACGACCGACGCCCCTGCGGTTTGGAGGGGGACACCGAGCGCCAGCATCATGCGCTCTGTGTGGTCTCGCGAGAGCACAGGCTCCTCGATGGCGGTCGGGGCACCGGCGTAAAGGCCGCTGAGGAGAAGGGCGCTCTTCACCTGGGCGCTCGGGATCGGCATCGCGTAGTCGATGCCCTTCAAGACCTCCCCTTCGACCAGCGGCGCGATCGAGATCGGCGGGTAGAGCTCGTCGGGCTTGGCGCCTGCGCTGCCTGCGATGTGGGCGCCTCTGGCTCGCAGCGGCTTGATGACGCGGCCCATGGGGCGCCGTGTGAGCGAGTCGTCACCGACCATACGTGTACCAAAGCGTTGCCCACTCAAGAGGCCGGCCAGCAATCGCATCGTCGTGCCCGAGTTGCCGCAGTCGACCACGTCGCTTGGCATCCTCAGGCCGTGGAGGCCGACGCCGTGCACGCTCGTCGCCTCGTCACGGCTCTCGACGGCGACACCCATCGCGCGGAACGCCTGCCGAGTCGCCGCGTTGTCCAAGCCTTCGGACAAGCCAGTGATGCGCGACACGCCGCGGCCCAGGGCGCCAAAAATCAGACTCCGATGACCGATCGATTTGTCCCCGGGCGCTCGAACGCTGCCCCGGAGCGGCCCCGAACGACGGACACGGTATCGCTTCTTGGCCCCGCTAGACACGCGACTCCCTTAGCACGCGCCCGAGCGACTCGAGGAAGCGCTCGTTCTGTGCGGGTTTGCCGACGGTGACGCGGATCCAGGACTCGAGCGGCGGAGGCATGGCGCGCACGATGACCCCTTCACGAAGGAGCGCTTCGTAGACCGCCCTGCCCGGCTGCTCGAGGTTGACCAGGACGAAGTTGCCCTGACTGGGCGCGAGCCGGAGGCCGGCGGCGTCCAACGCCTGACTCAGCCTGCCCCGGTCCCGAGCGGTAGCCTCGACGCCTGCGCGGAGGTGCGCCTGATCAGCGAGCGCAGCCTTGGCCGCGACTTGACCGAGCGTTCCCACGTTGAACGGTGCGCGCAGACGGTTCAGGTGGGCGACGAGCTCCGGTGTACCGATCACGTAGCCGACGCGGAGCGCCGCCAGGCCGTAGGCCTTCGAGAACGTTCGCAGGATCGCGAGCCGCTCGCGTGCGGTGCCAAGCTCGGTGGCAGGACCGAAGTCCTCTGCATCGGCGTATTCGACGTAGGCTTCGTCGATCACCGCAAGCACGCGCTCGGGGAGCGAGCGGAGGAGTCGCTCGAGCTCGCTCTTGGCGATGTAGCTGCCTGTCGGGTTGTTCGGGTTGGAGACGAACAGGAGCTTCGTTTCGGGCGTCACCGCGGCGAGCAGATCGTCGACGTTCCAGTGCAAGTCCTCGCGAAGCGGGACTGCAGTGAAACTCAGCTCCTGTGCAATTGAACCGATGCGGTAGCAGGGAAACGACGGATGGCCGAAGACCGTGTGCTCCCCGCGACTCGCAAACACGCGACAGATCAAGTCGATCAGCTCATTCGAGCCGTTGCCGAGACAGATTTGATCCGCCGAGACGTCATGATGCGCGGCCAGCGATTGGCGCAGCTCGAATCCCCTCGGGTCGGGGTAACACTCCAGTTGAAGCGTGCTGTTGGCGACGGCTTCGATCGCTTTCGGCGAAGGCCCGTACGGATTCTCGTTCGATGCGAGCTTCACCACGTCGTCGATGCCGAGCTCGCGCCGGAGCTCGTCTTCTGGCTTGCCAGGCTCGTACGCCGTTAGCGCCAGGATGTGGGGTGCCGCGAGGTCGCTCATGGGGGCCGCCGGTCAGCTCAGACGGGGATAGCTCCCGATGACCTTGGCATAGCGGACGATGCGACGCAGCTCCTCCACTGCGGTGAGGATCGCTCGGTCGGTGATGTGGCCGTCCAATTCGAGGAAGAAGACATGGCGCCATTGGGTTCCGGCCGAGGCCCGCGACTCGATTCGGCTGAGGTTGATCTCCCGGTCGGCCAGGGGTTTCAGCGCGCGGTGGAGTGCGCCTGGCTCGTCGCCCGGGGCGATGGCGAGGAAGGTGCGGTCTTTGCCCGTCCGCGATGGGAGGCGGTTGCCGACGATGCCAAAGCGAGTGACCACGTCGGAGTCATCTTCGAGCCGGTCCTCGATCAGCGTCAAGCCGTGAAGCTCTTTGAGGAGTGCGGAGCCGAGGGCAGCGGATTGGTCATCGCCACTTGCGAACAGGGCTGCGGCCTCCCCCGATTGAACGTCGACGAGAATGGCGTCTGGGTAGCGGGAGCGCAGTTGCCGTTCGCACGCTGCGATGGCGGGCGCTGCGCCATAGATTTTGATCACCTGTGCTGCGTCGCCCGATTGGGAAAGCAGTTGATAGCGGACCGGCACGACGCGCTCGGCGCAGAGCTTGGCGTCGGTAGCGATCAGCCCCGTGAGCGTTGCGGTGATGGCGCCGTCGGTCGACGTTTCGAGAGGGACCACGCCGAACGTCGCATGGCCATGAAGGACGGCACCGAGAACGGCGGAAACCGACTCGGTGGGGCGGAAGCTCGGCGCGTGACCGAAGTAGTCACGGGCGGCGGCGTGCGCGAGGTCGCCCGGAGTGCCGAAGTACGCGACCACGTCGGGTGTGATGAGCTCGGTGCACGCGGACAGAACTTCACGAAAGACGGGCTCGATGCTCGAAGCGGGGAACTCCTCGGCGAGCGCGCGCGCACTTTTGATGACGGTGGCCTTCTTCGGCAGGCGAAGCGGCTCGTCCCCGGCGTCTTGTCGCAGGGCGGTGTACTCATGAATCGCTCGCGCTCGCGCGTTCAGCGCGCTCACGATTTGCCGGTCCGCTTCTTCGAGCGCTGCGGTGATCCGGCCAAGACGATCATCCATGGTAGCGATGGTAACAGCCCCCTGCGTGAAGGTATACCGTCGGCCGCCTGTCGTTACTCGTCATCATGACGGGTGAGGTCGCGAAGACGTGCCAGCGTCACGAGCGCGTCGACCGGAGTCATGCGTTCGATGTCGAGCGCTTCCAAGGTGGCGTCTACCTCGGAGCGAGGAGGTGGCTCGGCTTCGAACAAGGGCATCTGGGGCACCGCCGCGGCCTCGGCCCGCGTCTCGAGCTCCTTCAGCTTCGTTTTTGCACGGGCGAGCACCACAGGAGGGACGCCTGCGAGCCTAGCAACAGCCAGGCCATAGCTGCGGTTCGAGCCGCCCGGCACGAGCTGATGGAGCAAAACCATGCTGTCGTCGTGCTCTTTTGCCGCAACGTTGTAGTTGGCCGCGTTGTCGAGGCGATCCGCAAGCTCGCAAAGCTCGTGATAGTGCGTGGCGAAGATCGCCCGGCAACGCGTTGCGTCGTGAAGGTGCTCGGCGACGGCCCAGGCGATCGCGAGCCCGTCATAGGTGCTGGTGCCGCGTCCGATCTCGTCGAGAATCACGAACGATCGCTCGGTGGCTTCGCGAAGGATGGCGGAGGCTTCCATCATTTCGACCATGAACGTGCTTTGCCCCCGGGCGAGGTGATCGCTCGCTCCGACCCGCGTGTAGACGCGATCCACGATGCCGATCCGGGCGCTCTTGGCGGCGACGAACCCACCGGCCTGGGCCATGATGACCGCCAGTGCCGCTTGTCGCATCGCCGTCGACTTCCCGGACATGTTGGGTCCGGTCAATATCATTAAGCGAGTGCCCTCGGGACTGAGCGCGATCGTATTGGGCACAAAACCGTCTTCGGCGGCGTAGCATTCGACCGTTGGGTGCCGGCTGTCTTCGAGAAACAGCTCGCGGCTCGCATCGACGCGCGGACGGACATAGCCGCGGCAATGGGCAACCTCCGCGAGCGCGGCACTCGTGTCGATGGAGGCGATGATGCGGGCGAGCCGATGAAGCCGTGGCGCCTGATCGCCGATCGCCTGGCGAAGGTCGAGGAATGCCGCCGACTCGAGTGCGCGGGCGCGCTCGTCAGCATGAAGGATTCGGTCTTGAAGCTCGGCCAGCTCGGCCGTGATGAACCGCTCGCCATTCGCGATCGTTTGCTTGCGAACGTAGTCGTCCGGCACCGCGTCGAGCTTGGACTTGGTGATCTCGATGTAGTAGCCGAAAACTCTGGTGAACTTAATCTTGAGCGAGCCGATGCCGGTCCGTTTGCGTTCGCGGCGCTCGAGGTCGAGCACGATGTCTTTGGCGGTCGTCGACAGCTTGCGGAGCTCGTCGAGCTCGGCAAGGTGGCCATCTGCGAAGATCCCACCTTGCCGGTCAATCGCCGGAGGCTCGTCGACCAGCGCAGCTCGAAGCAATGCGAGGACATCCGTGCACAAGTCCGCGCCCTCTAGCGATGCCATCGAGTCGTCGAGCTCGCTGCCCGGGCGGGTCGATAGCTCTTGGTGAAGCACCTCGGCGCTCGCGAGGCCGTTGCGAATCACCCCCAGGTCGCGCGGAGTTGCCAAGCCGACTGCGGTGCGTACCGCGAGTCGCTCGAGGTCGCCGATTTCGCCGAGACGCGCCCTGGCCTGATCGCGGCAACGAGCGTCTGCAAAGAAGAGCTCGACCGCATCTTGACGCCGCCGGATGCGCTCGATGTCCGTCAGCGGTTCGAGCAACCGGGACCGGAGCGCCCGGGCGCCCATCGCCGTCTTGGTTTCGTCGAGCAGTTGGAGAAGCGAGCCTCGACGCTCGCCGTCGAGGGTGCGGACGAGCTCGAGGTTACGCACCGCTGCATCGTCGAGGACCAGCCGGTCACCGGCCGTGTAGAGCGTGGCCTGGTGAATTTGGGAATCGGCCTGGTGCGCCCTCGCATAGTCGAGCACCAAGGACGCAGCGCGTGCGGCAGGCTCTTGGCTCGAGAGCTCGGCTGCCTGTTCGGCGCTGAGCAGCTCGCTCAGGGCTTGGGCGCCCCCGCGTAGCTCTACGCTTCGAAGTGCCGTGCGGGGAAGGCTTTGCTTGCAGAGCGCTTCGAGCTCCCGAGCTCCTGACTCGATCAGTACTTCGGCGGGGTCGAGGCGCACGAGCTCACCGACCCACTGGGGCCCAAGCTCGACCACACAGGCGCGAAGCGTGCCGGTCGACAGCTCCAGCGCAGCCACACCGCCATCCGAGGTCGCCGCAACCAGGAAATTTTCAGCGCGCGCGTCGAGCGCATCGGGTTCGAGGCAAAGCCCTGGCGTGACTACCCGAACAACCTCACGCGGCACCACTGCGCGAGCGCTCGAGGGCTCGGCCATCTGCTCGCAAATCGCAACCTTCTCTCCATGACGGAGCAAGGCTGCCAGGTACCCGGCCGCAGCATGGTAGGGCACGCCCGCCATCGGGATCTTGTTTCCTTCGGGGTCCGTCCCGCGTGACGTCAGGGCGATGTCGAGGATGCCAGCCGCGCGGACCGCATCATCGTAGAACATCTCGTAGAAGTCCCCGAGCCGGAAGAAGATGATCGCATCGGGATGCTGCCCCTTCGCGCCCAAAAATTGGCGCATGACCGGCGTGTGATCCTTCTTTCGCGCCCTCCCCCGTACCGCCATGAACCGGGTCTACTCAAAAGTCTGGGCGATGTTAAGCGGAGAAAAGATGACGCGCCGAACCCCCGCTTCGAAATCCACGAAGAAGAGTTGATCCTGCCGCGCAGAGAACAGCATGGATGAAGGCAGCGAAAGACGCCCCGCGCTGGTATCGAGGACCAGGGACGTGAATTGGTTGGCGATGTTGAAATTCAGCAGGGCGACGGTGGCGTCCGTAATGCTGGTCTCGGGAGGGTACGGACCGATTTGAAAGCTCACCAGCGGATTGATGAACTGTGTGTCTTCGAAGGCGCGCCCCGTGAGGTAGGTGTCCACATCATCGAGCACGACCGGGCGCTCGTCGTCCAGGACGCACTCTCCGTTTTCGTCGGGGACCACCCGGTGAATGAACCCGGTGGTCGTGCCGGTCACCGTGTAGACGTCATTGGTGTGGATCTCATACTCGGTGAATTGATTGAAACAGGCGCGGACCTCGTCGAGCGTGTACCTGCTGGGGTTTGGCGATGGCCCGATCTCGAGCTGATCGTCGAACGCCCGCTCGATGGGAAACCAGACCGGACGCTCGTCGATGTCGTCCTCCAGATCTAGGAATGACTCGCAGGCGAGCTCGTCGCGGGTGCTCGGTGGCAGCTCGCCGGTGATCAAGACACGGTCTCCGACGTACGACGCCACGAGGTCGGCGTCGGGACTCTGCGGCCCGAGCACGCCGACCCGGCAGAACGGCACGTCACCACCGAGGAACCAGTTGCCCGGCGTTCCGTCGAAGGACGCGTCCGCGAACAAGCCAAGGCCGCCTTCGGACTGCGGAATCAAACCTTCCCACTGGGCATCCCATCGCTGCGAAAAGCTGCTCCAGACTTGCGACGAGGCGCAGATCAACCCGTCGGCGTCGGAGCCGGACGGAGGCACGCCAAAAACGTTGAACATCGACGAGCGCTCGGGGTCCATCGACGGCGGACAGTTGATGAATTCCAGCCCCGGGCCGTCGGAGCTGCCCGGGGCGCCCATCGTTTCATCGAGCCTTCCCGGTGACGCATTGAATTGGAGCGACGGATTGCCGTCGAGCTCGATGAACGTGCTAGGCGTGAACCCGAATCGCCGTCGGTGCCGGCGTATGCTCGCGAACTGGTCAGGGCCCGTCTCGGCGAGCGTGCAAGCGATACCGCCCTCCCCTCCGCGACATGGCGCATTGAGGTCGTATATGTCGAGGTAGAACATCGTGCCGTCGGAAAGGCTCACGGCCAGGAAGACGCCGCGCATGTTGGCCGCGTTTTGTGCCAATGCGAATGCGTTGCTGTCGGTCGAGGTGCAGATCTCATCGGCAGGCACCTGCATGCCGTCGCTGTCCGGGTCTTCTTCGAGCGTGTAGAACGGTGAAACGACCTCGATCGCGCGCACGTTGGAGAACGCGAAACGAACGCGATCGCGCGACTCGACGTTCTCTTCGTTGGCCCGTGCCGAGATGCCGGCGATCACGGGAAGCACGGCGCCGAACTCTTTGTCTTCCTCTAGCGTTCCTTCGGGATCCTCGGTGTAGTTGACCACGACGACGCTGCTGTCGGTAGCGCTCACAGCGTAAAGGTAGCGTTGGGTCGCGGCCTGGTCGGCGGGGTCTGAGCTGGCCGGCACCAGGGGCGTCACGTCGATTTCGGTCGTCGGTGTGCCAGTGATGATGGGGTCCATCGGCGTGGCGCCATTGCTGTCGAGCTTGAAGCGGTGAATCACCGGTTGATTGGCGTCGGCCACGAGCAACACGTCGTCCGCATCTGAGCCAGTGCTCGTCCCCGATCCACTCCCCTGTTCGATGCCTTGATCGATCGTCAGCGCGACGGGGCTTGGCCCCATGGTGGCGCCTTCGACGCACGGCGCGGTCGTCACAACCGTCTTGATGAATCGTCCCGGGTTATCCAGGAAGTCCTCCGGGCAGATGCGGTTGTAGTCGTTCGCGTCCGACGGTGGCGCTTGGACTTGTGTGACGGGGCACGCGTACGTGTCGAGTGTCAGCAGAATTGGGTCGCCGAGGGTCTGCGCACCGGTCATCTCGTCGATCATGACTTCGACCTGCGCGATCTGACCGAGCTCGGGAAGTGCCACGTAGAGGTAGCGATAGTCGACGTTCGAGTCGGCGCCGGTAACCTGGTCGTCGTCGTTGGTCACCGGCACGGCACTCGCGCTTTCGTGCAAGGCGAGGTCGGTCGGCCCTGCCTCGAAGCGAACGCTATCTGGCTGGAGCAGCGACTGCCCGTCGATCAGCTGCCGCGTCTCGATCGCCTGAAGGCTCTTTGGGCTGAAGCTGGTGACGTAGGTGTAGGTCGACTCGAACGGAGAGATCTGGATACCTGTCGGTTGCTCCCCGACCCTCAACGCAGTGACGCCGGGTACCGTCCGGTTGGTGTCCAGAACGATATTGTTGGTGAAGCTGATGACCGCGACCTCGCCGGTTTGGATTTGGGTTACCGCCCCGAGAAACTGGGCTTCGATTTCGGGCGCAAAGATCGTTTCGGTCGAGCAGAGCGATGTCGGCAGGACCTCTCTGAGATCGTAGAGGTTGCCGGTGATCAGATCGAGGTCCGCACACAAGAACTGAATCTTCGCGGGGCGGTTCAAGGACGCGAGGACGACGTTGTTCTCATTGTTTCTGCACGACGAGAGGACGAGCGCGCACAGAGTGAGGGCGACAAAGCGCGTCATCGAGGGAGCTCCGATACGGGTTGCGGAAGGCCGACGAGGCCGAGAAGCCGAGGCGAGCACTCTTCCGCCGGGTCCGTGCTGACTGACTCGAGGCAATCGATGGTCGGTTGCAGGTCGGCGATACGAAGCACCGAAGTGCTGAAGTCGGCAACATAAATGAGACGCCGTGGGCCATCGATGACGAATTCGAAGGCGCCGCTGACGTTGGTCAGGATGGTGATCCCCTGAAAGTTGTCGGTGTCGATGACTTGGACGCTTCGCCCGAGGAAGCAGCTCACAAACGCGAGGACCACAGTGTCTCCGTTCGCTGGAACCTCGGCGAGTTGCACGCGAGAAGGATCACGACAGGTCGGAATTTGTCCAACCATGTTGAGGTCCCCCCCTGCGACTTCGCTCCGGGCCACGACCAAGGCTTCGGGCGCGCGTGATACGATGTATGCGAGATTCTTCCCCGGTCGTGGGTCGAATCGGATGTCTCGATTGCTTCTGCCATTGTCGAGCCCGCTCACGATGAGCGGGCCTCCGTTGAAGAGGTAGCTCTGCGTTGGGTCGCCATCGATGCCGATACCCAGGCGAACGATCGCTGCGACCTCCGCGCTGGGAATCCATGCGCGTTTGGCGCCAGGCTCATACGTGATCGTAACCTGCTCGGGGGCGAGCTCGTCGAGGGTTGCCGCGAGCCGGGGGCGCCGCTGAGGCTCGGGCCCACCAGGGCGGAGCTGGTCGAAGAACATGCTCGCCTTGCCCTCACGGTGCGCCATCAAAATGTAATCGCCCCGGAAGGCTGGATCGTCGGGGTTGCTCGGCGACCCGAAGTCCGCGGCCAGGTCTCCTACGTAGACATCGACAGGATCCGCGGGCAGGTTGAGACCGACCGTTGGGTTGACCTGCTCGGCGCTTCCCGACCGGTATGGGCTGGTGCAGGTTTGTCTTTGGCCGAACTCTCCGCCGCAGCGAAGCTGACCTTCTGCGTTGACATCGATGAAGGTCAGATTGGCGTCGCTTCGAACCGGCACGTAGATGCGCCGACCATCGGTTGAAACCCCCATGCCGTCCGAGAAAGAGCCGATCTCGACCTCGCCGGGAATCAGCCCTTCGACCGGGACGAGCTTCAGCGCCGCTTGTGGGTCACGGACTTGGAGATCTGTCGGAACCACCGAGCAACGGTCTGGCGGGATGAGGACGCAGCCCTGGTCTTCGTCGAAAACCGGGTTGCAGTCGCAACCCTCGTCGTTGATGTCGCCCTCGAAGTCGGAACCGAGGCAGGCAGGGAGCACGCCGACGCCAGTCGCGACGCACCCGTCGTCGTCGAGAGGGTCGCAGGCGCAGCTGGGATCCTCGATGTCGCCCGCGAATTCCGAGTCGAGGCATGTCTCGAGGACACCGGGCCCCAAGCAGCCCGACTTGATCGCGTCGATCATCTTGTCGAGGTCGTAGGACTGGACGTTTCCGGAGTTGTATTGCAGCCCAAAGTTCGAGCTCGTGACGAAGAGGTATTTGGGCTCGCCCTCGACATCGGCGTCGACCGAGAGCTCGATCGCGATGGGGAACGACATCAGACCGGGCGGCAGCGCCTCTCCGCTGTTGGTGGCGCACCCGGTCGAGCTAGTTCCGGAAATAAGCAAGAACCCCAGAGCGAAACCGATCACAGCGCTCCGCAGGCCGAATTGCGACCGCATGGGGCGGCACCCTAGCCGTTCACCCTAGGGGGGGCAACTGGCAACGGAGCCCGTTAGTTCCAGGGATCGAGAATGGACCGGTCACGCTGCGGCGACGGTTTCGGGCGCGGTCGAGGCTTGCGACGGACCTGCGTTTTCCGGGTCGGCTTGCCCTTGGCCGCCGGCGTATCCGACGCCGACGCGAGCGCGTCTCCTTCATTCGATTGCGGATTCGCCAGAGGAGACAGCATTGCAGGCGGGAGCATCGGAGGGCGGACCGTCGGAACCGTGGGCGTGGCCGCGGGGGCTTGCGCCTCGGGCGCCGGTGGATCCCGCTCGAGGCGAGAGCTCGCGGTTTCGACCACGGGTTCGGTGAACACGCTCATCGCGATCGTCCAAAGGAGCGCCAGCAGGGTCAGCCCGAGCCCCGCCAGATAGATCGGCCCGGCCGGGATGCGGTTCCACGGTCGGGGGGGTCTGGTCGGCGGCAGTGACCAGGTATCGGGCCCGACCGGCCGCAGCCCGGCCTTGACGCGTTCGAGGTCGTCCAGGACCTCGTGCATGGTTTGATAGCGCCGCTCCGGCCGCTTCTCGAGGCACCGCATGATCAACTCTTGGAGCTCATCGGAGACGTGCGGTACGCGGATCTTTGGCGGTATCGGCTCCTCGTACATGTGCTTGGTGAGGATACCCATCATGGTGTCCGCGTCGTGCGGAACGTGTCCGGTCACCATTTCGTAAAGCAGGACACCCAGTGCGTAGATGTCGGTTCGATGGTCGACACCTTCGCCCTCGCATTGCTCGGGCGACATGTAATGAGGTGTGCCAAGGACCTCGCCGGCGCGTGTCAACCGATTGGGGCCATTGCCCACCTTGGCAATTCCGAAGTCCAGGACTTTCACGAAGTCATCGACGTCGTCTCGCCGAATGAGAAATACGTTTTCCGGCTTCAAGTCCCGATGAATGATCCCTGCATCGTGAGCGGCGCCAAGGGCGCGAGAGACTTGGATGGCGATGTGAAGCGCGCGCTCCTCGGGCATGCGGTCGACACTGTCGATCGCATCGATGAGGTCGAGCCCATCGAGGCATTCCATGATGAAGTACGTCGAGCCGTCGGTCAGCTCTCCGAAGTCGCTGATGTCGATGATGTGCTGGTTACCGATGTTCGACGCGCTCTCGGCTTCGCGGCGGAACCGCGCCAGGACCTCCGGGTCGCGTGTGTTTTCCCGCCGAAGAACCTTCATGGCCAGCGGCTTGTTGAGGCGGGTATGGGTGACCCGATACACCAGGCCCATTCCACCCTCGCCGAGCAAGGACTCGACGCGATAGCGTTGGTCGATCGTCTGACCGAGCAGCCCTTCGGCCACTTTCGTCACCCCCGACGGGGGCACACCTCCGGCAGAGCCATCAATGGTTCTGGTACTATCCCGCATACAGCTGGACCACAATATTCCAGTCGTATACATTCCAACACGAGTGGGGCTGCGCATCAAGCCTAGACCGCACCGAAAACAGCCCCTGAACGGTTTTTCTGGTGAAGCCGGGCCTGAGCGGCCGCCAAACGGGCTCCCGGGAGTTGAGAAAGAGGCGCCGAAATGAAGTCGAGGCCGAGATTCTCGCAAATCTCGATCGACACTGGGCTGCCGCCTTGGTCTCCACAGAGGCCTGCGAGCAGCTGCGGGCGGACGGGCTTGGCCCGCTCGAGGGCGATTGCGATCAGCTCGGCAACCCCCTCATCGAGATGGGTAAAGGGATCTCCGGCGAGCAAGCCGAGCTCGTTTCGGTAGGTCGGCAGGAACCGGCTTGCGTCGTCCCGGCTGACGCCGAGGGCTGTCTGGGTCAAGTCGTTCCCTCCAAATGAGAAGAACTGCACGTGCTCCGCGATCTCGCCTGCGATGAGGCATGCGCGTGGGACCTCGATCATCGCCCCCACGCGGCAGCTGAAGGTGCTCGTCGGATTGGTGAAGACTTGCCGGTGCACGCTGTCGATCGAGGCGCGCAGGACTTCGATCTCCGAGGTGAAGGACACCATCGGGATCAGAACCTCGAGATCCACTGCTAACCCTTGGTCAGTGCAATCGCGCGCGGCAAAGAGCATGGCACGAAGCTGCATGTCGTAGAGGCCGGGGATCGTGAGGCCGGCGCGGATCCCGCGGTGGCCGAACGCCGGATTCGATTCACGATGTCGCTCGGCCGTCTTGATCACCTCTTCGAGCTCGAGGTCGAGAGCATCGGCTATCGGTTGAAACGATTCATCGTCGTGCGGGAGGAATTCTCCGAGCGCCCTGTCGAGCAGGCGAATCGTAACCGGTCGCCCGTCCATGGCGCGAAAGATCTCCGCGAAGTCGTCCCGTTGCGCGCGCTCGAGCTCTGCGAGCCATTCTCTGCGCTGCTCGTTTTCGAACGCGAGCAGCGTGCATCGCATCGCGAACAGTCGGTCTTGCGCGAAGAACATGCGCTCGGTCCGGCACAGGCCCACGCCTTCGGCTCCATAGCTCAATGCAGCCCGGGCGGCCTGAGGGGTGTCGGCTTCAGCGTAGACCCGCATCCGGCGAACGCCGTCGGCCCAGCTCATCAGCTCCCGGAGCTCGTCGACGGTTGCAGAGGCAACGACGTCGAGTGCGCCCGTGTAGACCTTCCCGGTCGAGCCGTCGAGCGTGAGAAGGTCGCCTTCACGCAACAGCTGCGAATCGCGGGAGCCGTCGAGACGAACGGTTCGCTCACGCAGGTCGATTCGAAGGTCTCCGCAGCCCACCACGCAGCACTTTCCGAGCCCTCGTGCCACGACCGCAGCGTGGGAGGTCATGCCGCCGGCCGCGGTGATCACACCCTTGGCGGCTTTCATTCCGTGAATATCCTCGGCGCTGGTTTCCTGTCGGATCAGGATCACCTCTTGGCCTTCGGAGACCCAGCGCACCGCATCATCGGCGTCGAAGACGATGCGGCCAGACGCGGCGCCCGGGCTCGCGGGTAGACCGACGGCGAGTGGCTTGATTCCGTCGGCTGCGAGATCGGCTTCGGCAGGGAGCCGCGCTTGGAGCAGCTGCTCGAGCGAGCGGGCGTCGACCCGAAGCAAGGCGTCATCCTTGCTGAGCACACCTTCCTTCACCATGTCGACCGCCACGCGGACCGCCGCGTGCGCCGTGCGCTTTGCCGTCCGTGTCTGCAGCAAGTACGGGCGGCCGTCTTCGATCGTAAACTCGATGTCCTGCATGTCGCCGAAGTGGCTTTCGAGAGACGCGCAATAATTGGAAATCGCTTCGAACGCTTCCGGCAGTGATGCTTCGAGGCTCGAGGCCTCCTTGCCAGGCCTGCTTGCGTTCGCGGTGAGCGCGACGGGCGTTCGAATGCCCGCGACCACGTCTTCCCCTTGGGCGTTCGGCAGAAACTCGCCATAGAGCTGCCGCTCTCCGCTGGACGGGTTGCGCGTGAAGGCCACCCCTGAGCCGCTTTGGGGGCCGGTGTTGCCAAAGACCATCGCTTGCACCGTGCACGCGGTGCCGATGGCGTCGTCGATCCCTTGCATGCGCCGGTATCGAACCGCGCGGGAATTCTCCCAGGATGCGAAGACGGCGCCAATGGCATCCCAGAGTTGGGTGCGTACATCTTGCGGAAACGGCGCGCCCGATGCGTCTTCGATCACCTCGAGATAGGATGCGACGAGCCCTTCGAGCGCGGACGCCGACAGCTCGGAGTCGAGCATGCGCGGTCGCCCGAGCTCGGTCTTGAGATCGCTCAGCAGGTACTGGAAGCGGTCGGCCCTGATGCCGCGCACCACCGTTCCGTACATCTGGAGTAAGCGGCGGTACCCATCGAGCGCGAAACGTTTGTCCCCGCGCTGCGCAGCGAGCCCCGACAGCGTGTGCTGGCTGAGACCGACGTTCAGGACCGTATCCATCATGCCCGGCATCGAGACCTCAGCCCCCGAGCGAATCGAAAGGAGCAGTGGGTTGTCGGCGTTGCCAAAGACCCTGCCGAGGCGTTCCTCGATGGTTCGAAGTGCCTGTTCGACGGCCGCATCGAGGCCATCGGGCAGCGTGCCACTGTCCCGATATTGCCGGCCCACCTCGGTCGTGATCGTGAAACCCGGGGGGACCGGGATACCGAGCGCGGTCATCTCGCTGAGGCCCGCGGCCTTCTTTCCGAGGAGCTGCAGGCGGACGTCAGAGTCGAGCTCTGCGTCAAGCGGATACAGAAGGGTCACGGCGTTGCAACTTTGTCCCAAGCTGGTGGAAGTGCGCAATGCCGCTGACCGTGTCGGCGATTTCTCCGAGCAATCGCAAGCGATTGTCCCGGACGCGGCTGTCGTCGACCATCACGAACACCTCATCGAAGAAGCGGTCGATCGGTGCGCCAAGCTCCTTGGCGACGAGCTTCAAGGCGTCGGCGTAGCGGCGCTCGTCGGTTGCCTCGCGGATCTGATCGCGCACGGTCCCAAAGCGCTCCGCCAGGGCAGTCTCCGCCCCGGCTTCGAGAAGGCTGGAATCGACCGGGCCCCGCGCGCTTTCCGTGGTGATGTTGAAGGCACGTTTGAAGGCGACCGCGAGAGCCTCGAACTCCGGTTCGGCGCCGAGCTCGGACACCGCTTGGATACGACTGCGGAGGTCGCGCAACGAGGTGCCGTCCCATGCACCGAGGCACGCGTCGACCACGTCGCCGCCGTGCGCGTCTTTGAGCATTCCTCGAATACGGCCGCGGAAGAAATCGTCGAGTGATACACGCACGTCGTCGGCAGCCGAGAGCTCGGCGTCGTTCGCGTACGCACGGTAGGCCTGGTCGATGATTTCTCGGAGGTTGACGTCGATCGGGCCTTCGAGCGCGATGCGGATGATGCCGAGTGCGGCCCGTCGAAGCGCGAACGGGTCGGCCGACCCGCTCGGAACCAGACCGATGCCAAAGCAGCCGACCAGCGTGTCGATTCTGTCCGCAACGGCAACGACGGCACCTACGACTTGGTCGGGAACGACGTCGTCCGCACCTTGCGGCCGGTAGTGATCGCGGATGGCGTCGGCGATCGCAGGGTCGATGCCCTCGCGCAATGCGTACCATCGGCCCATCTCGCCCTGCAGCTCGGGGAACTCGTATACGATGAGCGTTTCGAGGTCGGCCTTGCAAAGGCGCGCCGCTTCGCCGCAGGCATCGGCGTCCGCTCCGGACTGCTCCGCAAGCGCGCGGGCATTGGCTTGAAGCCGGCGGACCTTCGCGCCCATCGTGCCGAGCTTCGACTGGAACACCACCGACTCGAGCTTCGTGAGCCGATCGGCGAGGGGCGCCTTGCGGTCTTCTTCGACGAAGAAGCGGCCATCGGCCAGGCGCGCGCGGAGAACGCGGTCGTTGCCCTTAGCGATGGTTTCCGGGTCCTCTGCGGTGTTGACCACGTTGAGATACGACGGAAGAAGCGCACCACCTTCGGATTTGCGCACGGCGAAATAGCGTTGGTGGTCGCGCATCACCGAGATGACGACCGCGTCTGGGAGCTCGAGGAACGATTCTTCGAAGCTGCCGGGCACGGTGAACGGCTCTTCGACGAGCGATAAACATTCGTCCGCAAGGAACGCGTCAGGCTCGAGGACGCCGCCGAGCGATTTCGCGGAGGCGAGCAGTCCTTCCATCATCCGATCCTTGCGGCGTTTCAAATCCACGATGACGTGCGCGGCTTCGAGCGCCTTTTCGTAGTTGCCAGCCTCGTCGAGGTCGAAACTCGCAGGAGCGAGAAAGCGATGGCCTCTTGTCGCGCGGCCAGATTGCACGCCCGCAAACTCGAACCGAACCACCTCGCTGCCGAGCAGCGAGACGATCCAGTGGATCGGTCTGCCAAACGCGATCTCTCCCGGCCCCCACCGCATGGACTTCGGGAAGGTGATCCGCTGACACAGCAGTGGAAGGATTTCGGCGAGCACTTCGCTTGTCGCCTTGCCGGCTTCATGCACCCGAACACTGACGTAGTCACCCTTGTCGGTGGTTTGCTTGCGGAGGTCTTCGACAGCAACACCGTGCTTCCTCGCAAAGCCCGTGGCCGCTTTCTTGGGAGAGTCGTCCGCTTCAAAGGCCGCGCCCCAAGGCGGGCCCATGACGGTTTCGTCTCGATCGGGCTGGCTCTCGGTGAGTCCGCGCAGTCGGACTGCGAGTCGGCGGGGCGTTCCCAGGGTGTCCACCGCGAACGCGTCGGTGCCGAGACGCGCTTGGCCCACCAGCTCCTCCGCACTCGTCTTCATCGAGCGCAGCGCGTGCGTCACAAACGAAGCCGGCAGCTCCTCGGTCCCAATCTCCAGCAAAAACTCGGATGACATCGAGTGGCGTTGCTACCAGACCGGATCCAACCGCGCAACGGGGCGAAGCCCAAGCCGAGCTATTGTGCGGCCGCAGCGGTGTCGAGGAGCGGGAAGCCGAGCGCCTCGCGCTGGGCATACCAGGACTCGGCAACGGCCCTCGCAAGGATCCTCACGCGGCCGATGTACCGCTGCCGCTCGGTGACGCTAATCGCGCCCCGGGCATCGAGGACGTTGAAATAGTGGCTGCACTTGATGACCGCGTCGTAGGCGGGAAGCGCCAGCCTTTCGAGAGGCTCCCGGTCGAATTGCAGGGCACCGCCCTTGCCTTTCTTCTCGCTGAGGCCAAGCAAAACCGCGACCTGCTTCTCGTACTCCTCGAAGAGCTTCTTTTGGAGCTCGGGGTCCGCCTGCTCGAAGTTGTACGTGCTCCACTCCCACTCGGCGCGCTTGTAGAGGTCGCCGTAGCGAATGCCCGGCGCCCATTGCAGCTCGTAGACGTCGTCGACGTCTTGCAGGTACATGGCGATGCGCTCGAGCCCGTAGGTCAGCTCGCCGCTGATCGGCTTGCAGTCGATGCCGCCACACTGCTGGAAGTACGTGAACTGGCTGATCTCGAGACCGTCGAGCCAGACCTGCCATCCGAGGCCCCATGCCCCGAGGGTCGGCGACTCCCAGTCGTCCTCGATGAAGCGGATGTCGTGGTGGCTCGGGTCGGTGCCGAGCGCGCGCAGCGACTCGAGGTACAGGTCCTGAATGTCGAGCGGCGACGGCTTCAGGATCACCTGATACTGGTGGAACTGTTGCAGGCGATTCGGGTTCTCACCATAGCGGCCATCCGTCGGCCGGCGACTCGGCTCGACGTAGGCGACGTTCCAGGGTTCGGGACCGATCGCACGTAAGAAGGTGTGGGGGTTGAAGGTGCCCGCGCCAACCTCCGAGTTGTAGGGCTGGACAATGAGACAACCGCGCTCCGCCCAGAACCGCTCGAGCGCGAGCATGAGCTCTTGGAAGGTCATTCCTGATCCTCCCCGTCATCGTCATCGTCATCGACGTCCTCTTCCTCCTCGGCGGCGGCCTCAGCAGCCGCGATAGCAGCCTCTTCCTGAGCGAGAAGCTCTTCTTCTGCCTCCTTCATGGCCTCCTCGGCGGCGAGCTCTGCGGCTGCAATGTCGATCGACTCGCCGGTCTTCTCTTCGAACAGAGCCCTGTGCTCGTCGGTGAGGTCGCTGAACTCCTGAAGCGTCGGAAGGTCTTTCAAGCTGCTTAGGCCGAAGAACTCGAGGAACCCTGGCGTCGTGCCATACACCAGCGGCCTGCCGGGCTCGTCTTTGCGCCCGAGGATCTTCACCAAGCCGCGTTCCGCCAGCATTTTGAGTGAAGACCCTGAGTCGACACCGCGCACATCGTCGACCTCGGGCCGGGTGAGCGGTTGGCGGTACGCGACGATGGCAAGCGTTTCGAGCTGAGCGCGAGTGAGGCGAATGGGTTTCGGTGCGACGAGCGTCTTGACGAAATCGGCGCTCTCACGCGCCGAACGGAACTGATACCCGCCCGCCACGAAGTAGAGGTGCACGCCGCGGTGCTGGTAGTCGGCGACGAGCTCGTCGAGCAGAGGCTGCACCTCTGCGATCGTGGCCCGCGCCGCCCGAGCCAGCCTCTTCGCCGACACGGGACCGCTGGAAACGAAGATCAGGCTTTCGATGACGTTCTTTAGCGATTCTCCGCTCGGCGCGATGGGCACTCCGGCCCCGTTTTCCAAGTCGCCATTGTCGGTTTGCACGTCTGTTTGCGTCATGGCTCTGGTTCGTCCTCATTCCATGCGTAGGCGCCGGAGGTGCCGGCCGGCACGATCGCGGATTCTCTTCGTTCCTCACCCGTCTCGACCGCAACGCTGAAGTCGATGGGCTCGTCCACCACGTCGCTGGTGGGTCGCTGCACGTCGTCGGGCACGATCGCCTCGCCGGAGGCATCGAGCAGGGTGTACTCGAGGTAGATCGGCTCCTCGTGATCGGTCTGATAAATGCTCGCCAGACGCATCTTTGCCATCTCTAGCAAGGCGAGGAAGGTGACCACGAGATCGTAGGAGGTACTGACGTCTTCGAAGAGCTCGTCGAAGCGGCAGCGGCGACGCTCGCGAAGCAACTCGACCAGCCCACCGATACGTTCCTGAATCGACATCCGCTCCGCGTCGACCTCGAGCGAGATGCTCGCATTGATGCGCTCGGCGATCTTCTTCAGGGCGTCGAGCAGCTTGAAGACGCTTACCTGCGCCAGTGGCGGCAGCTCGTCGCCACTCGGCGGCGGGGTCCCGCCCGAAAACACATCCCGCCCCGCAATTGCACGCTGGCCCAGATCTGAAGCGACGGTTTTGTACTTCTGGTACTCCAGTAACCGCCGGATCAGCTCGGCCCGCGGGTCGAGCTGGTCGATCTCGTCGTCGTCCTGGTCCTCGGGCGGCCGGGGCAGGAGCATCTTGCTCTTGATGTGCGCCAGCGTCGCCGCCATCACCAGGTATTCCGAGGCAATGTCGAGGTTCAGGTCTCCCATCAAGCTCAGGTATTCCAGGTACTTATCGGTGATGAAGGAGATCGGGAGGTCGAGGATGTCGAGCTCGTGCTTACGGATCAGATGCAAGAGCAGGTCGAGCGGCCCTTCGAAGTTGGGCAGCTCGATCCGGAAGTTGGGATCCAGGGCCTCCGGTGCCTCGGGCACCGGCATGGGGCTGGGCTCGCTCATCGCAGTGGAACCATGCGCTGGTACTCTCCCCAGTGTCAATTGCTACGGGCTTCGGCGAGGGCTTCGATCACCGCGTCGACGTGCCCTTTCACTTTCACCTTGGGGAAGTGCTTGATGACTTTACCGTCCGGTCCGATCAGCACGGTGGACCGGATGATGCCCATCGACTTCTTGCCGTACATGTTCTTCTCGCCCCAAGCGTCGTACTTCTCGAGCATCTTCCCGTCCGGGTCGCTCAGGAGCGGGAACTTCAGCTTGTATTTGTCAGCGAACTTGCAATGCGAGTCGATCGAATCTTTGCTGACACCGATGACGACGGCGTCGCGCGCCTCGATCTTGCGCAGCGCCTCGTTGAAGTCGTTGGCTTCGGTGGTGCAACCCGGCGTGTTGTCCCGCGGATAGAAGTAGATGATGACGTACTTGCCGGCGAGGTCTTTGAGGGCCAGCTTGCCGCCCGCGGAGGAGGGCAGATTGAACGCAGGAGCCTTGCGGCCTTCTTTGATCATGGAGAGGCCTGTATTGCCGGTTTGCGCCTGCTGTCAACAGCTCAGCGGCATCACGAACTTGGAATCTTCCCGCGCCGCGCCCAAGATCGGGATATGAGCAGCCGAACCCTCATCGTCGGAGACGTTCACGGCTGCCGTGAGGAGCTCGAAGACCTGCTCGAGGAATCGGGCTGGGAAGAGGACGATCAGTTGGTTCTGGTCGGAGATTTGGTGGCCAAGGGACCGGATTCGCTCGGAGTTGTTCGGCTTGCCAGGAAGCTCGGCGCGCGGGCGGTCCGTGGCAATCATGATCAGCACTGCCTCCGATGGTGGGATGCGCGCCTGGCCGGGGAAGATCCTCCGGAGATGAGGCCGGCTCACCAGCGGGTCGCCAACGAGCTCGAAGAGGAGGACTGGCGTTGGCTTGCGGCTCTTCCGCTCTGGATCGAGCTGCCCGAGCACGATGCGCTGGTCGTGCATGCCGGTCTCGTGCCCGACCTGCCCCTCGAGGAGCAGGATCCATACGACCTGATGAACATGCGCAGCATTCTCGACGATGGCTCTGCATCGCGAAGCTACGACGACGGCACGCCCTGGGCTTCACTCTGGCCAGGCCCCCGCCTGGTGGCGTTCGGCCACGACGCGGTGCGCGGACTTCAGAACCGTCCTCATGCGGTGGGCCTCGACACCGGCTGCGTCTACGGCGGCTGGCTCACCGGCCTTTGGCTGCCCGGGCGGGACCTGGTCTCGGTGCCGGCGCGCGCAACGTACGCCCGGCCCGGGGAGGATTGATCGCAATGGAAGCCTGGGTCTGCCGGGAACAGGAGCTCGGACAAGGAGTCGTGCGTACCAAGCAGCTAGGCCACGACGACGACGGCCTTCCCATCATGGCTCTGGTGCTTCGCGACGAGAGCGGCGACATCGTCGCGTACCGCAATCTTTGCCGGCATTTGCCGGTGCCACTCGATGGTGGGACGGGCGAGCTGCTCAGCGAAGACGGCGCACATCTGATCTGCGGGACGCACGGAGCGAC
>Ga0209567_10000415_pt1 | contig 23173 bp, 19 predicted proteins | sample COG_12_FD_184756 | JGI IMG/M metagenome (GOLD analysis project Ga0209567, IMG submission 184756) | Pelagic marine sediment microbial communities from the LTER site Helgoland, North Sea, for post-phytoplankton bloom and carbon turnover... | ecosystem: Environmental > Aquatic > Marine > Neritic... | reverse complement strand
TCCCCATGATGTGCTGTGGCTGATCCTCGGGGCATCCGAGGAGGTGGATGCAGGGCTTCTCACGTGGCCCAACGTCTTCCTTGCCGATCAGGACCTCATTTGGTGGATACGGAGCGATCAGAGGGGCGAGCAGTGCCATCCCGATGAGGAGGAGCACGATGACTAGTCCAATCATGCCGGATTTGCGTCCCCGGAAACGTCGGAGGGTCAACGCCCATTGACTGGTGGGACGCTCACTGAGCAAGTTGTCGGCACTCGCGCTCGACTCCAACGCTTCGACGGTCTTCTTGTTGGTCATTTACTCACGCGGATCCTTGGATCGAGGTACCCGTATGACAGGTCGACGAGGAGATTCACGACAACATAGCCTGCGGCGATGATGACGGTGAACCCCTGCACGACGGCGTAGTCCCTCCCGGTGATCGCGTCGAACAACGCGGTCCCGACGCCGGCGAGCCTGAAGACCGTTTCGGTGAGCACCGCTCCTCCGAGGAGGAGGCCCAGTTGAAGTCCGATGATGGTGACGACCGGAAGGAGCGAGTTGCGCAGGCCGTGTTTGCTCACCACACGAGTCTCCGTAGCCCCCTTCGAACGTGCCGTCCTGATGTAGTCCTTGTTCATTGCCTCGAGCAGTGAGCTTCTGGTGATCCGGGCGATGATTGCCATGGGGATGGTGGCGAGGGTTATGGCGGGGAGGATCATGTGCTGGACTGCGTCCCACCAAACGCTCCACTGCCCGGTGATGAAGCTGTTGAAGATGACGAAGTTGCCGACGAACTCGTTGATGCCTGCCCACGTCGATCCTTCCGTGAGGTTCCAGTTCCACACGACGTAGTAGGGCACCGAAATCACTCCCGCGCTGAGACGCCCTCCTGGAGGGAGCGCGAAGGGGGTGTCTTTGAGGACCACGGCGAAGAGGTAGGCGAGCATCAGGCCCAGCCAGAACACCGGCATGGACACGCCGATATTTGCAAACGCCATGGTTCCTGCGTCGATCGCCGTGTTGTGGCGACGAGCAGCGATGATGCCCAGGGGAACGCCGACAACGACGGCGATGATGAGGGCCGACATTGCGAGTTCAATGGTCAGCGGCAGCCGTTCGATCAGGAGTTGAGAAACGGGGACCGAAAACTGAATCGACTCGCCCAGGTTGAACGTGAGTACGTTCCCGATGTAGATGGCGAGCTGGACCCAGATGGGATCGTTGAGCCCGTTCGCCTCGTTGAAACGCTCGCACGCTTCGACCGTTGCCTGCTCGCCGAGGATGGCGGAACATGGTTCTCCGGGGATGGCCCTGATCAACAGGAATACAACCACCATGATCCCGAATAGGACGGGAATGGCGAGAAGTGTGCGTCGAGTGATGAAGGCGAGCATGGCGTCTAGTCGCTGGCGAGGGAAGATGGGGGAGGCGCATGCGCCTCCCCCATCGTTTCGGCTCTCGCCGGGTCAGCGCTATTCCGCCGGCGCGTTCATCAGGCCGTTCCACAGAGCTTCGTAGTACACCCACGATCCGGTGTTCCCGGTATGCAGGGGACTCGCCGCGTCGAGACCGGCCGCGAAGCTGGCAACGACGTCGTTGGCGTCGAAGTTCGAACCGTCGTGGAAGACAACGCCCTGTCGGAGGGAGCAGGTCCACACGGAGCCCTCCTCATTCGGCGCACATTCTGTTGCCAGCTGTGGCTTGACAGTTCCGTCCGGTTCGTATCCGTACAGTGCCTCGACGACCTGTGCGCAGGCGCGCAACGACTCGCCGTCGGTCTCGTCCGAACAGTAGAGCGAAATCGGCTCGTTGCCCTGGGTGAACACCATCGTGTCTGTGCCGTTGTCCCAGAAGTTGAACAAGACCTGACCCCATGCCGGTGCGTACGCACCCTCAACCGAGGCGAGGGCGCCGAACGCGCTCGCAGAGTGGGCAACGGGGACCATCGGCACGAGTTGCTTGATTGCATTGTTCGCTTCTTCGTACGCTGGTCCCTGCACGGCTGGGTCTGTCGTTGTCGACGCCGTCAGAAGCGGTTCGTAGATCTCCGGATACGGATCGCCGAACTGGAGAACGGTGGCTCCAAAGTGTGGGTCGAAGAAGTTCGTGACGTGCGGATAGTCGCCCGTCCATCCGAGAAGGTGAATTCCGTCACATTCTCCGACATTCGAGCACTGCTCGATGAACTCGCCCGACTCGAGAACTACGACCTCGGCATCGATGTTCAGGTTCTCCAGGAGCTGCGCTTGGATGTCTGTCGCAACGTTGCCCGGCGTCGGCAGGTAGCCGCGAGTGACGTCCCGATAGTAAATCGTGGTCGAGAAGCCGTCCGCAAGACCGGCTCCCGCCAGGAGTGCCTTTGCAGCTTCGACGTCGAAGTCGTACCAGCTTTCACCTTCACACCCGAATTCGACTGAGCACGGTGTGAAGTGGGACGCGACCTCGGATCCCGGCGGATAGAACGTATCGACAATCCGCTGCCGATCGATGCCCTGGGCGATGGCCTGACGGACGTCAACATTGTTGAACGGCTCGAAGGTATTGGTCATGCCCACGTAGAAGATGTTCGCCTCTGGCTTGTTGATCAACTCCAGATTCGAGTCGCCCTCGATGGTGGCGAAGTCTTCCGGCCCGGGGAACGTCATGCCGAAGGAGTCACCGCTCTGAAGCTCGATGAGTCGACCGGAACTCTCAGTCGCCCAGTTCAGGACTGCGGTGGCATGGGGCGCCACGTCTCCGTAGTAGTTGTCGTTGCGCGTGTAGATAATCGAGTCACCTCGTACCCATTCCTGCAAGGAATAGGGGCCGGTTCCGATCGGGTTGTCGAGCGGTGCGCCGCTGGTCGCCTCGAGGTGCTCTTCAGGCTGGATGCCGAACACACCAAATGCGATCTGCTCCAGGAATGCCGGGTGCGGCTGGCACAGTGCGAACTCCACGGTGAACTCGTCGATGGCCGTGATCGTATTGACGCGACCCGTGTAGTCCTCCGCGCACCCGGCAGCGTTTGCGACCGCCTTGCCTTCGAAGCCCGCGTCGGGAGCGGTCGTTGCCGCTGTGGTGTCCGACCCCGCGGCGGTAGTTGTTGTCGCGTCTGGTGCGGCCGTCGTAGCGTCCGGTGCCGCCGTCGTTGTGGTAGTGCCACTATCTTCTGAGTCGCTGCATGCCGCCACTACGAGAGCGAAAGCAAGCAACAGTATGAGGAACGCTGTGTTGCGTCTCATGCGAATGCCTCCAGTTGGGATGAGTCACCGCCTGCCTGGCTGGCTGACGGGCGTCGAACCTTACGCTAGCGAATACGCGGGCACCTGGCATCTACACTGCACCACCACCCTGGCAAGAGTTGCCAGAGGCAAGGACGGTACGTTCAGTCGAACGGTGTGGTGCGCCGGATGTCGGGAAGGTTGCGCCGTCGGATGGTCACCTGGCGCACCGCGTGCGGGTCGTCTTGAGGATGACCGCTCATCCTGACCTCGGCTTCGCCGAGGAGACGGCGAAGCCGATCGACCTGGCTGCGCAGCCTCCGGTTGTCCTCACGGAGAGCGAGGATGCGGCGCACGCCCTCCAGGTTGACGCCCGCCGAGGTGAGTTCCTGGATCAAACCAAGGCGCTCGAGATCCTCGTTCGAATAGCGGCGGGTGCCGCCGGGGGTGCGGTACGGCTCGATGAGGCCTTTCCGTTCGTAGATCCGCAGCGTTTGCGGGTGGACCCCGGCCAACTCAGCGGCCACGGAGATGATGTAGACGGCTTCTTCGCGACTGTTCATCGGCTACACCCCCAGGTGCGAACGTGGGTTGTCATCGGCCCGGTTGTCGCGCAACTGTTCGAGGAGAGTTCGATCATCTTCGCTCAGGTCGTCGGGGACGGCGATCTCTACCGTCACCATCAGGTCCCCCGTGCCCTTCGCCGTCTCGACTCCCTTGCCACGCACCCGGAACTTCCTGCCCGGTGCGGTGCCGGCCGGGATGCGGAGCCGGACCTTGCCGTCGAGCGTCGGCACGTCGATATCGGCACCGAGCGTCGCCTCGAAGTAGGTGATCGGAACCGTGATCGACAGGTTGCGGCCGCGTCGGCCGAACAGCGGGTGGTCGGGGACGTGCACCGTCACGTACAAGTCGCCGTTGGGGCCTCCATTGCTGCCAGGAGAACCCTTGCCCTTGAGCCGGATCTTGGCGTTGTTGGAGACACCCTTGGGGATCTTGACTTTGACCAGCTGGCCGTTGATGGTGAGCTGCTTGACGACTCCCGAGATTGATTCATGGAAGGTGAGTTCCATCTCGGCGTTGACGTCGTGGCCGGCCCGAGGTTGGTTCGCCGCCTGCCGGAACAGGTCGCCGAGCCCTCCTCCGCTGAAGAGGTCTCCGAACCCCGCGCCACCTTGTGAGGTGGCTGCACCGCCGAGGAGATCCTCGATCGTGACGTGCTGCTGCGGTCCGCCGGGACCACCGACGAAGTACCCCATCTCCCTGGCGTGGTCGTATTCCTTGCGAGTGTCGGAATCGCCGAGCACTTCGTAGGCCTCGGTGACCTCCTTGAACCGCGCCTCGGTAACACTGTTGTCGGGGTTGGTGTCGGGGTGGTTCTCGCGGGCCAGCCTGCGATACGCCTTCTTGACCTCCTTGTCCGACGCATCCTTGGAGACGCCGAGGACGGCGTAATAGTCCGTCTCAAGCCATTCTCTGCGCATGGTCGCTCCTTTAGGCATGTCCGACGGTAACCAGGCTGGCTCGGATCAGCCGGCCCCGCAGGGTGTATCCCCGGCGCAGCTCCTGCTCGACGACGAGGTCGCCGTCACCGTCGCCGGGCCCCGCCACCGCCTCGTGGACCGCCGGGTCAAATGACGCGCCGGCGGCGGCCACAGGTTCAAAGGACTCGCGCGCCAGGGTCTCCATCAGCATGGCGTGAGTCCCTTTGAGCCCGGCGAGGATCTTCTCCTCGTTGGGTGACTGGGGTTCGTAGGCCAGTGCGGCATCGAAGCTGTCCAGTGTCGGGAGTAGCTGCTCGAGGATGCGCTGCGACGCCCGCAGGGTGTTCTCAGCCTGATCGCGTTCGACCCGCTTGCGGAAGTTCTCGAAATCGGCCGCCACCCGCTGCAGGGTCTCGAGGTACTCGCCGGCCTCCTGGCGCGCCTCGGCCAGCTCCCGCAGGAGCAGCGCCTGGGCGAGCGCCGGGTCTTCCGGCAGCTCGAGGCCGAGTTCGCTGGCAGTCTCGGTGACCTTCAGTTCCAGCGGCTCGATCAATTCGACTTCAATCTCCTCGACCTCGGGCATGACGGTCGGGTCGAGCAAGCTGTCGATGGTGTCCTCAGGGGCCGGCGCGTTCTCATCGGCCAGCCCGGGGGCAGGGTTGTGATTGTTGTCATTGTTTGTCATACGTAGCTCTGTTCGGCGTGGGGTGATGGCGCCTACTCGGCGCCATCACCTTCCTCGTCGATGATCTCAGCCTCGACCACGTCGTCGCCCTCCGGGGCATCACCACTGGGCTCGGCAGCTTGGGCCTCGGCCGCAGCCTGCTCGTAGATCATCTGACCGATGCTCTGGGCACCTGTCATCAGATCGTTGGTGGCTGCCTTGAGGTCATCCGTCGAGGCATCCTCAGCCAGGAGCTTGCGCACCTTGGTGATCTGCTCCTCGACGGGCTGCTTCACCTCGTCGGTGACCTTGTCACCGAGCTCGGCGATCTGCTTCTCGGTCTGATAGGCCAGATGATCGGCCTGATTGCGTGCTTCGGCGTGCTCTCGGCGCTTCTCGTCCTCGTTGGCGTGCGACTCGGCGTCGCCGACCATGCGGTCGATGTCCTCTTGGGACAACGCCGTGCCACCGGTGATGGTCACCTGCTGGGTCTTGCCGGTCCCGAGGTCCTTGGCCGAAACGGCAACGATTCCGTTGGCGTCGATGTCGAAGGTGACCTCGATCTGCGGCACGCCGCGCGGCGCCGGGGCAATCCCAGTCAGCTTGAAGCGCCCCAACGAGTTGTTGTCCGACGCCATGGCGCGTTCGCCCTGCAGCACGTGGATCTCGACCTCAGGCTGGCCGTCGGCCGCCGTTGTGAAGATCTCGCTGCGACGCGAGGGGATGGTGGTATTGCGCTCGATCATCTTCGTCAGCACGCCACCCTCGGTTTCGACGCCAAGGGTCAGCGGGGTCACGTCGAGCAGCAAGATGCCCTTGACGTCGCCCTTGAGGACACCCGCCTGGATGGCGGCGCCGAGGGCAACGACCTCGTCGGGATTGACGCCCTTGGATGGCTCCTTGCCGGCCAGTTCTGTCACCAGATCGTGGACCGCAGGCATGCGGGTTGAACCGCCCACCAGGATCACGTGATCGATCTCGTCCAGGCTGACGCCGGCATCCTTGATGGCCTCCTCGAAGGGGGAGCGGGTCCGCTCGACCAGGTCCTCGGTCATCTGCTGGAACTCGGAGCGAGTCAGAGTCTTGAGAAGATGGATCGGGCCCTCGTTGGTGGCCGTGATGAAGGGGAGGTTGATCTCCGTCTCCTGCACGGTCGACAACTCGATCTTGGCCTTCTCGGCGGCTTCCTTGAGCCGGGTGAGGGCCATCGGGTCCTTGGACAGGTCGACGCCATGGTCGTTCTTGAACCCGGTCACGAGCCAGTCGATGACCCGTTCGTCCCAGTCGTCGCCGCCCAGGTGGGTGTCGCCGTGGGTCGACTTGACCTCGAAGACGCCTTCGCCGATCTCGAGGACGGAAACGTCGAATGTGCCGCCACCGAGGTCGAAGACCAGGATCAGTTGGTCGTCCTTCTCTTCGAGCCCATAGGCCAACGAGGCCGCGGTCGGCTCGTTGACGATGCGCAATACCTCGAGGCCTGCGATCTGTCCGGCCTCTTTGGTTGCCTGCCGCTGGGCGTCGCCGAAGTAGGCGGGAACGGTGATAACGGCCTCGGTGACCGGCTCACCGAGGAAGGCCTCGGCATCGCGCTTCATCTTCTGCAGGATGCGGGCTGAGATCTCCTGGCTGTTGTATGTCTTGCCATCGATCTCGACCGACCAGTCGGTGCCGATATGGCGCTTGACGGATCGGATGGTGCGATCGGGGTTGGTGATTGCCTGGCGCTTGGCCTGGTCGCCAACCAGCACCTCGCCATTCTTTGAGAACGCTACGACCGAAGGGGTCGTGCGCTGTCCTTCTGCGTTGGCGATGACGCTCGGATCTCCGCCGTCGAGGGTGGAGATGACGGAGTTGGTGGTTCCAAGATCAATACCTACTGCTCGTCCCATGGGGTTGGTGTGCTCCTCGTGTCAGGAATGGGTGTTTGAGTGTTTGTGAAGTGTATAACTTGAGTTATCCATTGTCATATTCCCGAATTGTGCAGAAACCTGTGCACGTCTGGAGCCGAGACCAGTCGCTGATGAGGCGCCTGGTCGCCGGTCTCTCATGCCGAACCTCCCAAGGGGCTATCACTGCGAACCTCGTGCCAACCCACATCCTGTGTCATAGTGAGTGCCCTCGACAACAGCTGGACCAACGTTGACCTCGCCTCCCCACAATCAGGAGCATCTTCCCGAAGCCGTGTGGTGGCTGCTTGGGGCATTTGGCGTGCTGGTGGTGGTTGCTCTCTTCTACGGCCTGCCCCGCGAGCAGGAGGAGCTCTCAGCTCGTGCCGTCGAGGCCGTGCGCGAGTCGGGTGTCGCAGTCGACGTCAGTGTCAATGGGCGCGACGTGTACCTCGAAGGGGGAGTGGGGACGTTCGAGGAGTCCGAGATGGTGGTAGCAGCGGTCAACGATGTCGAGGGAGTCCGCTTTGTCCATGCCGACATCAGCTATCTGACCCGTGGCGGCATCGTGGCCGAGGATTCGGTTGCGGCGACGCTGGCCGCCGACCCTGAGCCCGCCCTCACCGTTGTCATGACCTCAGGTTTTGTGACGTTGCGAGGTCGGTACCCCGAAGGGGATGCCGTTGACGATCTTGTTGCCGCCGCGGTGGCCGTTTTTGGTGAGGATCGCGTGTTCGTCTCGGTTGGATCGAGCGAGGTCGTGATCGCCCAGGAGTGGATCGATCGCGTTCCTGAGATGCTCCTTGGGCTGGTGGAGCTGTACGACGGGACGGTTGCGGTAGGTCCCGGGGGCGCGGCGATTGCCGGCGAGGTCGACACGCCTGAAGAGAAGGACCGGCTCGGGCTCGTCGTCGAGCAAGCCATTGGTGATCTCCTGGTGGTCAGCAACAACCTGGTGGTTGTCCCCGTTGTCCCGGTCGAGTTCCATGCGGCGGGCTCCGAGGGCGAGGTACTGCTCGTCGGCGTGCTGCCCGACGAGGACACCGTTGCCGCCGTTGGCGGGATCGCCGCTGACGTCTACGGCGAGGAGAACGTGACCAACCTGCTCGAGGTTGGACCCAAGGTGGAGAGTCCGCCATGGCTGGAGGAACTGCCCGGGGTGGTTGCGGCCATGAGCGACCTCGAGTCGTGGAGCTTCGATATCACATCCTCTGGAGCGGTGCTTTCGGCGCGCGGTCCCGACGATGAATCGCTCGAACTTGTCGTCGCCACGGTTGAAGACCTCGCGGCGTCGGCTCTCACGGTGGCCGCAGATATCCAGCGGAGTGCGTCGAGTGTGGCCGACCAACTGACCGGAATCCTCGCCGGTTCGGCAACGTTCGACTCCGGGAGCACCAGGCTCACTGCGGAGGCCACCGAATTGCTCGACGCCGCCGTTGTCGTCCTGCTGGCCAACCCTGCGACCCTGCTGACGGTTGAGGGCCACACCGACGACTTGGGTGATGAGACGACGAACCTGACGTTGAGCCAAGCCAGAGCCGACGCTGTGGTCGAGTACCTCGTTGCGGGGGGAGTGGCCGCGGACCGGTTGATCGCCATCGGATTCGGCGAGTCCACCCCGATCGCGGACAACGCCACCGAGGAAGGGCGAACTGCCAACCGTAGGATCGTGTTTGTGGTCAGGGAGGACGACGGGCGATGAGGGGAGTTCTGTACGCAGCGTGGGAGATCGTGCTGCTCCTGGTGGCGGCGGGCATCATCGGATTGGTGCTCGGCTGGGTGTCGACCAAGTGGGCGTTGGGCCGGCGTGTCGGCAGAGCGGAGCGGCAGGCCGATGCGCAGAAGGAGGTAGCGCAGGCGCTTCGCAGGCAAAACGACTCGCTGGAGCGTGATCTCGCCTTGGCACGCACGGCACTGCACGATCAGGAGGTCGAACTTCGTCGGGCACGTACGGGCCTTTTCGCCGCGGAGGCATCGCGTGCCGTGGAGGCGGACGAGTTGGCGGTGAGCCAGGCCACCGCATCTGTGGAAGAGATCGCGACACGGACGGCGGCGGATGGGCCGCGGCACGATGACGACCTCAAGCTCATCCGTGGGATCGGACCCAAACGCGAGGCACTCCTGAAGGACATGGGGATCACCTCCTTCGCCCAGATCGCCCGGTTCGACGCTGCCGACATTGCCGTCGTCGCCGACGCCCTCGGCAGCTTCCCGAAACGGATCGAACGCGACGACTGGGTTGGCTCCGCCGCGCGTCTCGACCGGGAAACCCACGGTTGATCCTTCTGGTTTCTAGCTGCCTGCCGCCGCAATACCTCCAGAAAGACGCACAAACAGCCGATATTCCCCTGAGTTGAACGTCTTGTGGAGGATTGGCCGTGGACACGTTGCGTGGGAGCCTGGATACCTTTGGCCTCGACGGAGTGATGAATCTCATCACATCGACGGGCAAGACCGGGGTGCTCAAGGCGTTCTCTGGGCGCCTTGTCGGCCGGATCTATTTCCGCAACGGTGCCATCGTCTACGGGACCACCCGCGAGAAGGATGGCTCCGTGACCGATCTCTACCAGCGACAGGGTGTCGGGTCAGCCGAGAGCCGCGAGCGAGAGCGGCGAGGCAGGACCCAGACCAACGAATGGACCCACCCGCTCCAGGAGTTGGTCAAGCACCAGATCGTTGACGTCTTTGTCCGGCTGCTGCAGATCCCAGGCGGGCAGTTCGCCTTCGAGGAAGGCACAACAACGTCTGCCTATCAGGCCGAGGCCGAGCATCAGTTCGAACCGGCTGTGATCTCCGAGTTGGCGCGGGATCGTCTTGGCGAGTGGAATGAGATTGTTGCCCTGGTCCCCAGCCCGACGGCGCGGTTCCGGCTCGCGGAGAACCTCCCACCAGATCAGTTCGAGGTCACGATTGATGCCAAGACCTGGTCGTTGCTCGCCGCCATCAAGGACGGTGCTGCCGTCGAGGATATCGCCGAGCGGCTGCGGATCTTCGAGTTTCCCGCGGCCAAGAAGGTCGCCGAGTTCGTGCGACGCGGTCTGCTGGTCATCGTTCAGGACGAACCCGTCGCTGGGGTCGAAGCCCCCGAGTCCGTCTCTGGAGTGCCCGCAGCACAGAGCGTCGCTCCTGCCCCGGCCGTTGTCGCTGATACGACCCCGCCACCGGCCGCCCCCATTCCCCGAATAACGATTCCCCCGCCGCCCGATCTTCCCCCATTCCCCGAGTCGCCCAGCTCGCAGAGTGAGGCCCCGCTCGACCCGCCGGCACCACCCGGATCCGGCGAGATCGAGATCCGCACGGCACCGGCAGATGGCGTTCCTGAATCCGACGACCCCGCGACTGAAGGTGGGTAGCCCGGGTCGTTACTCCAGCGGCGACGGATTCCCGAGTTGACCGAGTTGTGACACGTCGCGCGGGAACAGCAGGCCCATCGTCCAGTCGCTGATCACACGGGATTTGCGGGCGATCCCGGGCATCATCAGTAGGTGGTAGGAGCGCCCCATCCACCACGCCAAGGGTCCGGTGAACGTCCAGCGTCGGACCTGCGCCGTGCCTTGGCGCTTGCCGAGAGTCACGGCCAAGCCGCGAGAGCGATAGTCAAAGACGGTTGAGCTGCCGGCGCCGAGGTAGGCCGCGACGTTTGTGGCCGCGACCCGACCCTGGCGCATGGCGTGCTGGGCAGTGTTGGGACTGACCCCGCCGTCGACGTCGGGCACCGCGGCGAAGTCCCCAACGGCGTAGAGGTCGTCGCGCTGCTCGACCCGGAGTCGATCATCGACGGGAACAAATCCCCGATCGTCGGTGGAGAGGCCCCAGTCCGCGGCGAGCGGCGACGGCATTTGGCCCGCCGTCCACACGATGGTCTCCGACACGTAAGGACGGACCTGCGGGTTCGACAGGTGGATTTGCTTGTCTGCACAGCTCTCGAGCCGGGTGCCGAGGTGGACTTCAATCCCGCGCTTGCTCAGCGTCTTGTCCGTGAACCGCGCCAGCTTCGGGTCGATCCCATGGAGCAAGGTGTCCTGTGCTTCCACGAGGACCCACCGGAAGTCGGCTGGGGTCAGATTCGGATAGCGCTTCAGCGCATCAACCGCCAGGGATTCGAGCTCGGCGACGGCCTCGACGCCTGCGTAGCCACCGCCGACGAAGGTGAAGGTGAGGAGACGCTCGCGGGTGTCTGGGTCGCTGGTCGCGGCGGCGGCATCGAGTTGGTGGAGGACCCGATTGCGCAGCCAAATGGCGTCGGCCAGCGTCTTGAAGGCAACGGCGTGCTCGCTCAGCCCTGGTATCGGAAAGACCGCGGGCACCGATCCGGGGGCAAGGACGGCCGTCTCGAACTCGACGTGGTGCTCTGCGCCGTTGATGTCTCGTACCACCGCCGAGTTGGCACTCGGGTCGAGCCCGACCACCTCGCCGATCACGACGGTGGTGTCCTTGAGGAGCTCTCGCAACGGAATCACGGCGTGACGGGGCTCGAGTGTCCCCGCGGCCGCCTCAGGCAACAGTGGGGAAAACAGCAGGAAGTTGTTCGGGGCGACTAGGACGATCCGCTTGTTTCGCCCGCGCAGCAACCGCTCCAGTTCCCGAGCGCAAAACGCGCCTCCGAAGCCTCCCCCAACGATGAGCGTATCGACCCGCATGGTGCCAAAGGCTACCGCTCGCCGGCGCCTACCAGCCGGCTCCCGAGTGCTCACCGGAGGTCGGCGGGAGCAGCTTTCGCGAAGGGCGCTTGGCCCAGCCCGCTCACCCTTTCACGACGCCGAGAGGGGTGAGGCGGGCGACCTTCGTGGCCAGGCCGGCTTGGTGGCACACCTCGACGACCTCGTCGACGTCCTTGTACGCGTAGGGGGCCTCCTCGGAGAGGAGCTTGACCGCGCCGGGCCGGACCGAGATGCCGTCGGCCTCGAGATCGTGCCTCACCTCAGCGCCCGACTGTTCACGTTTGGCGGCCTTGCGGCTCATCAGTCTGCCGGCGCCGTGGGCGGCGGACGCAAAGGCGGGGTTGCCCGTGGCTCCTGCGAGAACCCATGAGGCGGTTCCCATCGACCCGGGAATCAGCACGGGTTGGCCGACTCCCCGCAGATCGGCGGGTAGCTCGGGATGGCCGGGTCCGAAAGCGCGGGTAGCTCCCTTGCGGTGGACACACAGGGGGGTTGATCGCCCGGCCACCTCGTGCTCCTCGACCTTGGCGAGGTTGTGGGCGACATCGAAGACGAGCCGCATCCCGGTCCTGTCGATCGAAGTGCCAAACGCCGCGGCGAATGAGCGTCGGGCTTCGTGAGCCAGGACGTGCCGATTCGCCCAGGCGAAGTTGGCGGCCGCGGCCATGGCGCCGAGGTACTGTTCGCCTTCGGCGGACTGCACCGGCACGCAGGCCAACTGGCGGTCGGGGATGGAGATGCCGTGCCGTGCCATGGCCGGGCCCATCAGCTTGAGCTGGTCGGTGCAGGTCTGGTGCCCCAGGCCGCGTGATCCGCAGTGAATCATCACGACGACCATCCCGGCCTCCAATCCGAATGCACGGGCCGCGGCCTCGTCGTGGATCCGGTCGACCACTTGCACCTCGAGGAAGTGGTTGCCGCCGCCGAGCGAGCCGAGTTGCCCTCCACCCCTCGTTCGAGCGCGCTCACTGATCTGCGAGGGGTCGGCTCCAGCCGACGTGCCACGTTCCTCGCAGCGGTTCAGGTCGCCATCGTCGCCGAAGCCCGCGGCGAGAACTGCAGCGGCACCGTCTCGCAACACGGCCTCGAGTAGCCCGCCGGAAGCGATCGATCCCTTGCCGATACCGCGCGGAATGTGGGCATCGAGCTCGCCCATGATGAGGTCGCGCTTGGCCCGGAAATCGGCGGCGGTGAAGGCCGAGGCAAGCAGGCGCACGCCGCAGCAGATGTCGAAGCCGACGCCACCAGGGGACACCACCCCGCCTGCACCCACGTCGGTGGCGGCGACTCCGCCGATCGGAAACCCATAGCCCCAGTGGATATCAGGCATTGCCATCGAGGCGTCCACGATCCCGGGGAGGTGCGCCACGTTACCGACCTGTTTGGTGGCCTGGTCCTCCTTGGCTTTCACCAGCAGGGCGTCGCTGGCGAAGATCCGTCCGGGGACTCGCATTCCGTCCTCGCGGGGGATCTCCCAAACAGTGCCGGAGATCTGTCGCAGCTTCATATCCGCACCGTACGCCGATCGGCTCACCTCGGCCAGGGGAAGACGGTAGTTCTGGGCGAGGCCCAGGAGCCGAGCGACGCACCCATGCGAAACGCTGCCGGCACCGGCGCGGGTGAGCCCGTTCTACGGTGAGGACGATTCGCCGGGACGATTTTCCGAGGCGGTCTGGGCGGCGGCTTCGACCTTGGCGACATACGCCGGCCAGTCGATCTCGCCGTCGCCGGGGATACTCGGGTCGCCGGCGAACCGGCCTGCGCTGCCGTCGATCATCTCCCGAACGATGTCGAGGTGCCCGGCGTGCCGTGCGGTCTCCACGGTCATGTGGAGCAAGACGGTGCGCAACGTCGGGTGGCGTCGGTCCGGGGGCCACCACGGCACCGTGCCGGTGTCGTTCAGCGCGGTGGATTCAAACGTCTCTGTGGCGTGGACCCACGATCGCCGGTAGAAGTCCAGGATCCACTCGGCGGTCTCGTCGGGAGTGGCGAACATGTCGTCGTTGATCTCGGCATCCTCGGCGAACCACGGCATCGGCTCGGGCCACGGTCGACCGAACGTGTTGCCGAAATACCCGGCCTGAACGCTGGCCAGATGTTTGACGACACCAAGCAGATTCGTGCCGGTTGGCGTCAGGGGCCTGCGCAGGTCGTACTCGTCAAGCCCGTCGAGTTTGGCCAGCACCGCCTCGTTCAGACGCTCCAACGACGTGATCAATTCGTTCTTTGGGTCAACCATCGAGACAAAGGTAGACGAGCCATGCGCCGCGGCGCGGGATCGGCTCGATCGAGGTTGCCGCGGCGCGGTCCGCCGTCAGGTGTCGAAATAGACTCTTGCCTTCCAGCGATCGGGCTCGACTTCGACGACCAAGAGGTCGTGGTAGGTGACCGCCTTCACCGGGGGCCCGCGCAACTCCACTCCGGCGGTGGGGGCTGCCGCTGCCACGAGGCGCAGCTGAGTGTCCCCCGAGCGGGCGACGGTGACGTTGGTGAAGAGAAGGTCGTCGGCCTCAGCAAGGTAGAGGAGTTCGGAGAGGGCATCGACGATGACCTCCTCGAGTTCGTCGATCAGGCTCACCGCGGCGACGATCTCGCTGCTGGGGGTCACGTTGGCGAGGTCGTACATCAGGTCGAACATGCCGACGGCCGTGGCGGCCACCACGGCTTCGAACGTAGCGGCGCTTGCCTCGATGCCGGTGTCGGCCGTATGTGATAGCACTCGGTACTCGCCGTCCATCTGGTGATTATGCCCGCCAGATTGCGCGAGACCGAGCTCGGGGTTTGAAGTAGCGTACGGGCATGAGCATTTGGTCCGTGCCCTACTTCATGGGTGACCCGATGTCGGGCTTCACCGTCCCGAAACCAAACACCGTGGTGAGCCCTGACTTGCCGGACGGCAACCCCCAGGAGCGCATGGCCGTGCTCTACCGGGAACTGGCCGACCGGGTGGCTGGTGATGTCTTCCCGGTCGTGTACGCAGGTGACTGCGTCTCGGTCATCGGTGTGCTCGCCGGGTTGCAGCGGCGCGATGTGGCGCCGCTGCTCATCTGGCTCGACGCCCACGGCGACTTCAATACCTGGGAGACCACCCCGTCGGGGTTCCTGGGTGGAATGCCGCTGGCGATGCTGACCGGGCGTGGGGAGCAGACGATCGTTGAGGGTGCCGGCCTCCGGCCGCTGCCTGATGAAGAAGTCATCCTGGTCGACGCCCGCGCCCTCGATCCCGGCGAAGACGAGGCGGTGGCGGCATCAGGGATGGTTGTCGAAACGGTCGATCAGTTGGCCCACTCGCTGCCGCCCGATGCGCCGCTGTACGTCCACATCGATGTCGACGTGGTCAGGCCGGAGGACCTGCCGGCGGTGAACTATCCAGAACCAGATGGTCCGACGCTGGCCGAGGTGCGAGCGGCGATGATCCACCTAGCGACCACGGATCGGCTTGTCGCCGTTTCAATCTCCGGCTGGAACCCGGAGCTTCCCCGGGCGGAGATTGCTGCCGAAGCCACCTACCAGTTGGTTGCCCCGTTCCTCGCTGAGCTGCCGGATTGAGCTAGCGCGCTGAGCTGTCCATCACCTTGGCCAAGGCGCGGATGATGCGACGGGCCCGGGCGGCCGGATCTGCGGTCTCGGCGATCCAGATCAGCATCTCCTTACGCAGATGCGGGTCGGCCTTTTCCCAGTAGCGATTGCCGTCGTACAACGCGTGGATGACGGCGGCGACGTCATCCGGCATGGGGGGTTCGCGATCTGAGGGGTCGGCCTCCATCACGATCTCGACCTCGTCATCGACGGCGAGCCCCGCCTCGGCCCGCACCGCTGAGCCGAGGAAGAGGTAGTGGCCGCCGCGAGGAACCGGAACCAGCGTCGTGCGGAACGAGCGCCCGTTGGCGGTCCCGACGACCGGCGCATATCCGCGGCCGACGAAGGCCGCGCTGATCCCAGGAGGCACCACGACTCCGCGGTTGGTCCCGATCTCGACCAACCGCCCACTGAACCGCTGTGCCTCAGCCATCACTCAGTCATCGTACGAGGGTTTTGGCGGACATCGGCGCAACATGCTGCGCTGGTGTACGCCAAAACCCCCTGTGGTACGCTCGTCGTGCCGCCAACGCCTTGCGGGAGAGCCGGTTTTGTATCGGCGCCGAAGGAGCAACCGCCCCGGGAAACTCTCAGGCACCCGTACCGCAAGGAAGAGGCACCTCTGGAGAGCAGGCCGTGGCCTCACCGAAGGGGAAAGCTGGCTTCGGCCGGTGAATCTCTCAGGTTCGAAGACAGAGCGGGGCGCAGCACTGCTGCGCACGTGACGCTTGCGACGAGGAGCCGCCAGAGATGACCAGCCCGCTCGACGAGCTATTGCCGGCCACCGACTTCATCCACCGCCACATCGGTCCGTCCGATGCCGACATTGCCGGCATGCTCGACGTGGTCGGCGTCGGCTCACTCACCGAACTGATCGACCGGGCTGTGCCGGACACCATCCGGACCGAGACCGGTCTCGGGCTGGGTGATCCGCTCACCGAGCATGAGGTTCTCGAGCAGATGCGGCGACTGGCTGCCGAGAACCAGGTGTACACGTCGCTGATCGGCCAGGGCTACTACGGCACCTACCTGCCGCCCGTCATCCAGCGCAACCTGCTCGAGAACCCGGGGTGGTACACCGCCTACACGCCATACCAACCGGAGATCTCGCAGGGCCGGCTCGAGGCCATTTTGAACTTCCAGACGATGGTCTCCGACCTCACCGGCATGGACCTCGCCAACTCCTCTCTCCTCGACGAAGGCACGGCTGCGGCTGAGGCCATGGCGATGTGCCGGCGCCTCTCGTCCAGCGAGTCGAGCACGTTCTTCGTCGATGCCGATTGTTTTCCCCAGACGATTGAGGTCGTTCTCACCAGGGCCGAACCGCTCGGCATCAAGGTCGTGGTCGGTGACCCGGACCGGGATCTGGTGGGGCTGGAACCGTATGCGGTTCTCCTCCAATACCCCGGGAGCAGCGGCCGGGTGCGCGACGACCGGGCGTTGATCGCCGGGCTTCGAGAAGAGGGGGTGATGGTTGTCGTCGCCGCCGACCTTCTGGCGCTCACCGTGCTCACTCCGCCGGGGGAGATGGGCGCCGACATCGTCGTCGGTTCGGCGCAGCGGTTTGGGGTGCCGATGCTGTTCGGTGGACCGCACGCCGGGTACATGGCAACCCGTGAGGCCAACAAGCGGACGTTGCCGGGGCGGCTCGTCGGTGTCTCGCACGACACCGAGGGGCGCATGGCGCTGCGGTTGGCTCTCCAGACCCGCGAGCAGCACATCCGCCGCGAGAAAGCCACATCCAACATCTGTACCGCGCAGGTCCTTCTGGCGATCATCGCCGGCATGTACGGCGTGTGGCACGGCCCCGAAGGTGTGCGCTCGATCGCCTCGCGGGTCCACCAGCAGACTTCGGTGCTGGCTGCCGGTCTGCGCGCCGGCGGCATCGAACTCGTCAACGACACGTGGTTCGACACCCTCACGCTACGGGTTCCCGAGCGGGCCGAAGAGGTCGTCGCCGCCGCCGAAGACCGGCGCATCAACCTGCGGTTCGTTGACAACGACACCGTTGCTCTGTCGCTCGATCAGACGACCACGGCCGCCACCCTCGACGCGGTCCTGGAGTCATGTTTCGTCGATGTTCGTGTGGCCGACATCGCCGCCGGCGGGGCTGAGGGCTTGCCGGCCGTGCTGCGGCGCACCTCTGATTTCATGACCCATCCGGTGTTCCACAGCTATCGCAGCGAGACCGAGATGTTGCGCTACTTGCGCCGGCTACAGGACAAGGACATCGCCCTCGACCGTTCGATGATTCCGCTTGGGTCCTGCACGATGAAGCTCAACGCCACGACAGAGATGCTCCCCATCACTTGGCCGGAATTCAGCGACATCCATCCGTTCGCTCCGCTGGATCAGGCGGTCGGCTACCTCGAACTTTTTGCCGACCTGGAACGCTGGCTCGCCGACATCACCGGCTACGACGCGGTGTCGCTCCAACCCAACTCCGGCGCTCAAGGCGAGTTTGCCGGGCTACTCGCCATCCGCGGCTACCACGCCAGCAGGGGAGAGGCGTATCGCAGTATCTGCCTCATCCCAGCCTCTGCCCACGGCACCAACCCGGCGTCGGCGTCGATGGCCGGTCTAGACGTGGTGGTCGTCGCCACCGACGAGCGTGGCAACATCGACGTCGCCGACCTACGCGCCAAGGCCGATGCCCACTCGGCAAACCTGGCCGCCCTCATGGTCACCTACCCGTCGACCCACGGCGTCTTCGAGGCCACGATCACCGAGGTGTGCGACATCGTCCACGAGCACGGTGGGCAGGTGTATCTCGACGGCGCCAACCTCAACGCCTTGGTCGGTGTGGCCAAGCCGGGGGAGTTCGGCAGCGACGTCTCGCATCTCAATCTGCACAAGACCTTCACCATTCCCCATGGGGGTGGAGGTCCCGGCGTCGGGCCGATCGGGGTGCTCGCTCACCTCGAGCCCTTCCTTCCGGGGCATCCCTTGGTTCACGACCAGCCGGGGCCGCGAGATGGGGTCGGCGCGGTGGCATCGGCCCCGTGGGGGTCCGCCGGCATCCTCCCGATCCCGTGGTCCTACATCAAGCTGATGGGCGAGCGCGGCTTGCGGCGGGCAACCGAGGTGGCGATCTTGTCCGCCAACTACATCGCGGCCCGGCTCCGCGGTCACTACGAAGTGCTGTATGCGGGTGAGGACGGCATGGTCGCCCACGAGTGCATCATCGATGTGCGGCCGTTCAAGACCGACCACGGGGTCACTGTCGACGACTTTGCCAAGCGCCTCATCGACTACGGGTTCCACGCTCCGACGATGTCATTCCCGGTCGCCGGGACGTTGATGATCGAGCCGACCGAGTCCGAGCCGAAGGCCGAACTCGACCGTTTCTGCGATGCGATGATCGCGATCAAGACCGAGGTCGACCAGATCGCGTCCGGCGAGATCGCCCTCGAAGACAGCCCGCTGCACCACGCTCCCCACCCCGCAGAGGATGTGGTCGCCGACGATTGGCCCCACTCGTATGGCCGAGAAGTGGCGGCCTACCCCGTGGAATCGCTGCGACGCGACAAGTACTGGGTGCCGGTCAGCCGGATCGACGCCCGCTACGGCGACCGGAACGTCATGTGCGCCTGCCCACCGATCGACGCCTACGCGTAGGAGAGGGTTTTGCCGGACATGAGCGCACTATGATGCGCCATTGTCCGCCAAAACCCGCTGGGTCAGATGGCGCGCTCCCTCACCACCGAGGCGACGTCGATGTTGGACACCGAGCGGATGCCGGGCCACAGCGAGATGGCGGCGACCAGCAACATGAACAGCGCCGACAGCACCAGGGTGCTCCATTGCATCTCGAGTTTGAACTGGAACATGTCGCTCGAGTAGAAGCTCATGAACTGTGCCGCCACGAGATACCCGACGATGAGGCCGGGGATGATCCCGATCGTCGTCAGCAGCATGTTCTCGCCCATGATCAGCGACGCAATGCGGCGGCGGGGCATCCCGTTGGCCCGCATCGTGGCGTACTCCGTTGAGCGCTCGGCCACGTTCACCGAGATCATGTTGAAGATCAGCGCAAACGCCATCAGCCCGCCGAACACCAGCATCATGCCGATGAAGATGTAGAAGAACCCGAGCAAACTCTGGGCGAGGTCGTAGAGGGCGCGCTGGTCGATGACGGCCGCCACCTCGTCGCGGGCTCCGATGTCGGCGATGACGATGTCGCGGTTTGCCGCCGGATCGAAGAGCGATCCCACGGTGGAGATCACGGGTTCCGCGAGCACCTCGGGAGGGATCGGGGGGGTGGCGGCAGCGAGGGCCCGCCCCAGTTCTGCCCGCTCCATGTAGACGGCGGTCCCCATGGGTTCGTCAACGAACTCGACCAACGTGGTGGTGATCGTGGTGCCGAGGGTGGGGAAGGACACCTCGACGGTGTCTCCCTCCACAACGCCGAGGAGGTCGCTGAGGGCAATGCCTCCGATCATCCCCGTGCTGGGCAACTCGCCGGACGCGTTGGTGAATCCGTGGAGTTGGGTATCGGGTCGATAGGCCTGGAGTTGGGTGGCGTAGGTCTCACCGTTGGAGCGGACCGATACCTCGAGGGTGGCGACATCCTCGGCCCGGGTGACGCCGGACACGGAGGCAACGGCTGCGACCTGCTCGTCGCCGACCGGAACGGTGAGCACCGACGACGCGTCCTCGAGGGCGACCTCGTTGAATTGGCGGTCAATCAGGACACCGACGGTGTCGATCATCCCCCACGAGGCCAGGATGAGCACGAGGGCCAGCGTCACGCCGATCACCGTCGACAGGCTGCGGCGTTTGTCCCGCCCAATGCCGCGCAGCACCATGCGCCAGCGAACCGGAGCCCGCTGCAGCGGCGGGATGAGCCGTTCGAACCCGCTGATTCGTCCATCGGCGACCTTGACGTCGCCGCGCATCGCTTCGGCCGGGCTCATCCGGAAGGCGGAGCGAGCCGGAACGTAGGCGGCCAGGAACCCGGTCACGATTCCGAAGAGCAGGCCGACGACCGGAGTCAGCCAGCGGAACTCTCGGATCGTGTCGGGAATCCCGAGCTCGGTCGTGTAGGCCGCGGTCAGGGCGTACCCGAGCAACACGCCGAGGACGACCCCGACGATCGCACCGATCACGCCGAGCACGATGCCGTAGGAGAGGTAGTGGCGGGTGAGGAGCCTTCTGCTCACCCCGGAGGCGCGCAGAGCGCCGATCTGGGGCCGTTGGGTGAGCACGAGCCTGGTCAGCAGGATGAAGGCTGCCATCCCGGCCGCGATCAAGAAAAGCGCCGGGAAGGCGATGGCGAGCTGTTGAAACCCGTCAACGTCGAGCTGCAGGGCGGCGTTCGACGGCTGGTCCGCCTGAGTCTGGATGTCGGCGGCACCCGCGGCGTTGGCGGCGATGGACACCGCGGCATCCGCATCGGAGTGGTCGGCGTCCTCGGCGTACAGCAAGAGGATTTGGTCGGCCACGACGTTTGCCGGGAGGGGTTCGAGCAGGTCCTCGGCGACGAAGATCACGCCGAAAGTCCCGGGTGCGCTGAACACTTCCTGACGGCTCTTGGCCGGCCATAGGTACTCCGCCGAGACCCCGATCCCGAGCACCTCAGCCTCCATCCAATCGGCCCCGGTGAAGATCTCGATGGTGTCCCCGGGCGTCAGGTCATGATCGACGGCGAAGTGGGACTCCACGACGACCCCGGTCGGTCGGTCCGGATCGAGGTACGAGCCCGAAGTGACGTCGACCTGATTGATCGCCGGCTGACCGGCGGCCGGCATTCCGATGGCGCGCCCGCTGAGTACATCGCCTTCAGCCCGGAAGGGAAGATCGACCTGGCGGCGGGTCTCGACGACGGCGACGCCATCGATCGAGACCGCGTCGGCGGCGAAATACCGTTCAGCTCCGGTCACGGTCATGTCGGCGAAACCGAGCCGGTCGTAAGTGCCCTGGTAGGACGATTCGAGGTTGAGGTAGGCGTCGTAGCTGGCGGCAAACATCATCACGCCGAGGGTGATGGTCACCGCCACGGCGATGAACTGCCAGCGGCGCTCGCGGAAATCGCGGCGCCGTTTGACGTTGAGCATGCTCACCAGTCGAGCTCCGTCACGTCGGCCGGCGCCGGGTTGACGGTGTCGGCCACGATCTCGCCGTCGCGCAGCCGGATGACGCGGTCGGCCATCTTGGCGATCTCGGAGTTGTGGGTCACAAGGAAGACGCTGCGTTCGCCGTCGGTCGTGGTGTCGCGCAGCAGACCGAGAATCTGGCGGCCGGTGGCAACGTCGAGGGCCCCGGTGGGCTCATCGCACAACAGCAGCGGCGGGTTCTTGACCATGCCGCGCGCAATGGCGACACGTTGCTGTTCGCCGCCGGACAGCTGGGATGGGAAGTGGTCGGTGCGGTCCGCCAGCCCGACGTTGTCGAGGACCGCGGTGGTTCGTTGGGTGGCGTTTTCACCGGTGAGTTCGGCGATCAGTTCGACGTTCTCCTGGGCGGTCAAGGTTGGCACCAGGTTGTAGAACTGGAAGACAAATCCGACGGCATCGAGGCGAAGCTGCTGCTGCCCGTCCTCGTCGAGCTCGCTGAGATCGACCCCATCGGCTTCAATGTCACCATCGGTGGGCGGTTCGAGGGCGCCGATCATGTTGAGCAGCGTCGTCTTGCCTGATCCGGACGGCCCGAGCAGTACCACGAACTCACCTCGGCCTACCTCGAAGGAAACGCGGCGCAGGGCGTGAACGGCGGTCTCGCCGTCGCCGTAGGTCTTGGTCAGGTTCTCGGCTCGCACCGCAGGCATCGTCATCACAGACTCCAACTGATAGTCACTCGCAAATGATAGTCACTGTCTGTATGATGTCGAATCATGTCCGAGTCGACAATGACCTTGCGCCAGCGGAAGCAGTCCGCTGCGATGCAACGAATCCAGCAAGCAGCCTTCACCATGCTCGCCGAGCGTGGCTACGAGGCGACCAAGGTCACGGACATCGCCCGCGCCGCCGAGGTCTCACCGAGCAGCGTGTACCGCTATTTCGGGACCAAGGACGGCGTATTCGTCTGGGACCCGCTCGAGGGTCCCTTCATGGATTTGCTGGAGGTCAACCTCGGTGGCCGCCCCGCGATGGAGGCGGTTGAGGTGACGTTTCTCGCGGTGGTCGGCGATCTGAGCCCGGACGATGAAGCGGTGCTGCGGGCGCGCACTCGCGCCATTTTGGCAACGCCGCCGCTCAGAGAGGCAATGCGCGCCATGCTTGGTGGGTTTGGCGACGACCTGGGGAACGCCCTTCGCCGGGGTGGGGCCGACCCTCTCGAAGCAGGCGTGGTCGCCGCCGCGACCGGTGCGGTGTTGCTTGCTGCGGTCGAGCACTGGGCTCGCCCCGGTTCTACCGACACCCTGGCCGAGGTCACCATCGAGGTGTTCCGCTCCCTCCGAGTCGCCGCGATCTAGGGTTTTGGCGGACATGAGCGCATCATGATGCGCTCATGTCCGCCAAAACCCTCTACGCCGCGGCGGGGACGTCTTCGTCTCTGTCTGCGGCGTCGTAGCGGCGGTCCCAGCGCCAGTAGACCACGGTGCCGATGGTCATCGCGATGGCGGCAAATGAGTACATCGCCGGGTAGCCGGACACGCTGATGATGATCCCGAGCACCGGCCCGCCTATCAGGACGCCGATGTCGAAGAGCGCGGTGAAGAACGAGAGGGTTGCGCCGCGGACCGCGGCCGGGGAACGGGTCACGGTGAAGCCAAAC
>Ga0209567_10000413_pt1 | contig 23246 bp, 24 predicted proteins | sample COG_12_FD_184756 | JGI IMG/M metagenome (GOLD analysis project Ga0209567, IMG submission 184756) | Pelagic marine sediment microbial communities from the LTER site Helgoland, North Sea, for post-phytoplankton bloom and carbon turnover... | ecosystem: Environmental > Aquatic > Marine > Neritic... | reverse complement strand
ACCCGATGAGCGAGGGGACGCTCACCTCGGTCCCGGGGGTCGAGGTCGGCCACTACACGGATGTGGTCGCCGCCACCGGAGTGACGGCGATGGTCTTTCCCGAACCCAACGTCGCCGCCGTCGACCTGCGGGGCGCCGCCCCGGGGACTCGAGAGGTCGGACTGCTTGGGCCGGGGATGAAGGTCGAGACCATTCAAGGTTTGGTGTTCTCCGGAGGGAGCGCCTTCGGCCTCGCCGCCACCGACGGGGTCGTGCGCGAGATCGCCGCAGAGGGCCGTGGTCACGCCACTCCAGCGGGACCGGTTCCGATTGTGCCGGCCGCCATCATCTACGACCTGCTCATCGGTGACGCCGCCGTGCGGCCCGGACCCGCCGAGGGTGCCGCGGCCTATCGCGCCAGGACCAGTGATCCCGTGGCGATGGGCAGTGTCGGTGCGGGCACCGGCGCCATCGTGGCCGGTTGGCGTGGCCCCGAGGCGGTGCGCAAGGGAGGCGTCGGCTCGGCGGCAACGACGGTTGGGGAGGCAACGCTCGGCGCCCTCGTCGTGCTCAACGCAGTGGGCGACGTCTTCGCCCTCGATGGGTCGGCGCTGACCGGCGGGTCGCCGGTTCCACCCCCGACGCCGGCCGGGATCAGGCCTTTCGAACAGACCACCTTGGTGGCGCTGGCCACCGATGCGGCGGCCTCTCGCACCGACTTGATGCGTCTCGCCGTCCGCGCCCACGACGCCCTGGCCGTGTGTCTGCGCCCCTCGCATACGCGCTACGACGGGGATGCTGTCTTTGCCGTCTCGTGCGGGGATCAGGTCGGCGATGCCGACGAACTCGGTGAGGCCGCCTTCAGGGTCGTTGGCGGCGCCATCGAGTTGGCGGTTGTTCGGGCCCAATCCGTCGCCGGTATTCCCGCCGTAGAGTTGCGGTCATGACGAAGACGAGTGCCGAGGTCCGTGCCGCCGAGCTCGCGGTGTTGGAGCAAGAGGCTTTGGGCTGCACCCGATGCCGCCTGGCGGAGAGCCGAACCCAGGTTGTGTTCGGCGCAGGGGCGCCCGACGCCGACGTCATGATCATCGGTGAAGGCCCGGGCCAGCGCGAGGACGAGCAGGGACTCCCGTTTGTCGGGCCTTCGGGCCGGCTGCTCGATCAACTTCTCGGTGAGATCGGGCTGGAACGGTCCCAGGTGTACATCGGCAACGTGGTCAAGTGCCGCCCTCCAGGCAACCGCGACCCACGTCCCGATGAGATCGAGCAGTGCAAGGGCTATCTGCGCTCCCAACTGACACTGGTCGACCCCAAGGTCGTCGTCACCCTCGGCAACTTCTCGTCGAAGCTCCTGCTTCGGACCGAAACCGGGATCACCAGGCTGCGGGGCCACGCCTACCCGTGGTGGGGTCGGCATCTGGTGCCCACGTTCCATCCCGCCGCGGCGTTGCGAGGGAGTGCCCGCGTCCTCGAGGAGATGCGATACGACTTCGCCCTCATCGCTGATGTGGTGGCCGGACGGTTCGAGGCGCCCGAACCAACGCCGTCGGGGGCCGACACCGAACCGGCGCCACCCGACGCCCCGACCGACCCGGAGCAGATGGGTCTGTTTTCGTGATCGTCTCCGCTCACTCGTCGTCTCCGTCCGACACACTCGGGCTGGGCCGTGCCCTGGCCCAGCGTTTGCAGGCCGGCGATATCGTTTTGTTGGCGGGTCGGCTGGGTTGCGGCAAGACGCTGTTCGCCGCCGGGGTTGCTGAGGGCCTTGGGGCGCAGGAACAGGTGACCAGTCCCAGCTTTGTCATCGTGCAGTCGTACGAGGGGTTCTTGCCGATTGTCCACGCCGACGTCTACCGGCTCGGCTCGACGGGTGAGTTCGACGATTTGGAATTGCCCGAGGCCGCCCGCGACGGCGTGCTTCTCATCGAGTGGGGTGATGCCGTCACGGCAGTGCTGCCGCCCGATCACCTCATCGTTGAGATCACGATCACGGGTGAAGAGGAACGCATGGTGCGTTTTGTTCCCGTGGGAGCATGGGAGTCACGTTCGTTGGGAGAACTCGAGTCGTGAAGATCCTGGCCGTAGAAACGGCAACACCGTCGTCGTCGGTGGCCCTCGGCGAAGACTCCGAAGTTGTTGCCATGTCGGTGCACACCGACCGCCGCGGGCACGTCGGATTCCTCGTTCCCGCGATCGACTTCTGTTTCGATCAGGCGGGATGGTCCCCCGGGGACATCGACCTCATCGCAGTCGACGTTGGGCCCGGACCGTTCACCGGCTTGCGTGCCGGCATCTCTGCGGCGCAGGCGATTGCGGCCGCGGTGGGCGTTCCGATCATCACCGTGAGTTCCCTGACCGTGCTGGCGTTGCGGGCTGCCACCGGGCGGCGTCGCATCTGGCCCATCGTCGACGTTCGCCGCGGCGAAGTGGCGACGGCGCCGTACCGTCCCGTCCCCGGCGGGGTCGTGCTCGACGGCCCGGCGGAGACGGTGACCACCGACGAGTTCCGGGCGCTGATCGATGCCGACGCCGAGGACACGTTGCTGGTTGGCGATTGGCAGGCGCTGCCGGACGGAACGCTGCGCGGCCTGCACGGCGTCAAGGCCGGCCGCCCCCGGTATCCCGCGGCCGATGTGATTCTGGAGATTGCCGCGTTGCGGGCCGCTCACGACGAATACGCCGGGGCCGAGGAGATTCGCCCGCTCTACATGCGCGAGCCCGATGTCCGCATCAACTGGACGGACTTCCGCGAGGAGGGGATGTGGCCGGGGGCAGCATCATGACGGCGCCGCGCCCACCGGCCGCGGCGGATCGCCTCACGATCCGACCGATGCGCTCTGGAGATATCGATACCGTGGCAAACCTCGAGACCGAGGTCTACCCCCAGCCGTGGTCGACCCAGGTGTTTCGGGAGGAGTTGGCGTTGGTGAACCGCCGCTACGTCGTGGCCGAAGACGAGGGCGGCAACATCGTCGGCTACGCCGGCCTGCTGCTCGTCGAGGAGGATGCCCACGTCACGACGCTGGCGGTCGATCCCCGGGTGCGGCGTCGCCGGTTGGGTAGCCGCCTAATGCTTGCCCTGGTCGCCGCCTCACTTGACGCTGAGGCGCGCCACCTCACGCTCGAGGTCCGGATGTCGAACATGTCGGCGCGGCGGCTCTACGAGCGGTTCGGGTTCGCACCGGTCGGGATCCGCAAGAATTACTACCGGGACGAAGATGCTCTCGTGATGTGGGCGATCGACATCGACACGGACGAATACGAGCAGCGGGTTGCTGGAATCCAAGCCGGTTTGGCGGAGGTGGGCTGACATGGCGAAACAACCGGTGATCCTCGGCATCGAGACGAGCTGCGACGAGACCGGTGTCGCGGTGGTATCCGGCCTTGACGTGCGTTCGACAGTGTTGGGGACCCAGACAGATGCCCACGCCAGGTTTGGCGGCGTTGTGCCCGAGGTGGCAGCCCGAGCCCACGTCGAGGCGATTCGCCCGCTGGTACACGCCGCGTTACGCAATGCGGGCGTGCACTCCGACGAGCTCGACGCCATTGCAGCAACGCAGGGTCCCGGACTGTCCGGAGCGCTGCTGGTGGGGTTCTCATTCGGCAAGGCGCTGGCGTGGAGCCTGGGCAAACCGTTCCTGGGTATCGATCATATGGAGGGGCACCTGTTTGCTCCTCGCCTCGAGCAACCGGACTATCGGCCGCCCGCCATCGTCTTATTGGCCTCAGGCGGCCACAGCCAGATCGTCTACATGCGCGAGTGGGGCCAGTACGAGGTTCTCGGCATGACGATCGATGATGCCGCCGGGGAAGCGTTCGACAAACTCGCTCGCTTCATGGGGCTCGGCTATCCGGGTGGGCCTGCGATCGACCGGGCCGCCGACGACGGTGATCCGGGTGCGGTTGCGTTTCCGCGGGCATTGCGAGATCGCCCGTATGACTTCTCGTTCTCGGGCCTCAAGACCTCGGTCGTGACCTTCCTGGAGAAAGCCAAGGCGGCAGGCAACGTTCCACCGCTCGCCGATGTGGCGGCCTCGATTCAAGAGGCCATCGTCGATGTACTGGTCGACAAGACGTTCAACGCGGTCGACGCCACGGGTGCCCGGGTCGTTGCCGGCGGCGGAGGAGTGCTCGCCAACCGACGCCTCCGCCAGCGGTTCGAAGAAGAGGCGGCAACCAGAGGCGTCGAGTTGTATCTGCCGGCACCGGCGTTGTGTACCGACAACGGGGCCATGATCGGCGCGGCCGCCACATATCGCTTCGAACGGGGCGAGTTTGCGCCCTGGAATGCTGATGTTGACCCCGGCATGCGGCTCGGGCGGTGAGGCGCGGGTTCCGGTTGGCCCGGCTCTTTGGCGTCGACATCCTTGTTGACGGCTCGCTGCTCATCCTCGTCTTCCTGCTGACGTGGTCGCTGACGGTCGACTTCGGCCATCGATATCCAGACCTCACCACCGGTGTTCGTCTTCTCTATGCTGCCTCGACGAGCGTCCTCTTCTTGGGCAGCGTGCTGATCCACGAGTTGAGCCATTCGGTTGTGGCTCTGCGCCGCGGGCTCGATGTCCTTCAGATCCGGCTGTTCATCTTCGGCGGCGTCTCCGAGATTCGTGACGACGCTCGCGACCCGGGCGAGGAGTTTGCCGTCGCCGCAGCGGGTCCAGTCGCCTCGCTCGTTCTCGGCGGCCTGCTCATGGCCCTTGGGTCCGTGGTGGCCGGGCCATGGGGGCGCGTCTTCGGTTTGCTCGGGGTTGCCAATGTCATCCTCGCCGGTTTCAACCTGTTGCCCGGCCTGCCTCTCGACGGCGGTCGGTTGCTCCACGCAACCCTGTGGCGATGGCGCGGTGACTCCTCGGCGGCGACTCGAATCGCGGTAGGTTCGGGTCGGATCCTCGGACTGCTCCTCGCCGGTGTCGGCATCGTCATGTTCTTCACCGGGGCGGTGTTCGCCGGCCTGTGGGCGATGGCCGTCGGCTGGTTCATGCACCAGGCGGCGATGGGCGCCAGGGCTCGGGCCGACTTCGTCGCCAGGATCGGCGGAGCCCGGGTCGGCGATGTGATGCGTCCGGTGGCTGCGGCAGTGGACGGCAACATGGCTGTGACCGAGGTCGTAGCCCTCCACGGTTTCGGGTCGCGGCTGCCCTCGTTGCCGGTCGAAGTAGACGGCCGAGTGCGCGGGCTCGTCGGCGACCGCGAGGTTGGACCCCTCTCCGGCGAGGTGCGTTCGGCCCGTACCGCAGCTGAGGTGATGACCACCATCGGTCCCGCCGATGTCGTTGCGGCTGAGACTCCGCTCGAGACGTTCTTTGCCCGAGAGGCCGGTGCGACGCGGCGGGCCGTTGTCGTTGCCGACGGTCGTGTCGTTGGAGTTGTCACGGCGCGCGAAGTCGCCCATCTGTTCGGCTGAACGACCGGCAGAAACCTTTAGCAGTCGGGAATATCGTCTGCTAGCACTCGGTTGTTGCGACTGCTATCCTTTAGCAATTGAAAGTACCGACTGCTAAGAACGAAGAGGAGGAAGTCGGATGGATCTGAAGCCTCTGGGCGACCGCATCGTCGTAGAGCCCAAGGATGAAGATGAGGCCCGCACTGCAAGCGGCCTCGTCATCCCCGATACCGCAAAAGAGAAGCCCCAACTGGGCAAGGTGCTCGCGGTAGGCCCCGGTCAGTGGAACGAAGATGGTGACGAGCGCATCCCGTTGGATGTAGCCGTTGGCGATCTCGTCTTCTACTCGAAGTACGGGGGCACCGAAGTCAAGTATGAGGGCGAGGACTACCTGATTCTGTCCGCCCGCGACGTACTCGCCGTACTGGGTTAGGAGGACTCACCCCAATGGCTGCCAAAGAACTGAGATTCAATGAAGAGGCTCGCCGGAGCCTGCAGACCGGCGTCGACAAGCTCGCCGACACCGTCAAGGTGACACTCGGCCCCAAGGGCCGCAACGTGGTACTCGAGAAGAAGTGGGGTTCGCCCACGATCACGAACGACGGTGTCACCATCGCCAAGGAAATCGAACTTGACGATCCGTACGAGAACATGGGCGCCCAGCTCGCCAAGGAAGTCGCCAACAAGACGAATGACGTCGCCGGCGACGGTACCACCACCGCCACGGTGCTGGCCCAGGCCATGGTTCGCGACGGGCTGCGCCTCGTCGCCGCCGGCTCCAACCCCATGGAGATGAAGCGGGGCATCGAGGAGGCCGTCGAGAAGGTCGTCGAGAGCATCCAGGAGATCGCCGTTGAGGTCGATTCCGTGGCTCGTGACCAGATCGCCTATGTGGCGGCGAACTCGGCTGCTGATCAGACCATCGGCGATCGTATCGCCGAGGCGCTTCAAAGGGTCGGCAACGAGGGTGTCATCACCGTCGAAGACAGCCAGACGTTCGGCGTCGAGCTGGAGTTCACCGAGGGTATGCAGTTCGACAAGGGCTACATCTCCCCGTACTTCATCACCGACCCGGACCGCCAAGAGGCCGTCCTCGAGGATCCGTACATCCTCATCGTGAACTCGAAGATCACCGCGGTCCAGGACCTGCTCCCCGTGTTGGAGAAGGTCATGCAGACCGGCAAGGCGATCCTCGTGCTCTCCGAGGATGTCGAGGGCGAGGCCTTGGCCACGCTCGTCGTCAACAAGATCCGTGGCACGTTCAACTCGGTTGCCGTCAAGGCTCCCGGGTTCGGCGAGCGCCGCAAGGCCATGCTGCAGGACATCGCCATCCTCACCGGTGCGACCGTCATCAGCGAAGAGGTCGGCCTCAAGCTCGACGGTGTCACGCTCGACATGCTCGGCAAGGCTCGCAAGGTCGTCATCTCCAAGGACGACACCACGATCGTCGAGGGTGGCGGTAGCCACGCCGAGGTCGAGGCCCGGGTGCGCCAGATTCGCCAGGAGATCGAGAACTCGGACTCCGACTGGGATCGTGAGAAGCTCGCCGAGCGGCTCGCCAAGCTCTCCGGCGGCGTTGCCGTCATCAAGGTTGGCGCTGCCACCGAGGTGGAGCTCAAGGAGAAGAAGCACCGCATCGAGGACGCCATCCAGGCCACTCGTGCAGCCGTTGAAGAGGGCATCGTGCCCGGTGGCGGCGTTGCTCTGCTCCGTGCACAGGATGCCGTCGACAAGCTGCGTGGCGGCACCGACGATGTGAAGGTCGGCCGCCAGCTCGTCAAGGGCTCGCTCGAGTCGCCGCTTCGCCAGATCGCCGTCAACTCCGGTCACGAAGGTGGCGTTGTCGTCGAGCATGTGAAGAACGCCGAGAACGGTGTCGGCTTCAACGCCGCCACCGGCCAGTACGAGGACCTCATGGCCGCCGGGATCATCGATCCGGCCAAGGTCACCCGTTCCACGCTGCAGAACGCCGCTTCCATCGCGGCCCTGCTCATCACCACCGAGGCGCTCGTCGCCGAGGAGAAGGAAGATGAGCCCGCCGGTGGCCACGGCCACCCCGGCGGCGGCATGGAAGGCATGATGTAACACAGGAGCCTTTGATTCGGCCTCCGGCCGAAGCAAAGACCAAGCGAAGGGGTTTCGAGATCGAACAGATCTCGAAACCCCTTCGCCGCGTCGGCACTCATGTGCCGACGCTACGGCGTGGTTGTGACCGCGCGATGCGACGTGGTGCGGGCTCGGCACATGAGTGCCGCCGTCTTGTGTTGCGAGGATGAAGCCGGAGGGAAGCTACGGCGTAATTGTGAACGCGCGCAATCCAGGGACCCCGAGGACGGCACATGAGTGCCGCCGTCTCGTGTTCCCAGTGCGAGGTGCCCGGTCCGCGGTGCCGGCGCTACGGCGTGGTTGTGACCGCGCGATGCGACGTGGTGCGGGCTCGGCACATCAGTGCCGCTGTCTTGTGTTACCGATGCCAGGTGCCCGGTGCCCGAGGACGCCATTCCGCGTGTCCTCCCTCACGGAGTGGGGGAGGTGGGCCGAAGCCGCAGGCTGCCGTCTCCGTAGGAGACGCTCGGTGGAGGCCGCAAGCCCAGGGGGCGCAAGGCGCGGCCCGCTCCCCCCCCAGCCCTCGACGAGCGCCCGACCGCTCCCTTCCGGTAGCCTGCTGGTGATGCGCACCATTCGCGACTGGATCTTCACCATCCCCTTCCTGATCGCCTTCGGGCTCACGTTGGGCTTCTACGACATCGTTGGCCGGCTTGCGTTGCGCCGTGGGCCGCGGGCATTCGAGAGGTCGATGGCCTCGTTGCAGAAGTCGCTGGTCGGCACCATCCGGATTTGCGGCACACAGATCACGATCGAGAAGTCCGACCTGATCGAGCCGGACCGGGGCTACGCCATCATCTCGAACCATCAGAGCATGTTCGACATCGCCATCATCGGCGGGACGCTCTACACGAACTACCCCAAGTATGTGGCCAAGAAGGAACTCGGGAAGTGGATTCCGAGCATCTCGCTGAACTTGACCCGGGGCGGCAATGCGCTGATCGACCGCAAGGACCGCAGCCAATCGCTGCGGGCGATCAGGGAGATGGCGGCGACGGCCCAAGAGCGCGATGTCAGCGTCATGATCTTCCCCGAGGGCTCCCGTAGCCGCGACGGCGAACTGCGGGAGTTCAAGCGGGGCGGCACGTCGATGATGATCAAGGAAGCCGACCAGCTTCCGGTGATTCCCGTCGTCATCGATGGGTCATGGCGGCTGCTGGTCAACAACCTGTTCCCGGTGCCATATGGCACCAAGGTGCGGGTCCGCTTTGGTGATCCGATTGCCCGCTCTGAGGGCGACGCCGATGAGGTGGCACAAGAGGCCGAGGCGTGGATTCGTAAGACCCTCGACGAGTGGCGCCCTAGCGAGTGAGCACCCGGCGGAACTGCCAGGTGGATAGGGCCAAGAGCGCTGCCCCCATGGCAAGCAGCACACCGAGTTCGCGCACGATCCCCGTTGCCGTTCCACTCAGGCGAATCAGTTCCGAATAGCCGTCGATCGCCCAGGCGTGCGGGGTGACGTGGGCGATCTGACGCATCGTGTCCGGGAAGATCTCGAGCGGGACCATGGCGCCACCGAGGGCCGCCAGCAACAGCGAGAAGAAGACCGAGAGCCCGGCGGCCTGCTCGGCGTTCGAGAAGGTGGTGCCGATCAGCATGCCGGCGCCGGTGCCGACGAGGCTGAACGTCACCATGAGCAGTGCTGCCCCCAGCGGGTCACCCCACTGCACGTCGAAGGCCAGCGCGGCGATGCCGATGATGAACAACCCCTGCAGCAGAGTGACCAGGTACCGCCCCAGCGTTTCGCCGGCGATGATGGTGCCCGCCGACGTTGGCGTGGAGAACATGCGCCGCGACACGCCGAGCTGTCGGGCCTGGATCAGCGCAGCCGATGAAGTGGTGGCGGTGAGGAACACGAACATCACGAGGTTGCTGACGGCGCCCAGTCCGAACTGGCCGAGGTCCGTCTCCTCATTGGTCCCAATCGTGGCGACCGTGACCCGGGGGAGATCGACGTCCACGGCCGCCGCCAGCTCGGTTGCTTGCGGGATGGGCGTGCCGGTGACGTCTGCGGCGAACCTGCCGGCGCGCAGAGCGGCGGCGTGTTCGGTCACGGCCGCATTGACAATCGTCTGCACCTGGAAGCTGCTGGAGCTGGGCGCAGTGATGAGACTGAGTGTGGTCGAGGTCCCAGAAGTGACCAGTTCACCGTATCCGGCCGGGACGATCATCGCCCCATCGATTTGGTTGCGTCGAACCTGGAGGCGCGCCTCCTCCTCGTCGTCGATGATGATGACATCAAGACCGTCGGCGGCCTCGAGACGACTGTTCAGGTCGGCGGCGGCGGCACTGTCGTCGAGGATGACGATTCCGATGCGCGGGGTGAATCCCGATCCGAAGACGAGGCCGATCACGAGGATCAGGATTACCGGAAGGATCAGTACGAAGAAGATGTTGCTTCGGTCTCGAAACAGAAGTCGGACGCTATTGGCGGCAACGACGAATGCTTTCATGATTGCGCGACCATCGAGCTCGCCCGCCACATACCGATGCCGCCGAGGACGACGGCAAACACGAGCACCGCGCCGGCCGCCGGAAGGATGGTGCTTACCCCGGCGCCGGCCGAGAGGTCTTGGAACCCATCCATCAGCCAGAAGTGGGGAGTGAGCCTGCTGGCAACGGCAAGGAACCCGACGTCTCGCGTGATGGGGAAGAACACACCGCCGACCATGCCGAGCACCACAACGACAAAGGCGGTGAGGGCGCCGGCCTGTTCCGCCGTCTTGGCGGACATCGCAACGACTGCGGTAAGCCCCATGGCGGCAGCGACGCCAACGATGATCAGTAGCAGCACCCCAAAGGCGTTGCCCCAATTCGCCCCCATCAGCAGTGAGCTGGCCCACCACAGCACGACGGTGCTGGCAATGCCGATCGCAAATGAGGAAAGCAGTTTGCCCACGAGGATTGACTGCCTGGAGATGGGGGCGGCGAGCAGCCGGGCCATCGTTCCGGTGTCGCGTTCGTCGACCAGGCTGAGGATGCCGAACTGCACGGTGAAGAACAAAAAGAAGACGGCAATGCCCATCGCAAAGAACGTGGCAAAGTCGAACCCGGACTCCTCGGCCTCGATTCCCTCCAGCATGACGGGCGTCGCTTGTTGCTGAGCGTCGGCAACGAGCGCGGCGACCTCGGCCGGGTCGATCCCACTGCCTGCGGCCTGAGCGGTCGCCACCGAGAGTCTTACGGCGTTGATCTCCTCGGTAAAACTGGACGCGATTGACGAGACGACCTGAGCCTCGATCGGGAAGTCAGGATTACCGACCACAACCAATTCGGCGGGCTGGTTGGCGCCGACTGCGGCGGAGAATCCGTCCGGGATCAAGATCGCGGCGCTCACCGCACCATCGTCGATCCGAGCGCGGGCCGATGCCTCGTCGGAAGCGGTGGTGACGGTGAGGAAGCCGTCTTCTTCGACGAAGCCGAGCAGTTGCCAGAAGCCGGCGGCTACCTCGCCCCCGTCGGCGTCGTAGACCACGACGTCGCTGTGGAACTCGCCCTCGGTGACGCCGCTGAGGGTGGCGTTGAGAACGAAGGCCAGGCCGAGGGGGATGACCACGGCCAGCAGAATCGCGGAACGGTCGCGGAGCCGTTCCTTGATGTCCTTGGCGGCAATGGTCATCGCGGCCCGCATCAGTCGCGCAATGCCTTACCCGTGAGGTGCAGGAACACCGCCTCGAGGTCGGGTTCGATGACCTGGACCGAGTGCACGGTGGCTCCGGCGGCAGCGGTCGTCGACAGGATCTCGGTCAGTTTCCCGGCAGCTTCGGTGGCCACGATCTCGATCGTGCGGCCCTCGGACGTCACTGAGTCGACACCGACCATCGCCGTCAACGCGGCCACGGCGGCTTTGCCATCTCCGGAGACCTCGAGACGAACCAGGTCGCGCTCGCCGATCAGGGCCACGAGTTCGCGTCGAGTCCCCTCGGCAACAATCTTGCCTTCGTCGATGATGCCGACCCGATCGCAGAGGCGTTCGGCCTCCTCCATGTAGTGGGTGGTGTAGAGCACCGCCATGCCTTCGTCGCCCAAGCGTTCGATGCTGTCGAGGATGGCGTTGCGGCTCTGTGGGTCTACTCCGACGGTCGGTTCGTCGAGGATGAGCAGGGCAGGGCGGTGGAGCAGTCCGATCCCGATATTGAGACGGCGCTTCATGCCGCCGGAGTACTCCTTGGCCTTGTCGTCGGCGCGATCGGTCAGTTCGATGATGTCGAGCACCTCGTCGACCCTCGTGTCGAGGTTCTCGATCGCATACAGCTTGCCGAAGAACCGGAGGTTCTCCCTGCCGGTGAGGTCGGGGTAGATCGCGAGATCCTGGGGGACCAAACCCATCTCCGCCTTGGCGGCGACGTTGGTAGTGGTGACTGCTTCGTCGCTGATCGTGGCCGTGCCCGAGTCCATTTCGAGCAGGCCGGCGATCATCGAAATGGTCGTGGTCTTGCCTGCGCCATTGGGTCCCAGCAGTCCGTAGGTCTCACCGACGGCGATGGAGAACCCCACGCCGTCGACCGCAACCAAATCGCCGAAGCTCTTGCGAAGGTCCGCGGCGCTCAACACCGATTCATGGGTCGTACTCATGGCTCCAAGCTAGCGGTCGCGGCCTCGGCCGTGTTGGGCCGGCGGTCCCTGTTCCGTGGATTCCTGGAGCGCCTCGGCCAAGCCGTCGGCGGTCTCGATGAGGTGTTTCAGATCGTTGGCAAACCGGGTCGCCGGCCCACCGTCGACCACATCGTGGTTGACCGCCAAGGTGAGGGACAGAAGCTCCCGGGGCCGGACCTCGCCGTCGACCATGGCGGGTTTGGTTGAGATGCCCCCGACGACGAGCTGAAGGGTGTGCTGGGGCAAGGCGATGCCCCAGAATTGGCTATCGCCGTACATCCCCAAGGCGGTGACAGAAACGGTGCCCATGTACTTCTTGCGGCGATGGGGGTTGCGTAGCAAGAGGCCGTAGATGGCGCGACGTATCCGGGCGGGAAGCCACAGGAAGGCCCGGACCGGCGACCAGCGGTGATCGTGGTCGCGGAAGGTGTCACTCTGATGCCTGCGGACCTCGTCGTGGATGCGGCGCAGAGGCTTGTTGCCCGCCTCCCGCACCACGTGGGCCAGCGGGAAGCTGAAGTCGCCCGCCGGCACCTCGGCGATGACAACGACGTCGACCTCATCAAACACGATCACCCGTCCCCGGAAAAGGTAGCCCTGCACCACCGGGTGAAGGGCAACCGCACGAGCTAGACAACCCACGATGAAGCTGGTGAAGGAAAACGCCTCGCCGCAGGTGGCGCGGTGGTCGCTGATGAGGCGGCGGGCTTCGGTCACATCGACCTCGAACAGACCGTAGACCGTAGGCTGATGCATCGAGATGGCCGTGGCATCCATGACGAGCCGACGAGACAGCGGAACTTGGCGCGTGGAATAGCCGGCCACGACTACTCCTCCGCACCAGCCAGGAAACCGCTCACTCGTGCGATGACCTCGGCTTCCGCTTCGCGGTGGGGAGAATGGCCGGCGTCGGGGATCAGCCAGACCTCGCTCGGGCCGCCAACGGCGCCGGCTATGACGTCGACGTGTCCTGGCGTGGCGTAGTGATCGCGCTCTCCCTGGATGATCAACGTCGGGCAGGTGACGTCTTGGATCTCTTCGGTGATGGACCATTCTGCGAATGCCGGGCTTAGCCACGTGTCGGCCCACGCCGCGAACATGGCGTCGACCTTGTCGCCGTGATAGGCGAGCAAGCCTTCCCGCAGCGGTCCGGCTTCGAACTGGGCACGGGCCGCAACGATCCCGCGCTGGGCGGCCTCCTCGACGCTTACGTGGGCTGCCTCGATCACAAGGGCTGCGGTGGCCTCCGGTTCGCTGGCGGCGAACCACAGCGCAATGGTGCCGCCGTCGCTGTGGCCAAAGGGGATGCATCGGGCGATATCGAGGGCATCCAGCAGCTCGGCCAGCACCTCGGCTTCTCGTGCGTGGTAGTCGACCGGGCGCGGTTCGGTGAAGCCATCGGACTTGCCGTGACCTTGCCGGTCGTAGACCAGAGTGTTCAGGTTCGTTCCCATTGCCAGCTTCAGCGGGAAGTCACGCCACTGGTCGATCGAGCCCAGCCCCTCGTGGAGGAACACCAGCCACGGGGCATCGACGGCGGGGTTGACCATGATGCGGCGCACCGCCAGCCGGATCCCCGCAACGGTCACGCTCACGTCGTCGATCATGTCTTCAGTATTCAGCATCCGCCCGGCGGGTTCCACTAACGGCGACGCGAATCGGTCTGGCTACGCCCCGGGATCGAAGAGGGTCGTGCTCGTTGAGGTCGAGTTGGCGGTGCCTTCGGGGCTCTCGATCACCTGCTGGAAGGCGACCCAAATCACGGCAGCAACCGTGACCGCGACCGCGGCCACGAGGAGATGCTGCACAAACTCGAGCAATCGTGCCTTCACTGCCGGCCTCCCATGGGAAGAACGATCCTATGCGGTCGGGCAGTTCCCGTCACATAGACGGAGGCGCTGTGGAGTTGCGGACCGCGGGCCTCACACCCAGGCTTGGTCGCGGTAGCGGTCGCGTTCTACTTGCCACTCGTCGACGAGTAGGCCCCAGATGGTGTGATCGAGCCACTCATCGCCGACCTTTACCTCGTGGCGCAGGACGCCTTCGAGGGAGAAGCCGAGTTTGGCGGCGACTCGCTCGGAGCCGAGATTGCCGACCGCGATGCGAAGGGTGACTCGGTGCATAGCGAGGTCCTCGAAGGCGATCTGGAGCACCCGCACCACGGCTTCGGTGCAGATGCCCTGCCCGGTCTCGTCGCTGCGGGTCCAGTACCCGATCTCACCGATGCGGTTCGGCCTCGAGGTGAACCAAACCGAGACGTTGCCGAGGTGGCGGTCGGGATCGTTGATGCGACGGATCGTGAAGTCGAAGGCGCGACCTTCGTTCCACGACGCCATCGAGTCGCGCACGAAATGCGAGGCAACGCTGCGTGAGTATCGGTCGTTGGCCCACGGCAGCCACTTCTTCAGGTCGGGAAGCGACGCCGTCGCTGCATCGTGCATGGCGCTCACGTCACGACGGCGAAACGGGCGAAGTACCAGCCGGGGAGTGTGCCGGGCGCGGGGGTTGAGTGACGTCGCCATGGTGGGCAAGCCTATCGGCTTATCCTCATCACATGAGCGATGTTTGGCGCAAGCTCGAGGCGCTGCCCCAAGTGGAGTATCCGGCCACGGCGCGGTCGGCCGTGCTCGTGCCGCTCTACGAGGACGACGACGGCGCAGTGCGGGTTGTGCTGACCAAGCGTCCGGACGACATGCGCACCCACCCTGGAGACGTCGTGTTTCCCGGCGGGATGATGGAGGCCGGCGAGGACCCGGTCGCCGCCGCCACGCGGGAGGCCTGGGAAGAGGTTGCCATCCCGCAGGACTCCATCATCGAGATCCTGGGTGGATTGTCCCCAATCACCACTCGCAACCGCTCGAACCTCATCATCCCGGTTGTGGCCCGAATCGAACGGCCCGCCGAGCTCGTCCCGGACCCTTCCGAGGTCGACCTGATCATCGAACCAACGCTCGACGAGATGATGGACGAGAGCCGTTGGCGTACCAGCGATTGGATGGGCCACACGCTGTGGTTCTTCGAGTTCCCCGAGGCCGTGTTGTGGGGTGCGACCGGGTTCATGATGCGCGAGTTTCTTGACTACCTGCGCTGAGCGCTCATCCCGCTCTTGTTGATGAGATCCCAGAGGTGGTCGACGTGACGCTGCTCCGTGGTGGTCTGACCGATCGAAACCCGGATGAATGAGTCGTCACCGAGCTTCGACGCTGTGAGGTAGACCTCGCCGCTTGCGTTGAGCGCCGCAACAAGGGCATCGGTTGGGGCATTGCCGCCGACGTGCCGGAAGCAAACGAGGGCGAACGGAACCGGGGCGACCAACTCGAAGCGAGGGTCGGCGTCGACCTTGGCGGCGAGTTCTTGGGCGAGACGCACGTGCTCTCTGATGTGGTGGCGGATCCCGGCCGCTCCGTAGCTGCGCAGAACAAACCAGAGCTTGAGGGCTCGGAAGCGTCGTCCCAGCGGGACATGCCAATCGCGGTAGTCGATGACCTCGCCGGTCTCGGACGCCTGGTTCCGTAGATAGGGGGGCAGGATGCTCAGGGTCTCGAGCAGCGGCGCCCGGTCGGCGACGTAGAACGCCGAGAGATCGAAATTGGTGAACATCCACTTGTGCGGGTTGAAGGTGTAGCTGTCGACCAACTCGAGCCCGTCCTGGTGATGGCGGAACTCGGGGCAGATCATGGCGGTCCCGGCGTACGCCGCATCAACGTGATGCCACATTCCGTGTCTGTGGGCGATGGCGGAGATGGCTCGGATCGGGTCGACTGCGGTCGTGCCGGTAGTGCCGACCGCGGTACCGACGAATACCGGTGTCAGGCCGGCGGCGAGGTCGGAATCGATCTGCGCCTCGAGGGCGTCCGGGTTCATCGCAAACTGGTCGTCGACAGCGACGAGGCGGATGTTGCCGAATCCGGCGACCCGCGCCCCCTTCTCGATCGAGGAGTGCGCCTGAGCGGAGGTGTAGGCCACCATTCTCTCGACGGGGGCGCGCTCACGGGCGAGATGACGGGCGACGACCATGGCCGTGTGGGTTGAGTCTGAAGCGCTCATCTGGATGACCCCGCCGCCCGGTCCTACCGAGGTCTTCCACTTTTGCGGTAGATCGAGGAGGTCGACCAGCCAGTCCATTACGACGTTCTCGATCTCGGTGGCGGCCGGACTGGTGGCCCACATCATTCCCTGCTGAGCGAGGCCGGAGGACACGAGGTCGCCGAGAATCGACGGCGGCGAGTTGTTGGCTGGGAAGAACGCAAACCATCCGGGTGACTGCCAGTGGGCCACGCCAGGCATGACGACGCGGTCGAGGTCACCCATGATCGCTTCGAACGGTTCGGGCGCCTCGGGCGCCGTTGCGGGCAGCATGGCTCGAATTTCACCGGGGGCGACACCGGGCGTCACCGGGTACCGCTCGACGTTCTCGAGGTATTCGGCGACCCAGTCGATGATGGCATAGCCGTGCTGGCGGAACTCGTCCGGTGTCATGTGGTAGCTGGACATCGCCCGGCAGTATTCAGGATGCGGGGGGCGGTAGCAAGACCGTCACTCGGCTCTGAGCCAGCGGTCGAGCCAGCCGAGGAACTCGCCGTACCAATGCAGGCTGTTGAGGCGACGCTCGATCCAGTGTCCTTCGTCGGAGTAGTACACCAGCCGGGCGGGGACCCCCTTGTGTCTGAGGATGCCGTAGAGCGCCAGACCCTGGGTGACGACCACCCGGTAGTCCCGCTCGCCGTGGACGACGAGCGTGGGCGTCGTCATGTCTGCGGTGTGGGCCAGCGGACTCCAGCGCAGCACGGCATCCATGTCGTCCCAGGGGACTCCACCGATGGCCTTCTCCCGACCGGCGGTGACGTCGGATGCCCATTGGCCGACCAGGTCGTTGACGCCTGCATGGCAGATGGCGCAGGCGAAACGATCGGTGGCGCCGATGAGCCAGCTCACCAGGTAGCCGCCGTACGAGCCGCCGGCGATCGCCATCCGCTCCTCGTCGATGAAGCCCCGGGTGACCAAGCGGTCGGTGGCCGCGAGGATGTCGGTGGTCGGCTTGTCCCCCCAGCCGCCGCGGATCGACCGGGTGAACCCCTCGCCCCAGCCGATCGAGCCGTGGAAGTTGACGGATGCCACCACGTAGCCGGGAGCGGCGAACACCTGGCTGTTCCAACGCCAATGCCAGTCGTCTCCGCTGGTGCCGTGGGGGCCGCCGTGGATGTTGTGCACCAGGGGCCAGCGACGTGACGGGTCGAACCCTGGTGGGTAGACGACGAACATCTGGATGCGGTCGCCGTCGGCGCCCTCGAACTCGACATCCTCGACTCGGCCGAGATCGAGTTCGGCCAGGAGGCCATCGTTGAAGCTGCCCACGGTGCCGGCCGACCGTTCCGCCACCTCAGGTGGTCTCGTCAGGCTCTCGTTGCGGAACCACAGGTTCCCCCCGGCGGGGCGAGGGCCGTGCGCCGAGTGGTCGATGTCGAGCGGTTGGGGTGCGCCGCCTGCGAGGTCGAGGGTGAACAACCGCGCCCGGGCGCCGTCCTGGGCGCCGAGCACGATGGTGGAGTCGTCGACGAACTCCCATCCGTGGGCGGCTCGATCCCAGTCGGCGGCCGTGGTTGCCGTCGCTCCCGTGGTGAGGTCGTAGATCATGAGTTGGTCATGATCGGCATAGAAGTCCCACTCGCGCTGGCGGCCGAACAGGAGCCGAGAGCCGTCGGGGCTGTAGCGGGGGCGTCGTTCGTGAGCCGTTGGCTCGCCGGTCAATCGCCAGATCCGGCCATCAACGATGCCAAGCCGGTACATGGCGAACTGATAGCGATCGGACTCGAGATCGACGAGCGCCGAGAACATCACCTCGCTGCCATCGGGTGAGATGTCATACGTGCCGTCGGGGCCGTCGAGGCCAAAAACCGTGTCGAGGTGTGGCGTGAGGTGGTGAACCTCACCTGAGGCGAGGTCGAGGTGGAACAGGTGCTGGCTGGAACCCGACGCCAGCCACTGTTTCCAAAGCCGGTACACCCGGTCCTCGGTCACGATCGGCTCGGGTGGTGCCTCACTGCGGCGGTCTCGCTCCGTGGCGGTTGCTTCGATGGTGCCGTGGCCACGCAGCAACGGGGCCGCGATGATGAGCCCGGAGCCGTCGGGGAGCCAGCGGCTCGCGGCCACCCCAAGCGGGAGGTCGGTGACCGGCTCGGATTCGCCGCCGTTGAGTGGCATGAGGTGGAGCTGCGCATGGTCGGGTCCGGCCGGCTTGCGGAGAAAGGCGACCCGGGTCCCGTCGGGGGCTACCGCCGGGTTGGTGGCGGACGTGCCGGTCGTGAGGGGAGTGGTCGTCCCATCGAGCGTTACCAGCCAAAGGCGGGTGGTAGCGTCGTCATCGTCGCTCGTGGTGACGGGAACCACGGCGGCCGTTCCGTCGGGCAACGGCTCCGGCTGGCCGACTCTGGCAAGGTTCCACAGGTCTCCGGGGGTCATGGGGCGTGACATGACAACACGGTACCCGGTGCTCAGATGAGTACGATCGACGCCTATGGAACCCATGGAACCGATGCCGGAACTCACGTTGGATGCCGGCCAGGCTCGCGTCCTCGGCTGTCTGATCGAAAAGGCCCGCACCACGCCCGACCAGTACCCGATGTCGCTCAACGGGGTGCGGGTGGCCTGCAATCAGGTGTCGAACCGGGATCCGATCGTCGACTACTCGGAGGCTGTGGTCGAGCGCACCCTGCGCCAACTCTCGGACCAGGGGCTGGCCCGGATGGTGCACCGACCGGGTGATCGGGTGGTGAAGTACCGGCACGCCGCGGACGAGATCTTCGGTCTCGACGACAAGGAGGTATCGCTGCTGGCGGTGCTGTTGCTGCGCGGTCCGCAGACTCCTGGCGAGCTACGACAGCGGACCAACCGCTACGTCGAGTTCACCGGACTCGCCGATATCGAAGCGACCCTCGAGCAACTCCGTAGCCGCAACGCCGTCGTCCGGCTCGAACGTCGCCCGGGCCAGAAGGAGCACCGCTACCTGGAGTTGCTCAGCGACCGCGGCACGGGGGATGAGCGCGTCGATGACGCCGAGTTCGTAGTCCCGACGACAGACGCGGCGACGCCGGTAGCTGCGGTGCCCGCTGGGGAGGTAGAGGAACTACGCGCTGAGATCGACGAACTCAGGGCGCGGTTTGGCCGCCTGCTCGACGCCCTCGGCGTCGACGACGTGTAGGTCTGCCCTCCTAGGAGACTGTTGAACGACGCCGGTTTGGGTTGCGGCAAAGCCCAGGATAAGGCGTTCCGTCGCAGGTGCGACCCCGCACGGCGTTGTTCAGCACCCTCCTATGCCTCGGCGGCGAGGGGGTTGGGATACCCGGGAGCTTTGCGCAGGTCGCCTTCGTACTCCAGGATGTCCGGGCGGTAGACGGCCTCAGGCCACTCTTCCTTCGGGTAGTCCTCGATGGCGATCGATACCGCCGTCTCGGGGGCATTGGCGATCTCGATGACATCCTGAGTGATGGCGGCAACGAGCGCCTCTTTTTGCTCGTCGGTGCGGCCCTCGTACATTTTGATGATCACGTGTGGCATCTGCGGTCCTGTCTGTTGTGGCTCGGCTAGATGGTTCGGGTGGGTTCAAGGGTCCCGCAGAACGCCGTCGACCTCGAATCGAAGATTCCGATCAGCCCTTCACTCCGGATGACGCAACGCCCTGGATGAACTGTCGCTGGAAGATGAGGAAGATGATCAGGATCGGGAGGGTCATCATCACCGTGTACGCCATGATGTCGCCCCACGCGATCGGTGGTGTTGTCTTGAACACGCCGATGCCGACCGGCAGCGGTCGGACGTCGACACCCCTCGTCACCATCGTCGGCCAGAGCAGCTGTCCCCAAGAGAACAGGAATCCGAGGATGGCCACGGTGGCGTATGCCGGCTTCGCCAGCGGTGCGGCGACCTTGGCGAACACCGTGATGGGTCCAGCCCCATCGATCCGGGCGGCCTCCTCGAGCGATTTCGGAATACTGAGGAAGAACGTGTAGAAGAGGAAGATGTAGAGAGGGTTGGCCACAAAGGGGAGGATCTGGATCTGGTAGGTATCCAACCATCCCACCTCGGCACCCATGAACAGCAATGGAACGGCCAGCGCCTCGAACGGGATGATGATCAGTGCGATCACGACCGCGATTAGGACTCGACGGCCCCGGAACCGGAGTCGGGCGAGGGCGTAGCCAAACAGGCTGTTCACGATCAGGCCGAGGCCGACGATGAAGCCGCTGATGACGACGGAGTTGAGGAAGATCCTCGGGAACTGAGCGCGCTCGATGGCATCGGCGTAGTTCTCGAATCCGATGAACGGCCTCGGGAGGAGCGCTTCGAAGGAGTCGCTGTTGGCGAGCACGGCTTCATCCGGCTTGAACGACGACGACAGCATGTAGACCAGGGGGAAGAGGAAGAAGACGGCGAGGGCGGTCATCAGCGCATAGAGGACCCAGCGCCACACCGGGCTGGTCCTGACGGCGCTGGAGGCGCCTTCCGCCCGTCGTGCGTTCCGGGAGACTTTCGTGGTCATAGCTCTCCCTCCTCCCGGATAAACCGTCTCTGCGCGAGGGTGATCGTCAGCACGATCACGAAGAAGATGACGGCAACGGCTGAGCCTCTGCCGATCGCCTGCCGGCTGTACCCCACATCCACCATGTGAACCATCATCGTGCGGGTGCTGTCGAGCGGGCCCCCGGGGCTCGTCGGCATGATCCAGGGCTGGTCGAAGAGGCGCATCGCCAGGATGCTCGTGATCGTGATCACGAAGACCAACGCGTTGCGGATCCCAGGCAGCGTGACATGGAGGAACTGATCCCAGCGGCTGGCCCCGTCGATCGAGGCGGCCTCATAGAGCTCGGCCGGCACGTCCTGCAGTGCGGCGAGCAGGATGACCATCTGGAACCCGACGCCTTGCCAGATGCCGACGATGATGACCGCGGCCATCGCCCAGGTCGTGTCGTTGAGCCAGTCCGGAGCGAAATTGCCAAAGGTGACGAGTTCGAGTGTTGCGTTGACCAGTCCATTGGCGTTGAAGAGCAGCACCCAGATAACCGCGGCGGCCGCCATGACGACGGTGACCGGGGTGAAGAAGATGGTACGAAACACCACGCGTCCCCGGATCCGCTGGTTGATCAGGACGGCGAGGAAGAGGGCGAAGACCGTCTGCACCGGCACCACGGCGATGGCGTATCGGGCGTTGTTCCACAACGATTTCCAGAAGAGGGGGTCGGTGAACGTATCGAGGTAGTTGTCGAGACCCACAAACCTCGTGGCGAGCGGTGAGATGAGCCGATGGTTCGTGAACGAGAAGACAATGGCGAGGACGAAGGGTAGGACGAGGAAGAGGAGGAGGAGTAGTCCGGCGGGGAACAGGAAGATCCAGGCGGCTCTGGTCTCCTCGCGGGCGCCCGGAGCCCGTTGTTTCTTGCGCAAAGGGCTCCGGGCCGCGGCGTCGTCGACCGTCGTCATGTGGGTGGCCTCTCCCTCTCCGATCGTGATTGGAGCGAACACGGGGAGGGGGCAGTGAGCCCCCTCCCCGTGGTGCGTGGTTGGTTACGGTGAGGGATAGCCGTCGTTGGCGTCGACGTCGGCGTCGATGGCCGCGGCGGCCGCATCGAGGGTCGATTGCACGTCGGCCCCGAGCAGGATCGCATCCATGGCGCCCCAGTACTCGGACGTCACCGTTGGGTAGCCGGGCGTGACCGGACGCGGCACCGCCAGGTCCGGGGCTCCTTCCAGCTGCTCCTTGAAGAGCACGAGCTCGCCGCCCTCGGCATAGTTCGGGTTCTTGTCGAGCGCCGTCTTAGTCGATGGCACTGCCCCGTTTGCTGCAGTGATCGCCAGGATGGTGTCGTCGGTGGTGGCGAACTCCAGGAACGCCCACGCCGCATCACCGTCGGACGCAGCCGAAGTGATGGCCCAGGCCCACGATCCCATGCCGGTTCGGGTGCCGTCGCCGAAGTCGGGGAGCGGCATCAAGACCAGGTCGTCGCCGACGGTTTCCTTGTACGTGTTGTACATCCAGTGGCCGACCCACGAGATCGGCGACTCCTTGTTGAGGAAGTTGTTGTCATCCACGCTTCCGGTGTCGATCAGACCGGCGTTGGCCCAGCTCTGGAACAACGTCAACGCGGCCACCGACTCCTCGGAGTTGAGCACCCCATCGGCCTTCAGAGAATCGCGATCGATGAGATCGGATCCTGCTGCCCACACGACGGGAGCGAACCCGTAGGTCATCCACTCGCCTTGGGTCCCATACTGGATCTTGATGTCCAGTGGATTGGCGTAGCCGGCGGCTTGAAGGTCGGTCAGGACCTTCTCGAACTCCTCGGTGGTCCACGCGTCGTCGGCTGTTGTCGGGATCCGTGCCCCGACCTCGTTGAGTGCCGACTTCCATGCCCACATCCCGAGACCGGAATCGAAGGTACCCACGCTGTACAGGTTGCCCTCATAGGTACCAGCTTCAACGATGGATGGCAGCAGGTTGTCCTTCAAGTCATCCGAGATGCAGTCGTCGAGGGCCACGATGTTGCCACCCCAAGCGAAGTTGGCGAGTACCGGGCCATCGAAGTCGATCACATCCGGAAGATCATCGGCGGCCGCCGCAGCGTTGACTGCGTCGGTGTAGCCGGCCTCAGGGATCTGGGTGAGTTGGACCGTCAGACCCAGTTCAGCGCCGGTGGTTGCGTTGAATTCTTCGACCAGTGCTACGTACGCGTCGGCTTCCGAACCCTCGTGGACCCAGACCTCGATCGTGTCGGTGTCGATGGTGCCATCGCAGGCAGCTTGGGCGCCGCTGCCGCCATCATCACCGCACGCGGCAGCAACCAGTGTGACCGCTGCCAGCAGTGTCACCCATCTCAAGCCCTTCATGAAGTGCTCCTTTCCGGATATGTCGACATCCGTTATACAGCTTACGCGGTTGCGGGGGAGCCCATCGCTTGTGTGCGCGTCCGTCAAGCGGCGTTCGGCGACCCCTTCGCAAACGACACCTCAAACGTATCGAGAGGTCGCGGGTCGAAATAGGTGCCGAATGACCTTCGAATCCAGGCGGTCGGACGGCGCTCCACAAGTCGAACCCACAGATCCGGGTTGGTTTCGAGTGGGTCGCCCGGTCTTCTACCGTGGCTCGAGTCGTTCAATGGGGAGGTCGATACGTGCAAGTTTCCTTCCTGCG
>Ga0209567_10000412_pt1 | contig 23249 bp, 22 predicted proteins | sample COG_12_FD_184756 | JGI IMG/M metagenome (GOLD analysis project Ga0209567, IMG submission 184756) | Pelagic marine sediment microbial communities from the LTER site Helgoland, North Sea, for post-phytoplankton bloom and carbon turnover... | ecosystem: Environmental > Aquatic > Marine > Neritic... | reverse complement strand
CTCGGCGCTCGCGCCCAATCGGAGCGGATTGCTGTCTTGCCGATTGTCACGAGCGACGTCGACTCCACCCCATGACGCGCTTTTTTCCGCGCCCCTCCACACGGAGACATCCATGGAATAGGGCAAGACGGGGGACTGCCACAATCCGTCCTTCCGCAGGTCGACTACTACACAGGAGAACGGCTCGGGATGGGCAGCACAGGGAGTGGGGGGCGAGCCCCCGCGTGCGTTGACATAGAGAGTCGGGCGAGCGGGTACCCCGCGACCGAGCACGCCCGTCCCGTGCCGTTCTCCGGTTGTACAGTTTCAGTTTGCGTCTTGTCCGTGTCGCGTTCCGCCGTCCCGGGTTTATCGTCGTTGCTCAGGGCGGAACTGGCCTGAGCTTCACCGTAATTGTGGTCAGTCCTCGTGGCAGCTCCAGCTCCATGTCGTGCGGAAAATGATCGTCGGCCTGGACTGTCATGAGGTGAACACCCGGCACGAGCGCTTTTGGTTCTTGGGAGAGAACCGTGGCGCGGCCAAAATAGTGCCCGTCGATGTACACCGAGGCGTTTGGCGGCGTTGCGATGATCTGCAGTCGGGCGGGCTCTGGCGCGACCGTATTCTTCTTCGCGCACCCCAACGCAACCAGCGTGAGTGCGAGGACAACGACTCTCACTCCCATTCGATCGTCGACGGGGGTTTGGAGGAGATGTCGTAGCAAACGCGATTGCAGCCGCGGACTTCGTTGATGATGCGGGTCGAGATGCGAGCCAGGACCTCGTGTGGAATTCGGGACCAGTCGGCGGTCATGCCGTCTTTCGAGTCCACGGCGCGAACCGCGATGACGTAGTCGTACGTCCGCTCATCGCCCATGACTCCGACGGTGCGCACCGGGAGGATCACGCAGAAAGCCTGCCAGATCTTGTCGTAGAGATATGCGGCGCGAAGCTCCTCGATGAAAATCGCATCGGCTTCGCGTAGGATGTCCAGCTTCTCGCGGTCGATCGCACCAGGACAGCGGACCGCAAGGCCGGGACCCGGGAACGGATGGCGCCAGAGCAAGTCGTGCGGCATCCCCATGGCCTCGCCGACCTCGCGAACCTCGTCCTTGAAGAGCAAGCGCAGCGGCTCGATGAGCTCGAGGTGCAGGGTCTCGGGCAAGCCGCCGACGTTGTGGTGGCTCTTGATGACCGCGCTCGGCCCCGAGAACGACAGGCTCTCGATCACGTCGGGATAGAGCGTCCCCTGGACCAGGAACCCCACGTCATCGAGCTTCTCGGCTTCCCGCTGGAAGACATCGATGAACACGCGTCCGATGATCTTCCGCTTTTTCTCGGGATCGCTCACTCCATGAAGCGCGTCCAAGAACTCGTCCGCCGCGTCGACGTGAATCAGCTTGAGCCCAAACTGATCGCGATAGGTGTGAACCACGCTCTCGGCTTCGTCTTTTCGGAGCAAGCCGTTGTCGACGAAGATGCAGGTGAGGCGCTCGCCGATCGCCTTCGATACGAGCATTGCCGCGACCGACGAATCGACCCCACCGGATAGACCGCAGACGGCAGCGCGCTCCCCGACCTGGCGTCGGACCGACTCTACGGTTTGCTCGACGAACGAGCCCGGCGTCCAGTTCGGTGAGCAGCCTGCAACCTCGAACAAGAACGCCCGAAGCATTTCGACACCGCGCGGCGTGTGCGCCACCTCGGGATGAAACTGGACACCGAAAATGTTGCGCTCGAGGTTCGCCACTGCGGCAAACGGGCTGTTGGGCGTTCGAGCGATGGTTTCGAAGCCTGCCGGGAGACTCTGCACCCGATCGCCGTGGCTCATCCAGACGTCCACGTGAGAACCCATATGGAAGCCATGCAGCAGCCCCTCGGGCTTGAGCACCTCGAGGCGCGCCGGCCCGTACTCCCGTTCATCTGCCCGCTCGACCTGGCCGCCGAGAAGATGGCTGGTGAGCTGCATCCCGTAGCAGATCCCCAAGACTGGAACCCCAAGGTCGAACACCCCCGGATCGACGCTGGGCGCCCCCTCCGCAAACACGCTGGCCGGCCCGCCACTCAGTATGATCGCCCGAGGCGCCAGCTCCCGAACCTGCCCCAGTGAAAGCGTGCATGGCTGGAGCTCACAATAAACGTGCTGCTCCCGAATCCTCCGCGCGATGAGCTGCGTGTACTGCGACCCAAAGTCGAGAATCAATACCCCATCAACGATCATGGCGCGGGTCTAACATGAGCGTCAAATCCGGTCGAGCGGTGCCAGCTTCGATGATGCGTCGACGGGTCATCTGAGGGTCGCCGGATCACTTTGATGTTGCCATGCCGTGGAGAATAGGTACATCGTAGGGGCGTGACGTCTAGAGGTTGCATTCTGATGTTGCTCGCGGGGCTGACGCTCGCTGCGGCTTGCAAGTCGTCGGAATCTGACCCGCCAGACCCGGTCGCGGTCGCCTACTGTGCCAACTGCTCCGAATTTACCAGCTGCGAACGAGTCGTTGGGGACGCGCTCATCGCACCATGTCCCGTCCAGACACGTGCGTACTACGTCTGCCTCACCCCCAACTGCGATCCCGACAGCTGCACTGCAGAGTGGGATGCACGAGAGAAATGCATCGCGGGACCAGACGCCGGCACGGGCGGGAGCGGAGGCGGCGCCGGTGTGGGTGGCAGCGCAGGCGCCGGGGGTAGCGGCGGTGCCGGGGGTAGCGGCGGTGCCGGCTAGCTGACTCGGTAGTTCGGCGCTTCTTTCGTCACCATTACGTCGTGCACGTGGCTCTCTTGAAGTCCCGCCGGGCTGATGCGGATGAACTGAGCGTTCTTCTGGAGCTCTGGAATCGACGGGTTGCCCGTGTAACCCATGCCAGAACGCAGGCCGCCGACCAGCTGGTACACCACCGTCGACAGTGGGCCGCGATACGGGACGCGGCCTTCGATCCCCTCGGGGACCAGCTTACCGACATCCGACACGTCCGCTTGCGCGTACCGATCCGACGAGCCTTGTCGCATGGCGCCGAGTGAACCCATGCCGCGATACGACTTGTAGGTGCGCCCCTGATAGAGGACGAGCTCGCCCGGTGCTTCGTCGGTGCCTGCGAAGAGCGAGCCGATCATGACACTTTCGGCGCCCGCAGCGATCGCCTTCACCGCATCGCCCGAGTACTTCACACCGCCGTCAGCGATGATGGGGACACCGCGCTCCTGCCCCACGCGGGCGCAGTCCATCACGGCGGTCACCTGAGGAACGCCAATGCCGGCTACGACACGCGTCGTGCAAATCGAGCCTGGTCCCATGCCGACCTTCACCGCATCGGCGCCAGCGTCAATTAACGCCTTGGTCGCATCAGCCGTCGCCACGTTTCCGGCCACCACTTGCACATCGGGGTATTGCGACTTCGTATCCTTCACCGCGTCGATCACGCCCCTGGTATGACCGTGCGCAGTGTCGATGATCAGCACGTCGACGCCTGCTCGAGCCAAGGCCTCGGTGCGCTTGTCCCGGTCTGGACCCACGCCAAGCGCAGCGCCGACACAGAGACGGCCGAGCGAATCCTTGATCGAATCTGGGTAGCGGTCTGCCTGCAGCAAGTCCTTGATCGTGATGAGGCCGACGAGATCGCCATCGTCCCCGACCACCAGCAGCTTCTCGATGCGGTGCTTGTGCAACAGCTCGCGCGCCTTGTCCTGCTCGACACCCGGCGGCACGGTGACGAGCTCCTTCGTCATCAGCTGGGCAACCTTCTGATTGAGGTTCTGCTCGAACCGAACGTCCCGGCTGGTGAGAATGCCGACCGGCTTGGTGCCCTCGACTACGGGTAAGCCCGAAATCTCGTGGCGTCGCATGAGCTCGAGCGCGTCGTGGAGGGACTCGCCCGGACCCACGGTCACCGGGTCGACGATCATGCCCGTCTCCGCCCGCTTCACCTTGGTGACCTCGAGCGCTTGAAGCTCCGGGCTCATGTTCTTGTGCAGAATACCGATGCCGCCTTCGCGCGCCATCGTCACCGCGGTGCGCCATTCGGTCACGGTGTCCATCGCGCTCGACACGAACGGAATCCGCAGCTCGAGCTCACGCGTGAACCGAGTCGAAACGTCCGCGTTTGCCGGCAAAAAATCCGCGTACGCCGGAAGGAGCAACACGTCATCGAAGGTCAGTGCTTCCCGTAGGATGCTGTCAGTCACCGGAACCTCCCAAGGACCCTAAAAATTGGCGCCGAGTATAGCGCCCCGGTGACGGCACGCTAGTAGGCGCGCGGGACGTCCTCAATATCGACCTGGTCGAGGGCAAACCGGATGAGGGCGCTGCGGCTGATCCTTCGGTGGCCCTGCTTTTTGAGCTTCGCGACCATCTTGTCGAGCTGGGCAAGATCTTCCTTGTAGAGGGAGATGCAAATCACGTCGTAATGGTCCGGCTTCTTCACCCTCGCCTTCTTGGGCCGGGCACGATTGCGCTTCCCGGCCTTGTCGCCGTAGAAGCGGTCCCGCAAAACCGCGCTCACTTCGTCTTCTTCGAGAACTCCTCGTACCCCTGCTGCTTCGCGTCTCTTCATGTGCCCCCCTAAGATGCGACCGAGAGCGAAGCCCGCATCTTCGCTCTCTGGCCGGTAGCGGCAACGGCGGTCACCCGTTGCACCAAACGCATATAGTCCTCGGCTCCGTGGCTCTTCGGCGCGTACTCGAAGATCGTCTGTTTCGCGCTCGGAGCCTCACGAAGCTTGGTGTTGATTCGAATCGGATCGTAGCAGCGCTCTTCGAAGTGTTGACGAAGCGTCAGGATCGCCTCCCGCGAAATCCGAGTGCGTACGTCGAAGAAGGTCGGCAAGACGCCAAGAAGCTGCACGTCGTGCTGCAGGAGCTCGCGCACGTTGCGCATGGTCCTGAGAACCTGCTTCACGCCGACCAAGGAAAGGTAGTCGCACGCGACGGGTACGACGACACTGTCCGCGTAAACCATCGCGTTCTGGTTCATCAGCGAGAGCGCGGGCGCGCAATCGATGACGACGGTGTCATAGTCACGGCAGGCGTCGCCGAGCCGCTCGCGCATGATGCGGTCGCGGTTCGGACGCTCTGCAAGAAAGAGCTCGGCCGCGGCAAGCGACTCGTTCGAGGTCAGAACATCGAGCCCCTCTCGAACGGGAACCGCGACCTCGGCCGCCTCCGCACCATTCACGAGCACGTGGTACAGCGTGCGCTGTCCTGCGATTCCAAGCGAAGCACCGACGTTTCCCTGTCCGTCCGCATCGATGAGCAACACACGGCGTCCAGACTCGGCCAAGCCTGCAGCAAGGTTGATCGACGTCGTCGTCTTCCCGGTGCCGCCCTTGTGGTTGAATACCGCGATGCGCTTGGGTGTGGCACGTGCCAGCCCGACCTCGCTGTGGCGCTGCTCGCCGCGCTTGCGACAGTCGGTAGAGCAAAAATACTGGCGACGCCCATCGCTGACACTCATCTGATACGGAAACTCGATTTCGAACGTGGCCCCGCAGGTGTCACAGCCATGAACGCCGTCGGCTCCAAGCAGCAACCTTTGCTGGCACGCCGTCGAGCAGATGTAGATGTACTGCCCGTTCTCCTCGCGAACCTGATAGCGAAAGCGCGCTTCGAAGCTCTTCTCGCACACATGACAAGTTGACTGCATCACCACTCCCCGAGGTTATCGAAGTACTTCCTGAAGTGGTTCAACCAGAACGCGCTCTGCCGGTCAAAAAAACAGGACGCGATTTCTGTAGCTAAAGGTCGAGCTCAGTCGCCTCGGCCCGAGGCGCCTGCTCCATGATGAACTGAAAGCGGGCGGCCGGGTCCTTGCCCATCAGCTCGCTGAAGACCCGATCCGCTTCGAGCTCTCCGTCGACCATCACCCGCAGCGCCCTACGGCGGTTCTTGTCGAGGGTGGTCTCTCGAAGCTCTTCAGCCGTCATTTCACCGAGGCCTTTGAAGCGGCTGATTTCGACTTTCGCATTGCCCGGGGCGTCGGCGATGATTCGGTCCCGCTCTTCGTCGTCGAGTGCCCAATGCACTTGCTTGCCGATATCGAGGCGATAGAGCGGCGGCTGCGCCAAGAAGATGTGCCCCGCCTTCACCAGCCCGGGCAGCATGCGAAAGAAGAAGGTCAGCAGGAGCGTTGCGATGTGGTGACCATCGCTGTCCGCATCCATCAAGAGAAACACGCGGCCGTAGCGCAGCTTCGTGATGTCGAAGTCTTTCCCGATGCCGCACCCGAGCGCGCTCACGATGTCCTGGAGCTCGCGGTTGCCGAGGATCTGCGCTTGCGATGCGCGCTCTGCGTTCAGCACCTTGCCGCGGAGTGGCAGAATCGCTTGCGTCTTGCGATCGCGCCCCTGCTTCGCGTTGCCGCCCGCGCTGTCGCCCTCGACCAGGAAGAGCTCGCTATCATCGGGGTTGGTGCTCGAACAGTCCGCGAGCTTACCCGGCAGGTTCAATCGATGACTGACCGCCGTCTTCCGCGATACCTGCTGACTCGCCGCGCGGCTCGCGGCACGCGCGCGCGCCGAAATGATCACGCGGGCGATGATCGACTCAGCCGAGGTCTTGTTGTTGAGCATCCACTGCTCGAATGCCGTTCGCACCGACGTCTCGATCTGCGCAGTGATTTCGGGGTTGTTGAGCCGATCCTTAGTCTGACCTTGGAACTGCGGTTCCTCCACGTACACGCTGACCAGCGCTACGAGTCCCTCGCGAACGTCCTCGGCGGTCACCTTCACACCTTTTGGAGTGAGCTTGTGCGTCTCCATGTGGTTGCGGATGGCCTTCGAGAGCCCCTGCTTGAACCCGTTCTCGTGCGTGCCACCTGAGCCTGTCGGGATGCCGTTTGCATACGAACGAATCACCTCGTCCGTGGCTTCGGTCCATCGCAGAGCGACTTCGAACCGCGGTTCCTCCTCGTGCTCTGCGGTGAACGCCTCGCCATGCACCGAAGGCTTCCCGCGCTCGACGACCAGCTTCTCGAGGAAATCGACGATCCCGCCCGGATGCTCAAACTCCTGGCGCTCGCCCGTCTTCTCGTCGACGAAGATGATCTTGAGCCCTCGGTGAAGATAGGTTTTCGCCTCGAGACGCTCGGCAACCCGCTTCGAATCGAAGCCGGGGCGCTTGCCGAAGATCTCGGTGTCGGGCCGAAAATGAATCGAGGTGCCACGCTTGCTGGTCGTTCCACCCCGCTTGAGCTTCGCGGTCGCCTTGCCGCGCTTGTAGCCCTGCGAGTAGGTCTTGCCCCCGCGCCACACGGTTGCGGCCAGCTCGGAAGAAAGTGCATTGACGACCGAGGCGCCTACGCCGTGGAGGCCTCCCGCTACCTGGTAGCTCTTCCCTTCGAACTTACCGCCGGCATGAAGGGTGGTGAGGATCAGCTCCAGCGCCGACTTCTTGAACTTCGGGTGCGGGTCAACGGGAATCCCACGCCCGTTGTCGGTGACTGTCGCCCCTTGGTGATCCTTGTCGAGGACCACTTCGATGCGCGAGGCATGCCCGTTGATCGCTTCGTCGACCGAATTGTCGAGAATCTCCCAGAGCAAGTGATGGTAGCCGTTGGCGTCGGTCCCTCCGATGTACATCGCGGGCCGCTTGCGAACCGGCTCCAGGCCTTCGAGAACATCGATGTCTTTGGCGGTGTACGCCACTACTCCTCCGCAAACATGGGAATCTCGGGTTCTTGGTACACTTCGCCTTCCACGGCGCCCCGCGTGAAGAGCTGAAAGCCCTTCCCGCCTCGGGACACGATCTCGTACTTGCGAAGCGTGATTCGGTACTCGCTGCCGCCTACGCGCTGCGCGATCAACACGTCGTCGTCATACGAAAGCACGCGCGCCGCGAGAACCTCGTCGTCCTTCTGCAGCTTGATCAGCATCACGCCGCGCCCCGCGCCGGCCAAGAGCGACACGTCATCGGCTTCGCACACCAAAGCCCGGCGCTGTTTGGTCACGCAGGTGATGCAGTCTTCTTCGAAAACCGGCGCCACGTAGATCACCTCGTCGCCCTGTTTCGGGCGGGTGAACTTGCGGCCCGAGCGCGTCGAGGGCTCCCGATGGCCGCGAAGTGAAAAGCGCAGCGCAAGCCCGCCACGAGTGACGGCGATGGCATACGGCTCTTCCGGCTCCTCCGACTCTTCGTCCGGCGGCGGCACCTCCAAGAATCGGGGGTCGAAACCCATCGCCCCGACGATGCGCTCGCCGTCGGCCATCTTGAACAGGGTTTGAAGTGGCGTGCCATGGCCGGTGGTGGCCGGGATATCGACGATACGGCTCACGTAGCAAACCCCGTGACTGCTGAAAAACGCCACCGTGCTCTTCGTCGACCCTGCTAGAACCGCCAGCACCCGGTCGCCTTTTCGCACGCGAGTCGAAGCCACGTCCTTGACCCGTTGCTGACGCTTGACCCAGCCCTGCTCGGTGACGACGACCATCGCGTCCTCGTCGACGATGAAGGCCTCTTCATCGAACTCGGGCTCGTCGAGCTTGCCACTGATGCGAGTGCGGCGAGGGTCCGCGTAGGTAGAGGCCAGCTCCTGGAGCTCGGCCCGCACCAGCTTCCAGCGCGCCGCAGGGCTCTTGAGCAGCTTCTGCACGCGACGGGCTTCCTTTTGTTTCTGGTCCAGCTCGGACCGAATCTCGAGGATTTGTAGCTTTGCCAGGCGGTAGAGCTTGAGCTCGAGAATCGCGTCGACTTGCAGCTCGTCTAGGTTGAAGCGCTTCATTAGCTTCTGGGCCGCGTCTTGCTTGCCCTCGGACCGCCGGATGATTTGAATCGCCTCGTCGAGCGCGTCGAAGACGATGACGAAGCCTTCGAGGATGTGGATGCGCTTGAGGAGCTGGTCGAGCTCGAACTCGAGCCGCTTGGTGACCACCTCCATGCGGAAGTCGAGGAAGTGCCGAAGGATGGCCTTGAGACCGATGCGCTGCGGCGCGGCGACGTCGGGGTTCGAAGTGGGCACGAGGCAAGTCAGATTCACCTGCACGTTGGTCTGAAGCGGTGTGTGCTTATAGAGGTACGCCATGATCAGCTGCGGATCGGCGTCCTTTTTCATCTCGCAGACGATGCGGCAGTCGTCGGTGCTCTCGTCACGCACGTCGAGCAGCAACGGAAGCTTCCTGGCGATGATCACCTCGGCGATCTTTTCGACGACCGCACGGCGCTCGACCGAGTAGGGGATCGAGTGGATCACGATGAGCGGATTGCCACTCCGAGGCTTCTCAAGCTTCCATTCCCCACGAAGCTTGAGCGACCCCTGCCCGTTCTCATACGCGGTCGTGAGCTCGTTCTTGCTGCTGATCAGCTCACCTCCGGTCGGGAAGTCGGGGCCCTTCACGAACTTCATCAATTGCTTGGTCGTGAGGTCCCCGTCGATGAGCGCGACACAGGCCTGGATCACCTCGGACAAATTGTGAGGCGGAATCGAGGTTGCCATCCCAACCGCAATGCCCTGCGAGCCATTGACCAGGAGGTTTGGAAAGCGAGCGGGCAGGACGACCGGCTCGAACAGCCGTCCGTCGTAGTTCGGACGGAAGGCGACCGTCTTCTTCGCGAGCTCGACCAAAAGCTCGTCGGCAAGCTTCTGGAGCCGAGCCTCTGTGTATCGCATCGCCGCGGCCGAATCGCCATCGGGCGAGCCGAAATTGCCCCGGCCATCGACCAACGGCTCCCGCATCGTGAACGACTGCGCCATTCGGACGAGGGCGTCGTAGATGGCGGTGTCGCCGTGCGGGTGAAACTTGCCCATCACGTCGCCGACGATCGCCGCCGACTTCCGGTGCTTGACATCGCTCCGAAGGCGGAGCTCGTTGAACATCGTGTACAGGATTCGCCGCTGCACCGGCTTCAGGCCGTCGCGGACATCGGGCAGCGCGCGGGACGTGATCACGCTCAGCGCGTAGTTGAGATAGCGGCGCTGAGCCTCGACGACGAGCGATGCGTCCTCGATGCTGTCCATGGGGAGCTCGATCTGCGGAGCCCCCTTCTTCTTCCGCCGCCGCGCCATCCGAAAACCTGCTCGCATGTAGCAGCCTCACAAAAGGCGAGGCAACTATTGCGTCCGCAAAATCTCGACTGGGACTAAGGTTTCTCGTCCAGGGGCCAGAGATGATTCACGGGCTTGGCCCCCTTCCCAACGGCGAAAGCGTTGGCGAGCGCAGCACCGAGCCAGGCTTTGGCGCCACCGACGGCTGTCGGAATGTCTTCCCCTGAGGCCAGCCGAGACGCGATCGCCGCGGAGAGCGCGCAGCCAGTTCCGTGAAAGCGACCTGGAACCAGCTCGACCGCGCCGAGCTCGGTGACCCGTCCTTCGTGAAGGAGTAGGTCGATGCCACGGCCGGGACCTTCGAGGTGACCTCCTTTGACGAGAACCGACGCGGCGCCAAGCGCAGCGATTCGTTCCGCTGCCTTGTGGGCGTCCTCAAGAGAGCGAACCGGCATCTCGGCCAGCAGGCTTGCCTCCTGCGCGTTCGGAGTCACCAGCGCCGCGCGCGGGATGACCGCGTCCTTGTAGGCTTCGACCACGGCCCCCTTCGACAGTGGCCTCCCCCGGCTAGGTAACCAGACGGGATCGACCACCCAGCCGAATCGGGTCTCCTCCATGACGGAACCCAAGAGCCGAGCCACTTCCGGCGTACCGAGCGCCCCAGTCTTGGCCGCGGCTGGCTCTAGGTCGGCGAGCACGCTCATGAGTTGACTCCGAATGAGGTCCGTCGAGAGCAGCTCGACCGCCTGGACCCCTTCGGTATTTTGGGCCGTGATCAGAGTAGCGACGGCCGCCCCGTAAGCGCCGTGCTGCTGAATCGTCTTGAGGTCCGCCTGCAACCCTGCGCCGCCCGAAGGATCGGAACCCGCAACCGTCAAGACGATCGGAGGCGCGAAAGTCATGAAGCTTCGAGCGTTTCACGGCACTTGCTCAAAGCCAGCCGTGCAGCTTCGTCGATTTTGGGGAACTCGACGCCGAGGCTCTCCAACGTCTCTCGGACGATGCGAGCAACTTGTAGGCGCATGTACGGCTTGTTGTCGGCGGGAATGGCGTACCAGGGCGCCCAGGGACGGGACGTTTCGTTCAGCGCGTCCTCAAATGCGCGCATGTAGTCCGGCCATCGCTCCCGCTCCTTGACGTCGTCCGGGTTGAATTTCCAGTTCCTGCTTGGCTTGTCGATTCGCCGGAGCAATCGATTCTTCTGCTCTTCCAGGGACACGTTGAGAAAGAACTTCACGATGATCGTGCCGTTGTCGGCGAGGTGCTTCTCGAAGTTGCGGATCGACTCGTAACGTTCGCTCCAAATGGTCTCGAGATTCAGGTTGGGCAGCCGCTGCCCTCGGAGGAACTCGGGATGCACGCGCACGATCAACACTTCTTCATAGTGGCTCCTGTTGAACACACCGATTCGACCGCGTTCCGGCAACTGCCCGGCGATCCGCCACAGGAAATCGTGGTCGAGCTCTTCGTCTGAGGGCGCCTTGAACGAAGACACTTGAAAACCAGCAGGATTCACCCCCGTGAACACGTTCCGAATCGTGCCGTCCTTGCCGCCAGCGTCCATCGCCTGAAACACGAACAGCACCGCATACCGATTGTCGGCATAGAGTTTTCTTTGAAGCTCGTAGATCTCGTTCGTGCTCTCGCGGCGCGCGGCTTTCATCGCTTCCTTGTCGAGCTCTCGGCCGGGTGCAGTCGGTGCGGCATCGATTCGGAAGCTGCCGTCGAAGGGAACCAAGAGCTCACTCTCGGGCGCACTCCAGTTGCGGTTCGCAGTCATTTGGCGGACTATACACGATGAGCGCCATTTCAGCCGAAGACCCCCATCCGAGAAAACGCATCGCGGTCGAAGACAGTGAGATGAGCTACGTCGACACCGGTGGAGACGGCCCGATCGCGGTATTCCTGCACGGCAATCCGACCTCGTCATACCTCTGGCGCAACGTAATCAAAGTAGTCGCTCCCGTGGCGCGCTGTCTCGCCCCCGACCTCGTCGGCATGGGGGACTCGGGCGAAAGCTCTAGCGGGTATCGCTTCGTCGATCATCGACGCTACCTGGATGCATGGTTCGGCGCGATCATCGGAGACAAGCCGGTCTTCCTCGTGATTCACGACTGGGGCTCTGGGCTTGGTTTCGACTGGGCCCACCGGCACCCCGAGCAGGTCGAGGGCATCGCTTACATGGAGGCCATCGTCCGACCGCTCGATGGCTGGGACGACTGGCCCACAGACGCGCGAAAGATCTTCCAAGCCATGCGATCCCCTTCAGGCGAGGAGATCATTCTGCAGAAGAACGTGTTCGTCGAACGCATCCTTCCCTCGTCGATCATCCGCAAGCTCAGCGACGAGGAGCTGAACCGCTACAGGGCGCGCTTCACCGAGCCGGGCGAATCACGTCGCCCCACTCTGACGTGGCCGCGCCAGATCCCGATCGGCGGCGAGCCGAAGGACGTCCACGAAATCTCCGCTGCCTATTCGAGATGGCTGCAGGCCAGCGACTCGCCCCCGAAGCTCTTCATCAACGCCGACCCCGGCAGTATCTTGATAGGCCCCCAGCGCGAATTCGCGCGACAGCTCCCCAATCAAGAAGAGATCACGGTGAAGGGGCTCCACTTCATCCAAGAGGATTCACCGGACGAGATTGGCGAAGCGGTGGCTCGGTTCGTCCAGGCGCACGCCTGAGCGCTACGGAAGCGCTGCGGGGTTGACCCATTCGTCGGGCGGCGGCTTGCATTTGGGGTGCTTCCCGGCCTTGAGCGCTTTTTCGTATTCCTTCATGGCCTTCGGGAGGTTTGCCTTGAGACGCTGGATCCGCGTCTCGTCCGAAGGGTGGGTCGACTGCCATTGAGCCGGACCTTTGTCACCGGTCGCGGCCATCGCCTGCCAGAGCGTGATCGCCTCCGCGGGATAAAAGCCCGCCTGAGCCATGAAGATTTGCCCCACTTCGTCGGCTTCGCTCTCGTGCTTGCGGCTGAATGGCAACAGCACGCCAAACTGCGCGCCAACGCCGAGCCCGCCGACGATCAAATCCTGGTACTCGGGCGCCGCGGCACCCGCCGCGACGGAGGCGGTGCTCATCGCCGTGTCCGCCAAGATCGACTGCGACATTCGCTCGTTACCGTGGCGCAGCAGGACGTGACTGACTTCGTGTGCCAAGACCGCGGCGAGCTGTCCTGGTCTCGTTGCAACGTCGAGCATCCCGGTGTGGACGCCGATTTTGCCGCCGGGCAGCGCAAACGCGTTGGGCGTTGGGTCGTCGAAGACCAGGACCTCCCAGCGGCCGTTGTCCGGGCCGTACTCCTTTGGAACGACCTTCACGATCGCCGCAGCCACGCAGCCCACGTACTGGTTGAGCGCCTTGTCCTGACTGAGCTTGCCTTCCTTCTTCAAGCTGGCAAACGCGGCGATGCCCATCGCGTCCATCTTGTCGTCGTTGATGAGCGTCAGCTGCTTGCGCCCGGTCATCGTCGTCGAACAGGCCGCCACCAAGAGCGATACGGCCACCACCAAAACCCCGATTCTCACGCAGGCGTTCTAGCACCATGCTAGGCTACTTGCACCCATGGCTCAGAACGGACAGCCCGAGTTCCCCAGCACGCGGATGCGCCGAAACCGACGGAGCGACTGGATCCGCCGCCTCACCCGAGAATCCAAGGTCACGCCGGATGACCTCATCTGGCCTGTGTTCGTTCAGGAAGGTAAAGGCGTCCGGACGCCCGTACCGTCGATGCCCGGGGTCGAACGGCTGAGCATCGACCTATTGATCAAATCGGTTGGTGAAGCCAAGGCGCTCGGCATTCCAGCTGTCGCGGTCTTTCCGGTGACACCGCCGGAGCTCAAGACACCGAACGGCCGAGAGGCCACCAATGCCGACAACCTCGTCTGCCGCACGGTTCGTAGCATCAAGGAAGCGCACCATGGCATCGGCGTAATCTGCGACGTCGCGCTCGACCCGTACACCACCCACGGGCAGGACGGCATCGTCCGTGATGGCGAGATTCTCAACGACGAAACGGTGCAGGTCCTCTGCGAACAGGCCATCGTGCAGGCCCACGCGGGCTGCGACGTGATCGCCCCAAGCGACATGATGGACGGCCGTATCGGCGCGATCCGCAAAGCGCTCGACGCCGAGGCACTCGAAGGCGTCGGCCTGCTCGCGTATTCAGCCAAGTACGCATCGGGGTTCTACGGCCCGTTTCGCGATGCGGTCGGCTCGGCGCAAAACCTCGGGACGGCCGACAAGCGTACCTATCAAATGGACCCGGCGAACACCGACGAGGCGCTTCGCGAAGTTGCCCTCGACGTGGCCGAGGGCGCCGACATGGTCATGGTCAAGCCTGGCATGCCGTACCTGGACATCGTCCGCCGCGTCAAGGATGCCTTCGGGCTCCCCACGTTCGCCTACCAAGTCAGCGGCGAGTACGCGATGCTTCGAGGCGCAGGCGATCAGGGCTGGCTCGACTGGGAGAAGGTCATCCTCGAAAGCATGCTGAGCTTCAAGCGCGCCGGCGCCGACGGGGTCCTTACCTACGCGGCGCCCGAAATTGCCAAGCTGCTCGGCACCTGAGGCCCGTCTTGGGCTGGTCAGCGCCTACGGCCTCTTGGCTTGCCCGGGCTCGGCCCATGTGCCAAACAGCCGGTTCTCAGAACGAGGAGTCCCTGGATGTACCGATGTGAGCTTTGCAATCGAGTGTCGCGCCCCGGAGAGCGGGCGACGAAGGTGGTGACCGAACGCCGGCCCGCCGAATACCCGAGCCGCGGCAAAGCACAAAAGGGAGGCTCCGGTCGCCGGTCGAAGGCCCAGGATGACCCGGGCGGCGCAGGCTACGAAATCGCCAAGGAATGCATGGCGTGCGCGACATGCGCGCAGGAGCACCTCGCGAGGGAAGCCGCGCAAGAAGCCGAATCGCTCGGTATCTAGCAACGCTTCACCGGCCCGTTGTGTGGTAAGCCGGCTCGATGATGTGGCCGATCGCGATTGTCATAGGGTCCGTCGCCATGGGCGCCGCCGTAGGCCTGATCGCGCCTGGTCGCGGTCGGCTCCTCGATGCGATTCGCACGTTTGCAATCGTTTCCTCGGTTGCGGTCGTGGTCGGACGGCTGATTCCCGACGCGATCAGGACCGGTGGCCCGCTCGTCTTGGTCGCAGTCGCAGTTGCGTTCCTCGCGCCTTGGCTGATCGAGCGCGCCGCACACGAGGATCCCGAGCACGATCACTCCTCCACCATGGGCCTCGAGCTCAGCTACTGGGGGCTGATGGTCCACAAGGTCGGCGACGGCTTGGCCCTCGGTTCGTTCACTGGCGAGGCGCACGCTGGTCATCACCACGGTGACGTGCTCACCGCGATCGCCGTGCACTCGGTTCCGGTGACCGCGTTGATCACGCTTGCGTTCACGTCTGCACATGGCCGCAAGAGCGGCATCCGACGCGCGATCGGCTTAGCGGTGGCTGGCTGCATCGGCGTCGTCCTGGCGCAGCAAACCTCGCTCGGCAGTTGGACGCGTGGCGAGCCCTGGATCGAAGCGGCGGTGAGCGGGCTCCTGCTACACGTGGTGACGCACGACTGGGCGCACGAACACGAAAGTCCGGCACTTCCAGGTTGGCCGCAGGTGATTGCGATTGCAGCCGGAATCAGCGTCCTGCTGCTCGGTCGCTAGGCGCCTAGGAGGCCCCGGCAAGCGGCTACGGCTTCGTCGAGCGCTTGCCGCGCGCCGCGCTCCTGCTTCTCCGGTGCCAGTGCCACCAGGCTCTCGGCGGTGAGCACAGCGCCGGTCCAGCCATCGCGGTGCCAGTGCGCGCCAGCGCTAAGCGCGGGCAGCGCTACCGCGTCCGGATAGGGCCAGGGAGTGACGTAAAAGTACGGTTGCGCGTAAGAGCCGTCAGCCGGGGAAAAGCCGACACCGATGCTTCGCGCCTCTTCGGCGTCGGCTCCCGCGTCGAGCGTAATCAGGCTCGCCACGTCGAAGTGATGCGGCCAAGAGCGGACCGGCGACGCGGCAGGGTCGCCCGATACGGTGTCCCTGATCAACGCAAACGCGTTTGCGAACCAGGCGGCAAGCTCGGACCGCGCGTCGGTTCCGGCGTCGGAAAACGGAGCGCCGTCACCGACGGCGGATGAAGGCATCTCGTGACTCGGCAGCGCAAGCGCGGACCCATCGCCTGCGACTTCTTCGCCGAGCCAGCTCAGCGCCTGCTCAAGAGTGTGCCCTGCGAGCCGCATCGAAGAACGCTCGCGCTCGCCGTCGAGAACGGCCAGCTCCAGGCCCTCGAAGACCAGCGCAGCTCGTAGGGTGTCGGTGCCCGCGCCGCGTCCAGTGAGCACCCCGAGGTTGAAATCCCATCCGAGATTGGTGTGCGAATAGTCTTCCTTGGCTGGAAGCAGGCTGACTCCGGGAGCGCTCAGCAACTGCGCCGCCCAGTGCAATTGGAGCCTCGCTTCTGAAAGCGCGTCGGGTGAGACCGCCCCAAGCGTCTTCCAAGTCATTGCGGTGTAACTCCTGCGTACCGAATTCCGGTGAGGTCCGCGATGTCGCGTTTCCAGGTCGTGAGGTCGCGTGGCTCGAACTGGCCGAGATGGGCGTGCCCGCAGCCGCGCGCCAGCACTTTCATCAGATCGACCGTTGCTCTGAAGTAGTTGTTCAGCTGCTGCGCCGAGCTTTCGATCTTCAGACGGGCACGCAGGTGCTCCTGCTGCGTCGCGATGCCGACCGGGCAGTTGTTGGTGTGACATGCCCGCATGCCCAGGCAGCCGATCGCCTGAAGCGGGGCGTTTGAAACCGCGATCGCGTCGGCGCCCAACGCCAGCGCCTTCGCGAAGTCGCTCTCGGTCCGAAGCCCGCCGGTGATGACGAGGGTCACCTCGGGACGCGCCCGCGAATCCAAATGTCGCCGGGCGCGCGCCAATGCAACCATCGTCGGGACCGAGATGTTGTTCTTGAACACGTTGGGCGCTGCACCGGTCGCACCGCCACGACCGTCCAGGATGATGTAGTCCGCGCCTGCCTCGAGCGCGAAGTCGATGTCGTTTTCGATGTGTTGCGCGCTCAGTTTGAAGCCAATTGGAATTCCACCGGTTTCGTCACGCACTTCGTCGGCGAGGCGCCGGAAGTCCGCCGGGCTATCCAAATCGGGAAACGTGGCGGGGCTGATCGCCGCCTCCCCTGGCTCGAGCCCACGCACGGCAGCGATTTCCGGGCTGACTTTGTTGCCAGGAAGATGGCCACCCGTGCCGGTCTTGGCCCCCTGCCCGGCTTTGAAGTGAAACGCCTGCGCCTTCTTCACCTTGTCGATGCTCCAGCCGAACCGTCCCGAGGCGAGCTCGTAGAAGTAGCGGGAGTTGCTGGCCTGCTCGTCGGGCAGCATGCCGCCTTCTCCCGAACAGATTCCGGTGCCGGCCAATTCGGCGCCCTTGGAGAGCGCGATCTTGGCCTCGCGGCTCAGTGCTCCGAAGCTCATGTCGCTGACAAACAGCGGAATATCGAGTCGCAATGGCTTCTTGGCACTCGGACCAATGACGACGTCCGAACCGACCGGCACATCGCCGAGCAGCGGCTTGCGTGCCAGCTGGGCGGTCAAGAGCAACACGTCGTCCCAACAGGGGAGCTGCTGGCGCGGCACGCCCATCGCGGAGACGGGGCCGTCATGGCCGACGTTCTTCAAGCCGCTGCGCGCGAGCTCTTGAATGTACCGATTGAACGGTTCCTCGGGTGCCCCGTGCACGTCGGCATAGAGACCGAGGTACGCGTCGCGATCATAGGGTTGCGGGGACTTCTCGGCCCAAGCTCGAATCTCGGATTCATCGACCAGCACCGCATCGGCGTCGAGGTCGATCCAGGCACGGAATTTCTGGAGCACCTCGGTGTTGTTGTAGGAGCTCACGCCGGTGTCGTAACGATAGTCCCAACCGTGCAGCCCGCAGATGAGGTTGTCTCCTTCGACTCTGGCGTCGGCCATCAGCGCGCCGCGATGCAAGCAGCGGCCGTACAGCACAGACACTTCGTCGTCATACCGAAGGACAACCAAATCGACCCCGGCAACGAGTGCATACGTGGGCGTCCGGTCCTCGAGCTCGCTCCATTTGGCAACGGGGGCTTTGTTTTGCGTTCGAATCTGAGTGACGGTCATGGTCCATGTCACCACGCCTCGGACACGCAGTGCAAGGGCCGTACGCGCATTCGGCGGATTTGTTAGGGTCGAGCTTCAGCTACGGATGCGAAGCGGCTGATCCATCACCGGCCTGTGCTCCTCGGGGCAGTGCTCCGGGTCGGTCGCCATCGCTGCGTAACGCCGGGCCAAGGGTGCCGCAGACACTCCGTGCGCAATGACGCTGAAAAGAACCGTAAGCATGACGAGTTGGAAGATGAGCGCCTCGTGGGGGAGATCGGCTTCGTCGAGCACGAGAATTCCAAATAGAATCGAGGCCAATCCCCTGGGGCCAAACCAGCCGAGAAATAGGACCGTCGGAAAGCGCAGCCCCGTGCCGATCATCGCGATGGCGACCGGAACCATCCGGATGACGGTCAGGCTGAGGACCGCATAGGCCAAGTCTCTCCAAGACGCTGTCTCCAAGGCCGGCGCCACGAAGCTCGCGCCAAATGCGAGAAACACCAAGAGCATGAGCAGCTGCCCTTCCGCCTCGAGGAAGTCGTAGAGCCACTCACAGCGGCCTCGCGTCCATTGCCCGAGCATCATTCCCGCGACAAACGCGGCGATGAAACCGTTCCCGCCAACCTGTTCGGCACAGGCGAAAGCCAACAAGGCAAGCGCTAGGCCAGTCAGCCTCTCGAAGGGAGGCTCCATCCATCCCTTCGCGGTCGACCATTTCAGCAGCTTGTTTCCCACCCATGCCACCGCAATCCCCACCAGTGGGCCCAACGTCACTTGCATCGCAGCGAAGCGCGCCCAGTCCGAGGCCGAGCGGGTCGTCTCTGCGCTCATGCTCGCAAGCGCAGCGAGCACGAGCACGACGGGAAGCACGATGCCATCGTTGAGCCCGCTTTCGACGTTGAGCGCCTGACGAACGCGCGTTGGGACAGCCGGGTTGCTGACCACGGCCTGCCCTAGTGCAGCGTCGGTCGGGGCGAGCACCGCGCCAAGCACGGCCGCCTCGAGCCAGCCCAGCTGCGGAAAGAGCCACTTCCCGACCAGGGCGCCGAGCAAGATCGTGAGTGGCATCCCGATCGCCAGGAGCCGAACTGGCAATCCGAGCTCACGACGCAAGGCCGAAAGGTCGATCCGCGCCGCGTCGCCGAAGAGCACCAGAATCAAGGTGAGCTCGGCAAGCAGGTGCATCGCACCGTGTTCCACGCCGAGGTGGAGCCAGTCGAGGCCCCAAGGCCCGAACAAGACACCCAGCCCTACGAATACGAGGGGCGGTGTCAGGGGAGAGGCCGTCAACCGCTTGGACACGAGACCGAAGCCAAAGACAAAGCACGCGACCAGAATGAACGCGGCGGTGTTCATCGCTTAGATGAGCAAAGCGTCCGCAAGAATCTCGACCGTTGCGGGCCCGTCGTGGGCGAAGGCCTCGGCAAGCGCCCCCTCGAGCTGATCGGCCTCGGTCACCCGAAGACCCAACGCACCGCAAAGCTCAGCGTACTCCGCAAAGCTCGGGTTGTGGAGCGAGGTCTGCCAGACGTCGTAGTCGGCGCTTCGCTGCTCTTTGCTGATCTTGCCGAGCTCGCTGTTGTTGAGAAGGACGTGGGTGATGTCCATGCCGTACTTCACCGCTGTCGTGTACTCAGCCATGTACTGACCGAAGCCGCCGTCGCCCGTCACAGCGATGACCTTGCGGCCGCTGAAGCGCGGGTCGCTCTCCTGGGTCGCCGCAAAGGCGCCCATCGCGGCAGGGTATCCGAAGCCAATCGAGCCGAGATAGCCACTCATCAACACCGATTGCCGCTTGCATTCGAAGTAGCGGCCGAACGAGTAGGTATTGTTACCGACGTCGACCGCGATGATGGCATCTTCGGGAGCCGTCGCGGTGAGCGCGGCAAAGATCGCCGCTGAATGCACGCCGCTCCCCTCGGTTTCGGCGAGCCGCCGACGCTTTTCCTCCCTCCAGATCTTCCAGCGCTCGATGACGTCGGGCCGTTGGTCGATCGCGGCCGACGACTGGAGCCGTTCCTTCATGAGTCGCGCGGTCACGCCGATCTCGCCCCACACCGGAACGGTCACGGAATGGAGCCGCCCCAGCATCATCGGGTCGTAGTCGACCTGGACGATGGGTTTGTAGCTCGTGATGCCGGTGTGGTTGCTGAAGCTCGCACCAAACACGACGAGCAAGTCCGCCTCGTTCATGAACCAGCTCGCCACCGGGGTTCCGCTGCGTCCGAGCACTCCGCAGCCAAGCGGGTGGTCATCGGCGACGAGACCTTTGCCCTTGAAGGTCGTCAGCACCGGCGCGTTGAGCTGCTCCGCCAGCGAGATGACCGGGTCCATCACGAACCGGGCGCCGTGCCCAACGATGATCACCGGCCGCTTGGCCTCGGCAATTCGCCTCACCGCGTCGTCGAGCGAGGCTTGCGGCGGTATGATCTGCCGCGACGTCAATCGACCTTCGGGAGACCCTGCCTTCGTATCCGGCGCCTCGACGACCTGCACGTCGTCGGGAAACACCATGTGCGAAACGCCCTGCTCGAGGATTGCGTGTTTGCATGCCAGGCTGGTGATCTCGGCGAAGTTGGAGTCCTTGGCCGCGACCGCCGTGTACTTGGCCACACCTCCAAACGCGGCAGCCAGATCCACTTCTTGAAAGGCCCCGCGTCCGATGAGATGCGTCGGAACCTGACCGGTGAGTGCAAGCGCAGGAGCGCGGTCGACGTGCGCATCCCAGAGCCCGGTCAAAAGATTGGTCGCGCCCGGCCCTGCGATCGCAAAGCAGGCCGCGGGCCGCCCGGTCAACTTGCCATAGGCCGATGCAGCAAACGCAGCGGCGCCTTCGTGACGAATACCGAAGTACCCGAGCGCACCCTTGGCTTCCTGCCGGCGCATGGCGTCCGCGAACCCGAGGTTCGAATGCCCAACCATGCCCCAGACCCAGCGGACGCCCCAGTTGACGAGCGTCTCGACCATGACGTCGCTGCTCGTTCGAACGTGAACATCTTCCTCAGGAAACGCGACGTACACACCGTCTTCGCGCAGTTCGACGGGGAAGGTCTCCACCCCGTCGTCGAAACCGCCGGGCGGCTTTCCAGTGAGCGGGTGAAAATCCCAGCCGTGCCAGGGGCAACGGAGCCAGCCACCTTCGATCGAGCCCTCGCCGAGTGGCCCGCCCTGGTGTGGGCACCTGTTGTCGAGCGCGGCAAACTGCCCTTCGAAGTGCGTCAAGCAAAGGGTTCGATGCTTGCAAGTAACCGGTTTGACCCGGCCCTCGGGAAGCTCCCCTGGACCGAGGACCTTGAGCCACACGCTGCTCTCGCTGCTCATCCGAACACCTTTCGCGAAGGCCCGAGCGTTTCACGATCGGGCCGCGGCTGTAAAGGACGTTCAGCGAGCCCAAATGTTACAGGTTGCTCGCGAGACGCTCGATGTCCTCAGAGCCTTTGCCGTCGTGGCCGACCAGCTCTTCCACATCTTCCTCGCGGAGCCTGATGACGCCGACCTTCTCAGGACGAAATCCCTCTTTGTCGGCGTAGAACTCTCGGATCTTGTCCATGTCCGCGCGAAAGTCACCGGTGACTTCGATCGCCGGGCCAATGCCACCGACCTTCTTGCCGGCGTCGAGGTACGAGAGGACGACCGGCACGTTGGCACCGCGGGCAATGTGATAGAAGCCGGACTTCCAGTAGTCGACGTGCGAGCGCGTCCCTTCGGCCGGAACCATCAAGACGAGTGACTCGTTGTTCTCGAAGTGCTCGACCATCTGTCCAACGACGCCGCCGGGACGATGGCGAACGATTGGAATGCCGCCGAGCGCATTGAAGAACGGACCGAACGGCGCCTTGAAGATCGTGTGCTTGCCCATCCAGCGCACTGGGATGTCGTAAACGAACGCCATCGCCAGCATGAAGGGCATGTCCCAGTTCGACGTATGGGGTGCAGCGATGATCACGTATCGATCGGCCGGGGGCGGGTCCCCTTCCGTCTTCCAACCGGCGACCCGAAGGAACGCCTCGCCAATCCATCGCTTGATCATTGCGTGTGTCGCCCGCTCATGCCCTTCTCGCTGTATTGCAGACCCAGAAGCGGGTTACGAGAAATGGCCGTATTGATTACAGAACTTTTACAATTCGGCGCAGATTGGCCGAGCTGTAACTTTCGATGCTCCCGGGGGTAATGTCCCAAGCTGGAGGAGGCCCAATGAAGCTCTACACCAATCTATTCTCACCGAACGCCCGCAAGGTACACGCCGTTGCCAAGGAGCTTGGCATTGAGCTCGATGCGCAGACCGTCGATCTTCGGGCCGGCGAGCAGCGCACCCCCGAATTCCTCGCGCTCAATCCGAATGGCAAAGTCCCGACTCTAGTCGACGGCGACACCGTCCTCTGGGAGTCGAACGCGATCATGTGTTATCTCGCCGGCAAGGTCGAGACCGGCCTCTGGCCGAAGTCGGCGAAACGCTACGACATCCTGCGCTGGATGTTCTGGGAATCAAACCACCTGACCAACGCCCTCAATCGCCTCTTCGGCCAGAAGTTCTTCAGCGGCGGCAACCCGGATCAAGGCATCGTCGAACGGGCGACCAAGGACTTTCGGAAATACTCGATGGTCCTCGACGGCAACTTGGCCAACAAGCAGTTCGTGACAGGCGACACACTAACGCTCGCGGACTTCGCAATCGGCGTATGCTTCGGCTACCAAGTGCCCTTAGAGCTACCGATGGACGGGCTCGACAACATCGCACAATGGTGGAGCGCATTCTCCGCGACGGAGTCAGGCAAGATCCTCCTCCCCGGCTGACGTCCCGGGGCACAACGGATCGCGGTACCGGGCAAAGCGCTAGTCATACGATCGGAGAACGGCTAGGGACGGACGTGCTCGCGATTGGGACCCGCTCGGCCGGCTCCCTAAGTCACCACACGTCTAGCCTCGCCCCCAATCGCTGTGCTGCCCATCCCGAGCCGTTCTCCTACGTAGATGTCGACGCGCTGGCACTGGCGCTGACACTGACTCTGGCGCTGATGTAGCCGTATGGAGGGGCACGGCGGGGCGCGACATGGGGTGGAGTCGGCGTAGCGAGTGCCAATCTGCAAGACAGCAGCCACCGCAGATTGGACGCGAGCTCCGAGGGGAGGCTTGCGTGGCCAAAGCTCCCCAGTGAATCCGGCCACCTTTGCAAGCCGACCCGTCCGGCGGAACC